>WNGJ01005101.1_pt1 | contig 17946 bp, 13 predicted proteins | sample 5400611 | NCBI WGS metagenome assembly WNGJ01 (sample SAMN13153375, study PRJNA577476) | soil metagenome | isolation source: 40 cm soil or saprolite under Garry oak tree replicate 1 | place: USA:California | collected 2016-06-15 | reverse complement strand
TTCGAGGAGTGTGGGGAAAGATGGTAGCGAGAGGGCGTTTTGACCATTACCCCCCGCAACGGATGGGCCGGTTTCAGTTTGACGCCATAGCGGTTTAGGCCTTCGAAGGGCCGAAAAACCGAAAGGCGGAGCGGTGCCCCACCATTATGCTGGAGGAAACCATGACCCAAAGTTTAAGTTGCACCCCTGCAACTCGCTAGCAATCGGTTCGGCGTGGGCTATCTTGCGGTTCCCGCGAATGCCCGAGTTCCCGGACGACACGGAGGCTTGGCGTTCGATGGACAGAAAGCTGGTCGCGAAATGCTTGAACTTTCCAAATCGGGTAAACGCCATTCAGAACGCGATAGAAGCTTGCATCGAATATACGATGCACGATTTGGAAGGGACTTTGGACGAACAGGTATCTGCCCGCGGCGTCGAAGCGTGGGAAATCGCGTCGGGGCTGCGGGGCAGCCCTGATAACGGCACCCTTTGGCACGCGGATCTTGGCTCGACGACCGCGCGAAAATGCTCCACTATCCCAGTTTCATTCCGAAGCCTCGAGCATGGCATGAGGCGGACTTTCCCGATCACCGAGCATGGCGTGAGGCGAATCCTCCTAATCACGCTGATGGTGGTTGCCTGCCTCTCGATCGCGGTCGGTAAAGATCTAGGCAGCAGTGGGTTGGGAGGAGAGGCTCGCGGTCAAGATCGAGACATCAATCAGACCGAGGGAGGGGCTCGGAGCCAACAAGGAAGCAAAGCTTCCCGAGGGGAGACGCAGGACCAAGGACCAGTTCGGAAGGCATGCCAATCCGAAATTGAGAGGCTCTGCCCCGGAGAAGAGCACGCAGGTCGCTGCTTGCGAAGCCATAGCGCGGACCAGTTTTCCGAGGCATGCAAGGCCGCCCTGGCTAATCGGGGTTCATCACGGTAACCTAACTTTCGCACTTCGGGTGACGTCGACGCGCCCCTTAAGTCCGCTCCCGCAGCGGGACGTGTGCATGGGAAGCGCGAGCAAGGCTAAGGAAATGCAGCCGCCGAGTTCGGCGGAGACGCCTGCGAACGTTCCCAATCTCCTGTTACACCGAAATCGATGACGGCGACCCGACCGCGCCAGGACCCGCCGGATCGGCGAGTTTTAAAGGCGTCCCTCAACTCCCCGACGGTCCCTCTCACCGCCCGTGGCCGCAGCCCAAACCGGTGCGCCCTCCAGAGCCGGGCTGCCGCGGCTGCGGCGACAACGCTGCCGAATCCTGCTCGCCCGCTCGGCACTGCCCCCCAAGCCGTTGCTGTCCTGAATCCTCGCTGTTCGGCGAAACAGCGGATTCGCCGAGAGCCTCCGGACTTCGCGCGGACTCCGTCGCCGGCGCAAGGCCAGGCTGCCCGGGTCCAGCCAGCACACGCAGGATGAACACCGTCACGAACCCGCTGAGCACCCCTGCGATGAGGTTCGGCACCAACTTCACGGCGGGGAAAAGATAAGTCTCGGCCCGCGCGCCGAGCAGCAGCACCACCACGAATTCGGTCGCGGTGCGTGCGATGGCCGCGAAGAACCCGAGCGCGCAATAGCCGAGCGCCCATGGCGGCAATCGACGCACGAGCGGTTCGCCCAGGTCGATGACGAGCCCGGGCGCAATGTGCTTGAGGATCTCCAGCGGCCCAAACCGGCCGTCTCCCTGGAGGAAGCCGATGACGCCCATGATCGAACCGGCCGCCGTTGCGCCCCATCGGGAGTGGGTCAAGCGCGCGGCGAGAACGTAGAGCGGGAAGAGCAGGAACGTCTTGTACCCCGACGCAAAGGGCAAGCCCGGCAGGATCTTGAGCATTTTGAGCGAGGCCATGCACAAGGCGATGCCAGCAACGACGGCCGCGTCATGGGCAAGTTGGCTGCCTGTCCGTGGGTCGACTGCTGTCCCCGATTGGCTCTCCGCCCGGGCAATATTCGTTCGAATGGTCTCGGCAAAGGTACTGACGTCACCGTGCAAAAGCTGCTTCGCCAGGGCGAACAATCCGGCTCGGGGCGCCCGGTTGCGTCCGCGGCCCCCGCCCCCTCCCCGCGTACCTGCGAGAAGCTCGACGGTGCGGTCGAGCGCATGAACGAACAGGGGTGGCAAGCGGAAGGCGTGCAGCCCGTCGACAAGATCACGGCCCGTGCCGGTCAGGCGCACGACCGCCGATGCCAACAGCACAGTCACGATCTGCAGACACATGAGGCCGGCCTGCTCAAGCCCGCTCAGATTGATCGGAACCGACCAGCCAAGGCCTGGAACATGCCAGTCCAGCAGCACATCGTTTTCCGAAGGGGATCCGGACGGCAACAGGGCGTACATTCCGAGTAAAAAAACGAACAGCCACTTTAGCCTCGAGGCGGACCGTAAAGTGTCCCGGAGGCCGACACGGCAAACCAGGAGCGTGATCACCTCGATTCCTAGCAGGGTAGGAATCACGAACCACCGAACCGGACGGGTCAGCGAGAGGGCCGGCATCGCGAACACGACCACCGTCACCGCGAGAAGGTAGGACACCTTCAGCACGGCGATCTTGACGTTCTTCTGGTGTGCATCACTCAATTGGCCCACTCCACAGAGATTGGGGTGGCGAGGATGGCCCTGACTTAAGTCTCCAGCGCCCGCGAGGGTATAGCGCGTCTGTTGCGAGCGTCACACATATCTAACTTTTCATTTGTGTGGGACTGCACCCTCTCCGATTGCAGGCACAGGCGTGTCCGAGGTCGCCCATGCGACACGGCTCCGTTTAGCGGTTCTGGGCTGCAGCCGGTCGAGCACCAAATACACGACCGGGGTTGTGAACAGGGTCAGGAACTGACTCACCACAAGCCCGCCGATGATTGAGATGCCGAGAGGCTGGCGCAGCTCCGCCCCGACGCCGGTCCCGACGGCCAGCGGCACCGCTCCGAGAATCGCGGTGAAGGTCGTCATCAGAATGGGCCGAAATCGTAGCCTGCAGGCCTCGAAGATCGCCTGCTCAGGCGAGCAGCCACGCGCGCGCTCGGCGACCAGTGCGTAGTCGATCATCATAATGGCGTTCTTCTTGACGATGCCGATGAGCAGGATGACTCCGACTACCCCGATAAGATCCAAGGGGCGGCCCGATGCCCAAAGGGCGAGGATCGCTCCGATCCCCGCGGACGGGAGAGTCGAAAGGATCGTGATCGGATGGATTGTGCTCTCGTAGAGAACCCCGAGGATGATGTAGACTGCGACGAGCGCCACCGCGATCAGCATTGGCTGGCTTGCAAGCGAGTCCGTGAACGCGCGCGCGTTGCCCTGGAAGCTTCCCTGTAGGTTGCTGGGCGCGCCGAGCTCCCGCATGGCCTGGCCGACGATCTCCGTCCCGCGCTGGATAGGAAGTCCCGGGCGCATCGAGAAGCTAAGCGTCACGGCCGGCGCCTGGCCCTGATGAGCGACCGCACTCATCTGAACGCTGTGCTCGACACGTGTCACACTTGCCAACGGAACTTGCTGTCCGCCCGGCCCGCCAACAAACACTTTGGACAACGAAGAGGGATCCTCTTGGAGTCCCGGGTCGGCCTCCAGAACGACATGGTAGGTGTAGTAGGAAGCGTAGATGGGCGACACCAGACGCTGCCCGAACGCATCGTACAAGGTCTGGTCGATGTCGTGCGGCGCCACCTGCAGACGTGCGGCCGCGTCGCGATCGATGACCAGCGCGGTCTGCAGTGCGCCGCTTTCGAGGTCGGTGGTCACGTCACGGTTGCACTTCGCGGGCCGCCCGGCGCAGGCGAGCGATGACCTGGTCCATGTCGAGCTTTCGCTCTGCCAGTGGCTTCAAGGCGATGAAGAGGCGCGCTTGGTTGGGAGTACCCCCGGATTGACCCGTGAAGCTACCCACCTTGGCCACCGCAGGATCCTTGAGCAGGATGCTCATGAGGTCCTGCACGCGCTGGCTCATGGCCTGGAACGACACGGTGGTGGGCGCTTCGGCGATGGCGACGATGGTGCCAGTATCCTGTTGGGGGAAAAACCCCTTTGGCACTTCGATCCAGAGGACGGCGGTCGCGACGATGGTCGCGGCCATCACCCCGAGCGTGAGATCACGATGGCGCAGCACGGCCAAAAGTGCGGTTTCATAGGCGGCGAGTAGTTTTCGGAACAGACGGTCTCCGAGGAAGGGCTTCTCAGTCTCGCGCTCACGACGGCCCTGATCGATACGACCGTGAAACCGATCTGACGCGCGGCCTCGTGGGCTGCCCGGAGCGGTGGTTCGCCCTTCCCCATACGGCGGCTGATCGCTTCCACCACCACGATAGCGTCGTCGACAATAAATCCGGTTGCGATGGTCAGTGCCATGAGCGACAGGTTGTCGAGGCTGTACCCGAGCAGGTACATCGCCCCGAACGTGCCGACAATGGAGAGCGGGACCGTGACGGCGGCCGCGAAGGTAGCCCAGAGCCGCCGCAGGAAGACGAACACCATTGCCACGATGAGCCCCATGCTGATCGTGAGGGCGAGTTCGACCTCGCGGACGCTGGCGCGGATCGTCTCGGTCCGATCGGTCAGTACGGACAGGTCGATGGCCGGCGGCAGCCAGGCCCGCAGCGTCGGCATCAGCGCGTGGATGCGGTCCACCGTTTCGATGACGTTGGCGTCGGCCTCCTTGAACACGAATACCAACACCGCCAGCTGGTTGTTGAACCAACCTGCCGTGCGGACGTCCTCGACGCTGTCGACGATCGAGGCGACCGCATCGAGCCGGATCGGCGTTCCATGGCGGGTGGCGACGATGACGGACTTGTATTCGTCCGCTTTGTGCATTTGGTCATTGACGCGGATCACATAGGACTCATCGGGCGCATCGATCCGCCCTTTCGGGCCCGCAGCGTTGGCAGCGCTCAATGCTGCCCGCACGTCCTCAAGACCCAGTCCCATGGACGCCAGGGCCGCCGGATTGACCCTCACTCGCACCGCCGGCTTTTCGGAGCCATTGACGGCGACCTGCGCGACGCCCTTCACCTGCGATAGTTGCTGGGCCAGGATCGTCTCCGCCGCTTCGTAAACCTTACCGGGCGGAAGCGCCGTCGAGGTGAGCGCCAGGATCAGGATCGGCGCTGCTGACGGGTTGTTCTTGCGCCACGTCGGGGGACGCGACATGCCCGCCGGAAGATCGGCCGACGCCGCGTTGATGGCAGCCTGCACGTCGCGCGCGGCGGCGTCGATCGGGCGGCTCAGATCGAACTGCGCGACAATGGTGGTGAGTCCGAGGAGGCTCGTGCTGGTGAGTTCGGTGACGCTGGCGATCTGTCCGATTCGCCGTTCCAGTGGTGCGGCGACCGCCGAGGCCATTGTTTGGGGCTCGGCGCCCGGAAGAGCCGCCGTGACCATGATGGTCGGGTATTCGACCCGCGGCAGGGACGCGACGGGGAGGAAACGGAACGCGAGCGCACCGCTCAGGAAAAGCGCGAGCATCACCAGGCTAACGCCTGCTGGTCGCTTCAGGCACGTCGCAAAGAAGCCCACGACGAACTCCCGATTAAATTTCCGCCCTCACCCCACCGCCTTCAGGGTCGGCCTCATCCAGCGACGAAACAGCGCCTGCGCCCGATCGAGCATTACGTAGATCACTGGCGTCGTATAGAGCGTCAGGAACTGGCTGACGAGCAAGCCGCCGACAATAGCGATGCCAAGTGGGCGGCGTAGCTCCGACCCGGGCCCGCTGCCGAGCGCAAGCGGGACCGCCCCGAGCAAAGCCGCCATTGTCGTCATCATGATCGGGCGGAAGCGCTTGAGCGAGGCATCGAAGATCGCCTGTTCGGGCCGCATCCCCTGGGTCCGCTCGGCATCAAGCGCGAAGTCGATCATCATGATGGCGTTCTTCTTGACGATGCCGATGAGCAGGATGATGGCGACCACCCCCATCAGCGACAGGTCGTTGCCGGTGACCATGAGCGCGATCAGCGCCCCGATGCCAGCCGACGGCAAGGTCGATAGAATCGTGATCGGATGAATGGTGCTCTCATAGAGCACCCCCAACACGATGTAGACGGCAACCACCGCCGCCAGGATCAGCCAGGCCTCGCTAGAGAGAGAGGCTTGGAACTCGGCCGCCTCGCCGGCGAACGATCCGATCACGGATTCGGGCATGCCGATGGCCTGTTCGGCTTCGCGCACCGCTTGCACCGCCCGGCCGAGCGAGACGCCTGAGGCGGAATCAAATGAAAGCGTCACGGACGAGAACAGGCCTTGGTGTGTGATGGCGAGCGGGGCGTTCCCGAGCCGGATGGTGGCGAAGCTTTCGAGCGGCACCTGGGCGCCGTGGATCGACGGCACGTAGAGGCGTCCCAGGTCGGCGGGGTCAAGCTGGAACTCCGGCGCCACTTCCAGGACCACGTGGTACTGATTCTGTTGTGTGTAGATGGTCGAGACTTGCCGCTGTCCGAAGGCGTCGTACAGCGTGTCGTCGATGGTTTGGGGAAGTACGTCAAGGCGTCCGGCCTGGTCGCGGTCGATGAGCACGTCGGCAGCGAGGCCGCCGGTCTGCTGGTCGCTCGCGACGTTCTGGAGCGCCGGCGTCGCGCGCAATCGTTCTAGCAGCCGGGGCGCCCATTCAGCGAGCTCCGCCGGATTCGCGTCGACCAGGATGTATTGATATTGCGTGCGGCTTGCGCGCGTGCCGATCTGGATCTCGGGCGCCGGCTGCAAGTAAACCGCGAGTCCTCGTACAGCAGTCATGGCCGCGCGCAGCCGCCGCGCGATCTCGGCGGCCGTGGCGGTCCGCTCGGCGCGGCGTTTGAGCACGATGGTCATGCGACCCGCGTTCGGCGTCGAGTTGACCAGCCCGACGCCGACGAAGGAATCGACGCCGGCCACGTCCGGGTCGCCGAGGGCAATCTCGGCGGCCCTGGCCTGCAGCCGCACCATCCGGTGGAACGAGATGCCGGGCTCCGCGTCAGTGGTCGCGACGATCACGCCCGTGTCCTGAACGGGCAGGAAGCCCTTCGGCACCATCAGGTACAGGGCGATGGTCGCAACCAGCGTCGCCAACGCGACAGCAAGCGTTGCAACCTCCCGACGCATCACCCAGACGAGGCTGCGCTCGTAGAGCGCGAGGCTCGCCGCGAACGCCCGCTCGCAGGCATCGAGCAAAGGGTTGCTGAGCTGCTCCCGCTCCGGACGCAGGAGACGTGCACACATCATCGGCGTCAAGGTCAGCGAAACGATGGCCGAGACCACGATGGCAACTGACAACGTCAGCGAGAATTCCCGGAAGAGTCGCCCAACGATGCCGCGCATAAACAAGAGCGGGATGAACACCGCGATCAACGATACCGTGAGCGAGACGATGGTGAACCCGATCTGGCGCGCGCCCTTGTACGCGGCCTCCAGCGGCGCATCGCCAGCCTCGATGTGGCGCACGATGTTCTCGATCATGACGATGGCGTCGTCGACCAGAAACCCGGTCGCGATGGTGAGCGCCATCAGGGATAGGTTGTCGAAGCTGAACCCCGCCAGATACATGACGCCGAAGGTGCCGATGATCGATAACGGCATCGCAACGCTCGGGATCACCGTCGCCCAGAAACGGCGAAGGAACAGGAAGATCACAAGGACGACGAGACCCACGGTGAGCACCAGCGTAAACTCGACGTCGGCGATGCTCGCCCGGATGGTCTCCGTGCGATCGCTCAGGATCGAGAGCCGGATATCCGACGGCAGTGCCGCCCGCAGCCGCGGCAGCACTTCCAGAACCCGATCGACTGTCTCGATGATGTTGGCCCCGGGCTGGCGCTGGACATCGAGAATGACGGCAGACAGGCCGTTGAACCAAGCGCCGACTTTCGCGTTCTCGGCGCCCCCCACGGCGGTGCCAACGTCGCGGACCCGGACGGGGGCGCCGTTGCGATAGGCGAGAATCACATTGCCATAGGCTTCGGGCACCAGAATCTGGTCGTTGGCACCGATCATGAATGCCTGATGCGGCCCATCGAAGCTGCCCTTGGGCTGATCGACATTGGTGCGGGCCAAGGCCGTGCGAGCCTCTTCCAGGCTCAGCCCGTAGGCCGCGAGCTGGATGGGGTTGAGCTGGATTCGCACCGCCGGCTTCTGCCTACCCTGGATCGTCACGGCCCCGACCCCGGTCACCTCGCTGAGCTTCTGCGCCAGCACGGTGTCGGCGACGTCGTTTACGTTGGTGATCGGGAGCGCGTCGGACGTAAGGGCGAGGATCAGAATCGGCTGATCTGCGGGGTTCACCTTTTTGTAGATCGGCGGATAGGGAAGATTGGCGGGCAGTGCGGCCCCGGCTGCATTGATGGCTGCCTGCACGTCCTGCCCGACCGAGTCGATGTCCCGGTCGAGGACGAATTGCATCGTAATCACGCTCATGCCGAACGAGCTCGTCGAGGTCATGAGCGTGAGGCCTGCGATCTGTCCGAGCTGCTGCTCCAGCGGCGTCGTAACGAGCGAGGCCATTGTGTCCGGTCCCGCCCCCGGAAGTTGGGTGGAGACCTGGATGGTCGGGAAGTCGACCTCGGGCAGCGACGAGACCGGCAGCAGGCGGAAACCGAGCCACCCCACCAGGAGTACGGCGATGCTAAGCAGCGAGGTGGCGACGGGACGGCTGATAAACGGTGCGGACATGCTCATGGCCGTTGACGCTGTCCGCGCGCGGGCGGAGTTCCAGCCGACGAACCTATCGTCGAGGGGATCTGCGAGATCTCGGTGCCGGGCTCCGGCCCGGCCTCCTTCGGGATCACGCTCGCTCCGGGCCGGAGCTGCTCCTGGCTCGTGACCACGACTCTCTGCCCTGGTTCGAGACCGGATTCGACGAGCGCGATGCCGCCGTCGATCTGGCCAACCCGGATCGGGCGCAATTCGACCCTATCTTCCGGATCCACCACATAGGCGAAGGTCCCGTTGCCGTTGCGCTGGATGGCGGCGGCTGGCACGGTGTTTCCATCCCTGTAGGTATCGAGGCGGACGCGAACGTTGGCGAACTGCCCCGGCCACAGCTTGCGCTCGGGATTGGCGAAAGTGGCCTTGAGCCTGATGGTACCGGTCTGTACATCGATGCGGTTGTCCACGACCGACAGCGTGCCCTCTTCCCATACCGTCTTCCCATCCGCACCGAGCGCGGCGACTCGGACCTCGCCGTTGGCCATCGCCTGATTGACCGTCACGAGATGTTGCTGCGGCAGCGAGAAAGCGACCGAGATGGGCTGCAGCTGCGTAACCACGACAATGCCGCCCGCTTCGCCCGCGCGCACAATATTGCCCGCGTCGATCAGGCGAACGCCGGTGCGCCCGGAGATCGGAGCCCTGATGGCGGTGTAGTCGAGTTGCAAAGCGGCGGCATCGATGTTGGCCTGATCGACCTGCAGAGCAGCTTCCAATTGGCGCACCAGTGCCCGCTGGGTGTCGACGCTCTGCTGGGTCGCAAATTGGCCAAGCCTGACGAAGCGGTCCAGATCGAGCTTGGCGTTGGCAAGCTGCGCCTCGTCCTTGGCTTTCGTCCCCTGCACTTGGGTGAGTTTGGCCTCGTAGGGGCGCCGATCGATCTGGGCCAGTACGTCGCCGGCCTTGACGTCCAGCCCTTCTGTAAACGTAACCTTCTCGAGGAGCCCATCGACCTGAGGCCGCACGGTCACGGTATTGAAGGCTTGAACGGTCCCGATGCCGTCCACATGGATTGGCACGTCCTTCCGTACAACCGGGGCCGTGATGACCGCTACCGGGCCATTAACGCGATGACGCCCCCGTCCACCGCCGCCTCCGGTTCCGCCTCCCCTCTGGTATACGGACACATCGTCATTGCGTGATCGGGAGGCTCCTGCCTGGTCATACGCGTACCACCCGGCCGACGTGGCCATGATTAGCGCGATGCCCCCTGCACGGACTGCGTCCCGCATGGCGTTCACCTATCTGACCCATGATACGCGGCTCTGAGAAGGTTAGCAATCAGCGACGCCGCGTCGCAGCCAGTAGGCATCTAAGGCGTTTTCTTCGGCGCGCCAGAAAGGTGAGTTTTCCTATCAAGGAGGTCTGCGTCGTTTCTGCTTCACGGCAGGATGAGGAATGCTGTTAGTCTCGGCGAGATCGAGACCGGTTGCAGTCCGAGCGGGCCCGCAGCGCCGAGCTCAATCAATACGCAGTTCCCCTCCCCCGGCGAGCGCCGAGGTTACCGGCAGGGCAGCAACTCGTGAGTCACCGACGCTCTTGCGGCAAGGAGAGGTCCGTTGCGGCCGAATGCCGAGCCGACGGAGCGAACGCCATGTAGAGCGTCCCGAAAAGCATCGCGGACGCGAGAATGCTGGCGAGCGCTTTCTTGGCGGGCGAAACGCCCGACAGCCTCACCAGGGGGATCGACCACAGGAAGACCACGACGGCGTATCCAACGCCGATGGGTACGGCATTGTTGACAAGGAATGAGATGGGCGTGTCGAGGTCGGTCTTCGAGAGCGCGATGCCAGCGTAGACCGAGAGCGCGGTGGTCGAGAGCGACAGAGCCTGCACGCCGAACCGTGCGCCCGCGCGGGTGCCGCCCAATCCGGTAAGGCGCAGGGCCAACCAATAGAATTCTTCCGCCAAGAGGACCACGGCCAAGCCCGCACCTCCGAAGAGTGCCGGTCTTGGAACGCGCTGGACAAATGACTGGACGTCTACTTGGCCGCCTGCCCGCCAAGCCGCCAGGGCGAGGAGCACGAGGGCCAAAAGCCCACCGACCACGGCGTACCGTCCCCTTGCGGCGCGAGGGTTGCGGCTATCGACTACTGCGCTCCCGCTCGCGCCGGTGGTGACCGCCTCCTCTGCTTGGATGTAGATCTCCAAGGTCGGCACCGGTTGCCAGCGCTGAGCCTCAACGTCGAAGAACAAGCACCCGTTATCGATCGCACCCGATCGGATCGCCGCGATCCAATCGGCGATACCAGCAAAGTTCCGCTCGACCCCGTCGCGGCCTATTACGCGATAGGATGCTCCGGCATCTTGCTCCAAACGGGCGGTCGCCACGGCTTCTCTTCCACTCGCAAGAATTACCACTCGCCAGGTACATTCAGCAGCAGCGCCGCGCATTGTGACGCTGAGAGCATTTCCGGCGAAGTGGAATGCGCGCCAGCTAATGCGCGCTGGCTTTAGCCAAAGTTAAGCGGCATGATGTTCAAAAATACTGGCGGCGAGATCAGCGATGGAACACGTATTCGACGGTGTTGCGTCAGATTTTGCTCCTAAATCCTCGACCTGGCGCAGCCTCAAAGCCAACACGTTGAGGCTGTGCGCCGCCCTGTTCTTGCTGGTCCTCTCGACGTTTGGCAACGCGCCTGAGGCACAAAACGGCAAAGTCCTTGTCTTCGCAGCCGCGAGTCTCAAGACCGCCCTCGATGAGATAAATGCTCAGTGGCAGAAGCGGACCGGTAAGCGGGCTGCGGTCTCACATGCGGCGAGTTCCGCGCTCGCCAAGCAGATCGAACAAGGAGCGCCAGCTGACATCTTCATCTCCGCGGATCTCGACTGGATGGAATACCTGGCCGAGCGCAAACTCATCAGGCCGGACACGCGGTCAGACCTCCTTTCCAACCGCTTGGTACTCATCGCTCCAAAGGGAACTAATCTGCGGGTCGAAATAAAACAAGGGTTTCGGCTCGCCTCTCTTGTTGGACAGGGTCATCTCGCATTGGCTAACACCGACGCGGTCCCGGCTGGAAAATACGCCAAGGCGGCGCTCAACGCGCTCGGCGTTTGGGGGCAGGTCAAGGGTCGCATTGCACAAGCCGAAAACGTGCGCGCCGCACTCCTCCTGGTCTCCCGAGGCGAAGCGCCGCTCGGCATCGTTTACGAGTCGGATGCGGTCTCCGACCCGAGCGTTGTGACGGTCGGGATATTTCCCGAAGCAACGCACCCCCGCATCATCTACCCCATCGCACTGACAAGCGGCTCGACAAGCCCGGACGCAGGAAGTTTCCTCGACGAGCTCAAATCGCCGCAAGCGCGCACTATTTTTGAGAAGCAGGGTTTCACGATGCTGAACTGAGGCGCCCGTGCCCACCTTGACACCTGAGGAAATGACTGCGGTCAGATTGAGCTTAAGGGTCGCGCTCTGGGCTACAGTCGCGAGCCTGGCGCCCGGGCTGCTCATCGCCATGCTGCTGTCCCGAGGCAAGTTCTGGGGCAAGTCGATCCTAAATGGCATCGTGTTCCTACCGCTGGTGCTGCCGCCCGTGGTTACCGGATTCATCCTACTCCTCCTGTTCGGCCGCCGCGGGCCGATTGGCGCCTTCCTGGCTGACACGTTCGGGATCGTGTTCGCGTTCCGGTGGACGGGCGCGGCCCTCGCCAGCGCCGTGATGGGATTCCCGCTGCTGGTGCGCGCAATGCAGCTGTCCATCGACGCGGTCGACCGTGGACTCGAGGACGCGGCGAGCACACTCGGTGCCCATCCCGTTTGGGTTTTCCTGACAGTCACACTGCCGCTCATGTTGCCGGGCATCATCGCCGGCACCATCCTCTCGTTCGCGCGCGCCATGGGAGAGTTTGGCGCGACTATCACCTTCGTGTCCAACATCCCGGGTGAAACCCAAACACTTCCGTCGGCCATCTACACATTCACGCAGATACCCGGAGGCGAACCAGCGGCGTTTCGGCTCACTGCGATAGCGGTCGCCGTTTCCATGTTCGCCCTCCTCGTTTCGGAGGCAATCGGGCGCGTAGTTGAGCGCTGGATCGGAGTCGAGTCATGATCACGGTCGATGTGCAGCACCGGCTCGGGTCATTCGAGCTTGAAGCCCATTTCGTCGGCAAGGGGGGCGTCACGGCGCTGTTCGGACGATCTGGAGCGGGCAAGACATCGCTTATCAACATCATTTGCGGCCTCATCCGTCCCGATCGGGCTCACATCTTGCTTGACGGCGACGTCCTCGTCGACACCAAGCGGCGCATCTTTGTGCCCAAGCATCGCCGCCGCATCGGCTACATTTTTCAGGAAGGACGCCTCTTCCCGCATCTCACCGTGCGCCAGAACCTGCTCTATGGTTGGTGGTTCACGCCCGCTGCCAAGCGCTTCGGCGATCTTGACCAGGTGATCGAGCTGCTCGGTATCGGACATCTGCTCCGCCGTCGTCCGGGCCTTCTCTCCGGCGGCGAGAAGCAACGCGTAGCCATCGGCCGGGCGCTGCTGGCCTCGCCCAAGCTGTTGCTCATGGATGAGCCGCTTGCGTCCCTCGACGATGCGCGCAAGGACGAGATCCTGCCTTATCTCGAACGTCTCCGCGACGAGATCAGGGTACCCATCATCTATGTCAGCCATTCCATTCCGGAGGTCATGCGTCTCGCGACCACCATTGTCGTGATGGTGAATGGCCGTGTCGCGGCGGCGGGCCCCGTTTCTGAAGTCATGGCGCGCCTGGATCTAACGCCGTTCGCCGACCTCGAAGCTGGCGCGGTCCTCGAAGCGGAGATCCTCAGCCACGACGAGCCGTTCGGCCTCACGACGCTGCGCCTGGGCGGGGGCGAACTCCGCGTGCCCCTGCTCGAGGAGCGCTCACCTGGCAGCAAGGTACGTGTTCACATCCGCGCCCGCGACGTGATGATCAGCACGCGGGTCCCCGAAGGGCTCAGCGCGCTCAACGTGTTGCGCGGCGTGGTCGCCGAACTCGGTCCTCGCGACGGACCCATCCTGGACTTGCGTCTCGACTGCGGAGGCGAGGCCATACTGGCACGTCTGACTCGGCGGTCCGTGGAAACCCTGGGTCTTGCCGAGGGGACACCGGTTTATGCAGTGATCAAAACCGTCGGCTTTGATCGCCAGACGCTCGGTGCCGCGCGTCGCCAGCCGAATGGGGCCGACACCACAACCGTTCCAATTTGAAGAACGGGACGATGGGCGATCAGCTCTTTGGCCATTTCGATGCAGCGCATGATGGAACTCGATCACCATGTATCGACTGGGCAACTCATGAAACCGAGGGCCACCATTGGCAACAGCGGCGGATGCCTCCGTGTGCACTCCGCTCTGATGAGCGAGGAACCCTTGTATCACGTATTGCCCTTTTCGTGTGGTCGGAGTTACGATGGAAAAGGTTCCCCGGCTGACACGCAGCATGGCGTCGCGAGTAGCGCCATGAGGAAGGTGAACCAATGTTCACATATGGCTTTGTGAACTTTCGGAGCGCACTGGCGTCGGCATTGGTATTCGCTCTGGCGACCCTGACGGCCCTCCCCGCAGCTGCACAGGCCCGCGCGACGCTGAAAGGCCACACACTGGCCCTTGCCTCCATCGACTATTCACGCGACGGCCGCTACCTCGCGACCGGAAGCTACGACAGGACCGCGAAGATTTGGGACGCGGCCACCGGCGCCGAGGTTGCCACGCTAAGCGGTCACCAGGGGACGGTCGAGGCGGTTCGTTTCTCACCCGACGGCAAGATCCTGGCGACGGGCAGCTATGACGGAACGGTGCGACTTTGGGACTGGGCTTCGGGGCAGGAGCTGGCTCTATTCGTAGCCCATACCAATATGATTCGCTCCCTGGCCTTCTCCCCCGACGGGAAAACGGTCGCGTCCGGCAGCCACGACAACACCATCAAGCTGTGGGACGTAGCCACTCGCAAAGAGCGCGCCACTCTGAGGCACAATGGGGCTGTGCGGTCCCTGGCGTTCAGCCATGATGGCAAGATTCTCGCCTCCGGCAGCAATGACTTCACCGCCAAATTGTGGGACGTGGCCACGGGGCATGAACTCGCCACGCTGCGAGGCCATCAGCATGGCGTCCGCGGCATCGCGTTCTTGCCGGACGACAAGATGCTTGTGACCGGCAGCATGGATACGACCGTGCGGCTTTGGGATGTGGCCGAGCGGAAAGAGAAGGCCACTCTTGAGGGCACCTCGGGCGAGATGCTCTGTGTTGCCGTTTCGCCCGACGGTAAGCTGGTGGCGGCCGGGAGCGTCGACAACTCTCTGAGGATCTGGGACATCACGACCGGTGAGGAGGTTGTCGCACGATGGAACGGAGTCGGGGACAGGGTCCGCGGCATCGCCTTCTCGCCTGACGGCAAGACCTTGGCTACGGCCACCATGGATTATCTTGCCAAGCTTTGGGACATCGACCAACTCCTGAAAGAAGGCGTCGAGCCCGCCCCGGATGATGCCGGGGGCAAGGGCGAAGAACGGGCTTCGTTCAGGGGACACAAATCCTTCGTCACCGCCGTGGCGTTCACGCGCGATGATAAGATCCTGGCCTCGGCAAGCCATGACAAGACTGCCAAGCTATGGGACGTTATGAGCGGCAAGGAGCTGATTACCCTGGCCGGCCACCAGGGCGCTATCGTGACCATCGCGTTCTCGCCCGACGGCAACACTCTGATGACGGGCTCCTATGATCGTACAGCGAAGCTCTGGGACGTCCGGTTCGGCAAGGAGATCGCAACGCTTCGGGGGCATACCAACATCATCCGCGCCGTGGCGTACGCGCCGGACGGCAAGACGGCGGTCTCGGGGGGATACGATGAAACGATCAAGCTATGGGACATGGCCAGCCATCGGGAGATCGCCAGCCTAAGGGGCCATACCGGCGGCGTGAAGGCCCTGGCATACTCGCCCGACAGCCGGATTGTTGCCTCCGGTAGCATCGACGGCACCATCAAGCTTTGGGACGTGCCCTCGACCAGAGAGATCGCCACCATCGACGTGCATACTGGGCCGGTCCACTCGGTGGCGTTCTCACCCGACGGCACGCTGCTGGCATCCGCTGGTGCCGCCAAGGACGTGCAGCTCTTCGACGCCAACACGCGCAAGGAGTTGGAGCCGTTCAAAGGCCACACCGCCTGGGTCCGATTCTGCGCTTTCTCGCCTGACGGAAAGACGCTGGCTTCGGTTGGCCTCGACAACACGGTGCGAATCTGGGACGTGGCCACCCGCAGGCAGACGGCCGTGCTCAAGGGACACCTGCGCCGCATACATTTTGTGACCTTCTCCTATGACGGGACGTTGGTAGCGACCGCCGGTATGGACGACACAGTAAAGCTTTGGGACGCGCCGAAAGGCGCTCCCACACCTGTTGTGGGCAGCACCGGGCAGCAATAGGCCGGTATCCACGAATGAGCAGGAGGGCTTGATGGGTAACGAAGGTCTCGATCGCTTGACTTGGTCGCTGCTGAGCGGCAGCGCTACTGACGAGCAGGAAATGGCCCGGCTCGACACGCAGCCGGTAATCCAGATCCTGCCGGATGCCAACGTGATCAAGGTCGGGGGGCAGAGCTTCATCGATCGCGGGCGCGAGGCGGTGTTTCCGCTGATCGACGAGATCGTCGAGAATCTGCCCAAGCACAAGATGATCATCGGGACCGGGGCCGGCACCCGCGCCCGCCACGCCTATAGCGTAGGGCTCGACCTCGGCATGCCGACCGGCGTCCTGAGCGTGCTCGGTTTCTTCGTCAGCATCCAAAACGCCAAAATGATACACTATTTGCTGGCCAAGCATGGGATCCCCTCCATCGAGCCGGCCCAATTCGCCCAGATGCCGCTCTACCTCGCCGAGCGCCAGGCGTGCGTTTGCGTAGGCATGCCCCCTTACGCATATTGGCAACCGAACCCAGAGATCGGCCGCATCCCCCCGCATCGGACGGACACGGGCTGCTACCTCATCAGCGAGACGCTGGGCGCCCGCTCGATGATCTATGTCAAGGACGAAGAGGGCCTCTACACCGCAGACCCAAAAAAGGAACCGAACGCCAAGTTCATCCCCAAGATCACCGTCGACGAGCTACTGCAACTCGACTTGGTCGACGTGGTGCTGGAGCGGACGGTGTTCCAACTCATGAAGAACGCCAAGAACCGTCGCTCGGTGCAGGTCATCAACGGCTTGAAGAAGGGCAATCTGACCCGCGCGCTCAATGGCGAGCCGGTCGGCACCGTGATCACCGCTTGAATGAGGTCGCCATGGACGAACAAGCCCCCGCAGCCCGCGAAATTCCGGTCGACAAGCGCCACCATGTCGAGTCGATGCTGATGCGTGAGAGCCTACTCGATAAACAGGTCATGTCATCGACCGAAACGCCGGTCGTTCCGATGCTGCCGTTCTGCCACGTCGTGAAGATCGGCGGACGCTCAATCATCGATAATGGCAAGAAGGTCGTCTACCCGCTCGTCGACGCGATCAAGAGCGCGCTCGGCGAGTTCAAGCTGGTGATCGGAACTGGCGGAGGGATGCGCAGCCGCCACGTGACCGCCATCGGTATTGATCTCGGCCTGCCGACCGGCGTGCTGGCTCAGCTGTGCATCATTGATGCCCTTGGCAACGCCCACCTCCTCGGCACGTTGCTGGCGCCGCTCGGCGTGGTTGCCATTCCGCCCGAGATTCTCGGGCACATGCTGCCCTTCTTCATCAAGTCGGCGCCCGGTGTGATCTGCAACGGCGACCCGCCGTTCTCGATTTGGGAGCATACGCCCCGCGTTGGGCGCATCCCACCCCACCGCACCGACGCCGGCACCTTCCTGCTCGCCGAGTGCTACGGTTGCGCCACCCATACCCTGATCAAGGACGTGGACGGGCTCTACGATGCGGACCCGAAGGTCAATCCCAACGCAGAGTTCATCAGGGAGATCACCGTATCCGAGCTGAGAGCGCGCAACCTGCCGACGCTTCCGTTCGACCGGGTCATGATCGACCTTCTGGCCAACGCCCGGCAGATGAAACAATTCCAGATCATCAACGGACTGAAGCCGGAATTGCTGGAGCCAGCTCTGCGCGGCGAGAACGTCGGCACGATTATTCGAAAGGACGAATCGTCCTGACGTTGCCACCCAACAGTGCCGACTCGTTTGCACCATTGGGATCAGGGACCCCGCTCGAATGCAGGAGACGATCGCCCATGGCGCATTGATCATGACGATGGGTCTCATGCTGTCCTTGCCTCGCTTGAGCATGGGTCGGCACATCGGGCCAGGCGACGTTGCGGCTGTTGGTGTGCTCGAAAGCGTCGCGCTGCGAAGGCGGAGC
>WNGJ01010967.1_pt1 | contig 17947 bp, 19 predicted proteins | sample 5400611 | NCBI WGS metagenome assembly WNGJ01 (sample SAMN13153375, study PRJNA577476) | soil metagenome | isolation source: 40 cm soil or saprolite under Garry oak tree replicate 1 | place: USA:California | collected 2016-06-15 | reverse complement strand
AGATCGCGCTGCGCCCACAGCATCCATAGGCCGAGCACAATCACCAGGATGCCGACCGCGACCGCCAGGTAGGCTTCGATGCGCTGCGGCTGCAGCCAGGTCGAGCCGAGCGAGGCGAGCACGCCGACCAGCACGATGCCGCTGGTGTGGGACAGCGTGACGAAAATTCCGAGGATCACCGCGTCGATCGGCTTGCCGCGCGCGCCAACGATGTAGGCGGCCGCGATCGTCTTGCCATGCCCCGGCGTGGCCGCGTGCGCTGCACCCGCCCAGAAGCTCGACGCGACGAAGAACAGGAGTTCCCGCATTCAGGCAACCGTTAGTTGGCCGGCCAGGGCCGTTGCCAGGCGTGGATAATTCATCACCCGGCAGGTGTCGACAATGCCCTGGCGAACATCGGCATGGTAGCTGTCCGTCATCGTGTTTGCTCCGAAAATGCGATCCAGGATTGATAGGCGGCAGAAAGACCGCAGTGATCGAATCCAGCCTCGCCGAATGGTGTGGCATCTTCAAGCACCACGCTCGAAACCGGATGGGTGCGCGTGAATCTCCGCCAGAGCAACGCCGCACCGAGCGCCGTTCCGTCGCGGGATTGGCTCACCGAAATGGCCTGGGATGGCCGCAAGGCCGCAAGGCAGCGCGCGAAGGGCAGGTTAGCGGCAAATCCGCCGTCGATGATGATGCGTTTCGAGCTGCCAAGCGCATCGAGGCAGCGGTTTGCGCTAAATGCCGCGTACAGAACCGCCAGCCCCTGCCATTCGGCAGGAGTTTCGGGCGCGGGACCGACGATCCGCCCGCAATGAGCGGCTCCAGGAAACAGTCCATCATCCCCAACGAAGGAGGGCAGCGCCAAGGTTCCCCGCGTGACCAGGGTCGGCAACGTGGCAAGGACAGCGGCATCGGCAGCGCATTTTTCTTTGCGGATCAGATCGTATTCGCGCCCGGTCATGGTCAGTGTGGAGGGCACATTCTCACCATCGATATCGATATTGAGCACCATCGCGCGCGTGGCGTCGAGCTTGTCCGGGTCGAGGTCGCGCTGAAAGCCAATCATCCAGGTGCCGGTCGACAGAATCGAGGCATCGGCCATGCCGGCAGCCTTGTAGCGGAACAGGTTTGCATTCGAATCATGCACGCCACACAGGACTTCGGTGGATCGCGCAAGGCCGGTGTGCTTGACCACGCGTTCCGAAACCGTCCCCAGCACAGTGCCGGCGGGGGCGCGCGGCGGCAGAAGATGGGCCCAGCCGCGTTCGCGCATGACTGACGAAGGTTGATGGCGGCACAGGTCCCAGATATGGCCTTGGGCTGCAAGCTGCGAGATTTCACTCGCAACACAACCGCCGAGCCGTCTGGCGACAAATTGAGCGGTGGTCAGGTAGTTTTTTGCGCGCGCAAAATCGGCGGGAAGCGCGCTTTCCTGCCAGAGCAGTTGCTTGGCGAGCCGCATTGCGCCGGCGCCGATGCCGCAAAACACTTCGCGATATGCGGGCGCGATCCGAGCATAAGCTTCGTCGATCGCGGGGGGACAGACCGCTTCATAGTCCATCATGGGCAGGACGGGCCTGTCCTCCTCATCGACAAGAACGGCGCCACATCCATGAGCCGTCGCGATCACTGCGCCGATCGCATGGCGTTGCGACACCTTTGCAAGCGCGTCGAGGAACCACTCCTCTAGCCTGGCAAGATCATAGGCAGGGTAGAGACCTGAAGTGTTCGCGGCATTCGGAGTCGAATGCGCTTCGAGCGGCCAGCCGTCGTCGCTCGCTACGAGCAGTTTCAGATTGGTCTTGCCAATGTCGAGAACAGCGATCCGAGCGGGTTCTATCGGCGGCCTCATCGCTGATCACCGATCCGGCTTGCCACGGAGATGAGGAACAGCGGCGACGGCGATCAGGGTTCCACCCCAGATCGCCAGCGTGAGGAACTGGCTAAGATTGAGGAGGTTGAAGGCCGACGAGATCATTTGCAGGATGATCAGCGCCAGAATGAGCCCACCGACTTTGCCGAACCCGCCAAAGGGATCGACACCGCCGAGAACCGCTGCGAGAATGGTGACGAGCAGATAGCTCTCACCGTATGCCGCGTTGGCCGAATTGAACCTTGCCAGCATGACCACTGCGGCGACACCTGCGAGCAGGCTCGAGAGCACGTAGAGCCTGAGAAGGATGGCGCGGGTGTCGACGCCGGAGTAGCGGGTCGCCTTCTCGTTTGAACCAATCATGTAAACCTTCGTCCCGAACGGCGTCGCGTTGAGCATGATCGCGACAGGCAAAGCACAAAGCGCAAAGACGATCAGCGCAAAGGGCACGCCGAAAACCGTTCCATTGCCAATAAACACGATGGGCTCCGGAAACCCGGAGAGGACATTGCCACGGGTCAGGCCGATCGCAAGGCCCTTACAGAGCGTCATCGTGCCGAGGGTTGCAAGAATTGGTGAGACGCCGAGATAGGCGATGACGAACCCGTTGACGAGGCCGACCAACGCGGCAACGGCAAACCCTGATGCGATCGCCAGCACCTGCAGGCCAGCCCAGGCCATACCTTCACTGCCCGGAACGTAGCGCGTCAGCACGAAGGCGATGGTCAATCCGGTCAGATTGGCGGTGGCGATGATCGAAAGATTGAGCCCGCCAGACAGCAGGGCCAGCATCATCGCAAGCGAGAGGATGCCGAGTTCGGGCATCTGAAAGGCCATGGATTGCAGCGTGTTGACGGAGAAGAATCGGTCGCCGATGGCAATCGCGAACACTGCCCAGAGCGCGAGCATCAGTAGCATGAGCGTGGCAATCGTCCCGCTTCCGGCCAGACGGGCAATGCGCTCCCGAAGGGTGAGGACGGGCGCCTTGCTCATGGGCGGACCCTCCGGGTCCGCCGCTCGCGCTGTGACCAGGCCGTCACTGAGACCGAGATAAGAATGACCAACCCGACAAAGAGCGGCGACCAATAGGATGACACACCCAGCAGAACGAGCCCGTTCTGCAATGTGGCGAGCAATGCAAGGCCCAGAAACGTTCCAAGAACGGTACCGACGCCGCCCATCAGGCTCGCGCCGCCGAGTACGACGGCCGCAACAACATCAAGCTCCCTGCCCACCAGCACCGTCGGCGCGACGGACTGCGCGAGCTGAGCCTGAACGAGCGAGGCGACGCCCGCCATGACGCCCATGTAGCAATAGACGAGTATGTTGAGGCCGAAAATGTGGAAGCCGAGCCGCCGCGCGGCATCGGCATTGCCGCCCATGGCGTAGATCTGCCGACCGATATTGGTGCGGTTGAGCAGAAGCCAAGTGAGGAGAAAGCAGACGACGAGCGCGAGTATCTGCAGGTTGACGCCGAAGGACGTATCTTTTCCCCATTCGACCTCGAACCAGAACATCCCCGTCGCGAACCAATCGGGCAACGAATAGATGTATTTGCCGCCCGTGACGAAAATCAGCAGTCCATAGAAGACATTTAGCGTTGCGACGGAGACGATGATCGATGGAATTTGAAGTTTCTGGATTAAAATCGCGTTGATGGTGCCGAGCGCACTGCCAACGCCGATCGCGATGGCAAAAATGCTGACCCAGTTCGCGCCATAGGCGTTCGCCACCGTAAGCGCAACATATTGCGCCACCGATGCCGTTGCCGTGAAAGAGATGTCGATTCCGCCGGCGATCAATACCACGAGCAGCCCGAGCGCGAGAATGCCCACGAATGCATAGGATGTCAGCAGATCAAAAAGGTTCTGCACCGTCAGGAACTGTGCGTTCGCCGCGCCCAGGCCAGCGCAGAGCACAAGGATGACGATCAGCAACCAGAACTCGTGGCTGCGCCGAAACCTGCTGAATGAAGCAAACAGCTTTTCAGGCATTGACTGCCTGTCGAAGCGCATCTTCGGATGTGTTTTCGGCCGGCACGTCAGATGTCAAACGGCCCTCGCGCATCACCAGCACGCGATGGCTATGATAAAACACCTCGTGGATTTCGTCAGAAATCATCAGCACCGCGACGCCGTCGCGGGCCAGCCGCTGGACGATCTCGTAGATCCCGTCCTTTGCGCTAATGTCGACGCCGACCGTTGGGCTGTCGAGGATCAGCACACGCGGGTTTGTCGCCATCCATTTGGCGAGCACCACCCGCTGCTGATTGCCGCCGGAGAGTGTCTTCACCGGATTTTTGGGGTCCGAGACCTTGATTCCGAGTTCGGCGACCCATCGCGCAACATGGGTCTGCCGCGCGCGCCCGGCAATCAGGCCGAAGGCACCGGTGAGGCGCTTCAGCACAGTCAGCGTGATGTTCGCCGTGACCGACTGGTCCAGGATGAGGCCAAGCGTAAGTCTGTCCTCGGAAACATAGGCAATGCCCACGCGTATCGCGTCCGCATTTGTGTTGAGCACGATCGGGCGGCCTTCGATTGCTATCTTGCCTCGATCGGGCGGATTCATGCCGAAAAGCGACAGTGCGAGTTCGGTTCGGCCCGACCCGAGCAATCCGGTAAGGCCCACGACCTCTCCGGCGCGCAATTGAAAGCTCACATCGTGATAGTCGCCATCCCGGCCAAGGCCCTCGACTTCGAGCACAACCGGGCTTGCGGCAAGACCGCGCGCCTGCACCTGATACTCGAAGGCCTTCCCTGTCATCAGATGGCTGAGCTTGCGGTCATCGATCGTCTCTGCAGCAAAGGTGCCGACCTTCATGCCGTCCCGCAGCACCGTTACGCGCTCGGCGATCTCAAGCACCTCGTCGAGCCGGTGGCTCACGAATACGATGCAGATGCCGGTGCGTTTCAGCTCGCTGACGAGCTTGATCAGGGCATCGACCTCGTGGCGTGTCAGCGATGCCGTCGGCTCATCCATGATGAGGAGCTTGGCATCCGCTGCCAGCGCACGACAGATCGCGACGAGCTGACGCCCGGCAATACTGAGATCGGAGACTTTCGTTTCCGGATCGAGTTCAATGCCGACCTTCGCCATCGCCGCCATGGCGGTCGCGCGCATCGCGCGCCAGTCAACCGTGCGCAAGCCACCAAGGTGGTGCGCCATCGCGATGTTCTCGGCGACATTGAGGTTGGGAAATAGAGAAAGGTCCTGGTAAATGACCTGAATGCCGTAGTGCGTGGAGCGGACCGGGTTCAGTTTTGGGTATTCCTTGCCGGAAATGACGAGCCGACCACCTTGTTCCGGTTCCTGAACGCCGGAAATGATCTTGACAAGTGTCGACTTGCCAGAGCCGTTTTCGCCGACGAGGCAGTGTACCTCGCCGACCTCCAGCGTCAGATCGACATCGCGAAGCGCATGCACGCCGCCGAAGCGCTTCGAAATGCCGGACATCTCCAGGAAAGTCGCCAAGGGTTCATCCTGCGATGAGATCGCTCTATCAAGGTATCGCTTCGATCTGCGCGCATTCCTGACCCGAAGGGCCAGGAATGCTACTCGAGGCGGCTTGGATGGCGTGGTCTAGAGCCTTTTCGGTTCTGATTGAATCAGAACCGAGCCTCTTTCTTTTTGTTTTGACGCGTTTTCTTCACGCGAACCGGTATCCACTTCGCTCGAAAACGCTCTAGAGCCCCGCGGAGATCAGCCCGTCGATGGTTTCCTTGTTAATCCGCATGATCTTGTCGACCTTGATCTGTTTCGCGGCGACATCGACCGCCGCCTTGCCAAGGCCGGGAACCTCGACGCCATCCGTGATCGGCTTGCGATCGAGCACCAGCTTGGCGACTGCGACCATCGCGTAACCCGCATCGGTCGGGTTCCACAGGAAGCCCTCACGGATAATATCGTCCGCGATAAGCGATTTTGCCTGGCTCGGCAGCACGGTGCCCACTACCGCGATTTTCTTGGCGAGGCGTTGCTGACGCACTGCATTGCCGGCGCCGATCGGCCCGTTCGAGCCAAAGCCGAGGATGCCGCGCAGGTTCGGATAGGCCTTGATCACGTCAAGCGTCGTGCGCTGGCTGGTGTCGATCTCGTCGGCGCCGGGAAAACGGTCGGCGACGAGCTTCATCTTCGGGAAATTCTTCTGCTGATACGCAATCGCGGCGTCGGCCCACTTGTTGTGAAGCGGCGTCGTCAACGTCCCCACATAAACCACGTATTCGCCTTCACCGCCGAGGTCCTTCGCGAGGCGCTCCATCTGCACTTCACCGAATCGAACAGAGTCGATCAGCTCCACGTTCCAGTCGCGACCTTCCTGTTCTGGACCTTCATGCGTGACGACCTTGATGCCGGCCGACTGGGCACGCTTGAGCACGGGCTCGCACACTTTCACGTCGAGCGGCACCAGACCGATAACGTCGACCTTCTTGGCAATCAGGTCCTCAAGCAACTTGACCTGCTGTGCCGGATCGACGTTCGCCGGCCCAACCATCGTGGCATTGATGTCGAAATCCTTGGCGCCCTTCAAAATCCCTTTTTCAACGGCGTTGAACCAGGGAATGCCCGCGATCTTCACGACCGTGACCATCTCCTTCTGAGCCTGCGCGAGAGTCAGGCCCGGAAAACCGGCACCGGCGATCGCGGCGGCGCCACCAATCAGTTTGAGTGTCTGACGTCTGTCCATTTTTCCCTCCCAGGAAACTGGTTTTATTGCCGCTCCCTCGACACACGCTGAGGGGGAGCTCTCGGCTTCATTCTTGATTTTTCGGCAGAAACTTCCACGCTGCCACACGCAGAAAAGGATTAGAGACCAAGGCTCCAGAAGGTGTCAAGCATTCGCGTGATAGAAGATCATGAGATCTCCATGGATAGGATGCCTGCGCCGATCGCGGTGATGTTTACGAGCTTGGCGCCGGCAGCGCGTGCCAGGAGTACATAAACCAGCAAGTCCAGCCTGCTGCTCGGCGATCAAGGGTGCGGGTGTGCCTGACGGAGTCAAATCCGCCCTCGACGATTTGACGGATCGGCTCCTCGATCATCCGGCCTATCAACGTGTTGCATGCTTCACAACAGGGCACCGTATACCGGTCATAGCGTAGCGACGTGCCGTTTGGCAGATTGATCATGCGATCGAACAGATTGTAGCGACGCAGAATCCACCGCGGGATGACGTGCTCGTCGTTGAACGGCACGTTACCCGGTCTGGCGCCGCAGACAAAGCAGCAGTCACCAAGACAAATGTCGCGGACAAACCGCTCCAAACCGAAATAGATGACCTTGCCGTTTTGGTCGATGACAGTGGCGTTGCTTCGCGGGTCCACATGTCTTGGCTCTCCGGAACCCATTTTAAGTTAAGTAACGGAGATCATTATTAAGATATTGAAAATATTCAATAAAAATGTATTTTGTTGACGTTTGTCAGAAATCAACCTGTATTTCTGACATGGTGCCACGGAATTGCTGCATCTTGGCAACCGGCCAGCGGTCGATCAGGCTTTAAAGCGGCTTTACGAGCGCAGTGAGTTGATGCGTCCTGCCCAAGGCCTCTATGTATTGCCCGTCAAAACACGGTTCGGTACACGCGCGCCTGCGGCTGAAAAAGTCGTTGAAGGCCTTGCTGCCGCACGTGCAGAGACCATCGTTCCGCACGGAGCTGCGGCTGCGAATAGGCTCGGCCTTACGACGCAAGTGCCGTCTAAACTTGTTTATCTGACGTCTGGGCCAAACCGGCAATTTAAGCTCGGTGCGCAAACGATCGAGATCAAGCATGCACCGCAATGGATGCTGCTGCCGACAAAGCCGGCCGCTGGACAGGCTGTGCGCGCGCTTGAATGGCTGGGCGAGCGTGGGGCAGGGGAGGCTTTGAGCGTTCTCAAGTACAAGCTGCCTGAAAGCACGCTACAAGATCTCTTAGCAGTGCGTCCCGCACTGCCCCCTTGGATGTCAAAGTCGATCAGCAAAGCACTACTCGCCAATGGCTGAATCCTTTATGAGCTTGTCACCAAGCGAGCGGCTTGAGGCTCTTGGCGTCGCCGCCACGGCCGCAGGCCGCCCCATTCATCTGCTCGAGAAAGATATCTGGGTGGTGTGGGCTTTGCAGAGACTATTTGAGTCGAAGATAGGCGAGCATCTTGTCTTCAAAGGCGGCAGGTCGCTCTCCAAAGGCTACGACATCATTGAGCGCTTCTCAGAGGATATCGATCTGGGAAGGCATTTTACAAGTTGCGCGATAATGGACTAGTGCCGCTGATTTGCCCGACGTGTCAAATGTTTTCGCGGCATCGCTAAAAGCATTCTTGCAGGCGACTATCACGCTACTTTGCATGGGGTTGTTTTCAATATTTTAGTTGGGAGCGAGATCGTCAAATCGGCCAGGTCGACAAGCTGCGTTCGTCGGCGGACAAGCCACTCGCATCAGCGGCTTTCGGTCATTTGCTGCCGGTATCGCTCGGCATCCCAATTCAGCAATGCTTGCTCCTGATTTGGTGACAGGTATTCGACCGCTGCCTCTAGGGGCAGGCGGCTCGTCACCAGCGCCAGGCAAGTCAACATGGCCTCGGCTCCGGCAGTCGCGTCGTTGCGGATAACAGCGCCTTTGCCTGGGACGAGGACCGCGACTGGCCGCGGAAAATTCATCGCCTCGGCACCGGCGATCTTCGCAGCGAGGCTCTCGCCTTCTGCAAGTATCGGCAAGGCAGGTCCGAGAAAAACCACGTGATCTGGATAGAGCGAGCCTCCGGTGGCGATTGAGAGATTGTGCGGGTCGGTGGCGAGCTTGTGGCAGAGCCAATCGTGCGGCGGACGATACTCGGTACCGGCCCTGAGTTGGCCGAGCGCGGCATGATCGGCAGGTGGCGCGCTGCGCGGCTCCAGCACGAGCCGGCGCTCGACCTCTACCACCAATGCTTCGGCCGCCTCGCAACTTGCTGCGCCAACCACCAGCCCGTGGTTGCCGAGGATCAGCACGTCGACAGGACCTTGCGCTGTAATTTCACACACGGCCCGCGCCAGCGGGAGACCGGGGTGGTGGTAACCGAGCTGGCGCCAAGCCAATCCGTGCAAGCGCGCGGGAAGCTCCTCGCCGGCATCGGTTCGTACCGACCACGCGATGGTATTGACGGAGTGGACGTGCAGCACGATTCGATGCGGCATCAACGCGTGCAAGGAGGTCTCGATCGAGGGGCGGAGCGCGGTTTCACTGCGTGACACTGCCAAAGGCGCGCGTTCATTGCCTTGCGCCAAGGCAGTGCGGGCGCCAGAGAGTGACACCGGCACGAAGATGTCCTTGTCCTCGGCATCGGCAAGCCAGGTACCGGAAGCCTTCACCCAAAGCACATCCCCGTGCTTCACCGAGGAATTGCCGCCGGCACCCTGCACCAGCAGGATGTTCTTGCCGACCCGCGCCGACATGCGGCGAAGCTCTTTTAGGACCTGAGGCTGTTGCATGGCACGACTCTTTCACCAGGCCAGATGCTTCATCGTCCAATGGGGCATTCGCCATTCCGAGCCGGCCACGGTTCGGATCGCTTGCGGCAGGTCGGACGTCTTCGCCAGCGCGTCCTTGTGGGCGCCTGACGTGAGGAGGAGAGTCAGCATCCCGGCTGCCCGCCCGCCGGCGACGTCGTGATCGAGGGAATCACCGACCATGAGAACGCGTCGCGGTTCGGGATGCCCTAATCGTTCGAGCGCCGCGGCAAACATCGGCGCGTGGGGCTTGCCGACAAATTTCACCGTGCCTCACGAGATCGGCATTGGCGCAGAGCATCGGCAGGTGGCGCGCCGCGGCTCCGGTCAGGCATTCGCGCCAGCGCTCGGGCTCGGCGTCCGCATCGTCGAGTCCGGCCAGCAGGATGAATTCGGCATCGTGCACGTCTACCGCGACGTTGAGAGCAAGACCCTTCACGATCGAACGATCGCCGCCGCGCGTGATCAGGAAGCAGGCATGGCCGAGATCGGCGAAGGGCTGGACTACCCGGGCATGCAGCCCGATCCAGGTCGCTTCGCCGGAAGTCAGGACGCCGTCATAGGCTTCCGGCGGTAGGCCGAGAGTAGCGAGACGGCGCTGATTGCCGCTGGCACGCTTGCCGGAGTTGGAAAGCACCATCACGCGCTTGTCCGCCTCGCGCAGCCTTGTCACACAGTCATATGCCGCCGGAAAGACCGCCTTGCCCTCATGCAGCGTGCCCCACTGGTCAAGTAGCACGTGGTCAAAGCGATCGGCGATAGCGCGCAGGCCGGGAATTTCGATGCAGTCAATCGTCATGGCGGACCGCCGTGCAAGGCAACGAGCGCGGCGCCATAGCTGGCTTCGGTTTGCTCGGCGACTGTCACTGGGACACCAAGTATGCCGCGCCGCATCGCGGTCCACGCATCATTCCGTGCGCCGCCGCCGATGCTGATGACCCGGCGTAACGGTGGTGCACCCAAGAGTGCCAGACGCTGATAGGCGAGCGCCTCAACCGATGCGATGCCTTCGAGAAGTCCCTGGAAAAAGCGATGATCCTCAGATGGACGCGCGTGATCCGTGACGCCAGCGTTGGATCGGCGATTGGGAAGCGCTCGCCGGGCTTGGGCAGCGGATAATAATTCAGCCCGGTCGGCTTCACCGGCTCGAGTTTTGGTGTCAGACGCTCCATTTGTTCCGCGGTGAAGTGCATCAGCAAGGCCGCGCCACCGCTATTGGAAGCGCCGCCGGCGAGCCAGCGTTCGCCGAGCCGATGCGAGTAGACTCCCTGTTCCGCCGCGAAGATCGGCTGTGCCGCAAGCAACTTCACCACCAGCGTCGTGCCGAGCGAGGTGACGGCATCGCCGAGCAAGTTGGCGCGGGTTGCAATAAACGCGGCGACACCGTCGGTTGTGCCTGTTACGAGGCGAGCCGATCGCGACAGGCCAAGCATCTGCGCAATGTTCGGATCGATCTCGGCGAAGGGCGTCCCCGGCATCAAGACATTCGGCAGCAATTGGCGTGGAACACCCAGTCGGTCGAGCCAGCTTGGCCAAGCGCGCGCCACCGGATCGTAACCGAGCTTCAACGCGTTGTTTTCATCGCTGATGCCGTGGCAGCCGCCGAGCCGGCCAGCGATCCAATCCGCTTGGTGCACGGCATGGCGTGCGCCGGCAACATCCTCGCGCTTCAATAGATGCAGGAGTTTGGCGAGCGCGCTGCTGCGGCCGTGAGCGCCGCTTTCGGCCGGCGCAACATCGGCGATACGGGCGGCGTCGCCGGCAGCGCGCGCATCGTTATACATCAGCCCGGGCGAACGTGGTTGGCCGGCGGCATCGATCAGCAGCAAGGTGCCGGACGTGCCATCGACGGCAATGCGTTCGACGCTGCCAAGATCGACCACTTGCCCGAGGTTCCGGATCGCAATTACTGCCGCCCGCCACCAAAGCTCAGGATCTTGATCGACCTCATCGCCCTCCTGCCGCGGTGGAGGCAATGCGGCCGACGCGAATCCCTGGACGTCACTCTTGCCATCAACGGCACACGCGCGAACGCCGCCCGTGCCGATATCAACGCCAAGGAACAGGGCTGCCATTCGAACTCACCGATTTTGCGTCGCCTTGCTGATCGTTGCCCCGACTTGGGTTCGTGCGGGCAATCGCACCAGCCCGGTTGCACCGCAGCATGAAGAGGGGCTTGACGGCTCTCTCTCGCTCTGCAATTTTTTGCAGCATGTGAAGAATTTTGCAAGCGGGGTTTTCCGGGCGTGGCTGCACTTTCTGACAAGCTGCCCTTGATCGACGGCGATACATCCCTCGCTAGGCGGGCGGCGTGGCTCTATTTCGCCGCCGGCATGACCCAGTCGGAGGTCGCGAGCCGCCTCAACATTCAAAGCACCAAGGCTCATCGCTTGATCGCGCGCGCGAGCCGCGAGGGCATGATCCGCGTCTTCGTCGAAGGCCCGGTGGCAGAATGCGTCGCGCTGGAGAATATCCTGGCCGAGCGCTTTTGCCTGAAGTTCTGCCGCGTGGCGCCGGATCTCGGCGAGGGGGGCCTGCCTTTGAAGGCGCTGGCGATCGAAGGCGCGAGCTTTCTGCGTCAGATCCTCGAGCGCGGCGAAGACAAGGTCATCGGCGTCGGTCATGGCCGCACGCTCGCAGCCCTCGTCGAGCAGTTGCCACAGACGCCCGCGCGCGACGTGCAGTTCGTGTCGTTGCTCGGTGGATTGACGCGGAAGTTCGCCGCCAATCCGTTCGACGTGATTCACCGTCTCGCTGAACGCACCGGCGCGGAGGCGTATCTGCTGCCGGTGCCGGTGTTCGCCAATTCGGTTAGGGACCGGGCCGTCCTGATGCAGCAGTACGGCATCTCGGACGTGTTTGCGCTCGCGCGCAAGGCGTCGCTGCTGTTCGTCGGCATCGGGCAAATCAGCCGCGATGGTTTTCTGGTGTCGAGCGGCATGATCAAGCCCGACGAGGTCGCCGAATTGAAGCACGCAGGCGCCTGCGCCGATCTGCTTGGGCATTTCTTCGGTGCGGATGGAAAGATGCTGGACGTCGATCTGTCGGCGCGCGCCACCTCCATGAGCGCTGCAGATCTGAAGAGGCACCGGATCGTTGCGATCGCCGGTGGACTCGTCAAGGTGACGGCGCTGCGGGCCGTGCTGCGCAGCGGTCTTTTGCATGGCCTCATCATCGACGAAGCGACCGCTCAGGCGCTCGCTGCCGACAAGCCGGAGGCAACATCCGGCAAGGCAAAAAACAAGAGTCGGAAGGGAACGTAAACGCAAAAAAATGGGAGGTCTAAATGTTCGATCACGAGAAGAATCTGTTCGACGCCTACGCCACCAAACGCATCAGCCGACGTGATCTGCTTGACGGTGCCGCCAAGCTGGGGATCGCGGGAGTTGCCGCCAACGCTGCCTTCGCATCCTCTGTATCTCGGGCAATGGCAGCGGATTTCAACTGGAAGGCCTATAGCGGCAAGTCGGTCAAGCTGTTGTTGAACAAGCATCCCTACGTGGATGCGATGATCGGCGATCTCGAGGCGTTCAAGACGCTGACCGGGATGAACGTCACCTACGATATCTTTCCGGAGGACGTCTATTTCGACAAGGTGACAGCTGCGCTATCTTCCAAATCGGACCAGTACGATGCCTTCATGACCGGCGCGTATATGACCTGGACTTACGGTCCGGCTGGATGGATCGAAGACCTCAATGCCTACATCAAGGATCCGGCGAAAACCAATCCGGCCTTCGCCTGGGAAGATGTGCTGCCGGGCCTGCGCGCCTCGACGGCATGGGACGGCGTCGCCGGCTCCGAGCTCGGTTCGGGCAAGGCCAAGCAGTGGTGTATCCCCTGGGGCTACGAGCTCAACAACATCGCCTACAATCGTACGATCTTCGACAAGGTGGGCGTGAAGCCGCCGAAGAACCTCGACGAGATGCTCGAGGTGGCAGCGAAGATCACCAAGGATGCGGGCGGTCCCTACGGAGTCGGCGTCCGCGGCTCGCGCTCCTGGGCAACCATCCATCCGGGTTTCCTGTCGGCCTATTCGAACTTCGGCCAGAAGGATTTCGCGATGGAAGGCGGCAAGCTGAAAGCCGCGATGAACACCAAGGCTTCGAAGGATTTCCACGAGAAGTGGGTCAAGATGATCCAGACCTCAGGTCCGAAGAACTGGTCGACCTACACCTGGTATCAGGTCGGCACCGACCTCGGCGCCGGCGCCTCCGGCATGATTTTCGATGCCGATATTCTCGGCTACTTCATGAACGGCGGCGAAAACAAGGAGAGAGGACATCTCGGTTATGCGCCCTTCGCTGCGAACCCGGCTGCCAAGGCGCCGACCCCGAATGTCTGGATCTGGTCGCTGGCGCTATCGAGCTTCTCCAAACAGAAAGATGCAGCCTGGCTGTTCATGCAGTGGGCAGCATCGGTCGAGCATGATCTGTTCGGCGCACGCAAGATGGATTTCGTTAATCCGGTGCGTGCCTCGGTATGGAAGGATAGCGAGTTTCGCGACCGGATCGCGAAGTCGTATCCCGGCTATCTCGAGCAGCACGACGTCTCGTCTCCGGGGGCGAAGATCTACTTCACCGCGCAGCCGCTCTTCTTCGACCTGACCACGGAATGGGCCGCTTCCCTGCAGAAGATGGTTGCGAAGGAGGTCAGCGTCGACGAAGGGCTCGACAAGCTCGCCGACAGCATCAACCGTCAGCTGAAGCAGGCAGGTCTCGGTTGATGCACCTGCGTGGTGCCCATTCCTCCGCACCACGGAAAAGCCGCCGGCTCGGACAGCAGCCCCATCCGGGTCGGCGGCGTTCCAGCGAACACACGATTCCTTGTCATCATGAGCATGCTTCAACTCTTTCAGACGAACGCACTCCTCGGCCGCACGGCGAAGCGGCGGGGTCGTATCCTGCCTTACGTACTAAGCCTGCCGGCTTTACTCGTCTGCATCGCAATCCTGGTTCCGTTTGTGACAGCGGCCGTCTATTCGCTGCAGCGCTATCGGCTGAACCTGCCTTATCTGCGCGGCTTCATCGGTGTCGATAACTATATCGATTTCCTCTCGGATCCCGCGTTCTGGAATACGCTTCGCGTCTCTCTCACCTATACCGCCTTGACGGTTGTCCTGGAGCTCCTGCTCGGCCTTGGAATTGCGCTGTTGCTGCGTCGGCCGACGCGTTTCCACAATGCCGTCTCGATCGTGCTGCTGCTGCCGCTGATGACCGCCCCGGCTATTGCAGCGTTGATGTGGAAGCTGATGACCAATCCGAGCTTCGGCATCCTGTCCTATCTCGTCAGCCTGTTCGGTGTCCATGATTTCAAATGGGCTTCTGATCCGTCCACCGCGCTGTTCACGGTCGTGCTGGTCGATGTCTGGGTTTACACCCCTTTCATCATGATCCTGCTGCTGGCCGGACTGCGCTCGCTGCCGCGGCAGCCCTTCGAAGCGGCGGCGCTCGACGGCGTTCCGTCAAGTTTCGTGTTCTTCCGCATCACGCTGCCGATGCTGGCGCCTTATATCATCACGGCGTCGCTATTCCGCCTGCTGGATTCCATCCAGCAGTTCGACATCGTCTACGCCATGACACAGGGTGGTCCCGGCGATCGGCTCATGGTGTTCCAGGTTCAGGCCTATCTGGAGTTTTTCCAGTACACCAATGTGGGCCGCTCGGCGGCGCTGCTGATGATCCTTTGGGTGATCACCAACATCCTGTCCAACATCTTCATCAAGAACTGGCTGCGGCTGCGGGCCCGCGCCCATCGCCAGGCGTAACGGCCGGGGAGCGCGACAATGGAACATTCTAGCCTGGCAGGTCGCATCTTCCGAAGCGTGGCGCTTACACTCGTGCTCTTTTTCTTCATGTTTCCTATTTTCTGGATCCTCTTGATGTCGTTCCAGGCCAATGAGCAGATCTTGAGGATTCCGCCGCGCATCCTGTTCGAGCCGACGCTGGCCAATTACGAAGCGCTGATCTCGGGCCAACTGCGCACGGCCGCGGGAAATCTTGAGATCTCCTTCATGCGCAACCTCTGGAACAGCTTTGTGCTATCAAGCGCGGCGGTGGTGCTGGCGCTGCTCCTGGGCGTGCCGGCGGCCTATGCTTTTGCGCGGTTCAAGTTCCGCTTGGGCGAGACCATCGCATTCACGCTACTGTCGTTTCGCTTCGCGCCACCGCTGCTCGTGTTGCTACCGCTGTCGCTCTACTATCAGCAGCTCGGGCTCAACGACACCTACATCGGCATTGTCTGGGTCTATCAGCTCATCGCGCTCCCCTTGATCCTGTGGATCGTGCGCGGCTATTTCGAAGATATCAGCCCCGACATCGAACATGCCTATCGCCTCGCCGGGCATTCCTGGCGCGAGGCTTTCATGCGGATCGCGGTGCCCCTCGCCGGTCCCGGCATCGCAGCCGCGGGCCTGTTGTCGTTCATCTTCTGCTGGAACAATTTTGTCTTTGCCCTGATCCTTGCTTCCGCCGACAAGCAGCCGGTAACCGTGGGCGCGCTTGCATTCGTCACTGCTTCCGGCATCCAATACGGACAGATCGCCGCGGCGATCGTGCTCTCGGTGACACCGACCTTGTTGCTCGCCCTCTATGCACAGCGCTATCTGGTCGAAGGGCTGTCGCTCGGCGCGGTGAAAGGCTGAAGGCATGGCGCGACTTGAACTCAACTCCGTCGGCAAGACATTCGGCCCGGTTCGCTGCGCTGACGGTCTGTCGTTGACCGTCGAGCCCGGAGAGATCGTCGCCGTGTTCGGGCCGTCGGGCAGCGGGAAGACCGTGCTGCTGCGCATGATCGCGGGGATGTTCGAGCCTGACGAGGGAGATATTCTGGTCGGCGGCCAGACGATCGTCGGCGCTCCGCCCGAGCGGCGCGGGATCGGCATGGCGTTTCAAAATTTTGCGCTGTTTCCGCACATGACCGCCTACGACAATATCGCAAGCGCCTTGCGCGCGAAGACGGCTGGCGGCGATACGGCCTCGCGGGTCAAGGCGATCAGCCGGCTTTTGAAGATCGAGCATGTGCTCAGTCATATGCCGCGCGAACTGTCGAATGGGCAGAAGCAGCGTACCGCCCTGGCGCGGGCACTGATCGGCAACCCCGAAGTGCTGCTGCTGGACGATCCGCTCCGCAATGTCGACGCCAAGCTTCGCTACGAAATGCGCCTCGAATTGCCAAGCCTGTTGCGACGCGGCACCGCTGCGGTTCTCTATGTGACCCAGGATTATCGCGAAGCGATGGCGATCGCCGACCGGATCGCGGTTTTGATCGACGGCCGCCTCGCACAGGTCGCAAAGCCCGAAGAGATTTATGCCGGACCGGCGTCGGTTGCGGTTGCGCGCCTGTTCGGAGATCCCAGCATCAATCTTGCCGAGGTCGTGCCCTTTGTCGAGCATGGCGTGCTGTCCGCCGACGTGTCTGGCGCGCGGGTGCGGCTCGACCCGGCCGGGCGGCAGTCAGCGGATCACGGCCCATGTTGGCTTGGCGTTCGGCCTGACGATCTTTTGATTTCGCATTCGCGCAGCGAAGACGCCATTGCGGCGCGCATTGTCGCGGTTACGCCAATGCACGAGAAGGCGGTGGTGCTGCTGCGGTTCTCGGACGGCACGGAATGGCTCGCCGCGCTGCCGCCCGACGCGCCCTTGGCTGCTGCCGATGACGGTGTTTTCGTTCGTTTGGCGCCGGAGGCTATCCTGTTGTTCGACCGCGCAACCGGGCTTCGCGTCGGCTTGCCGCATCGGCGGCGGGCTGCGTGAAGGAAGCGGAGATGACCATGGGCATGCTCGAGCTCAAAAATATCGATAAGGTATACCGAAGCCGCGGCAAGCCGCCGGTGCATGCCGTTCGCTCGCTCGACATGGAAGTCGGGAAGGGCGAGATCGTGGCACTGTTGGGGTCCTCGGGCTGCGGCAAGACCTCGACCCTGCGCATGATCGCAGGTTTCGAGAGCGTTACGTCAGGATCGATCGCGCTGGGCCACCGTCGGATCGATGAGTTGTCACCGGCCCGGCGAAAGGTGGCGATGGCCTTTGAAGGCTATTCGCTCTATCCGCCACTGACGGTTCGCGAGAATATCGCCTTTGCTCTGAAGGCGCGGCAGCTTTCGCGCGGTGAGGTATCGCGCCGCGTGGATGCGATTGCCCGCCTCGTGGAGATCGAAGACATCCTGGACAGTTTTCCACGCGCGATTTCGGGAGGGCAGCAGCAGCGCGTGTCGCTGGCGCGCGCGCTGGTACGCGATGCGGATCTCTATCTGCTGGACGAGCCGATGGGCCAGCTGGAGCCGCAACTCCGTGCGGTGCTGCGCGGACGGATAAAGGGCTTGCTCGCCGAGCGGGGCATGACGGCGATCTTCGTCACCCACGACCAGACCGAAGCAAGCGCGCTGGCCGATCGCATCGCGGTGATGGAAGACGGCGTGCTGCAGCAATTTGCAAGCGAGAGGGAGCTGAAGAACCGTCCCGCGAACCTGTTCGTCGCAAGCTTCATCGGCGAGCCGCCCATGAACTTGCTCGAGGCGGAGGTCGCGCGGACAGATGGCGGCTTCCGATTGTCGACTGGTCCGGATGTGGCCTTCCAAATCCGGGGCGACACGCTCGACCGTGCCGCGCAGAAGGAGCTCGA
>WNGJ01004971.1_pt1 | contig 17949 bp, 12 predicted proteins | sample 5400611 | NCBI WGS metagenome assembly WNGJ01 (sample SAMN13153375, study PRJNA577476) | soil metagenome | isolation source: 40 cm soil or saprolite under Garry oak tree replicate 1 | place: USA:California | collected 2016-06-15 | reverse complement strand
CCCGGATGCATGCTGTTGTTGTGAGCGGCATGCTAGCCCTGTCGCGGGCGCGCCGCCAGCGAGACGGCATTTGGCGATGACGCGAAGTGGGTCGCTGCCCACGCGGGTGCAATTGCCGAAACGCAAATCCGTGTGCGCAGACGCTGCGCGCGTCTGGTGGGCGGCAAAACAAAGGAGCACATGACCGACGTCATGCGCTCCTCTCCATTGCGTCGCCTGGTCGTCGCCAATGCGACTAGTTGGTGATTTCCTTGAACACCTCGGTCAGGTTTGCGGTTTCGTCGTGGATGATCTTGTCGAATTGTTGCGGTGTGTCGGTCACCCCGATGACGAACTGCGCCGCGAGCTTGGCCTTCGCCTCGGGTGATTGGATGATCTGCACCACGTCATGATTGATCTTTTCGATGATCGGACGCGGTACCCCTGCTGGCGCCATCAGCCCAAACCAGGAATCGTAGACGTAGTCTAATCCCGCCTCTCGGAACGTCGGGACGTTCGGCATCTCCGGAATCCGTTGCGGGGTCACGGCCGCAAGCGCGCGCACCTTGCCGGCCTCGGCCATTTCTTTGGAAAGATTGACTGGCGCAAAATACATTTGCGCGTCGCCACGCACGACGGCTGTCACCGCATCGGGCGCGCTCTTGAACGGCACATGCACTATGTTGATGCCTGCCGCTTTCCGAAACAGCGCTCCGGCGATGAAGGTCGTGCTGGCAAGCCCGGGAGACGAGAAATTGAGTGTGCCCGGCTTCGCCTTTGCCAGGTCGATCAATTCCTTGAGCGTCTTTGCCGGCACTTCGGGGTTGATGATCAGATAGAGCGGCGCCGAGCTGACACGGGTGATGCCGGCAAAGTCTTTCACCGGATCGAACGGCAAATTCTTGTTCACGAGCGCCGCGACTGTGTGCCCGTTCGAGGTCAGCATGAGGGTGTAGCCATCGGGTGCAGCCTTCGCGACGCCCACCGTCCCCGCGAGCCCGGGGCGGTTCTCGACGACGACCTGTTGGTTCCAGCGCTTGGCCAGTTCGTCGGCGAGGATGCGCGCCATGATGTCGGTCACACTGCCGGCGCCGAACGGGACGACAATGGTAACCCGCTGGTTCGGATAATCTTGGGCGACCGCCGGTGCGGGAGCGCCGAAAGTTGCGGCAAGCAGTGCCGCCATCCCAACCCAAAGCATGCGAACCACGGTCATCACATTCCTCCCAATATTGTCGGCGCACCCATACAATGGGTTGCGGCTTCCTAGGAAGCGATTAAAGCAGGAAGCGATTTGACGGTATATGAGTAAAAACGTCCCTGCTTGCTCTTCACCCACGGAACCGACATGCGCACCGAAGAGTCTCGTCCGATCCGGCTTGAAGATTACCGCCCGCCCGACTGGCTGGTCGAGAGCGTGGAACTCGACGTCTCCCTCGACTCCACGGCGACCCGAGTGCGTGCGGCGCTCACGCTGCGGCCCAACGGGAACGGCGCGGCGCCCGCGCCCCTCTTGCTCGACGGCGAGGCGCTCACGCTACGCGCGCTGAAACTCGACGGCGCCGCCCTGCCGCCGGAGCAGTTCGTCGCGACGCCGGACCAGCTGACCATTGCGCAGCCGCCGCAGCGCCGCTTCCGGCTGGAGATCGAGACCGTCGTCGATCCATCGGCCAACACACAACTGTTGGGCCTCTATCGCTCGGGCGCGATCTATTGCACGCAATGCGAAGCCGAAGGGTTTCGCCGCATCACCTATTTCCCGGATCGCCCCGACGTCATGGCGGTCTACACCACCCGCATCGAGGCGGAGAAGGTCGACGCGCCGGTGCTGCTCGCCAACGGCAATCTCGTTGCATCCGGCGACGTGCCGGGCACCACGCGGCACTTTGCAGTCTGGCACGACCCATTCCCGAAGCCGTCATATCTATTTGCGCTGGTGGGCGGGAAGGTTGCCTGCGTCGAGGACCACTTCCACACCATGTCGGGCCGCGCGGTAACGCTGCGGATCTATGTTGAGCCCGGCAAGGAGCCCCGCTGCGCCTATGCCATGGACTCGCTCAAGCGCGCCATGCGCTGGGACGAGACCGCGTTCGGCCGCGAATACGATCTCGATATTTTCATGATCGTCGCGGTCTCGGATTTCAACATGGGCGCGATGGAGAACAAAGGCCTCAACGTCTTCAACGACAAATACGTGCTCGCCTCGCCGGAGACCGCGACCGACACCGACTTCGAGCGGATCGAGGCGATCATCGCCCACGAATATTTCCACAATTGGACCGGCAACCGCATCACCTGCCGCGATTGGTTCCAGCTCTGCCTCAAGGAAGGACTCACGGTTTTTCGCGATCAGGAGTTTTCAGCCGATCAGCGCTCGCGCGCGGTCGAGCGCATCAGCGACGTGCGCGGCCTGCGCGCGCACCAATTCATCGAGGATGCCGGTCCGCTCGCGCATCCGGTGCGACCCACCGTCTACCGTGAGATCAACAACTTCTATACCGCGACGGTCTACGAGAAAGGCGCCGAGGTCGTGCGCATGCTGACCCACGTGCTCGGCCCGGAGAATTTCCGCAAAGGCATGAACCTCTATTTCGCCCGCCACGACGGCGAGGCGGCGACCATCGAGCAATTCGTGCGATGCTTCGCCGATGTATCGGGCGCGGACCTCACGCAATTCATGCTTTGGTATTCTCAGGCCGGCACGCCCGAGGTCGTCGCCACCGGCCGCTACGATGCGCGCGCGAAGACCTACCGCCTCGACCTGGCGCAGAGCGTGCCTGCAACGCCCGGCCAGCCGAGCAAGGAGCCGATGGTCGTTCCGCTCGCCGTCGGTCTGGTCGGACGCGACGGGCGCGACCTGCCGCTCAAGCTCGGTGCCGGGCGCGCAATCGAGCACGGCGTGCTGATTTTGACAGAGCCCGCCGACACCTTCGTGTTCGCCGACGTCGGCGAACCGCCGGCCCTCTCCCTCAATCGCGGATTTTCCGCGCCGATCAAGCTCAGCGCCAACCTTTGCGTTGATGATCTGCGCTTCCTCGCCGCGCACGATGCCGATCCCTTCAATCGCTGGCAAGCGCTGCAGACCCTGGCCACTCGCTTGCTCGTCGACAATACTGCCGCTAAGCGCGCGAATGGCGCGGCGCGGCAAGACCCGGGCCTCCTCGCTGCGCTGGGCGCGGTTCTCGCCGATGGGACACTCGAACCTGCCTTTGTCGCGCTTGCGCTGACGCTTCCCGGCGAGGCCGATATCGCGCGCGAGATCGCTCGCGATGTCGATCCCGATGCGGTTTTCGCGGCGCGGCGCGGTTTGCAGGCGGCGGTCGGCGAACACCTCGCCGAAACTCTCCTGCATCACTATCGCCGGCTCTCCGACAGCGGGCCTTATGCGCCCGATGCCGTCAGCGCCGGACGACGCACGCTGCGCAATACTTGTCTCGACCTTCTGGCGGCAACCCAACGGGCAGACGCCATTTTGCTCGCCGCGCGGCAGTATCAGGCGGCCAACAACATGACCGATCGCATGGCGGCGCTCTCGACGTTGTCGCTGTCCGACGTGCCCGAGCGCGCAGCCGCGCTCGACGATTTTTACGCCCGTTACGCCGACGACGCGCTGATCGTCGACAAGTGGCTGACGCTGCAGGCCACTATTCCGGAGCCGGCGACGCTCGATCGGGTCAAGGCGCTCACCAAGCATCCCGCCTTCTCGTTTGCCAATCCCAATCGTGTACGCGCCTTGATCCACGCGTTTGCACTTGCGAATCACAAGGAGTTCAACCGCGCCGACGGCGCCGGCTACGATTTCATCGTGGACACGGTGCTGGCGCTCGACCCCAAGAATCCGCAGGTCGCGGCGCGCCTCTTGTCGGCGCTCAAGAGTTGGCGCGTGCTCGAGCCGGGACGGCGCGCGCGGGCGGAAGCCGCCCTCCGGCGGGTAGCGGCAGCGCCTTCGCTTTCACCCGACGTGAGCGACATCGCGCAACGCGCGCTGGCCAAAGACTGACGCGCGGGCGCCTCGGGGCACGAAACGAGAACGCAAATCAATCTTGCAGATTCGTTAACGGACCCCTCGACAAATCGCCATCTTTCGATTCCAATCAAAAGTGATTCGGAGAGATGCGGCACATCCTTCCGATGAAGGTGATGGGGACCCGAACGGAGGCGAGGCATGGCGCGCGCCGAGGTCGCGAGCGCGTCCGTAAATTCTGATTCAATCAAGGGACTAGCTCAGTCGATCGCCAAACCCGCTTATCGGCGGCTGCTCACCGCCGAGCCGGCGTTGCGACGAGCCGTCCCGGCGCTGATCATCGCGTTTCTTCTCACGATCTGCGTCGGCGCGATCGTGCAGGTGCTCGACCATCGTCGCCAGGCGATCAGCGACATCGTCAAGCAGATCGAAGGCAGTGCCGATTTCCTCGTTGATCGGCTCGAACGGCTGGAGCAGCCGAAGGCCGGCTCCGAGCGTCGGCTGCAGACCGAGCTCGAACGCGTGATGCCGAGCTGGGCGCGCGCGCCCGGCCGCCAAGTGCTTATCGCCAACGGCGAGGGCGTCATCGTCGCCGGCATCCGCCATGAGGTCGTCACCAACGCCGACGGCACGATCAGCGCAACCGCGCCGCTCGAGGCCGGGATGGTCGGACGCCGGCTCATCGACGTGCTCGGCCCCGCGCAGCCGCTCACCACCTTTGGCGCGGCCGCCGGCGTTTTGGAAATTCCGCTCGCCGACGGTAGCCCAGCCTTTGGAACGGTGCGCAGCCTTCATGGGTCGCACGGCGAGCTTGCGATCATACATGGGCGGGCCGAGGCGCTGGCGGCGTGGGCGTCGGACACGGCGTTGACGGTCACGCTCTCGGCCACCACCGGATTCGTCGTACTGATCCTCGGCTTCGCCTTCCATTGGCAGGCAACCCGCGCGCGGGAAGCCGACACGATCTATGAGACGGTGCGCTCGCGCATCGATACGGCGCTCAACCGCGGGCGCTGCGGATTGTGGGACTGGGACCTCGCCCGTGGACGCGTGTTCTGGTCGCATTCCATGTTCGCGATTTTAGGCCTCAAGCCGCGAGATACGCTATTGAGCTTCGGCGAGGTCGACGCCCTCGTTCATCCCGAGGATATCCATCTCTATGAGCTCGCCGCCCAGCTCGCGGACGCGACCGCCACCCTGGTCGACCACGCCTTCCGTATGCGCCATGCGAACGGCAACTGGGTGTGGCTGCGCGCGCGCTGCGAGCTGGTCCAGCAGTCCGGCGAAGGGGGCCCGCATCTCATCGGCATCGCCGTCGACATCACCGAGCAGAAGACCTTGGTGGAACGCACCGTCGAAGCGGACTTGCGGCTACGCGACGCCATCGAGACCATCCCCGAAGCCTTCGTGGTCTGGGACGCGCAGAATCGCCTCGTATTGTGCAACTCGAACTTCCAGGAACTTCACAACCTACCGGACGCGGCGATCGAGGCCGGCGCCTCCTATGAATCGGTGGTGGCGGCCGGCCGCAAGCCAGTCGTGCGCTCGAAAGTCACGAGCGAAGGCCAGATCCCGGGCGCCCGCACCTTCGAAGCTCAACTCGACGACGGCCGTTGGCTGCATATCAGCGAGCGCCGCACCAAGGACGGCGGCTATGTCTCCGTCGGCACCGACATCACGAACATCAAGTTGCACGAAGAGAAGCTGATGGAGAGCGAGAAGCGGCTGATGGCAACGGTCGCCGATCTGCGTCACTCGCAACAGAAGCTGGAGCGGCAGGCCGAGGAAGTGGCCGATCTCGCCGAGAAATACGCCGAGGAGAAGACCCGCGCCGAAGAAGCGAACCAGGCCAAGTCAAAATTCCTCGCCAACATGAGCCACGAGTTGCGAACCCCACTCAATGCCATCATTGGATTCTCCGAAATCATGGAGTCCAGCATGTTCGGCCCGTTGGGCTCGGACAAATATGGCGAGTATTGCCGAGATATCCATCAGAGCGGCCAATACCTGCTCGAAGTGATCAACGATATCCTCGACATGTCGAAGATCGAGGCGGGACGCATCCGGCTCGACGCCGAGCAGATCGAGCTCGAGCCCTTCCTCAACGACGCGATGCGGGTGGTGTCCGGACGTGCCAACGACAAACGGCTCAAGCTCACTGCCCGGCTCGGCCGCGGCATCCGTTTGACCGCCGACCACCGCCTGCTCAAGCAGATCGTGTTGAACCTACTGTCCAATGCGGTGAAGTTCACGCCAGAGGGCGGCCGCGTCACGATTCGCGCGCGGGCGACCAGCGGCTGGGTCAGCATCTCCATCGCGGATACCGGCATCGGCATTCCGGAGGAGGCGCTCGCGCGGCTGGGCCGGCCGTTTGAGCAGGTCGAGAGCCAGCTCACCAAAAGCCATCAGGGCTCGGGCTTGGGGCTTGCGATCGCGAAGTCGCTCACCGAGTTGCACCATGGCGCGATGCGCATCCGCTCGACACCGGGGATCGGCACGATGGTGCTGCTGCGGCTGCCGATCCGCCGGACAGCAGCGCACAAGGAGGAGCTCGCCGAGGCCGCGGCCTAGGCGCGGCGTGCCAGCCTCAGCCCCGCGCATTGTCACGCGACCGACTGCGCGGCAAGCCCTACGCAATCAACGCGCGCGGGCCTTGCAGCAGGCTGACCGCGTGCTCGAAGCCATCGACATTGACCGCAGCCGCCTGCGGTGACTTGTTGTCGAGGGCGAGATTCGGCTGTTCCAGCCAATCGGCCGCAGCAGCAGAATTTCCAAACCTCGCCAGCGCCGTCGCTTCGAGGGTTCGAACGCGCTCCTCCTTGACGTCCGCGAGCGGGTCGGATTTGGCCGCGGCCGCCCTCGGAAGGTACCAGCCGAGCACAAAACCAACTGCTGCATCGATCACGGCGGTGAGCACGATCCTGTCGACGGCCATGCTCGCTCCGCCGAGGATCAGCTCGAAGGATACGGATGCGGCGATGAGCCCGCACATGCCGGTTACGATGGTCTGCGAGCCGACTTCCCACAGACGCGACGGCCGTCGATGCATCTCGGCATTGTCGAGGTGATACACATAGAAGCCACCAGTCGCCATCGCGAGCAGCGCATACGGTGCGTCGATCAGCAACCCATCCGGCGTCAGGGCTCTGACTTGAGCCAATCCCCACAGAACCAGGCCGGCATATCCCGCAAGGCCGCATGCCACCGCAACCCGGACATAATTGGCGCTGATCGCACGGCGAAACCACGTGCCGTTCTTGATGGCACGGCTGCGGATCAGATCGGCCACCATGATTGCCACCAGATGTGGCGTGATCGTCGATGCGGTGTCGATGAATGGCTGATAGAATTTTTCCGGGAATACGGGCGATGGCGTCCACAGGCCAAAGAAAACCAGTTCGATGGCGGCCAATTCCAGCAGCAGAATGCTTATCGCCACGATGCTCAGGCCCACCAGCTTGAGATCGTCGTTCCCCGGCGGCAACGTCGTGTGGCTCAGCTTGAAGCCGAACTGCCTCAGCGCAGGGTCGATGTCGCCATTCGGTCGCTTCTTCAGGCGCACCGCACAACCGAGCAGGATGTACAGCTTGTAGAGATTGTCGCGGATGGCGCGCCGCAGCGGCTCGTTGGCATAAGAGGAGTCCTTTGCCTTCTCCGCTCGGTAAGTCGCCACGTCGCTTTCCATCGATTTCTTTGCGGTTTCGATAGTATCGAGATCCTTGGCGTAGTCGCGCAGCAAGTCCGCATCGAGCCAGTCCATCAGGCCCGCCGTCCGGCGATACTTCTGCTCATAGACCAGACAACTCAGGCGCGCCCAGTCGTGCTCGAGGCTGCGCCGCGGGCGCGTGAAGTCAGCAGCCTCGACGCCGCGCATCTCCGGCTGATGCAGCACATCACCCTCATAAGCCGTAAAGTCGAAATCGGCGGCCGCCAGCCGCTGGGCCGTGGCGCGCGCCGCGGACGGAATGTAGGCGCGTTCGTGCGCGTATCTGCGCAGCCACTTCTCGACGTCCAGAAGCAGGGGTACCGTCGGCATGAGCCCGACCAGGATCAGAGCCACAGCGATCGGGACGGCGCCGGGACTAAGATCCTTGGGTAGAGGAACGCCCAGCGCAACGAGGTTGTTGGGGCCAATCAGCGACAGCACGAGCACTGTGGCGACCATCGTCCCAAAATAGACCAGGAAGCCTTTGGAATACTCCTCGTGCGTCGCCAGCTGGCGGGGCAGTAACTGATCTGCGTAGTCGTCGGTCCCGGTGCTGATGCGTTCGGCGAATTTCTGCCCGCAGAACAGATAGACGAGCCCGATCGCGGCGCTCAGGCACGCTATAAACAACACGAAGCTCCACAGGTCGTCGAACGGAAGACCGAGTTGCATCGGTAACTTCGGTGTCGTTTGCAGCGTCGATGGCAAATCCATGATGGCTTCCCCTTCACATGAAGGCGGATGAGGCGAGACGGATGAAAGCGTCCGCTCTGGCGCTAGAAGCAACGGCCGTTGAAGCAGCGTCCCTGCGCCAGGACGACCGGCGCGGAGGCCGCTCGATCTCTGCTCATTTGGTCCGGAATCGTGACGCTCGCATCATCGCCGCGGCCTGTCCCAACAAGCGTTGCGGCAACAAGCATGATCATCACTAGGACTGACGATTTCCTATCCATGGACATCTCCCAGCAGGCTGATTTTTCTTAACTGGGGAGCGCTCGCGGCCTGCGGAGCGGCGCGGCTCATATCCTCTTTAGGATTGCCGCGGGTAAGGCGAGCGTGAAATAGCTCACAGAGCGGCACAAAAATATTCGCCTGCAATCCGTGATCCGCGACGGTGCTGGCCACGCTCATCCCGCCGCGCCCTCGACCGGTCGGCGGTTGGCCGCTCAAGATGATGCCCCAAGGATGCGATTGAAGCTTGCGCGCACCTTACTCTGCGTCTCGCCGATGAATGCATCGAGCGTGGCGAAATCAGGGACGTCCGCGGCGCGCGTCAACAGCCCACTGAGGCCCGGCGCCGCCGCCTTGGGATCGAACTGCCCCGGCAGGCATAAGCGCAGAATCTGCGTGAGATCATGATAGAGCCGCACCGCCCGGCGCAGCACCTCCGCATCCTCGGCCTTGAGCAGCCCGAGCCGCCATGCCCGGTCGAGCACCTGCGTGGTCGAGGTGTCGAGAATGTCGGGTGTCTGCGCCGCATGAATGAGCTGCAGATATTGGGCGATGAATTCGATGTCGATCAGCCCGCCGGCGACATATTTGAGATTCCACCGCTCGCTGTCGCCTTTCTCCGCTGCGATCGCTTTGCGCATTTCCAGAACGTCGCCGGCGACCATCTCTGGGTCACGCGCTCGGCATAGCACGGAGCGAATGACCTCCTCGACCCGGGCCGCGAATTGCGGCGGCGCCGACACGACGCGCGCGCGCGTGAGCGCCAGATGCTCCCAGGTCCAGGCGTCGTTCTCCTGATAAGCGGCAAAACCGTCGATCTGGGTCGCGAGCGGGCCGGAGCGTCCGGAGGGACGAAGCCGCATATCGACCTTATAGAGCAAGCCGTGATTGGTCTGCGCGGTGAGCGCGCTGATCAGGCGCTGCGTCAGCCGCGAAAAATACTGCGCGCCGTAGAGCCGGCGCGGGCCGACCGATTCCGGACGGTCGGAATCGAAGTCGTAGACGACGATGAGATCGAGATCCGAACTCGCCGTTATCTCGCGCCCGCCAAGCTTCCCGAGCGCCAAGATCGCGGTCTGCTGCCCTGCGATGCGGCCGTGCAGCTGCGCGAAATGCTCCTCGATCGTGCGGTGGAGGCAGCGAATGAGCGCATCCGCCAACCGGGCGAAAGCCTCGCCCGCCTGCTCCGCTGACACGGTTCCCGACACGATCCGGGTCCCTATCAGGAACATCTGCTCCTGCGCGAAGATGCGGATGCGATCGAGGAAGTCCTCGTACGATCCGGCTTGGCCGAGCGAGCGGTCGAGCGCGGCCGCGAGCTCGGTTTCTTCGGGCAGCGCGCCAAAGAAGCTCGGATCGATGACCGCATCCATGACCTCCGGAAACTGAGCAAGGCCGTCCGCGAGGCGTGGCGCGGTGCCGAGCACGAGCGCGATCAGGGCGATCCGATCGGGATTCTGGCGCAACAGCGAAAACAGCCGTCCGCCGCCGTGCAGCCCTGCAAGGAACCGGTCGAATGCTGCGACCGCCGCATCGGGGTTTGCCGAGCGGGCAAAATGTTGAAGCAGCATCGGCACGATTTCGGCGAGCTGGCTGCGCGCGAACGCACCCTTGAGTGTACCGTAGCTGCCTGTGGCCCACCGCCGCACCAAGGCAGAGGTCTCCAGCGGACGGCGAAATCCCATTTCGGACAATCGGTCGAGAGTTTCGCGATCGTCCGCCTCAGAGGGAAAAAATAATGTCCGCTGGCCGGCCTCGATGACGGGCGCATTCTCGAACAGCGTCGCATAATGGCGCTGTACATTGCGCAGATGAACGAGCAAGGCTCGCGCGAACGCATCGCGATCGGGAAAGCCGGCGAAGCGGGCAAAACGCTCGAGCCCATCCCGATCGGCCGGCAAGGTGTGGGTCTGCTCGTCGGCCACCATCTGGAGACGGTTTTCGACCACACGCAGGAAACGGTAAGCGGCGGCGAGATCATCGCGCACCTGCTGATCGATCCAGCCGCCGTCGGCAAGTGCCGCCAGCGTTTGCAGCGTCTCTTTGATGCGCAACTCGGGATATCGTCCGCCGGCGATGAGTTGCTGGGTCTGCACGAAGAATTCGATCTCGCGGATGCCGCCCCGACCGAGCTTGATATTGTGCCCTTCGACCGCGATCTCATCATGGCCGCGATAGGCGTGGATCTGCCGCTTCATCGCGTGCACGTCGGCAACCGCCGCGAAGTCGAGATATTTGCGCCAAATGAAGGGCGAAAGCCCGGCGAGCAACGCCTCCCCGGCCGCGATGTCGCCCGCGCACGGCCGCGCTTTGATCAGCGCGGCGCGCTCCCAATTCTGTCCGCGGCTTTCGTAGTAGTCGAGCGCCGCAGTGGTGGAGATGGCGATGTGAGTCGAGGCCGGATCTGGGCGCAGCCGCAGATCGATGCGAAATACGTAGCCGTCGGGAGTGCGCTCCTGCAACAGTTTCACCAGCATTCGCGTGAGCCGCACGTAAAATGCCGCCGGCTCCGTTGCCGCAACGAGCGCTGCAGGGTCGTAGAAGATGATGAGGTCGATGTCGCTCGAATAATTGAGCTCGCCCGCCCCCATTTTACCCATGGCGAGCACGATATAGCCCGAACCTTGCGCCGGACGGCCGCGCTCGAAGCCTTTGAGCTTGCCGCTGCGCTGCGCAGCCTCGAGCAGGTAGTCGACCGCGGCGCCAACGGCCGCATCGGCCAGCATCGTCTGCAGGTCGACGACCTGCGTCACCGGCCAAACGCCGCCGATATCGGCGAGCGCTATCAACAGCGCTGCCTCGGCCTTCATGCGGCGAAGCAGGCGCATCACCTCGGCTTCATCGCGTGTTGCCGCGATCGCGCGTCTTGCGTCAGCGAGAATGTCGCGGAAACGGTGCTCGGGTTCGGCTTCGAGAAGCGCGACGAGCCGCTCCGGCGACCCACGCACGAGGCCCCAGAGATAGGGCGAGCCGTCCGCCAGCCCCGTCATCAGCGCCTCGAGCCTCGGGTGAGCCGCGGCGAGCCGTGTCAGCGTCTGGCCGGCGGGAAGACCGGCGATTTCGGCGAGCCACTCGTTGACGCGCGCACGCGCCTCGTCCGCGGCCTGAAGGTGCGGCGCCCGCGCGATCCGTCGCACGAGCGAACTGTCGCCTGATTGGTTCACCGAAATCATTCTCCGAACTCGGAACTTGCCGGTCACGCCGGACCGTCCGGCACATCCGTCTTAATAGAAGAGCGGCATCAAATATGCGAATGGCGCAGCATCTGCGGCTTGCGCGCGGTTTCGACATTTCGCGTCGCCGGCCGGGCGAGCCGGCTCGCGGTGATGACGAGCCTGGCCATGATGTCGCTATCGTAAATGCTTCATGCCGTCGGCGGGGCCGATCCCGAGCGCGGCAACGAGATGACGGTCTTGAGCCCAGGGTGGTTATCCTCGAGCTTGAGCTCGCCGCCATGCAGGCGGGCCACCGCCGAAGCAAGGCTCAGTCCCAGCCCCGAGCCCGGAAGCGAACGGCTTTGTTCGAGCCGCACGAAGCGCTCGACTGCGCGGCCGCGGTCGGCCGCGGGAATACCGCGGCCGCTATCGGCGACTGCAAGCAGGATGCGGTCGCCCTCTCCCGCCGCCGTGACGAGGATCTCAGCGGCCGCTCCGTTCAGCGGGGGGCCACCGGTTGCGCCATATTTGATCGCGTTATCGACCAGATTGGCGAGCGCCTGGCTGACGAGCTCCCGGTTGCCGTGAACCGGCGCAGCCGCCGGCGCCTCGACCTTGAGGTGGATGCCCTTTTCATCGGCGAGCGGCTCGTAGAGCTCGCCCACCCCGCGCGCGATCTCGGCCGCATCAAACTCGGTCATGCCGTCGCGCGCCTGGCCCGACTCCGCGCGCGCGATCATGAGCAGCGCATTGAAGGTGCGAATCAGCGCCTCCGATTCCTCGATCGTGCTCTCGAGCGCCGCTCGGTACTGGGATTCGTCCTCGGCCAGCCGCAAAGCCTCTTCGCAGCGGTTGCGCAGCCTGGTCAGCGGCGTTTTAAGATCATGCGCGATGTTGTCGGAGACCTCCTTGAGGCCGTGCATGAGCGCCTCGATGCGCTCGAGCATGGCATTGAGGTTGGTGGCCAGGCGATCGAGCTCGTCGCCCGTTCCCGCGACCGGGAGGCGTCCGGTCAGATCTCCGTCCATGATCTGGCGCGTGGTCTCCGTCATCGCGTCCACGCGCTTGAGCACCCGCCGTGTGACGAAGAATCCGCCGGCGACGCCGAGCACGATGACGACCGCCAAGGACCAGCGGCCGGCGGCGATTACGATGTCGTGCAAGCGTTCGCGCTCTTCGAGATCGCGTCCGACCAGGAGCCGGAACCCGGCCGGCAATTGAAACACGCGGATCAGGGCATGATGCTCGGCACCGTCGGGGTCATCGAGCCGCCGATAGGCGGTTTCCGTCCAGCCGGATGTTTCCAGAATGCCGGTCGACAGGGATCCGACATTGCCCGCCAGTCCTTCCCCCGCGCGCGTGGTCACGAGATAAAGGCTCGAGCCGGGCCGACGCGACCGGGCATCGACGACGAACACGAGCCGGCGGATGCCGCCCTGGCGATATTGCTCGGCCAAGCCGGTGATCTCCGCATCGACCGTCTGCGTGATTTGCTCGGTGATCAGCCGCCGCGTGTTCCAGGCGAAATAAACGAGCAGGAAAGCGGCAAACAGCGCGAACACGGTGAGATACACCAGCGTCAGCTTGAACGCGGTCGTGCGCAGAAGCTTGCCGAGCGCCGTCATCCCTCACCCCCGCACGTCGCCCTGCGCGCCGCAGGCAATGACGACGTCATTTGCTGTCGCGGATCATATACCCTGCGCCGCGAACCGTATGCAGCAAAGCCTGGGTGAAACCCTTATCGATCTTCGAACGCAGCCGCGAGATGTGCACGTCGATGACGTTGGTTTGCGGGTCGAAATGGTAATCCCACACGTTCTCGAGCAGCATGGTGCGAGTGACGACTTGACCCGCGTGCTTCATGAGATACTCGAGCAGGCGGAACTCCCGCGGCTGCAGGACGATTTCGTCGCCTGCGCGAGTCACCTGATGCGAAAGCCGGTCGAGCTCGAGATCGCCGACGCGATAGACCGTCTCCTCGCGGCTGCCGCGCCGACGCGCCAACGCCTCCGTGCGCGCCAGCAGTTCCGAAAACGAATAGGGCTTGGGAAGATAGTCGTCGCCGCCCGCCCGCAACCCCTTGACCCGATCATCAACTTGGCCGAGCGCCGAAAGGATAAGCGCGGGCGTCTCGATGCCTTTGCTGCGCAGCGTCCCGATGACCGCGAGGCCGTCGAGCTTGGGCAGCATGCGATCGACGATGAGGACGTCATATTGGCCGTCGAGCGCATGCGCGAGCCCTTCCTCGCCGTCGGCGGCCAAGTCGGCCACATGCCCGACCTCGCGGAATGCCTTCGCCAGATAGTCGGCGGCGTCGCGGTCGTCTTCGATGATCAGGAGACGCATGACGAATGCACCGTCTCTCGGATAAGCGATGTCCCTCGCGGAGGGACGATACTGAACTGCACTAATCATAGCGGCACTATTTCACACTGTCCTTGGCGTCGGCCCGGCAGACCGCCCGGGCCGGGCCGAGAAATGCGAGGGGCGGCGGTTTGACCCGCCACCCCTCAACCAACTCCGCACCGGCGGGGGCGACGGATGCCGGGACGAAGTTAGATGGGATGGGGACGGGCGCCGGGCCCGTCCCCTCTGGTTCGAACCGCCGGCGGGGGCGACGGATGCCGGCGGTGCGCCCCATTTCGATCAGGCCTTGCCGAGCCGCAGCGCAACGAACTTCGTCGCGTCGCCCGATTTCACCCGCATCAGAATCGTACGCTTGCCGTCCTTCTGCGCGTCCTTGAGGGCACTGCGGATGTCGGCCGGATTGGCAACCTTCTTGCCGCCGACCTCGAGAATGACGTCGCCGGTCTTGACGCCCTGGTCGGAAGCAATCCCATTGGGATCGACCTCGGTCACCACCACGCCTTCGGAACCGCTACCGGCGACCTGGCCGGCGGGTACGACCGTGAGGCCGAGCCGCGGTACGTCGGTGCCCTCCGGACCGGAGGAATCCGGCATCGCGTTCGCCCGCGCCTCGCGCTGGTTGGGCAGTTCACCGAGCGCGATGGAGAAGGTCTTCTCCTCGCCTTTGCGCCACACGGTGAGTTTCGCGGTGCCGCCCGGCGCCATGCCGCCGATCTGCTTGGCGAGATCGCGGGCGTCTTTGACCGCGTTGCCATTGACCGCCGTGATCACGTCACCGGCCATGATGCCAGCCTTGGCGGCCGGCCCATTCGGCTGCGGGTCGGCGACCAGCGCGCCCTCGGATGCCTTCAGACCGAGATTGTCGGCGATTTCCGCGGTGACGGGTTGGATCTGCACGCCGATCCAGCCGCGGCTAACCTTACCGTTGTCCTTGAGCTGAGCGACGACCGACTTCACGGTCGGAGCGGGGATGGCGAAGGCAATACCCACCGAGCCGCCCGAAGGCGAGAAGATGGCGGTATTGACACCGATCACGTTGCCGTCGACGTCGAAGGTCGGGCCGCCGGAATTACCTTTGTTGACCGGCGCATCGATCTGAATGAAATCGTCGTAAGGGCCGGCCCCGATATCACGGCCACGCGCCGAGACGATACCGGCCGTCACCGTGCCGCCGAGACCGAATGGATTGCCGACCGCGAGCACCCAGTCGCCGATGCGCGGGGCCTTGTCCGCGAGGTGGACGTAGGGGAAATCGCTGCGGCCATCGACCTTGATCAGGGCGATATCGGTGCGCGGATCGGTGCCGATCACCTTGGCGGTGTAGGTCTTGCCGTCATCAGCCGTGACCTCGACGGTGTCGGCCTTATCGACCACGTGGTTGTTGGTCACCGCATAGCCGTCAGCAGTGATGAAGAAGCCGGAGCCCTGCCCGGTCACGAGGCGGTTGCGCGGGGCGCGCGGTTCGTCCGGAGTGGCCCCTTCCGGCAAGCCGAAGCGACGGAAGAAACGCTCGATCTGCGAGTTCGGCGGGAACGGTAGGTCGCCTTCGAAGCCCATCATCTTGGCGCCACCAGCAGTCTTCACGCGCACCGACATGACGGCGGGCTTCACCTTGTCGACGATGTCGGCAAATCCCATCGGGCGCTGGACACCCTGGGCATAAGCGATCGAAGTCAGAGCCGGGCTTGTCGGCTGCGGGAGAAGTCCCGCACCGCCGAGCAGCACGGTGACGCCGAGGCCGGCGACGCCAGCAAGCAGAACGAGACGACGCGCTGAGAGGGTACGCGATTTCGGAGCGGGAACGCTCGCAGTCATAACGGTCACTCCATCGTTGGTGCGGCGGGGGCCGAGGGGCACCCGTTGCAGAGCAAGATGGGGGACGCTTCCTTACCGCGCGCTGTCGGAGAAATTAAACTTTGGTAAGGTCGGAAAAGTCAAAAAAGCCATGGACTCTCAGCGGCCTGTCCGAAATTGACCGCGCCTCACTGCTCGCCCTGGCGCAAAATCTCCGCCAGCCGCGCCGCTTCGGGCGGCGTGAGCTTTTCCCGCTCCGCGGTTGCGCGCTCCGAACCGGCTCGGTAGCGGCGTGCGAGCACGAGGACGCCGCATGCTCCGATGAGCAGTACCGCCCCCGGAGCAAGCCACAGCAGCGCGGTATGCCACGAAAATCGCGGCCTGAGCAGCACGAACTCGCCGTAACGCGCGACCAGAAAATTGATCACCTGCTGGTCGCTCTCACCCGCCTGCAATCGTTCGCGCACGAGGATACGCAAATCGCGCGCGAGCGGCGCATCGGAATCGTCGATCGACTGATTCTGGCAGACCATGCAGCGCAGCTCCTTGGAGAGAGAGCGCGCGCGTGCTTCCAGCGCAGGGTCCGAGAGGACCTCATCGGGTCCGAGCGCAATCGCCGGCGACAGAATCGCGAGCGAGAGCACCGCGGCGACAAGACAACGCCACTTCATATGGGCCTACTCCGCCGGCGAGAGCGCGGCCTTGCTCCTCGCCGGCTTCGGCGCGCCCACGCGCAAGCGTCGATCCGAGAGCGACAGCGCGCCGCCAATCACCATCACCACCGCGCCGAACCAAATGAGCAGCACCAACGGCTTGTAGTAGAGTCGCACCGCGAGCGATCCGTCCGGGTTCGGGTCCCCGAGCGACAGGTAAAGCTGGGAAAATCCCCGCGTCATCAGCGCGGTTTCGGTGGTGGCAGTGCCGCGAGAGGGAAAGCTGCGCTTCGCCGGCTCCATGACGCCGACGAAGTCGCCGTGGCGCCGCACGGTGAAATGAGCGGCGAGTTCGCGGTAGTTCGGCCCCTGCCGCGTGGTCACGCCGTCGAAGTGAAGATCATATCGGCGGATCGACATCGACTGTCCGGGCTTGAGTTCCGCAATCCGCTCGAGGCTCCATTGCGTCTCGCCGATGATGCCGAGCAGCGTGATCCCAAGCCCGAAATGCGCAAAGGTGGCGCCCCAAGCCGAGCGCGGCAAACCGCGCGCGCGCGCGAATGCGGTCGCGAACGGGACCCTGAGCAGGCCGGTGCGCTCCACGATTTCGGTCAACGCGCCGGCCATGACGTAGAAGGCGAGACCGATCGCGAACGGCACCAGGAGCGGTCCTCCGCCTTCCATGGCGAAGATCACGGCGACGGCGATCACGGCGACGCCGGCGGCGCCGACAAGGCGCTGAGCGACGCCGAGCAGGTCGCCGCGCTTCCATGCAAGCAGTGGACCAAACGGCATGGCAATGAGGAGCGGAACGAACAGCGGGGCGAAGGTCGCATTGAAGAACGGCGCGCCGACGGAAATTTTCTCGCCCGTGAGCGCCTCGAGGGCGAGTGGATAGAGCGTACCGACGAAAACGGTCGCGCAAGCGCTCACTAGGAAGAGATTGTTGAGCACCAGCGCGCCTTCGCGCGAAATCGGCGCGAACAGGCCTCCCTGTTTGAGCAAGGGCGCGCGCAACGCGAACAGCGCGAGGCTGCCACCGATGAACAGCAGCAGGATCGCGAGGATGAAGACGCCGCGCGTCGGGTCGGTGGCAAAGGCGTGCACCGAGGTCAGCACGCCCGAGCGCACGAGGAAGGTGCCGATGAGCGAAAGCGAGAAGGCCAGGATCGCGAGCAGGATGGTCCATACCTTGAGCGCGTCGCGCCTCTCCATCACGAGGGCGGAATGAAGGAGCGCGGTGGCGGCCAGCCAGGGCATGAACGAGGCGTTCTCCACCGGGTCCCAGAACCACCAGCCGCCCCAGCCGAGAGTGTAGTAGGCCCAATATGAACCCATGGCGATGCCGAGCGTCAGGAACATCCAGGCGAGCAGCGTCCA
>WNGJ01002751.1_pt1 | contig 17949 bp, 16 predicted proteins | sample 5400611 | NCBI WGS metagenome assembly WNGJ01 (sample SAMN13153375, study PRJNA577476) | soil metagenome | isolation source: 40 cm soil or saprolite under Garry oak tree replicate 1 | place: USA:California | collected 2016-06-15 | reverse complement strand
AATTACATTGCCTCCAGGAGTAAGGTTTATCAGAGGCGTGGGAGCAGATCCAGCAAGCCATGCTCTCTATATCGCATACGGATCGGTCAGCGGTGGAGGCCAACTCATGAAAATGGATTTGCTTACGGATCAAGTTATCTATAGCAAACAGATGCCGGTAGGAATAGATAGTTTTGATATAACTCCAGATGGCAAGAGGATTTACATGCCTGATGGTGATGGGCAAAGCGATGGAATCTGGCGTGTTGTGGATGCTGCTACAGGTAATGTTACTGCTTCGATTGATACAGGTGGACACGATCCTCATAACACGTTTGTGAGTCTTAACGGAACACATGTGTATATGGGACCCAGACTTTCTAACTATCTTATCATGGCTGATACAGCAACGAACCAGGTTATACGACGAATCGGTCCTATGCAAGAGGGTGTGAGGCCATTTACGATCAACAGCAAAGAGACACTTGCATTTATCGAAACAAGCGATTTTCTGGGTTTTGATGTAGCTGCTATTTCTACAGGAAAAATAATCTATACTGTTCCTATTTCTGGTAAGAGTACAACCGGCGGATTTGCGCCAGCGCACGGTATTTCTCTCTCACCAGATGAAAGAGAGTTGTATGTTTCTGATTGGCCGAATTCTAAGGTCCACGTGTTTGATATTACAGGCTTACCTGGTTCTGCTCCAAAACCAATTGCTGATATTCCTGTCCATAATATGGTAGGAAACGATACGCCTTGTGTTGCTACGAACTGCCTGAAAGAAGGCTGGCTACTCCATAGTTTAGACGGACGGTTCGTGTATGTCGGAGACGCAGGAGATGTCATCGATACAAGAACACGGCAAAGCGTGGCTTTTCTCCAGCCGTTGGCAAATACCAGAAAATTTATCGAGATTGATTGGCAAAATGGAGTTCCGATTGCCACATCTTCCCGTTATGGCAAAGGTTATGCACCACTAACCATCAACACGCAACCAACTAATCCGGGCAGTGCCCAAGGAAATCACCATTATATGTATACCTTTAGTCAGAACACGATTACCCTCTACGATATGGATCATGGTCAAACACAAATACAAACAACTGCCCTACCTCCATCAGTGCATTCTATCCGAGGGGTCTCGGCAGATGTTGCCAGGAAAGCGCTCTATATTGCCTATGGTTCAAACTCAAGCAATGGATCACTCTTAAAATACGATTTAGTCACTGATCAAGTGATCTATACCAAAACCTACCCCACAGGCATAGACAGCTTCGCACTCACAAAAGACGGCACGAAAATCTACATGCCGGATGGGGATGGACAAGGGGATAACCTCTGGCATATTATTGACACAGCGACGGGAAATGTAATGGGGTCAATACCAGGAGGAAGTTGTCCGCATAATACAGTAACTGGTCCTTCCGGCAAGTACATCTATCTGGCTGGAAGATGTACACCGTATATCTTTGTTGTTGATCCCACAACCAATCAAATCGTCAAACAAATTGGTCCTTTTAAGCATGGAGGTGTTCGTCCTTTCACTGTAAACAGTTCAGAAACGCTTGTCTTCGTTACAGATAATGACTTTATCGGTTTTGAAGTAGGAGATATCGCTACTGGTCAAGTACTTTATACGGTCCCCGCTACCGGATTCACCTGTAATTGCGCAAGCTACGACTCTCCCAGTCATGGTATTTCCTTATCTCCTGATGAGCAAGAAGTGTATATTCCCGACAGATTTAACCAGTATGTTCACGTTTTTAATGTGAGTCATCTACCGGCGCAGCCACCAACGCGTATCGCTGACATTCCCTTAACTCATCCAATCTCTGGAGATGTCCCTCCTCCTTGCAGTTTGGATTGCATGAGGGAAGGCTGGGTTCTCCATAGCCGTGATGGAAAATATGTGTACGTTGGCGATTCTGGCGACGTCATTGATACATCCCTACGAAAAGTTGTTGCATATGTGCCCAGCTTGAGCAACTCAAGAATATACTGTGAGATTGATTGGCAGAATGGTACACCCATTTTGACCACGAATCGCTACGGAGAAGGGTACAAAACGGTGGTGAACCGTAAAATGTTACTGGAGGAGATACACTTCACTCAAATGAAAATGTTACTGAGTGAGGTGAGCCATGCCGACCGACGCCGAAATGAGTGTGAATGAACACGGCGCTTGCCGCAGAAAGGAGCCGAGCGAGCCAATGCGGCCACCAAAGGGGTGCCGATGGGGCGCATCCCCTAGGACAGTGGCGAGCCAGGGCAATTCAAAGTGGACCGGGTCTCTCACAGTGGCGAGAGTACGACGGAGCTGCATGGCCACTCGGCTGTCACCTCGTGCTTGATCCCACGCAGCCGTATGGCTTTGATGTGCAACGCAGCGTTCCCAGCGCTCGCTAGCTGCGTGAGAATCTCGTTCAAGACCTGCTCAAGTGCAGCTACGTCGAGTGGGCCAAGTAGGTGAATGACCATCCTCTTGTTATATGCAAGGCCCTCTAGCATTAGTTATGCCAGGAGCCTCAGTCAGCTTTAACCATGACCATTGCCGCTACCGTTACCATCAACCATGCGCGCTTCATCAACAGTATTGATGACAGGCAGGCTACGTAGTTTGGCGGATTTGCCACTATTTTTGGAAGAAAGTGTGGAGGCTATCGTCCCCTTGGCGACATCGAGGGCAACAGCAGTCAGCGTCGGCGCATGGCAGAGCATGTTGGTATAGGAGGCATTGGCCAGCGGACAGTAGCACTCGCCCGCCTTGATGCTTTTGCGTAGTTCGTCAGCTTTGGCTGTGCTCCAGGTAGCTCTAAAATCGTAGTTGTGTTCACGCAGGTTGCCAACTGGTTCAGCGCGAATGCAGCATGTCCACACATCGCCATTGGGAGCAATCTGCGCGGATGCAATACCGGCCAGGCATGGAATGACCTGGCGCTTCTCGATTAGGGTGCGCTTCACAATATCGTAGTAGCGATCCCGGAACGCCTGCGTGATGCGCGAAACGCCATTAAACTCGACGTTCCGAATACTCTCTTGGAGGCGTTCGATCACCGGCTGATACTTCTGAATGGGCGGCGTGATGCCCATGCCCACAGTGTCAAGCTCAACCCGCTCTTCGGCGATTTCACTGATGAACGAATCGGGCTTCAGTTCGTTGCGTACGAAGGCGTAGATATTTTCAAACTCGTCAATATTGAAATTTGAGATGACGGTATGCACACCCAGTGTAAAGTTCTTATAGCGCCCTTTGAGCGCCTTCAGGCCAGCATAGGTACGCATGGCACGCTCAAAATTGCCTTTGACGCCGCGCACGATGTCATGTTTCTCGCCGACACCATCCAATGAAAGATTGACAATCACTTCGGAGGTGGGAGCAGCTTTCAAGACGCGCTCGATGCGATCGGGGATAATTTTATCTTGAATGCCATTGGTGGGAATATTGATGATGCCAGGCCGACAATGCCGATAGGCAGCTTCGACCATCTCCGGCAGGTCTTTGCGCAGTGTAGGCTCACCGCCGCTAAAGGTGAACCAGTAGGCATCTCTGCCGATGGAAGCAAACGTCTTGTCGTACTCTTCAAGGGTGAAGTCATCATTGGGACGCTGCCACACATTGCAGGTTTTACAGCGCGAGTTACAGCGATAACTCACGCTAATCGTGAGATTCATGGGAAGAGCAAGCGGTTTGCCCAGCGCGTAGGACGTCCGCAGCTTCGCAACTTTTGGTAACACTTCCAGCATAGCTTTTTCCTTTCCCTTAATAGGATGACGTGGGAGGTACAACGCGGGTCTATTCATGTTCCCTCGTCCCTACGTACATATCGTATCCTTCACATTACGTATCTACCTGGTTCCTGCTGCTAGGCAGGTATTTCCCCTTTCTCTGGAAGGAGTATCTCTTCACTCACTGCGTCGCTTTCTTCAGGCTGTGCTTTTATAAGCTTAGAGATTGTCAAACCCAGCATGCTCAGACAGATTATACCGGTCGTGGACATGATCAGAGCGGCCCAGGGATGAGAGAAAACGAACATAGCGATGACCTGGAGAGCGGGCAGATGCAGTAGTCCCCCAAACACGAGCAGACCCACCGCTTCGTTGCTGCCGACCTGCCCAGGAGGTGTCGGTAGGATGTAGAACATGTTGTAGACGGCGTAGCCGAAGATAGCCGTCCCGAAGGAGATGGGGAACCCAATCGTCCAGAAGGCCAGCATGGCGAAGAGGCCATCGAAGCTCACCGCGACACAGGTGAGCAGTATCGCGGGAAGAAAAATTTTGGGTTGGCTCGCGCCCATCAGCAATGAGTCAACAAAGCCGGTGGCGAAGCCTTCGACCTTCCTGGCAATCGCTTTGGGAAGGAGCCTCGTCAGCTTTTGGAGCAGGCCGATAGCAGCGTCGCGTTTCCAGGCAGCCAGCAACACAAAGACCAGCAGGCTGGCAAGCATCCCGCTCGCCAATGCCAGCACTATCCAGAGCTTGATGTCCATCGGCACACCGAGCAGCGGGACAATGACCATGATGCCGAACGCCGGCATCAGATCCAGGGCCTTGTCCATGGCCACCGTGGGCAGCGATTTGCTGACGACTATACCACAGCTGCGCTTGAGCATAAAGCACTTGATCACTTCGCCGCCACGGATGGGCAACAGGAAGTTCAGGAAGACCCCGACCTGGTAGAGTTGAATGGCCTTGAGGGTGCTGACCTTGCCAACGGGATTTACGAAGAGCTTCCAACGCACGCCGCGAACAGACCACGCAAGCAGAAAGGCTGCGCCTGAAAGCAGGGCCAGGGCCATGCCGCGGGGCGTCGTCAGGTTCTTGTGCAGCACTTGCATGGTTGCGGGGATATTTACAAAACGCGAGACGAGAAATAAGAGGCCGATGCCGATCAGGAGGCCTATCATTACTTTTGCTTTAGGGATTCCGAGCAAGCTTCTCATGACTTTCGAGCTCCAGTGAGAGGGGCATACTGACTGGCCTGGGTAACAAGTGGCTGGTCCATGCCTCCAGCATTGAACCACGATGCTGCTAGCCTGATACCCTCCCGTATCTCAACCTTTGGCTCATAGCCTAACTCGCTCCGTGCCTTCTCTACGCTATGCCTGTTGTCAGTGCCAAACATCATGACGCCAAGCGGCGTCACAATCGGCTTGGTATGAGTGATTTTGGCAATCTTCTCGGCGACAATGCTGCCATAGTAGATCGGCGGATAAGGCAGGTGCCGTGTAGGGCGTTTGCCGTCGACATCATCTGCAACGGCATTGAATATTTCTTGCTGTGTCAGAGGATGGTCATTGGAGATGTTATAGACATTACCAGGAGCCTTCTCATGATAGGCGGCCAGCAGGAAGCCCTGCACGACATCAGTTACATAGCAAAATGGTAGCGCATTATCTCCTCGCCCGATAATTACTCCCTTGCCATACTTCATGCGTTGAGCAATGCGACCAAAGTGTAATCGATCTCCTGGGCCGAAGAAGGTCCCAGGACGCAGGATCACTGTCTCCATACCACCGTTGAGCATGAGGCGTCGGATCAGGCGATCACCCTCTGCCTTGGTACTGCTGTAGGGGTCAAGATCGGGCCGCAGTGCATCCTTTTCAGTCAGGAATCGACCGTAGCCAAGCCCATAGACAGTATGCGAACTGGTATGAACGAAACGCCGTACCCCTGCTGCCTGCGCTGCCCGGTAGAGATTCTCAGAGCCAGTGACATTCACCAGGCGATAATCTGCACGTGGGCGATCCACACCCATCATGCCTGACAGGTGAATGACAATTTCTCTATCCTTGACAGCCGGAGCCAGTGTGCTGGCATCTGTCACATCCCCTCGCACCACCTCCACTCCCTGGGCCATCAGCTTTTCCGCATTCTCTACCGGCAAGACCAGTGCGCGAATCTGTTTACCACGCTGCTGTAATTCTTGAAGCAGGTGCCCCCCCAGCAAACCAGTGGCACCAGTAATCAGCACTTTCATCGGACAGTTCTCCTATTTCTAGATGAGTCATCCAAATAATGATGCTTGTAGTACCAGGCGGCCGTCAGCTTCATCCCTTCTTCCAGTGCGACTTTGGGTGAGTAGCCCAGTTCGGACCTAGCTTGGCTACCATCATAGATGCGACTATGTGTCAGAAATTTGACACGACTGCGCGTGAGTGGAGCATGCTCACCCCTTACGCCTGGCGTTACAGCAAAGATATCTGAAGCAAGATTGGCAAGCCACAGCGGGATACTGCCTGCGGGAAGTTCCTTATCCAGTGCATGCGCGATGGCTGTCGCAAGTTCACGAACTGTGACAGGACGCTCTCCCGCAATGTTATAGCTGCGACCAAGAGCCTGGGGTCGCTCGGCGCAGAATAGAAAAGCCGCTACCAGGTCATCGATGTAGACCGGGTGCAGCAAGGCTTTTCCGCCAGCGATGACACGAAACAAGCCATTTTTAATCGATATGAAGAAACTCAGCAGGTGCAAGTCTCCTGGTCCATAGACAAGCCCTGGCCGAATCACAGTCACGGGTAGACCTTGCTCTTGATAGGCTTGGAGCGCGATCCGCTCACCTACCAGTTTGGTGGCTTCGTAGGGATTTGTTGGAGCAACAGGCGCATCTTCGGCGGCGGGTACCTCGCCCGTGATACCATACACTCCAGTTGTGCTGACATGCACAATGCGTTGTAGCTGAGTTTGTCCCTGGCATGCTCTCAGCAGGTTGCGCGTGCCTTCTACGTGCGTCTGGCGGTACAGGTCTGCTGGAATGCTGGGATGGTAGAGACGCCCCGCGAGGTGGTAAATGGTGGTTGCGCCCTCGACTGCCCGTTGGACTTGTGCCGTATCGGTGATATCTCCTGGACTGATCGATACCGCGTCACCGAATTGCTGGCGTGCTTTTTGCTCATCACGTACAAGTATACGCACTGGCTGCTGGCGCTTCACAAGTTCGGTCACCATGGCACTGCCCAGGAAACCGGTTGCGCCTGTAACTACTGCGGTCATGATAGTCCCCTCACACCTGAAAAGCCCTTGACACTGATGGCGTTCTCTGGGCAGGCCTCGTAACAGAGCAGACAACGCTGGCAGGTCTTATAGTTCACCTTCAGCGTCTTCAGATCAATCACCCTCGGCAATGGGCAGGCTTCGACGCAAATACCGCAGCGTGTGCAGTTCGCCTCGTTAATCTGTGGGCGAGTTCCGACTCGCCCGGTGCTGTACAATGTTGTGCAGAAATGCTTACCGCGCTCCGCAATCCAACTATAGGGATAGTCTAATGGGTACATCAGCCAGAAGATAAAGCGGTAGAGGGCCTTCTGCTCCGGGAGGCGAAACTGTTTGATCACACCAATCTTTTCCCCAGTCAGGTTCAACGAGGGCTGGCCCAGTTGCTCAAGAGCCAGCTTCAGGTGAGGGATACCGCGCGGCTTGACGCCAACCAACTGGCAGCAGACCAGGTCAACGGCCAGGCTATCACGTCCGGCCACCAGAACCTGCAGGTCGGCTTTCTCGCCATAGAGCGGTCCCTCACCATCTTGACCCACGCTGCCGTCGACGATGGTCAGATCGGGCTTGATACCACGATGCATATCAACAAGGCACTGGGCAATTCCAAAGGTATGCATAGCCCGCCGGTCAGGCCGGGGCAGAATCCCCATCGGGTTTTTCATGCCAAGGGTCATGGTCGAGACAACATGTGTTTTGAGCACCGGCAGGTTAATGAAGCAGGCTTCTTGCATGAAACGAGGGATGCGGAAGCGGCGCAAGCTCCTTGACCCTGCGGGTCTCAGTTCGACCCAATCCTGTTCGCCCCCCTCTGGGTCGACACGGATAATGCGAACGCCATGGTCCGCACAGAATTTCTCTACTCCCAGGATCGTATAGGTGGCCTCGCGGTCAAACTCGGTGCCCGGGGTTTCACAGAGCACCGGTTCTGCGCCACAGACGCGTACCTCTTCAGCCACTGCCTTGAGCAAGGCAAAACTGGTGGTTGCACCTGTCTCGGCAGATCTGCCAGCCACAAAATTAGGCTTGAGTAGCGCAATTTTAGCGCCTTTGATGACAGAACCCATGCCGCCTACTTGTGAGATGATGCGATGAGTAGCGGCCTCGATGCCATCGAAGGTGCGGGTGATCGCGATCGTATCGCGATCGGGTCGTGTTGCCAACATTGTTTTTTCCTTCCTACACGTCAATGCTTACGCCATACGCGCGGCTCCCCCGACCGTACCAACACCATTCGTCTTTACTCACGTAAAGAACTCAATTTCCTCACTCAATACTCCTACGCTTTTCTGCTTTACTCCAGATTCCCCTCACCATCGATCGCCTGTGCTGCGATCATCGCCTCCTTTACCCAGGGGCTGCTTACCGTCACACCCCCGGTCTTTGCCTCGAAGCTAAAGGTCAGTGAACTATAAGCTACCGTGATTTTTACCTCCCGACCTTGCATGCCGATGTGCACAGGTGTTGCTTGCACTAACTCCTGGATACGCGTAGCGACAAGTTCAGCCCCATGTTGCTCAGCGCGAATCACGGCAGTCATAATGCCGGGCCCATTGACCGAAAGTTTGTCTTCTTTGCGAATTTTGCTACGCACCACGGGCAAGAGCTTACGGGCCGCCTCGGTTGCCTCGCGATCTTGACGCTCAGGGTTGCTATCATAGCCTGCGCCACCCTTAAGCATGAAGCGAAAGACGATAACACTCTGGGCGTTACAAAGGCGTCGCACTTTATACTGACCTGCGTCCAGGTCCTTGGTCGAGTTCACCATTTGCCAGATGTGATGATCACGCTTGCGGCGGTAGTCGTAGTAGCCTTGCAGACGTGCATACCCTTCAAGGATGACTGTACCTAGAGTCCACAGCACTTGTTTGGGAGTGTTCATCGTAAAGTCGTGACAGGCGAGAAGCTGGCGGACAATGAGACCCGTCTTCATCGTTGAGGCTTCGTAGTTCTGCTGATCCCGCACTTGCAAATGCCCAGCGTAGATACGGCGGCGCTGCTTGAGAAAATCGCGGAGGGTGAGGGGACCTTTGTTATAGACAACACAGGCGGGTTCGTAGATCAACTGATAGCCAAGCTGGGAAATGAGCGCTTGAATAGAGATTTCATCCACAGCACTATCGGTTGGGATCCCTGAAATGACATTGCGGAAGGCAATCACTTCCCCGAGTTTTGGCTGGAGACGAGCCAGCTGGTCGTGTAAGCGCCAGAGTAGATGAACAGCGTACCCCATGAAAGTCGCCGAATCATTCGCCGGTACGGCACGCCCTCCAACCATCCCAATCTTTGGGTCCTTGAAAGGGGCGCACAGGTAGTCTAGAGCAGAGTCCTCGGGAAGGACATCAGCACCAATTAACACAACGATTGGGCTGATCGCCTGTTTGAGAAACAGGTTGATGGCAGAGGCTTTGCCTTCACGCTTCTCTTGCACACACAGTCGTACGCGAGACTCCTGGAGCGCAATTTCAGCGACAATCGGGACAGTGCGATCGGTGCAACCACTGGCAACGACAATGATTTCCTCGATGCGCACGGACGGACCTTGCTGTTGGAGGATACTGCGTATGGTGCGAGCGACGTTGGTTTCTTCATTATGGGCCATAATGCCTACGCTGCAACCGATATAGTCATCACCTTGCCGTAACTGCCCATTCTCCGCTCTCGCTCGAACCTCATTTAAGGTCTTCGTTGCCATAAAGCCCACTTTCTTTTAGTTGAAACAGGCTGAAGAGTCGTTATCCAGGGAGCGTGTGTCGGAAAAAATGTAATTCACTCTGCCACTGTCGAGACCTTTTTACCTGCGCCTTTCAATCCGAACTTCTTGATCGTCTTGCGTAGCCAATCAACGGTGGGCCCTTCATCGATTCTCTTGCTGGTTTCGCTCAAGAAGGGAGGGGTCTCAGAGCGAGATGCTAACTCGTTCGCTTCGCATATCTGCACCAATTCCTTATAATGCTGGAAAGCCCAGTACATGTTGACACGGCAACTAGTGCAATTTTTAACATTGTCCTCGTTGGGGGTTCCGCACTGCGGACACTCTATCATGGCCGTCTCCTTTCTATCCGGTTCATCTGGCAGTGAGATCAGGCTGTGGCCTGCCTCAGCTCTGCATCCTTTGGAGAGTCTCTACCTCTCATCAATTGACAGGCGGCTGTCCTCTCCCTTTTGCTTAGGGAACTCGAAGTAACGATCATACGTCCACCGCTCGCATAGGCGAAAATGTCAGAAGGTTGGGATGGTGAGAACAGCAGGAAGAGTCCGGCGACCGCGGCTCCCACCCCGATCAGTAGCAGCGTTGTGCTGTTTTTACTCGAGAGTTGATGATGTAGAAAAAGCGCACAAAGCCCATATACTCCAAATGCTACTGCCAGGAGCAGCAGGAACTCAATATAAGCAGCGCCTACTTGTGAGCTATGCAGGTCGAGAGATAGGTGCAGGTCATTGGGGAGCCATGCCCCTGCCTTGACAAGTAGCGAGCCTAAAGGTATATGCGCAGTTGTAGGCGCTGGTGTCACAGGCTCGTCGAATGGCAGACGCTGAAGCGGAGCAACAATAAGCAAAAAGATCAGGATGAAAGCGAGCATGCAGAGTAGGATCACCAACTCTGATGATAGTTTCTGCTTTGCTGGCAACTCAAGTTTTTCAACATCTTTTGTAATCATACATACCCACCTCGATACAGCTATTTTATCTTATCCTCCAGTCCAGTTTTCTGGGACCAGTACACCCCTCAGAACAACTTATCAACTACTACCATTATTTATTATCTGGTAGACAACCAGGTGCTTTGTCTCCTGCCACCACAAAAATCGTACCTCAAATTCTGCAATCTTTCTACATTTTGACAATCGACATGTGTCATTCCAGACAAAATAATAATCAATGTGATATTTTCCTAACTCTTTTTGTAGTTCTTCATCTGTAATGTTTAATTGTGCTGCTCCATAATATTTACTATCCAAAAAATATGCATAAAATAATGTTAAGTTCCAACTAATAGTCGAGCTATTAATCAGGCCTTCATCATTATTAGATGCAATATTGCCTTTCAAATGATAAGCGGCCTGCAATTGGTCGGCCGTAATATAAATATCCCTATCCTGATTCACATGTAAGATGAGCAGCGATACAGGATAGAGCCAAAAGGATAAGAAGACGAGGTAAAAAAGAACTCGTCGTAGGTTCGCACTCCGAATAAAATCAAAGTGATTATTACTTAGATAATAGGCGCACAGCAATAGAAGTAGTATTGCATCAAGCCACAAAAAACGATCTTCAATATGCAAAAGTTCAAAGCCGACGGTATATAAAAGCATTGTTATGAGAGCATAATAAGCACTAATATTTAGTTTTCTATCATCCTGGCTCCAATTATATAGGAGCTGCCTTCTCCAGGACCTTCCCCTTGGATTCGGGATGCCCGCTTCTGCTTTGCGTAATCGCGTACCAAAATGGCGAATTGCGTATATCACTAAAATCAATACTATTACAATCGAAAAAATTGAGAAATCTTCAAAATAATGTAACGTCTGAACCACATTTTCTCCAATATGAACCATTTGATATGTTATCCAATCAAACAATCGTGGTGATTTTTCATATTCGATAGTAAGGTGAGAGGGATCATCCCAAACGCTTACTGCGGCAGGATAGGGAAGTGGTAATAATCCCTGATAGAGCATTGGCTGACCTTTTGATCCAAGGCTAAGAGTTTGTATATTATATGTACCTGAGGTTGAAGTTGTAAAGTAATGATATTTATTGCTTATATTATATATCCATATTCCACAAATAATTGTAAAAATAGTTAGTCCAAAAAAATATTTTAGTAAAACATTTCTCCGTTCCTGATGGGTCTTGCTTTTCAAGAAATAGATAACGGTAAAAAGCGAAAAGTGAGCTATGAAAAAATAAAATCCATAACTTTTACTCAAAAATAAAAGTGCTCCAAGAAATCCTATGATAAATCCATATGCCGTTTTCGTGCTGTAATCGGGATCAAAGATGTAGTATAAATAGTATAGTGATATGCAGAGTATTAATAGATCGGCTCCGGCCCCCCCATTAAGTGCACAAGATAAAAGCATTGGTATCGCGGCAAAGGAAATAAGTAATCTCACTCGATCATTCACTGCGAATCTATAAGAAAGTTTTCTTATTGCAAAAAAAGTAAAAATGCTAATAATCAGAGTTAATATCTTATTTGCAAATAATGGCTGGAACTTCACCAATAAAAAAGGTACTAACAACCAGGAAATAAGCGTTCCCCAAAATCCATTTATGGCATCATGAAAATCTCCGATGGCATAAAGATGAGCAATATTGATATATGAAATACTATCCGGATCGATCTCAAATTGGTATAAAGGAAATAAAAGTATCCCTAAACAAAAATAGGCAAGTAAGAGTCTATTTGAAGAGTCACCCATAAGTCGTTGCAATACAACAAATCCCTTATGAAAGGGAGATCCATTCATCAGAACCTTGTTTGCCATCATTTTTGCTCCTTCCCTTTCTGCTAGCGATTGCTTGTTATCTGCGTTGGCGAATGCCACTCAAAAAGAGCCGGCGGCTCGTCCATGTAGACCTGGAACCAGAGCTCGAGGCAGAGAAGCGCCCAGATTGCATTACTATGGTTTACCAGGTTCGTACTGGCATGTGATTTCAATAGATTGTGAATATATTGCGGATTAAAAATGCCGCGTTGTCTTGCTCGTTGTGAATCAAGCAGGTCAAAAGCATAGCCAGTCAGATCACCACGAAACCAATGCTTGAGGGGTACCCCAAAACCCTGTTTGGAGCGCGCCAAAATCTCAGCCGGCAGCAGGTCTGCAGCAGCTTTCTTCAGCAGATACTTCAGCCTGCCGTCACGCATGCGGAGCGTCGAGGGGAGTGATGATGCGTATTCAACAAGGTGCTGGTCGAGCAGAGGAGCGCGTGCTTCTAAAGAGTTAATCATACTGGCCTTGTCGACCTTGACCAAAATGTCGTCGGTAAGATACGCATGCGTATCAACATACTGCAACTGGGCGGTTATATCCAGGTCTGATACCGCTCGGAACTTACTCAATAGCCGTTCATATGGATTATGGTCGCGCACCAGTGCGAAATGTCCAGGACTATACATAGAGGGACGCGAATCCTCGGGGAAGAGCGTGGCGACACGTATAAAACGCGAGGCAAGGTCACGTGACATGTTGCGAAGGCGTTTTTTGCCGCGCATGCCATCAGGCATAAGAATCGCCGGAAATCCCGACAGGAAGCGTATCAGGAGAGGGATGCCATTGATCCTGTTTTCAAGTTGATAATGCTCATAGCCGGCAAAGATTTCGTCGCCTCCATCGCCTGTGAGGACGACCGTCACATGTTCGCGTGCTAACCTGGATACATAGTAAGTTGGCAACATCGATGGATCAGCAAAGGGTTCATCGTAGGCCCAGGCGAGTTCCGGCAGTACTGATACCAGGTCGGGTCGGACGAAAAACTCGTGGTGATCGGTGCCGAAATGCTTTGCTATCTGACGTGCGTAGGGAAGTTCACTGAAATCGTCCTCCTCGAAGCCGATGGAAAACGTTTTAACTGGCTGCGACATCATCGAACTCATCAGCCCTACGACAATGCTCGAATCGATGCCGCCGCTCAGGAACGCACCCAATGGCACTTCGCTCATCAAGCGCACCCGCACCGCATCTTTGAGCAATTCCCGCGTGCGTTCCAGGGCTGTCGCCTCATCATCCTGACATGTTGGTGTAAAGGGCAGTTCCCAGTAGCATTTTGTGCTGATCTGCCCATCCTCATAAATCAGGATATGGGCAGCAGGCAATTTCTTCACGTTTTTGAAGAGCGTGTTTGGCGTGGGAACGTAGCTATAGACCAGGTACTCATCAAGGGCAGCGGCATCGACTCCTCGAGGTATGCCAGCTTCAAGGATGGATTTGATCTCAGAGCCGAAGATCAATCTTTGTCCATCCCAGTAGTAATTCAGTGGCTTCTTGCCAAAGCGATCCCGCGCAGCCAGAAGGCGGTGGCGTTTTCTGTCCCAAAGAGCGAAGGTGAACATACCTCTTAAATGTTTGACGCAATCATCGCCGTATTCCTCATAGGCATGTACAATCGTCTCTGTATCGCTTTTCGTAGCAAAGTGATGCCCGCGCTCCTCCAGTTCTTTCTGAAGCTCACAGTAGTTATAGATTTCTCCATTAAGGACAACCAGGATACTCTGATCTTCGTTAAAAATCGGCTGATGACCCCCAGTGAGATCGATAATAGAAAGACGCCGCATGCCCAGCGCAGCTCCATCTCCAAGCCAAACACCCTGATCATCTGGGCCACGGTGCCGAATGACCCTGCACATCCTGTCTATAAGTTGTAGTCCATTATCACGACTACGTTCGGTATCAATAAATCCAGCTATTCCACACATTGATATACAGGTCCTTTCTAAGACGGCGGTTGGTAGATTTCGGGGGCCAGATGCACATAGTAGTCGCTGAGTGTGTATCCCTCGAAAACGTCCTGCGCTGCCGTGAACAGTGCTTCCAGGGCGTCGTAGAGAGCCTCAATGCTCTCCCGCGACGGGAAAGTGGGGCTGCCTCCCGGCATAAGCTCTGAGGAGTGCAACATGAACTCGACATACGACCGTTGTTCCTGCCGGGCGATGGAGAGAATATACAGCAACGTCTTACGGTTGCGGCGCGTGGGGCGCAGCCACAGACAGGACGGGAAAAAGCGGCCCGCCGGCACGCCCTGGTACGAAGGCGGAACAATGGTCATGGGCAGCTCCAGAAGGGGCGAGCCGCCAGGTCGGCGGATGTCGTTCAGGTCGACGAAGTAAGCTGTGTCGGGAAACCGTGAGAAGTCCGTCCCCCCATTTCCGTTCGGATCACCTAAGATCGATGCCCACGAGACGTGTGGCGTGACCGAGCAGTCCACCCGGTACCCGTGGTCGACGAGAATGCGTGCATACGTCTCGTTAAAGCTCCATCGTCCTGCACGATGGCTGACCATTGTGACCTCGAAGGTGTCTTCCAACTCACTGGTGAGTACCTTGACTTTCTCCCGCATCTGGTCCTCCGGGTAGTCGATGAGGAAAGGTTGATAGCGGTCGTCATCGGCAGTCAACGGGGCCAGCGGCGGGGAGTTCCAGGCGTGGAGGTGCATGCCGATCTCGCCTGTTCGCCGCGCGAGGAGGTCGCGGCCGAGCTCCCGGAACGCAGGACTATAGACCATCTCCCAGCTCGTCAGGTAGGTCGGTTTGAGGCCGTATTTCTCGCACAACGCCTGAAAGCGTGGAAGGTACTCGGCATTCCGCGTCGTCACGACACGTGGCCTGGACCACAAGTTATCTCCTTCTGTATCAATGGTGACGAGGAAGGCGGGTCGGATCATCGTGAGTCACCTCCTATGACGTCTAGAGACTGCATCATAGACTGTTCCTCCCGCCTGGAGGGTTCTGTCGTTTATACTTTTTGATGACCTCTGCATAAATTTTTTCCAGGTTCTCCAGATGTTTTTCTACACTAAACTCTTCCGCTTTTCTTCGCGCATTTCTCCCCAACTCCGTTAATAACTTTTCTTCTGCAAACAGTTGGATGACTTTCTCCGCTATTTGTTCTGGGTTTTCAGGTTCGACAAGATAACCATTTACTCCATCATCAATAATTTCCGGGATTCCCCCCACGTTGGTACCAATTACAGGCCTTCCTGCACTCATAGCTTCCAGGATAACAAGGCCAAAGGTCTCAACCCAAATTGAAGGAACCACGACCAGACTGGCTTTTTCGTAATAGGTATCGAGATCTTTGTTCTCTACCCAGCCTATAAATTGTATATGCTCCTCAAGTTGTAAATATTTTGTCAGGTTGAATAAGTCAGCCTTGTGAGAACCCTCACCGATAATAGTCAGCGTGGTTTGAGGAAATGCTTTGATGACTACAGCGATGGCTTGTATTAAAAACTCAATTCCCTTAGTAGTTTCCAAACGCCCGACAAAAAGCAAGTTGTAATTATGCTGTACTTCATGAAATTGCCGCAACTCAATGAAGTTCGGCAAACAAATAATCGGTGACACATCGGTCTTTGCCACATTTTGCATAAAGTTACTTGGGGCAATAAAGACATCGACATTCTTAAACGCCAGGTTATACAGAAATTTCTGAATATGATCAAAGTAGAAGTAGGTTAATTTGCCGGTCATATTCAAATTTTGTGTGTTGTACACATCCTTTTTGAAATTCGCAGGCTTCAGGCACCAAATTAATAATTTACGAAGAAAGGCTTCAGGTCCATGCAGAGTTAATACTGTGGGATACTTTTTCAGTAAAAATAGCGTCAACGGCGTAATTTGATTAATAGCATGAAGGTGTATTATATCTGGTTTATATTCTTTTAATACTCTTTTCAGAACAAAAAATGAAGATGGGTTAAAAAGAGAAAACAATATTTTTGATGGGCTATCAACATTGATGCTCTTAAAGGTATAGTCGTTAAAATGTTCCTTCTCAGCTCCCAAATCGCTGGCAAGAATTTTAAGGCTATAACCTCTACCTAATAAATAGGGTTTGATTTTTACCAGCATGGTCTCTGCGCCACCGGCCGCGTATCCGGTGCTGATCACTTGAAGTACTTTCACCTGCATATTTTTGATCCTCCATTTTTACGCATATCTCCCACAACCTTGTCAATTGGGAGGGTTCTGTCGTTTATACTTTTTGATGACCTCTGCATAAATTTTTTCGAGGTGCTCCAGATGGTTTTCTACCCTAAACTCTTCCGCTTTTTTGCGCGCATTTCTCCCCAGTTCTATTAACAATTTCTCTTCTGCAAACAGTTGGATGACTTTGTCCGCGATTTGTGCCGGGTTGCCAGGTGCGACAAGATAGCCATTGACTCCCTCCTCAATAATTTCCGGGATGCCCCCCACGTTGGTGCCAATCACAGGCCTTCCCGCACTCATGGCTTCCAGGATCACCAGGCCAAAGGCCTCGACAGAGATGGAAGGAACCACGACCAGACTGGCTTTTTCGTAATAGGCATCGAGGTCTTTATTGTCTACCCAGCCGATAAATCGTATATGCTCCTCAAGACGTAATTTTTGTGTCAACTTGAATAAGTCAGCCTGATGAGAACCCTCACCGACAATAGTGAGGGTGGTTTGAGGAAAGACTTTGATGATGAAAGGGATGGCCTGGATTAAGAATTCAACCCCTTTAATTGTTTCCAGACGTCCAACAAAAAGCAAGTTGTAATTATGCTGTACTTCATGAAATTGCCGCAACTCAATGAAGTTCGGCAAACAAATAATCGGTGAGACATCAGTCCTGGCCATTTTTTGCATATATCTACTTGGGGCAAGAAAGACATCCACGTTCTTAAAGGCCAGGTTATACAGCACTTTCTGAATATGAGCAAAGTAGAAGTAGGTTAATTTGCCGGTCATATTCAAATTTTGTGTGTGATACACCTCCTTTTTGAAATTCGCAGGCTTCAGGCACCAAATTAATAATTTACGCAGAAATACTTCTCGTCCATGCAGAGTTAATACTGTAGGATACTTTTTGAGTAATAAAAGCGCCGAGGGTGTAATTTGATACATCATGTGAAGGTGTATGATATCCGGTTTATATTCTTGTAATATTCTTTTCAGCACAAAAAATGAAGATGGGTTAAAAAGAGTGAATAAAAATTTTAATGGAACAACAGAATTGATCCTCTTAAAGGTATAGTCATTAAAATGTTCCTTATCAGCTCCTAAATCACTGGCAAGAATTTTAACGCTATAACCTCTCGCTAATAAATAGGAATTGATTTTTACCAGCATGGTCTCCGCGCCACCGGCCGCGTATCCGGTGCTGATCACTTGAAGTACTTTCACTGGCATATTTTTGGTCCTCCATTTTTACGCATCACTCGCCTGCTCTTTATATAGGCAATAGGCCCATAGAAGGCTCCCTTTAACTTGAGGGTAACTAATTCTCC
>WNGJ01004266.1_pt1 | contig 17950 bp, 16 predicted proteins | sample 5400611 | NCBI WGS metagenome assembly WNGJ01 (sample SAMN13153375, study PRJNA577476) | soil metagenome | isolation source: 40 cm soil or saprolite under Garry oak tree replicate 1 | place: USA:California | collected 2016-06-15 | reverse complement strand
CCTCCTCAAAATTCTCTTTGCTAAAGCCGTCACCTGGTTCATTCTATCAGACTGAGAGTCAAATAGGAAGAGATATGTTACCTGAACAGGTCAGGTGCCAGTTCGTATTCTTATTCGCAATGTGAAAAAAATAGTGTGTTCTGAAGTTGCATAATCTTCTCCGAACGAATACACTAGTACCAGTGGTGAAGTGATTTTCCATGGGTAGGAGTTGCACCTATCACTTATGAGTTGTATCAAGCTATAAGAAAGGATTATCTACAAAATGACAGATCCCAACGAGACCCTGAGCGTGCTCGCCCAAGGCGATTTGAGCGTGTTGAACACACTGATGCGTATGACCGAGGGGTCGCTTGAAGAATCCGGACTCGACCCGGAGACGTTTATGCTCGTCCGCATTGCAGCCCTTGCGACATTGGACGCGGCTCCAGCCTCGTGGCTGGTGAACATCAAGGTCAGTGGTGAAGCTGGCCTGACGCCGGAGCGCATTATCGGCACGCTCATTGCGATCGCGCCGGTGGTTGGCACCGCGCGTGTTGTATCGGCAGCAGGAAGTATCGTAGAAGCACTTGGACTCGCGAGCGCTCTTGCTGAGGGCACCGATTAACAGTTGGGAGACGTACATATCCTGAATTGAAACAAGGAGTGACCTTCTCCAGTGTCATCGGCTGGGAGGGAGACAAGTTCAGCCCGGCCAGGCGGGAAACCGTGCTCGCCATCTCACTTGTGCATCCTGACCGGGTGCAACCACCACTACACCGGCAGGGTGTACAATACCAAAGGCTTTGAGAAAAGCAGAAAGGAAGAGTGTGTATATGAATCGCATAAGCAGATATGAGGACATGGTAGCAGAATATGAGCGTAGCATGTCCCGCGTAAGGTTCAGGTTCCACCGGCGTCCATTGCATTCGTCAGGAAAATGGGTCCTCGGCAAAATCGTCTATGGGCTCTACCTGGCGTTGCGTTTCGCGCTCTATATTTGGTATTATGATTTCTTCATTCAATGGCGAGATCACTAGATCATTTCGTCGCTTTGAAGCTAAGAGATGAAGACTAATTCAAATTATCCGTGGGATTGGCTTGTGACAAGCAGAATCTGGCCAGTAAATCGATTGCCCTCAAAGCCGATGAGGATGTATTCTAGGGGACCGAGAGTCATAATTTTTCTCCTTTACTAACTCCTTTGTTCATCACCTACATTAATACACGATAACCTGCTCAGCGCGCGAAAGTCATATTCACACGCTACTGCTAATGCTTATCGGTTGTGGGAAGACAGGGTTATGGAAGGTAAGTTGACCATCATCAGTACCCTGACGGAACAGGAAAGCCTCCCAGGGCGCGAATCCCTGCTATGCCGCCCGCGTGGGTCAGGGCGTGGACCAGGCCCGTACTGAGGGCATCGCCAGCTTGCTGCTGCCCCCAAGAAAACGTTATCTCTTTGTCCAGGTCGTCATCTGAGAACCTGCTCACTACTTCATCTACCTGTGCCAGCAGTTCATCGAGCGTGGCGACTAATGCCGCTGCCGAGTCAGGCTTGGCAATCTTGGGAGGCCAGCCATCCAGCGGATACTCCTCCAGCGACCAGTGCTTCCCTGCGGCAACGAGGGCGTTGCCCAACAGAATGACAGTGGCATGCATCGCCACATCTGCAATCGGTCGGTCGTCGATCAAGGGGGTACGATAGTCCAACTGTTCGTGTCTGAGATCTTCCAGCGTGTGATGAAGCCACCATTTGAGGCGGCCATTCGTCGCGATGATGAACGTTTTGGTATCCATGTGAAAAAGCTCCTTGCTGTTGCTTATGTATTCAGTTCTACTGGCCGGAGAGCGACATCCACCTCCCTGCCGATGCGGATGACAAGGACTGGCAAAGCTTCCACATCCTCCAGTGAGGTGCGGAAGTTGACGATGCAGGCGCGCAGCAGGAACGTCCCTCTCACGACCGCATTGGAGAGGAAGGCTTCCCCACTTCTCTGCAAACGGGTGAGCAGTTCCGCATTCAACTGGTTGAGATACGCTTCGACCTCCTGAGAGCCAGGGGTAAGATCGGGCGGGACATAGCGGAACGTGGTAATACTGAGCGCCTGAGTGAAGGCTTGCAGTTCGGGATGCGCCTCCACGAGTCGGTAGAGTTCCTGGGCGAGCTGGATATCATCGGAAAGCATCTCGACATAGCCTGCTCGCCCCACCTGGCGCAAAGCCAGCCAGACCTTCAAAGCCCGGAAGCCCCGCGAGTTCTGCGGTCCGTATTCATGGTAATCGAAGGTGGACGGCTCCTCAGCGAAGTGGTAATAGGGAGGATGGAAGCTGAACGTCTCACGCAGCGCTTCCGGATTGCGCACCAGGGCGCAGCCGGCCTCTAGTGGCGCATACAACCACTTATGCGGGTCCACCGCGACAGAATCGGCTTCGCTTATCCCCTTGAGGTCACCCGGAATCACTTCTTTGCCCTCATTGAGGAGCACGGCAGCGAACCCGCCATAAGCCCCATCCACGTGGAACCACAGATCATACTCCCGGCAGATCGCAGCAATGTCAGGGAGGGGATCGACCGCGCCCGTACTCACGGTACCTGCTGTCCCGATGACGAGGAACGGCAGATCACCGGCCTCGATATCTGCTTGAATCTGCTTGCGAAGGGCAGTCGTGTCCATACGGAGTTGTGTGTCCACTGGGATCCAGCGAATGGCCTCGGTGCCCAGGCCGAACATGTCAGTGGCCTTGTGAATCCAGGTGTGCGTCTCACTGGAAGTGTAGAGACGCAGGCGGCGAGACTTTTCACCCATCAAACCTGCGGCCCGGACGTCCCAGGTAGCTTTGGCTTTGCGGGCCGCGAGAAAGCCCACGAAATTGCCCATATTTCCCCCACTTACCAGCAGGCCACCGCAGTCAATGGGGTAGCCAATCAATTCGGCGATCCAGCGTATGGTTTGCGCCTCGATTTCATTGGCCATCGGCCCTCCAATCCAACCACCCATGTTGGGATTCACGGAGGCCGCCAGCAGCTCACCCAGGGCGCCAACCGGCGCGGCAGACGAGGTAATCACCCCCCAGAAACGCGGATGGCCGTTGAAGGTTGAATGCGCGAAGCCTCGCTACCCTGCTCAGGTAGCGGTCCGGTACCCAACGCTTCCCGAATCACCCTGGGCGATTCATTGGGAACGACAGGACGGCTTGGGAGTGTACACAGGAATTCTGCGATGCGCTCGACCAACTGGCGGCCCACCTTGCGGAACTCGCTGGGCGTCATTTCAAGCGGTGCGATCCGATAGCGTAGCGCGTTTCGAGTGTCCATGACTTATGCTCTCCTTTGGTTGTCATTTCACGCCTCCTGTGTGCGCAGCACTAGCTGCGATGGCAGTGTTGGAGGTGTGGATAGAGACAATGCCAACTCTCCATGTCCTCAACCCAGCCCTGCGAAAAGGTCGTCCTCAACACCGCGACCGCCATTGACCAGGCTGAAGGCCCGATAATAGGTCTGACGATCCCATAGTTCCTGCTGGTACTCCTGTGAAACATGTTCGAGCTGGCGATATGCCGCCAATTGGGACTCGTGGCACAAGATGGCCTGCCACACTGTCTGCCGGTACTCCCGGGTCGCGATGCGCGTCGTGATGGCCCATTCCGGCCAAGCAACTCCCCTTCGCTCCACGCCATCAATGTGCATGACCATTTCACCGAAAACGGATTGATAGGCCAGAAACAATTGTTCGGATGCAGCCATATAGTATAGTTTCGAGACATAATGCGGAGGCAAATCCCGGTGGTATGGAGCATCTGGATTGGCGGCTCCGACGATGGCAGCCGTAGTGAACTGGCAAATGGCGATATGATCGGGATGCCCATACGCGCCATCTGGCCCAAAAGTGACCACCACATCGGGCTTCACTCGGCGCAAGTGTTCCACGATCTTTGCCACGGCTTCCGCCGGCGGGGCCTGATCCAGGTCGCCATCCAGGTAATCCAGAAACTCAACCTGGCGAATACCAAGCACTCTGGCTGCTGCCAGCAACTCCGCCTCGCGTATCTTGCCCAGTGCCTCCAGCCCTGGATAGTCGCTCTCGTCGCCGAACCAGCCACGTTCGCCGCGTGTGGCTGTGACCAGATAGGTCTCGACTCCTTCGGCGGCGTACTTCGCAAGTATGCCGCCGTTGCCGAGCGACTCATCATCGGGGTGAGCCAGGATACACATCAATTTCAGTTTGTTGGTCATACGCTCTCCCTTGCTGCTGCTCTTTTGTGCGAAATCTGAAATACTACATACCGAGTAATATACGTTGTCCCATGCCTAATGTGCAACATCGGCGGAGCCTGAACCCTTGTTTGAGCATGAGGTGCCTGAAGCTGCTACGGCGTGATCTCGTAAAGGATGTTGAAGGGATTCTCCATCGGAACGCGCCGCACATGGCTGAACCCGGCTTCCGCAGACAGTTCGCGCATTTTCGGTTCCGGTATGCCGGCGGTACCCAGCCCTTCTCCATGATGCGCGAGCGAGGTCGTCATACAGTAAAGCACACTACAACTGTAGAAGAACGCACCGAGCAGCCCGATGTTCTCTTCCAGCTTGTCGGAACTGTTGATTTCCAGGCACACATAGCACCCACCAGGCCGCAGTCCATTACGGATGGCCCGTAGTAGCCCACGTGGGTTGACTGCATCGTGAACGACATCGAAGGTGGTAATCACATCGTACTGTTCAGGCAGCCCCTCTGAAACGTCCCGGTGCTCGAAGCGCACGCGATCGGCCGCGCCAGCCGCCTGGGCATTAGCAGTGGCTTGCGCGATGGATGGAGCAAAGTTGTCGTAGCCCACGAAGTGCGACTGTGGGTAGGTCTGGGCCAGCTTGATCAGCGCTTTGCCCTGCCCACAGCCCACATCGGCAACCAGAGCTCCACGTTCCAGATTCGCCTGCACCTCTGGCATCGCTGGAAGCCACACCGGCACCAGCAGATTCTCAAACCAGCCACTGGTAAAGCGTGTCACGCCTTCCCAGGTGCTGGGGTCGTAGGCCTCCATCGGGACGCCGCCGCCGCTGCGGAATGCCTGCATCAACTGGTTGACCGGTCCGGCCAGTCCCACCATTTCCTCTTGCACGCCACCGAAGAAGACCGGACCACCTTCCTGAGCGAGGACCGGTACGTGTTCAGGTGGAAGGGTAAAGCGGCGAGTTGCCGCCTCATACTCCAAATAGCCGGCGCTGGCCATGGCACTAAGCCACTCGCGAGCATAGCGTTCGTTGACGTGCGCACGCTCTGCCAGTTCTTCACTCGTGGCTGGTCCCAGCCCGGCCAGGGTTTTGAAGAGGCCGAGACGGTCGCCGATGCTCGACATCACCGTTACGGCCAGGCCGGCGGTGTCAGCCAGCACTTTGCCTACGAAGGCATTGGTCTTTGCTTGATCGATACGCTGTTGCGTTGTCATGTCTTTTCTCCTTTTTCTGCTTGCATGCTGTTTGTATATCCGGTTGTCACTCATCTGATTCCAACCGTCACCAGCAGTATGCTCGAAAAAGGCGGGTTTGCCATCGTGGAAAAGTACGGAGATTCCGCGAAAGCAGTACGGAGATTATGTACGTGCGCCCAGATAGGTGTACCTGTCCTGGTAGCTGCAAGAGGTGCAAGGACAGATATGCTTCTCCTACATCGTCGGTTGAGCCTGCGGCGCATAGACGATGACGATTTCGCCATCAGGCCGTCTTTGACCAGCCCTACCTCGACAGCCCACACCGCTATCTGTGAGTGAGAGGAGACTCCTAACTTCGATAAAATCGTACTCACGTGCGTTTCGACGGTGCGGTGGCTCACCACCAGTGTATCAGCGATCTCACGGTTCGTCTTGCCCTGGGCGATAAGCATAGCCACCTCACGCTCGCGCTCGGTCAGCCCGCCAAACCGTTCCGCGGCGACACGACGCTCCGGGATGGGCTTCTCCCTCGGCAGCGATTTGAGAGCTTCCTGGGAGAAAAGCTCGCGCAAAGTGGGCTCATTGATGCTGGCTGCAAGTTCCGCAATAATACTGCGCGCTGCGGCGAATGCACGCTCAGCCCGGTCTTCGTCCTTCATGCGGTGATAGACTCGCCCGAGCGAACGATGAACCGGCCAGAGGAGCGGGCGCTCCTGTCGCTGACGTGCGCCGTCTTTTGCAACTTCTAACGTCTGTGCTGCTTCATCCAGGTGAGACATCGCAGCCAGGGCTTCCCCTCGCTCCCCTTCTGCCTTTCTCTGCTTCCCTCTTGTCCTCCCCTTCTCTGGCTTTTTCCTCGCACTTCTCTGCCCACCGAGAATTCACAAGCCCTGACTTCCCGGCTTATAGTAGGAGTTCATTTGGAGGCGGTCGAGATCAACATTTGTCACATATGGTATGTATGCTTTGGCGCGTGCCCGTTCGTATGTTGTGCATACCAGGTCTGTCCTGTTGGCATAATCAACCGTCAATACGAGCTTGCCCAGACTGTTTTGATGGAAGAGGTCAAGATACTTTTCCGTTTGAGCGCGTGCCGATTGTGAAGTTGGTCTATTTGTCGCCTGGACATATACCTCTTCGCGGCCAATTCCGGTGACAAGGCGCACATAGTCTGGATGATGTGCAGCCAGTTCTTCTGCATTCTGCACGATGATGCCAAAATCTTCGCCTAGAGGTGAATGCGTTCGCGCATAGTGGGCAATATTGGTGACGAAAAGTACCATATCATTTTCATGACCAGCAGCATAGCTCTCCTGGTATGCATCGATGCGGTCAAGGTACACGCCATCAAAACCCGCCGCAATAATGGCATCGAGATAGCGGGAGATAACATGTTGCCAGTTGGGGTCCCAGTAATGCACCCAGTAGTTTTTTCCCCAGTCGGGATCGGGGGCGTCAAGCCAGGCAGGAGTACCCTCTTTCCAGCCTTGCTGCCAATACCCGCGATAGGATTCAGCTTGCCCAATGCTGAGATAGGAGACAACACGTCGCGAACACGAGGTACGACGCAGCGTGTCGATCTGCTCGCGAGTAAAGGCTTTCCCGGCTGAGCCATCGGCAGAGTAGTCGATCACCACTAATTCAAAAGTAGTTGAGCTCAACTGCTTGAGATTAGGATTGTCCAACCAGTATGCCCAGTTATGCACAGCATTCCACGGGCGCCGTAATTCCCCGGGATTCGTTGTGCTCGGATTGTGCTGTTGCATCGATTTCTCCGTCTCTGCCTTGAAAGAATTGCATGCGTGCCGCTTTACCACATTTGGCATACAGTATAGTTTCTTGATGCAGTTCAACCTCCATCTAAGTCAATGGAAGTGTGACTGACTGTCCAGCAGTGAGATTGATGTATGAGATGGGTTGACCGCCATAAATCTCAGCGCCTGCTGTGTTTAAACCGGTGACTGGCACAAGTGCGCCTTTCTGCGCTGCAATCGTGATTGATACGCCTGGGATGAGACTAGCCGTCACACCTGCGTTATTATATTGCATCCAATTGGCAACGTTCTGGCCGAGGCTGTCCATCGTCGGGCTTATGATGGGCAGAGTGTAGTACTGAGCATATTTCTGTAAGGTCAGATCGAGCAGATCGCTAAGCAAGGTATGGGTACCATCATAGGCACGCAAGTTCGGCTGATGGAACATCCACGGGTCAAGGTCGCTCTTCAACATGTAGGTGACGAGAAACTGGCTCTCTTTACCCAGAATTTCCTGGTAAGTGAGATTGCGACCCCAGAAGCCTGAATAGAGGCAGTTATATTCTGCAACCCATTCGTCGGGAGCCGAGACGTTGTAGAACAGGTTATTGGGATAACGTGGGAGCATGAGAATCTCCGGCTCGAGCGTGTTATAGATGCCTGCATTGGGAGAGGGATTGTTATACCCAGGTAAGGAGGTATCCGATACCAGATAGCGAATCCCATTGTCGTAGGCAGCCACCAGGAAATTCGCGTTGGTCAAGCCGGACACGTGGGGCGTGACCATATTCTGAACGCTAAAGTTTGTCAGGCCCAGCGTCGTTGCTATCTGATCATTGAGCGTGATTTCTGTGGTTGCATCCGCAGAATCCAGATTGTCCAGGTTGGTATGGTCGTAGGTATGGCTGACCCAATAGAATTGGTTCTGGTTTGCGGTTGCAAGCGGAGTTAAGGTATCTGGAGTGTAGGCATCGGTCGTTGCTCCATATCCGTTGAAGGCCATCGTCAGCGTTAGATTGGCCGATGCTGGGTCTGACCTTTTGCCCGCCTGCCAATTGATGACCGCTTGCAGGTCATCGCCAGTTATCCGATAGGTGGTACCGGTGTTATCAACGGGTGTACCACAAGGCGTAATTGGCAACCAAACAGTGTCGTCGATGAAGACATCGTCGATTTGTGGCGACATGTAGATATGCCGCTCACCCAGGAAGAGCCCATTGGTCAACCAGTTGATCAGACCATAGGATAGAACGATGCTGTGGATAAGGCTGGGGTTGCTGTCGAACGTCATTGACAGGGCCTGCCGCCCATCTGGATAGGTACTTACCGCAACAAGCGCGTTGCCGTTACTATCGCTGAAGAGGGGAACTGTGGCTCCATCAGTGAGCGGTTGCGCCAGGTAGGTGTATGCATTTTGGATGGTTAAAGCGTTAGTGGCATTCAGGTACGGGTAGGCTGCCTGGCCTTGTGCCGTGAGATTCATCGGTAGCGGAGTTATTGAGGTATCTACCTCTCCGTTTGGCGATTGATAGCCAAAATCTGCAGTGGGATAGGTATACCAACTGAGTTCGCGCACTCCCATTGTTGCCTCGTAATTCCACAAATTTGTCCATTCTTGCTGTGAGAGCGCACTGACCCAGTCAGTACCGTTAAAGTAAGACAGGGTTCCAGTGGTCAGAATGATTCCCTGATAAAATCCGTGACAGCTGTTGCTCAACTTGTCAGGCGTCAACCCATTCGGTGTTTGGGAGGCAACATAGACTGTGTAGGGAGTTCCCAGGTATTCCAGCGCTTGTTTGATAGCTAGCAGATCGACCTCCTGGCCATCCGAAGCGATTACCAGCACCTTTAGATCGATGGTGGGAGAAGGGCAGGGGCTTGTAACGGCAGGAACAGCCGCCAGCTCAACGATGGGTGTAAAAGAACGAGTGAATGTGCCCAGTTTGGGTGCGTTGATTGGCTGGTGAAGTGGGTGTGATTTTGTCATTGCCAGTGCTGTAGTCCTTTCCTTAAGTATATCATAACAAACCTCTCATATATAAATTTTGCAATAGCCATAAGCATTTTTGCCAATAGTACCTGTTCCCCCGTGCGAGTACTTTTTCACTTACCCCATGGGCTGGGCCATGAAGGTCAAGTATTCCAGTCGTTGGAGCCGGGCGTTGAGCAAGAACCATCCAAAGATGGCTCCTATTATGGTTGCTCCAAGAAATCCCATACCATAGAAAGCATCACCAAGGTACACAGACGCCAGGGTGAGGAAAGCATTGCAGATCATGAATGCTCCAACGAGGAGCAACGTCGCTCCTCGCTGATCGACGTACAACAGGAGTAACATCATGACGAAAACAAAGAATTGTCCTACACCTGCGAGAGTTTCGATACGAAGGAGCGGTACCCACCTGGGTGCTAGTCCGACAAACGACGCCACATCTTGCGCGAGTAAGCAGAGAAAGAGAGCAACAATCCCCTGAACTTTAAGGATCGTCCCTACTCCCGTTCGGACAGCCTCTATCATGCCTTTCCTGGCACCGACTAAATCCGACAGGGTTCCCTTCGTTTGAATGAATTGGTAATAGTTCTGATAGTGGCGATGAAAGTTAGGTTCCAGATGTATCATAAAGATCACTGCTGCAGGAATTGTGGATAGGGACACGATGAATTTAACGGTGTCATAAGGAGGAAAGAGGTGGTAGAATCCAGAAATCACTTGACCTCGTGAAGACACCCAGAAAATGATACTGTCCACCCAGATGCCTAGTGAGTACAATACACCGATGACGGGCAGATCCCAGAACTTACGAATGTAACTGAGATAGGCAAAGCTGATACCTTGGGCGGAAGGAAATTCCAGGTAGACGACTACAATCAGGAACGAGAGACACGTCATTTGCCCCAGGGTAAACCCGGCCAGGCTACCGAGCAGTCCGAAGAGGTGCCCCAGCCCGATGGAGGCGCCAACACCGAGCGTATAACAGGTTGCGAAAATTACCAAAATACGTATGTAGCCGCGTGCAGCCGAAAGCAACATCACGATTATCCACGTCATGGTCAGGGTTAAGAAGAGTGTAATTACCAGCAGACGATAGCGAATGTCAAAGGGAGTGAACGCAAGGAACGGTAAGGTAATGAGAAAGAAAGGGATGATCATGACCAACACTCCAGCGCATGTCGGTGCAACGCTGTCAGTATCGTTGAGATAGAGACGATCGGCCAGGTACCTCGTCACGAGCATTTGCGGTCCGCTTGCTAGAAGCAGGCTTGCAGCAAACACCGAAACAATCGTGGCAAAAAGCAGAGAGCGGTCAGCTTCTGAAAGATAGGTAGATGTTGCGCTGCCCAGTACCGTAAGTGCTACTACTCCGGCTAGCCAGGGGCCAGCGGTGATGATCGCGGAAGATAGATATGCAGTCGTAGCTTCGAGGTATGAGCCTTTGGCTACCATGGCCTGCAAGCGAAACCCAATACCCGCCATCGTTTTATCTCTCCTTTTGCACCATAGAAGGTTGATAGTTTTGTGCTATATAGTGTTGATAGAGGTTGTTATAGGTACTATAGAGTTGCTCCTGGCGGTAGAAGCGTTCTGTGCGCTTCTGCCCTGCACGACCCATGCGCAGGCGCAAGCCTTCGTCGTGCCAGAGTCGAATAATCGCCCTGGCGGTCTCATTAGGACTGGCAACGGGGGTAATGATTCCGCTGTCTCCAAGCGCCCGGTCTTCGATGGATATGCCCATCAGCAATTCACGGCAGGCACCGACATCTGTGGCGATAACCGGAATGCCAGCGCAGTTGCCCTCTAAGACTACGAGCGGCTGGCCTTCACTTAGGCTAGTTAAGACTAAGACATCGAGCTGGCTGTAATAGATTCGTACATCTGCTGAACCGGTGAAATGGGCGACAGATTCCAGATCCAGCACTTCGACGAGGCGCTGGCATTCCTGGAAGTATTCAGTGTCCTCTTCGGTCGGGCCGACAAGATATACCTCAAGATTGGGAATAGTCTCGCTGGCGATTTTAAGGGCGCGAATGAACGTTTTGACATCCTTAATAGGAACGATGCGGCCAACAAAACCGACCATGAAGCGATTTGAGGTATGGTTTTTTTGCTGGCGAAGATGAGCCAGTTGCTGGACATTGATCCCGTTGGGAATGAGTTTCAATTTCTTGGGATCGGCTCCCCGTTTCAGTTGATACGTTTGGTTGACAGCGGTGATCGAAATGACGGCATCAGCAGCATCATAACTGATCTTCTCCATGAAGCGGTATATATTGAACCACCATTTCTGGAAGAAACCCATGCGTTGCTTGTCAATGCGATAATGAGAAGTTGGTTGATCCATCCAGGTAGACTGTATAATCTCAATCTCGCGTTCGCGGGTATAGATGCCGTGCTCCGTCAAGAGAAAGGGGCGTCCAGTTCGTATCTTCGCTAGCGATCCAAGCAGGCCGCAGAAGCCCGTGCTCACCGCATGGTAAACGTGCGCTTCAGGCAAGGTAGTTTCAAGTATCGTGAAGATCGGCAAGTACGTGAAACGAAATGTCCAAAAGAAATCCACAAAGGACTGCCCGGCGGCATGCAACTCATAGAGCTTCACCAAAAGTTCCCAGCTTTCGCGAGCTTGAAAGAGATCTGATGTCGTTAGCCCGGCAAAGCCCGGCTGGCGCAGCATAGGTAGGAAGGAATTGGCATCGTATGGCTTCCCCACGACAACGGCTTCGTGAAGCGCATAGAATTCCTGCCACGCGGAGGGCTTTGGTTTTGTTACTTTGTGCTTGTTCAAGCGGTTGGCATCATTGATGAACACCTCACGGTACTCTATTACATTGTCTGGTAGGCGATACAATGCTTTGCGTTGAGGATCGGGACGCACGCCGAGGTGTACGATGGCAAAGGTCAAGTTCGGCAAATTTGTCACCAGGGCATGAAGCCAACTCGACACGCCGCCTGAGACGTAGGGATATGCCCCTTCAACTAATAGGCAAATATCGGTCATGAGACCTTCCTCCCTGTCGTTCTGATGAAAGCATTGCCCACAACTGGAGGGATGTTTGCGCCTCTGAATCCTCCGGTAATTCGGTTAATCCTTCTGAAGCGAGAGAGATGAGGGTATCCCAAGCATGCAAGCAAAAGGCAAGTTCCATTGCGAGCAGATACGCTTCCTGAGAATCGGGCTGTAGTTGAAGGGCGGTGCGAGCATCTTGCAACGCATCCTTTGTCTCACCGAGAAGTTGACGAATGCGTGCAAGTTGTATCCATAGTTCAGCGCCCATATTGTCTTGTGAGATGATTTGCTGTACTAAGTTCCGTGCTTTCACTAAATACAAGTGTCGACTCACCTCATCGAGCACATTACTGCACGCATATTGGTAGTATTGATCTGCGAGAGTAAGTGTAAACTCGCTATCTGCCGGGTCGGCTGTCCATTGCTCAAGTGAGGCATTGAGAGCGCAAGATAACTCACTCTCAATACGGGTTAATGCAATCGATGCATCGCTGCGAATCTCAGCCTGGGGATCTGATAATAGTTGTCGAAGCACGCGAATCGACCCAGGATTGGCATGACGACCAAGTGCTGCAACCGCTGCACGCCTGGTTTCAAGGTCCTTATTGTGTAAGACATCTACCAGTGGCTGAATCTCCAGGTCAAGCGCTGTCGATATCTCCAATGTTGGCACAGTTTCAACTGGCATCTCTCTAGTTGTCCTCTGGCACATGAAAGAGGCGATACTTAGAACGACATTAAACGTAAGCGATCCAAACCCCGGTAATGCGCACAAGCCTAGGAGCAGGGCGGCCACTCCCCATCCATTCACATTAATGCGACCGATATGAGCAACCTGCTCGCCTTGTAACCCTTGGTTTACAATGATATTGATGCCCAATGCCCAGATGAAAACGAAGGGAAGGTGCAGCAGGAATAGCTGCGGGTTCGCTTCGAGCAGGAAAAGCATACCAATGACAACATCTCCAATGAAACCGAGAGTCAGAAGGACAGAGCCAACCCAGTACGAAGTGCGACGATTTACCTGAATGTCTTGCATAATTTGCGCCATGTGTTGCTGCCTCATGATAAAGATGACGAGAGATGCCGATGAGACTTCCTTTTCCTGGAATCTTGAATAACCGTAATCTCTCCACTGTCTTTTAAAGAGATGTCGGATTCTGTGAAGCTTTGGAGCGCCCCGGTCTTTCTACGGGAGATATCGAGTTCCGGCGTAATCGAGGCCATCTGCAGGGCAATTGATGACATCTGTAGAATTGAACTGAAAAGACCAACCGCACGGGAGGTAAAATTCAATAAGGGCATGTGGTCGACAATCACAATTCCCATGATTTGCCTATTACGGTCGATCAGTGGGCCTGCCATCACCGCCGTCTTCTGCGATACCACCTTCTCTTCAGCCAGCAAATCACGGACGGTACTTACCTGGCGCTGCCGTATGACTCGGCGTATCAATGGATCATCCAGATTCAAGGCGGCGGCGTGTTCAACTGACTCTCCTGCTCGACTTGCACATAAGATCACCTGCCCATTGCGCTGCATATAGAGCGCACAGGATTGGGCCTCGAGAGCATGCATCACCATATCCAGGATGGCAACATATCGCTCTGTGCCATTTCGTTTCCAGAGTTGCGTCATCTTATTGCTGATCGTTGCCATCGAGGTTGTTTGTCCTGCTATTTGTCATTCCAGCTCAGCATTGATCACCAGCGCATTTTGATAGTGTTGGATGGTTTCATGCAATAGCTCATCGTTTCGTATATGCTGTTGTTCAGTCATGATGAACCGGCGAAATTGGGCGAGTAAAAGGTCACTTACAAGCACGCCACTGATAAGCAACAAAAACGGTTCAATCAAGAGATGAGGAAGATCAAACTGCACACGCAGTTCAGGACGATGCCAGAGAAAAAGGCCATAGCCCACCGCTGCAAGTAAACCGGCGCTGTACGCGGTTACTTTACTATAGCGAACGGCAACGGCGAAAACTACCAGAAAAAATGCACAAAAAATGAGGTGAGATGATACCCAGGCACTCGGCAGAAATGAGCTAACTATCGTAATGATACCGAGGCCAAAAGCCGCTTCAAGTATCTCACGAAGAGAATGCAAGAATGGCCTATGTTTCGCTTCTTGCGAACGTACCTGCCCTTTTAAAAGAATGGTTTCCTGTTCTTCGAAGAGTGTATGCACAAGATTTTGTTGGTGAGATGTTTTAATCTCCCGTTGTATTTTCATATTTCTCTGCTCTGTTGGAATTAAGGGCTAAGAACAAACTTCCTGTTACTTGTTCTGTAGCAAGAGACGTGCATGAAAGCACATTTTGGGGTATGGATAATTATAGCCTATTAGGCCCGCCAATGAAATTTACAACGCGAAGCTCTCAATCAGCCCAGAGAGGGTTGCAAGGTCACTGGCACGGTCAATGAGGACCGGGCAGACAACAGGCTTATTAAACGGTGCCGCCATGACATTCGCTGCCTTCTGATGAAAACGTACACTCCCTCGAATAGTACAGCTTGCATTATAGCATCTATGGAACACCAGATCTTCTTTAGTGGGGGGAGATCAGGCCTTTTTCAACCGCCCAGGCCCTGATCTGCCTGCGCGAATGAACGCCGAGCTTGAACATGATGTTGCTTACGTGCGATTCGACGGTCCGTTCGCTGACTACGAGTTCCTCGGCGATCTCGCGGTTGATTTTTCCCTGTGCAATCAGGGCTGCCACTTCTCGCTCCCGCACGGTCAGCCCTCCAAAGGTTTGTTTGGCGGCGCGGTCTGGTGAAACCGAACGCACATGCGGCAGCATGCCTGTGGCCTCGCGCAGGAACTGCTCCCGTACCTGCTCGTCTGGGAGATTGGTAGCGAGTTCCTCGATGAGCGCTCGGGCAGTCGAGAACGCTTGCTCGGCTTCGGCCTCTCGTACCTGGGTCTGATAGAGCCTGCCCAGGGCAACGCATATACGCCAGAGCCATGGCCGAAACCCCTGTGCATGCGCAGCTTCTTGTGCCGCTCGCAGCATGGACTCGGCTTCTGCTGTCCGATGAAGCGCCGCCAGCGCCTCACCGCGCAGCTTCCAAAGGCGGGGGATGACACGCTCGTCAGACAGATTTGCGGCGGATGCGATCAGCCGATCGGTGATGTCCAGCGCCAGTCCCGGGTCACCGCGAGCCAGGGCGAGGTCGGTGCGTGCGGCCCAGACGAGCCGCTGCCCAATGGTTTGCATAGCCGCATCAGCTTCAAGCGCAGCAGCGAGGATCGAGTCAGCCTGCGCGAGGTCATTTTGCAGAAGATACGCACTGGCAAGAAACGCCGAGACTATACGGATCCAGTTCCAGGAGCCGACTTCGTGGGCCAGGGTGAGCGCGCGTTCGAGTGAAGCTCGTGCCTGGGGAAGCACGAGCAGGTCGAGATAAAGTGTCCCCAGTATCCAGTTCCCAAAGGTTATCCACTGAGTATGTTCGATCTGCTCGGCGAGAGCCAGACCCGCTTGCGCCATATCTAATGCCTGTGCGTACTCACCATGTGGACCCAGGTAGTGAGCCAGGCTAAAGAGTGTGTAGGCTTCGGCAGAGCGCTGGCCAATCTCACGGGCAACCTTGAGAGCCTGCTCACCAAAATGGAGTGATTCTGCGAAACTGATCGTGGCCGGGACCATCGTCTCGCTTTGATAAATCCCGCCGAGTTCGGCTAACAACGTCAGGCTAGAGGCCAACCCCTGGCGATCATCAAGCTCCCGGAAGAGGGCAACAGCTTGCTGGCTATAGTCTGCCCCTTGAACCAGATCACCGCCAAGCGTACTTGCCATGCCCAGCAGGTCGCATGTTTCGGCAAGGCCTTGTCGATCTTGCACCTGCTGAAACAGTACGAGCGCCTCCTGGTGGTAGTGCAGCGCTTCGCGGGGCTGTTCAATATTCACATGCCAGTTGCCCAGGCGATTGAGGCTACGAGCCAGGGTGAGCGGATCATCCATGCGGCGTGCCAACGCAAGTGCCTGCTGAAAATAGCTGCCTGCCTGTGAGTAATCGCGCTGCGCCCACAGATAACCCAGGTCCATCAATGCCTGCCACTCAGACTGGCGATCACTAGCTCTTTGAGCCATCTGCAGCGTGGTCTCGTAATCTGGGCGCGCCCGCTCAAAGTCACCCAGGGTTTCGTAGGCCTGCCCACGCAGGCGATAGAGCGATGCTGGGGGTGGAATCGATCCGCGCTGTGCGGCATCCAGGGCTCGCGTCACCTGATCGATGACGGTACGCGGAGCGTACATCGCTTGTGCCTGTTCTCCTGCACGCTGCCCATACTCCAATGCTTTCTCCCACGCGCTCGCTTCAAAGAAATGGTAGGCCAGATCAGCCTGGTGAGCATCGAGGACGGAGGCGTAGAGGCGCTCCAGCGTTTCCGCAATTCGGCGGTGCAACGCCTTGCGTTCGCGCGCCAGCAAGTCGGCATAGATGGCCTGCCGCGTCAGCGCATGGCGAAAGGCGAACTGTTCCGCCGACTCCTCAACGACCAGTTGGGCAGCGATCAACTCCTTGATGAGCAGGAGCAGGGGTAGTTCATCGTACTGCGTGAGTTCGTGCAAGAGGGCAAAGTCGAAACGCCGTCCAGCCACTGCCGCCAGGGTCAGCACGCGCCTGGCAGAATCACTCAGTTGATCCGTTCGCTGCTGCACGGCGTCCTGTATGCTGCGCGGGACATGCAGTTCACCCAACGGCTTGCGATCCCACCGGCCATTTGCGTAAAAAATCTCCCCTGCCGCGATCAGTGACTTGAGCGCTTCTTCGACGAAGAATGGATTGCCCTCGGTGAGCGTATAGATAGGATCAGGCAACTCTAAACGAGCAGAAGGAGGCAGCGCAAAGATGGCGCGTAGCATCGCCTCGACCTCGTCTCGCGTGAGACGAGCGAGCAGGCTCTCTTTCACGAGCCGTTCGCGGTCCAAGTGCGCCAGGAAATGGCGCAGGCTGGGGCGGACCTCGTCACTGCGGTAGGTCAGCAGCAGAAGGAGCCGATGAGCAGCGCAGCGGCGTGCCAGGTAGTGGAGAAATTCCAGGCTCGTGTCGTCGCTCCAGTGCAGGTCTTCCAGCACGAGCAGCACAGGGTGCATGCTGGCCTGGCTGGTCAAGAAGTGGGTCAGAATCTCAAAGCGGCGGCGCTTCTCCTGTTCAGGATCAAGCGATGACAGCGTGGGCAGAGGAGTTCCGCCCGCAAACACATAGCCGAGATCAGGGAGCAAGGGGAGGAAGGCTTGTACGACCTGCTTCACCTCTGGAGCAGGCAGGACTGATGGGTGACTGCTCAAGAAGGAGCGCAAGAGGTCCAGCAGCGGCGCGTAGGGGATGGCGTGATCGGTCGGAAAGCAACTGCCCTGCACAAGCAGAAAGTCGTGCGAGGCAGCGTAGATTTTGACCTCAGCCACCAGGCGCGATTTGCCGATGCCTGCCTCCCCGGAAAGCAGGGCCACCTGTCCCTGACCGCTTTTCGCTCGATCGGCGAGCAAGCGGAGGGTGGTGCGCTCATGCACGCGACCGATCAAGACCGGACACATGATCGGGGAAGTAAACCGTGCCTCCATAGTCTGGGCCTTTTTGCAGACAACGCCCTGCAATGGCTCTCTCACTAAGACAGGTTTTTAACCACTGTACTTTGAATCTACCTACAAGGGCATCTACAGTCCTTCTCCTCTACAAAATGGAAGTTTTTTGCCCGGGTCTTGCTCACGACACAAAATCAGACCATCTGTTACTTCTGTTGCACTAATTCCTTTACCTTCAGCTCAGCAGGATCGAT
>WNGJ01009563.1_pt1 | contig 17957 bp, 19 predicted proteins | sample 5400611 | NCBI WGS metagenome assembly WNGJ01 (sample SAMN13153375, study PRJNA577476) | soil metagenome | isolation source: 40 cm soil or saprolite under Garry oak tree replicate 1 | place: USA:California | collected 2016-06-15 | reverse complement strand
TCATCCCCAGCGGATCAAGAATGTTCTCCTTCTCGAACTGATACAGCGATTTGCCCGACGCGACCTCGACCACCCTGCCCAGCACATCGGTGGAATAGCTATAATTCCAACTGGAACCGGGCTGCGCCGCGAGGGGCAGCCTTGCGATCGCGTCGGCGAAATCCGCATTGGTCGCATCTCTGCCGGAGAGATTGGCGTCCTGATACATTTTCGCGACAGGTGTGCCAGGCAGGAACCCGTAGGTCAGGCCCGAAGTATGGCGCATCAGATCCTGCACCGTAATGGGCCGCGCCGCCGGCGCCAGATCGACGTGTGGCGCGTCCGGCTTTTGCACCGCGACCTTCATCTCTGCAAAGGCGGGAATGTATTTCTGGACCGGATCGCTCAGGAACAGCTTGCCTTGCTCGACCAATATCATTGCCGCAACCGAGGTGATCGGCTTGCTCATGGAATAGATGCGGAAAATCGCGTCTTTAGGCATCGGCGTCTTGGTCGCCGCATCAAGCCAACCAAAGGATTCGTAAAGCGCTATCTTGCCGTTTCGCACAATCAGGAGCGTGGCGCCCGGAATGGCGCCCTTGGCGATATCGGCGTTGAGCGTGCTGACAATCCGATCGAGCCTTTCGCGGGAGAAGCCGACATCTTCCGGCTTGGTAAGCCCAAGCGATTGCGCCCGGGATAACGCAGGAAGGAGAAGCAGCGCGAAAAGGACCGCCAGCGGCGTACGCTTCAGGGCAAGCATGATGAACTCCCCTCGTCATTCGACGCAAGCATAAGCGCGAATGTCTTTTGCAACAACAGCCAACCGACCCGGGACAATAACTGCGGGCGACGACATGCGCGTGCACAATGCAGGTTAGGGCGTAGTAATCGCGCCTAATGCGCTGAGAATCGCGGTCGCGCCAAAAGGCATCCACTGAAAGAGCTTCAAGGCTCCGCCCAGACGCAACGATATGACGACGTAGACCGCGGCGTAACCAGCAAACTGGGCCGCGACGAGCCAAGCCACTGCATTGCCGTGACGGGTTCCGAGTGCGACCAGCGCGAGCGCCGACAGCGTGAAATTGATTGTGATGATGTGCCACATGCCGGCGAACACTCCGGCGTGAAGTTCGCTGCGCAAGTCTGCGTTGATGGGCCGATAGAACATGCCCCAGCCCGCAATGGCGTGGCCCGCCGCACAGATCAGGGCCATCGCACCAGCCGCCAGCATCCACCAGTTCATGATGAGAGCTCCGCGCTCACATTGCCTGACGCTGTTCCGCAAGGTCGCTCAGGCACAGGCGGGTCGGCCGGCGCCCCTCGGCGGCATCCTTGAGCTTGGCAAGTCCGGAATAGATCCAGCCGCGGCGATGGGATTCGACCGTGGGGCCAGGCAGTCCGTAGTGGCGCAGCCGGAGCAGCGTTCCCTCGCCGTCCGGCTCGAGCAGAAACTCTACCGTTGATTGCCCGGGCTTAAGCCCTTCGACGCCGCCCCAGGTGAATACCACTTTGCGGTTTGCCACGACCTCGAGGTAGGTCCCTTCGATCGAAACGCCGGCCGGGCCCGAGATGCGAAACACCCCGCCCGGGCGCGGATCGGCCTCCACCAGTTCGGCGAACCAGGTCTTCATGTGGGCGGCATCGGTCAAGAGAGCGAACACCGTCTCCGGGGCTGCATCGATCCGGATCTCCAGCACAACGTCCTGGCTCTCATCGCTCATTTGGTCCTCTTGCTCCGCTCGACGGCCTCTGCGACCTGTTTCAGTCGACGCAGTCGAGGCCGCCAAAATCCCTCGATATACCCGGCGAGCTCGTCGAAGGCTTCGCTTCTGACCACATAATAGCGCTGCGCTCCAACCCGGCGCTCGTCGAGAAGCCCGGCCTCGCGCAATATTCCGATGTGCTGGGACACGGCGGGCCGCGTCAGCTTGAAGCGTCTTGCAATGGTACCGGCCGCCATCTCCCGCTCGCGAACAAGGTCCACGATTTTGAACCGGGTCTCATTGCTCAGGGCTTGAATCTTTGCCAGGACGGACAATGTCGATCGAACCTGCGTTAATTTTTATTGACGTTAGAAATAACTTACGACATAAGGCCCCGGCGCGCAAGCGTGCTGCGATCAGGCGGATATGGGAGGAGGGTGCGTGATGAGCGCCACACTGGCCGGCAATGCCTGGGGAGAAATCGTCCACCACGAGTCCGACGGGATCCTGGAGCTGCGGTGGCTGCCGACCGCCATGACCGATGGGGCGTTCAAGGCGACGCTTGCCCTGTTTGCATGGGAAGCGGAGCGCGTGCGGCCGTCGTTCCTGCTGATCGACGCCACGGAGTTCCGCCATCAATTCGGTCCGGGCGTGATGCAATGGCGAGACGACTGCATCATCCCGCGCTATGGCGCGGCCGGTGCGAAGAAGTTTGCCTTTCACGTACCGGCCGGTTTCCCGAACACGACGGAGTCGGGAGGCAAAGGGGTCGTCGAAGGCCCTGCGATCTTTCCGACCGCCTGGTTCTCGGAACGACAACACGCGCTTGCCTGGTTTCGGGAAAGCTGAGCGGCCTGTCGTAAACGGTGCAGTGAGGGAGAACGCCATGAGCCCAATGTCTGCGGCCGCACTCGCCTCGGTCCTCAGCGTCGTCATGTTCGCCATAATGGCTGTCTGGTACGTGGCGCCTTGGCTTGCGACCCGGCAGCGTGCCGAGGCGCTCATCCCGCTGTTGTCGGTTCATGCGTTCCGTCACGTTGCGCTGCAGATCTACTCTGCCCAGCAATTCGGGTTCGCTGTTTCCGACCGAGCGAGAGATGAAATCGCTGGCGGCGACGTCACTGCTATGGTTTTGGCGGTCATTTCAATCGTTGCGTTGCACTATCGCGTGCGCTTGGCGCCTGTCTTGATTTGGGTGCTCGTCGCGGAAACGATAATCGATCTCGTCAACGCGACGATTGCGGGTGTCCGCGAGCAGCTATTCGCAACAGCGTCCGGCCTCACGTGGTTGATCCTGACTTTCTATGTCCCGCTGCTCTGGGTGAGCCTCGGCCTGATCGTCTGGCAGCTTTACTCTCGACGCCAGGAACCGCTCGCATTGGCCCGCGTGTGAGCCACCGCGGCTCGTAGGGGCGACCCTTGTGGTCGCCCTGCTGCCGGCCGACGCGGTGCGCATTCCGGGCGACCACAAGGGTCGCCCCTACAGCAGGCAACGTTGGAGGACGTTCAATCCCTTCAGATTAGCTACCTAACGCGGACGGCTAGCCGCTAAATAGCACGCAACACAGGGCTCACCCGCAACCGGAAGGAATAAGCATGGCACAGTTCCCCGCACCCACAGAAGGGATCGCAATCACCCACTTCATAGTATCGAGGGACGTTGAGCGGTCCCGGCGCTTCTACGTCGATGTGCTCGGCGGCGAGGCGGTGCTTGAGGGAAAGCTTTCGATCGTCGCGCTGGCGAACGGCTGGATCACCATCGGCGTCGGCGGCGGCCCGACCGACGACAAGCCAACCGTGACGCTGGAGCCGCCCTCGGATCCCAGCCGCGCCTCGGGCTTTCTGAACATCCGCGTCGCCGACATCCGCACCGTCTACGAACAGTGGAGCGCCCGCGGCGCGAAGTTTCTGACCCCGCCCATCGACCGTGGCAACGAGATCCGCTGCTATATGCGCGACCCCGACGGCCACCTGATCGAAGTGGGCCAGCTGGTGGGGCGGATCGCGGACTGATCGCGCCGACTCCTTGCGGAGTTCCGAAGAAACTCAGCGTCGGCGTCGAACTGCCGCGGATTTCGATCGAATGCGATCACTTGGATTGCGATCACTCGTGGGGTGGGCAAAGGCGCATCGCGCCGAGCTGGATTACCGACATGAGCATCATGCGCCTTTGCCCACGCTGTCCGACCTCGCCCCGCTTGACCGCGTGGGCAAAGTCGCGCGCGGCCAGTGCGCCATGTCATCAGCTGCGGCAGGCGACTTTACCCACCCTACGACGCTTCTGGACCACCCGGAGTGCAAGCGCCACAAACAGGGAAGCATCCACATAAGACCGAGCTTCCCTCACTTCTTGGCTTGCGCCGCTCCTTCCTCCGCCTCTTGTCGCCGGGCGCCCCGCAGCACGCTGGTGAGCGCGTAGTTGCCTTCGTGGCACGCATATTCATAGATCGGCTTGGTAGTCGCCGGCCAGGTGTACTCGCCGCTCCAGGGCCGGTCCCACGTGTCCGGGTCTTCGATCGTGAAGCGGTAGACCAGCGTCTTGTCGTCGACGCGCGTCAGGCGCTCGATCACGTGGAGATTTTCCGTCGAGCCACGAAACCGGGTTTTGTCGGTGAAATTGGTGGTGTCGATAACGAGCGTGTCCCCTTCCCAATGCCCCACCGAATCGCCCATCCAGCGGCGGATGTTCTTGGGGAGATGCTGCGCGTTCATCCGCACGATGCGGGCGTCGTGCACCATCTCGGCCAGAATCATGATCTGGTCTGGCGTCTGCACGATCTGATGCAGATCATTATAGAAATAGTCCGGCAGCGCCGGTGGGCCGGAGGTGGAGCCGAATCCGAGCAGGCAGCGCTCGCTGAGCGGCCGCTGCTCCGGGTTGTCGAAGGCGCCGGCCGGCGGAGCTGCGCCTTCGACAGCCGCGCGCTCGTGAGCGGTGGACGCAGGCGCCGCCCGCGCTGCGGCGATCCGCCTCCGCGCGGCCTCATTGTAGGGAGGCAGACGCCCCTCCGGCGGGTCGACGATGATGGAGGTTCGAATCCGGCCATCGACGACGTTGTATGCCGAGCCCTTGTCGAGCCAGAACTGATTATAGCCGCCGACGGCGCCGCCCGCGCTCCTCTCCAGTGCTTCAAAGAACGATTTCGGTGCGCTCGTATTGCGGCCCACGGGCGGCGGTCGAGGCCGATCCGGCGGATCAGTTTCGGCCCTACGCTCGATCTCGGCTCTCTGTAGAACTTCGGCTTGTGCATTCGTCAGAAAGGGCGGATCGCCCGGCCACCGCTCAAGAGGCGTCATCGTGGCGAGGTCGTAGGTGCCCTGCAAGTCCGGATGTCCATCCGGCGTGCGCGGCAGGTCGGACTTTGTCGCGGTGCTCATCACCTGGCCCGCCGCGGGGAGAGCCGTCACGGAGATCAACCCGAGCACCATTCCGACCACGCTCGTCGCGGCGATGAATCGGTTCGGCATATCTGCACCTCTACCTTTTGGCTTGCGCCGCCGCTTCCTCAGCGTCCTGTCGCCGGGCGCCTCGTAACACACTGCCGAGCGCGTAGTTGCCTTCGTGGCATGCATATTCGTAGATCGGCTTATCTGTCGCGGGCCAAGTGTACTCGCCGCTCCAGGGCCGGTCCCAGGTGTCCGGATCTTCGATCGTGAAGCGATACAGCAGCGTGTTGGCGCCGACGCGCGTGAAGCGCTCTACGACGTGGAGGTTTTCGGTCGATCCACGAAACCGGGTTTGGTCGTTGAAATTGGTGGTGTCGACAACGAGCGTGTCTCCCTCCCAATGCCCCACTGAATCGCCCATCCAGCGGCGGATGGTTTTGGGAACGTGCTGTGCGTTCATCCGCACGATGCGGGCGTCGTGAATCATCTCGGTGAGAATCAGGATCGCGTCTGGAGTCTGCACGATCTGATGCAGATCATTATAGAAATAGTCCGGCAGCGCCGGCGGTCCGGACGTGGAGCCGAATCCAAGCAGGCATCGCTCGCTCAGCGGCCGCTGCTCCACGTTATCGTGGGCGCCGGGCGGCTGGGCTGTGCCATCCTGGCGCTCGTGGGCGGTGGACGCAGGCGTTGCCCGGGCAGCCGCGATGCGCTTGCGCGCAGCCTCGCTGTAGGGAGGCACCTGGCCGTCCGGTGGATCAACGACGATGGACGTTCGAATCTGCCCCTCGACTTCGGTATATGCCGAGCCCTGGTTGAGCCAGAAACGGTTATAGAAGCCGACGGCGCCGCCCCCGCGCTTCTCCACAACTTCAAAAAACGATTTCGGCTCGCTGGTGTCGCCGCCCACCGGCGGCGGCGCGCGATCCAGCGGCAAGGGCTCGTCGCCTCCGGCGCTTTTGGCCCTGCGCTCGACCTCCGCTGTCTGCAGAGCTTCGGCTCTTTCCTTTGTCAGGAACGGCGGATCCCCGCGCCACCGTTCCAGCGGCGTCATCGTGGCCAGGTCGTAGGTGCCCTGGAGGTCCGGATGTCCATCCGGCGTGCGCGGCAGGTCAGGCTTTGCCGCGGTGTTCGTCACTTGTCCCGCTATGGGAAGAGTTGTCAGACAGAGCAACCCGAGCGCCATTCCCAAAGCGCTCGTCCCGGAAATGATTCGGTTCGGCATATCTGCACCTCCTCAATTATGGGTTAAGCGGACGTTTTCGGTACTGCCCATAGAGCAGCTCCTCGACAAACTCTACGCACTTGAAATCGAGGAGCTGCGCATTCTTTTCCTGGCGCCGGTAGAGCGGCATGCTGATCTTCCAGGGCCGGGTGAAGACGTTCGGATCCTCAATGGTTGCCTCGTAGGAGATCACATCGGGGCTGGTGCGCGTGTAGCGCTCCACCACATGCAGCTTGTCGCTATGGAAGTTTCCGGCGCGATCGAACCAGGTCTGATCGTTCAAGTCGGTGACATCGATAACCAGGGTGTCGCCCTCCCAGCGTCCGACCGACTGACCCATCCACGAGTCGGCCGGAGCGGGCCCAGGGTTTTTCAGAAAGATGTTGCGCACGGCGCCGGCGTATTGGTAGACGAACGCGAGCGCGCTCGTGCTTTGCAGAATCTGAAACGGGTAGGGCATGTAGGTCGCGCGCGGGACGCCCGGGAGATAGCATTTGATCTCCGGATCAAGGTTCAACCAGTCTTGCTGGTTCTGCTTCTTTCTCGCGAGGGCTTCGGGCTTATAGGGAATTTCGCCGCCTTCCACCACGCCAAGGCTGGGCGGCACCGCCCCGACAGCGCCGAGCGCCAACGTCGCAGCTGCCGGTAGAGGACCGTAGGGTCCGGGGCGAAGCGCCATCGCGGGACGCGCCGCGTGAGCCTCAAGATCATAGTTGGCTTCGTTCAGCACCTGCCAGATTCCATTGAGGTCGGGCTTTCCGTCGGGGCCGCGCGGTGCGCGATATTCGTCGGCGGCCAGCGGCGCGATTCCCATGGCGATCACTACGGCGGATACGTTCGTCAGTCCGCGGAGAATTCTGTTCATCGAAATGATCCTATATCCGACCATTGTCTTCCTGCTTTTCACAGCCGCGCTTGCTTCGGAACGGGGAGAGAGGCCCGGGAGGTTTCAACAGAAGCCGATGCAGCGGCCGCTCTTTGGCGCTCGCCTCGCAAATTCAGCACCACCATCCGTCTTCGCGCGCAGAATTGCACCCGCGCGCGCCTTAGGGAAAGAATAATCCCTGAAGTCCTCGCGCGGCAATACGTTAAAACTGACCACACGCGGTCCCTGCCGGCGCGTGCGTCGTTATTTTCCCGCGGAACCCAGAGGCCGTTGATCGCCGTGGCCATGGTCATATCTAACCGACATGAGGGCATCCGGCGCGTGCCCGCCAGGTTGCACGAGCCGGGAATGCCTCGGTACATGACGACGAGAAGGAGCGGGTCGATGGCAATCGTGCTCAATCACACCATTGTTCCGGCAAAGGACAAGAGGGCCGCAGCCCGGTTTTTCGCCGATACGTTTGGCCTTTCCTATGACGCCTCCGACGATCACGGCTACTTCGCGCCGGTTCGCGTCAACGACGCGCTGACGCTGCTGTTCGACACCGCGGATGCCTTCAAGAGCCACCACTATGCCTTTCACGTCAGCGATGCCGAGTTTGACGCCATTCTGGGACGCGTGCGGCGCGCCGGTCTGACCTATGGCAGCGCACCCTGGAGTATCGCCGACGGCAAGCTCAACGATTGGGGAGGCGGCCGCGGCGTCTATTTCAAGGACCCCGATGGTCACGTGCTCGAGCTCATGACCGTGCCGCGCTCGCGCGCCAATCCGCAATACAACCAGGATGTTTTGCCGGAGGCGCTCGCCGCATGCGAGATCGGATACGAGCACATTTCATCGCTGGGAGGTCTGCGCGGCCGCACCCGCGATGTGCCGCCCGACGTCAACGCCTTCTGGCAAAATGAGAGCTTCCACAATTACGCGGACTACGCGATGGGCGAAAGCTTCCGCGAGGGGTTGACGACATTGCGGGAAGTCGGCCGCACGCAGCGCTGCGCCGTCATGTGCGCGGAAGCCGTGTGGTGGCGGTGCCACCGGCGAATCATCGCAGATTATCTGATCGCCGCCGGCGAGGCCGTGTTCCACATTCTTGGCCCAGGCCATGTCGAGCAGGCCGATCGGACGAGCGCTGCCCGGGCGGGCCCTCATGGAAGTCTGATCTATCCGGCGGGACTGTGATCGCAGGCAGTGGCTTATTACGTAACCAGTGGATTTCGATCGTTTTGAATCCCATTCCGCCGTCGTGGCCAGGCTTGTCCCGGCGACCCGAGCGTTTGCGCACAGAGCAAGCAGAATCGAGGTGGCCGGGACAAGCCCGACCACGACCCGGGGGAGATCGCGGTGGTTCTACCACGTGACGAACATCGCGAAACATCGTAAAATTGCTCTCAGAATAACTCTGCGGTGGCAACAATGATGCCGCAACGAACACTCGCCCGCGAGAACCAGTTTCTTGCGTAGAACACACCATGCACGGGAGAGGAAAACATGCCGACATTGCCTTCGACAGCAAAATTGGTTGCCGCCGGCGTCTTGACCGGCTTCGCCTGCGCAGCGCTCACGGCTGGCGCGGTGGCGCAACAGAAGGCGTCCCCACCGGATTTCTCGTCAGCCAATGCCGGATGGCTGACCTTCAACGTCGATTTTTCAATTGTTCCGGGCGGCACTAGTCCGATACGCAGCGATCCCGCCCATCCCCGCGTCAGCAATCAAGAAGCCGCAGCAACCGGCAAGCAACCGGCCTACTTCATCGCCGATCTCAGCAACAACACCATCCTGAAGCCCTGGGTCGTGGAGCGCATGAAGAAGGACAACGCAGAGGTACTGGCAGGAAAGATCGCCTTCACGCCGCACTCGGCCTGTACGCACGCGGGCGTTCCAGGATTTCACCTCTATGGTTTCCAGCCGCTCTATTTCGTCCAGACGCCCAAGGAAATCGTGATGATTTATTCAAACGACCAGCAGGTGCGGCGCGTCTATCTCGACGTGCCTCATTCGGCAAATCCGAAGCCCTCCTGGTACGGCGAGTCAGTCGGCCACTACGAGGGCGATACGCTCGTGGTCGATACGATCGGATTGAACGACAAGACTTTCGTAAACAACTTCCGCACGCCGCATACCGAAAAGCTGCACGTCGTCGAACGCTTCAAGCTGGTCAACGGCGGCAAGGCGATGCAAGTTGACATTACCTTCGAGGATCCGGACGCTTTCAACGCGCCGTGGTCGGTCATGCAGCGCTATGATCGCATTGAGCGGCCGATGGACGAGCAGATTTGCGCCGAGAACAACCAGCATCTGTTCGACTATCACATGCCGGTGGCAAACCGTCCGGATTTCTGAGGGGGGCTTCGATCGGACCGTGCGTGGTCGAGAGGCGCCTGCATGCAGGAGGAACAAGACGGCTTTGATTTGCGTTCACCGGCAAGACAGGACCTGTGATGCCAGTCTGAACAGCGCCGAACCTGGTCCGAGACGGACGTGATCGCAAACCATACTCCCCGCGAAAGCGAACCCAAGACCGGAATCGAGATTCGCGATGTGCGCATTCCGCCGGTAGGGTTGGCTGGGACATTGCGATATCCTGACAACGCGCGTGCCGTGATTGCGTTCGCGCATGGCAGCGGTTCGAGCCGTCTCAGCCCGCGCAATATGGCGGTCGCCGAGGGACTGAATGCCAGGGGATTCGGCACGCTGCTGTTCGATCTCCTGACCTTGGACGAGGAAGGTGATCGGGCGAACGTGTTCGACATCGCCTTGCTGGCGGCGCGCCTTGTCGATGCCGTGCGCTGGCTCGATCGGGAATCTCTGCGAGGCCAGCCGGCGCTCGGATTGTTCGGCGCGAGCACCGGAGCGGCGGCTGCGCTCGTCGCGGCGGCCAGGCTCGGCGATCGCATCGGCGCCGTCGTCTCTCGCGGCGGGCGTCCCGACCTTGCAGATGAGATGTTGGATCAGGTTCGCACGCCGACTCTCCTGATCGTAGGCGGCGCGGATTATGGCGTGATCGAACTCAATGAGCGGGCATTGACCCGCCTTGAGAATCAAACGTTTGCTAAGTAGCCCTCCTTCTAAACGTTTGATTCTCATAGTAGTCATCGCCCGCGAAAGCGGGCGATCCAGTAACCACAAGCCCTCGTTTTTGGGCACAGCATGGTTCCCTCGATCGCGCAGGGGTTACTGGATGCCCCGCTTTCGCGGGGCATGACAGGGACAGCGGTTTTCACGAATCGATTGCCTGCGGGACGCATGCTCACGCAGTACCAGCCGGCTCCATCGTGCGTCGTCGCGACACGATTGATCAATTCGCCATCTTCGCTATGATATCGTTATTCCCGCCAGGATATAGCTGCTTGCAGGAGGCGAACATCGATGGGCATGAACAGGCGGCGTTTACTCGGCCTGCCGTTCGGAGCTGCGCTTGTGTTGGGCGCGGGTGCCGGACCTGCATTTGCACAAGTCAAGCAACCGCTGGTGTTTGCGGCGGCCAGCTTGAAGAATGCGCTCGACGAGGTTGCGGCGCAATGGCAGCGCGAGACCGGCAAAAAGGTCATCATCTCGTATGCGGCCAGCAACACCCTGATCAAGCAAATCGAGCAAGGCGCGCCGGCGGACATGTTCATTTCCGCCGATCTCGACTGGATGGACTACGGCCAGCAGAACAATCTGATCAATCCGGAAACGCGCACAAATTTGCTGAGCAACCGCATCGTCCTCGTCGCCCCGAAGGATGCAATGGTCACGCTGAACGTCACGCGTGGCTTTGACCTTGGTCCAGCCTTGGCTGCAGCCTTGAAGGGTGGACGGCTTGCCATGGCCAACATCGATGCGGTGCCGGCGGGGAAGTACGGCAAAGCTGCGCTCGAGAAGCTCGGTGCTTGGGACGGCGTGAAGGACAAGATCGCGCAAGCCGACAATGTGCGCGCCGCTTTGCTGCTGGTCTCGCGTGGCGAAGCGCCGGTTGGGATCGTTTACCAGACGGATGCGGCGTCGGAACCCGCGGTGAAGATCGTGGGGAGCTTCCCGGAGGATTCCCATCCGCCGATCACGTACCCGATTGCCCTGACGAAGACCTCCACGAATCCCGACGCACGCGCTTTTCTGAGCTATATCCGGTCCCCGGCGGCAAGACCGGCGTTCGAGCGTCAGGGCTTTACGGTGCTCGGTCCCGGCGGCGGGCGATCGTGAACAGCCTTGAACCGACATTGCGCGTTCCGGTGAGATCCATTTACTCGGCGTCATGGCCGGGCTTGTCCCGGCCATCCACGTCTTTTTACACGAAGGCCCGCAAGAAAGACGTGGATGCCCGCGACAAGCGCCGGCATGACGCTGGGGAAGTGATTCGGTTCACAATGACCGAAACGCGCCCTAAGAGCAGCGATTGACCGACCGCCATGGATGGATGGCTCAATCTTTCGCCTGACGAGTGGACCGCCGTCCAGCTCAGCGCGCGGGTCGCAACGGTGGCGATGTTAGCGAGCCTGCCGATCGGGATCGCGGTCGCTTATCTCTTGGCGCGCTGCAAATTTCCCGGCAAGTCGTTCGTCGACGGGATCGTGCTCCTGCCGCTTATCCTGCCGCCGGTCGTGACCGGGTATCTGCTCTTGTTGACGTTTGGCCGGCGCGGGCTGATCGGTTCGTTCCTCGCCGAGCAATTTGGCATCGTGTTCTCGTTTCGCTGGACCGGCGCGGCGCTCGCGTGCGCCGTGATGGGGTTCCCCCTCATGGTGCGTGCAATCCGGCTCTCGATCGAGGCGGTCGATCGCCGGCTTGAAGAAGCTGCCGGGACGCTTGGCGCCAATCCTTTCTGGGTGTTCGTATTCGTCACCTTCCCGCTGATTGCGCCCGGAATTATCGCCGGGATGATCTTGTCCTTTGCCAAGGCCATGGGCGAGTTCGGCGCGACCATCACCTTCGTTTCGAACATTCCGGGCGAAACCCAGACGTTGCCAACAGCGATCTACACGTTTACCCAGGTCCCCGGCGGAGACGCCGGCGCGCTGCGCCTGACGCTGGTGTCAATCGCAATCTCCATGGCGGCCCTCATGGTATCGGAGTTGATGGCGCGATGGGTCGGCCGCAAGATTTGGACTGAATGACGATCGAGGTCGATGTCGCGCATCGGTTGGGCGTCTTCGCGTTGGAAGTGCGCTTCACTTCGCAAGGGAGGCTGACCGCGTTCTTCGGGCAATCCGGCGCGGGAAAAACCTCGCTCGTCAACGTCATCGGTGGCCTTATTCGTCCCGATCGGGGGCGGATCGCTGTCGACGGCACGACGCTGGTCGATACCGCATCCGGCATTTTTGTCCCGACCCACCGGCGCCGCGTCGGATATGTGTTTCAGGAGGGTCGCCTTTTTCCTCACCTCACGGTGCGTCAGAACCTCATGTTCGGGCGCTGGTTCAGCCCGCCGCACGAGCGCAGCGAGAAGCAGCGGGTTGCGATCGGTCGGGCGCTGCTTGCCTCGCCTCGCCTTCTGCTGATGGATGAGCCGCTGGCGGCGCTTGATGACGAGCGCAAGGCCGAGATTCTTCCATTCATCGAACGGCTCCGGGACGAGGCCAATGTTCCAATCGTCTACGTATCTCACTCACTGGCGGAGGTGAGCCGGCTCGCCAATTCGATCGTCGTATTGCGCAATGGTTGTGTCGCCGCTGTTGGCGATCCCGCAGAGGTGCTGAGCCGGACCGAACTCGTGCCGCAGGATGCGGTGGAAGAAGCCGGCGCCGTCATCGAGGCGCGGATATCGCAACACGATATCCAATTCGGTCTCACCATGCTGCAATCCAAGGCCGGGCTGCTGCGCGCCCCCCACCTCGATCTCCCCATAGGTACCATCGTGCGCGTGCGCATCCGTGCGCGAGACGTAATGATTGCAAACGCTCCACCGGTCGGACTGAGCGCCTTGAACGTGCTGCCGGGAAGAGTCATCGAGCTGAGAAAGAGCGGAGAGACCGTGGTCGAGGTCTACATCGACTGCAACGGCGTGAAGCTTTGGGCGCGGCTTACCAGAAAGTCAGTCGAGACCCTCGCACTTAGGTCTGAGCTGCCGGTCTACGCTATTCTAAAGAGCGTCGCGTTGGACAGGACCACACTCGGAAAGTCGCCATTATCTGCGAATCTCCGCGGAGCCGACCTTGGCGTACGGCTGCAGGATGAGAGTGGCGGGTCAACGCCGGCTTCTCGAACTCATAGGGCTAAGCTCCCTTAATTCCAAAATTGAAAAATGCCGGCGACCAGTCCTGGCTCGGTCCGTCGCACGGCTCAATATAGACATCGGATGGTGACCAATCGGGAAGAGCCGAAAATTTGAAGAACGACTGGACTTCTGAGCGCCTACCAATTCCATCGTCCCCGAATTGGGCAGCCATCATGATCATGCAGGCGCTAATTGCTTCAAAAACATGGCGCAGGGTTGCCCTCTCAAATTCGGCCTCCCTGTTGTGCTTCACCGCATTGTAAGAGTCGTACCACCTTAGGTCTTGGGTGGGTTTCCCGGTGCTGCCCCAATCCTTGTAAGGCTGGACGGCATTTAGCCAGGGATAGCTGGGAAACGTCACCGCATACTCATCAAGCTTCATCGCTCCGAGCAGCCCCACGTAGTCGTTCGTACTGTAGCGGTCTTTCCTCACGCCGTTGGCGGCCAGGACGCCGCGCCAATGCGCTTCAACTTCCGTGCACGCAAGAATGAGCAGATTTCGGATGTCGTGACCGAAGGTTTCGAACGTTTGCATCGTTGGATGAACCGTTTGGCAGATGCGGTCCAATTGGCGCGTCAAAACGGTCAACTGGCTCCGCGCAATCGCCATTAAGTCTACTTCGTCGTACGCGCCAGGGCTGAAGCCGGGAACGTCATGACGACGAAAGTTAATGGGTCGAGCTATGCGCGGATAATATTGGCCGGGTTGAAGTCCGGCCCTGTGAAACGGATTTTCACCGTCCGGTTCGAACCACGGCGTCTGTCTCCGAATAGCCTCCCAGATTGTCTCGCCAGGATCAGCCTTGAAGTACGTTCCGGCACCTCGCTCAGGGTTCGTGACACCAATTTGGACCGCGAGATCGAGTTCGATTTTCCAAAGCTCTAAATACTCTCCGGTTGGAGGAATGCGCAGGTAATAGCTCATCCGTGCGAATCTCCTGCTCCTACGGCAACGGCATCAAATCGAAAATCCGCTCCACCTCTTCGAGGCTCACCTCAACTTTGGAGGTAAAGAATTCCCAAAAGCGGTCGATGGGCGCTCGCCGGCGCCTCGATCAGGGCAGGGACGATGGAGCGGTAGGGGACATGCTGGTTCATTTAGCTGCCGTCCACCTATTCCGAAGGCGACGCCAAACCTCTTTCAGATCGATGCCAACACCATATATCGTTGGCCTGAGTGACAGCACTTCAGGCGGCTTGACGTCGGTTTGCCTCGGCGGCGAGGCGCCCGTCGGGGCTTGGGCGCGTACATGACTTATGTAGTCTCGGGCGAACGGCACGATCATCTGCCGAGTCATATTCTGAAGATTGTCTGTCAGATAGCTTCCGGCATTATAGAATGTATGCGAGAAATTTAGGGCCTCATCCGACTTTTCCGCGAAACGATCGATAAGAAGCACGACCGTTCCGAGTTCTTTCTCATGTTCAGGAGGCCATGAAAGCACTGCGCTGCCAACCATCCCGCCTTGTGTTGCGAGACCGGCCGCCAGCCAACTCTCTAGATCGATGCCCTCGGTCAGCCTTCGGCTGATTCCATCCAGCTCTGGAGCATGAAGTATGCGGGAAAGCTTTTTAATGTGCCGTTCGTAGGTATTATATTCCGCCACTCGAAGATCAGAAAGCGTGTTCTGAAGCTGGCTTAAAATTGTATCAATCGCTGCCATGCCTGTCGAATTGCCCTTTTGGCTTGCACGTGCCTCAGCGGCGCGTTCAAGAAGTTGCTCGCGACACTTTTCTTTCAACTGACTTGCAATGCTCTTGACAACTGCGTTTCCCCTGTAAGAAGCAATCTTTTCATCGATTGAGCCTGCCATCTGGACGATAGCGGCCTCCACACTCACCAAGTCATTTGGGTCAAACCGGACAACGGCGAATTCGCCGTCTAGGGCTGCGAGGGCGGCGCTGGCCTCCGACATCTCCCTTTGCAGCATGTCCAGGCCAGTGATTTTGATGCTCACTTCAGCCTCTAATCTAATATGTGATAAGGGACATTGTCACATATTCAGGGCACACGCGGTCGAGCGGCGAAGTCGGACAGCGTGGGCAATGGCGCATAACGGTCCGTGCCAACCACCCGCTCAGGCGATGCGCCTTTGCCCACCCTACAAGTGCTATCTCGCCGCTCCTCTCAATCCGGCCGGTCCTCCCACTTGGCCGTCGGCGTCCATCTGCATGGAAACCTTGTTCTTAATGTCTTCCACGACCTGTTTGACAAAAAATGCGCCACCCGCGATCGGGAGGGCAAAAAGCAGGAACGCCACCAGCAACGCTCCCATTGTTGCGGTCGTGCTAGCCGGCACCTTGGGCGCCAAACTCGGGTCAAGCGCCGCAATGCGTTGAGCCAAAGGCGGATGGGTCGCGAACCACCCGCCCAGTTTCATGAAAACCGTGTTGAGATCCAGGCTCTGCGCGGCAAATTCCTGCCTGTTGACCATCGGAACGAACTGGGGGCCTGCCGCCAAAATGCATAAGCCGTCGAGACTTCGATTTGGATCAGACGGAGCCTGGAATCCGAATCGGTCGCAGGTGAATTCGCAAGCGCGGGAATAGGCGGATCCGAGGAACGGAATGATCATCGCCGGCGCGAACAGCCAGCGCCGATTGAGATGACCTCGATGAATGTGCCCCAATTCGTGCGCGATAATGAAATCGAGAGCGTCCACATTGTCGCCGCAGGCTTTCACCAGGTCCGAATACAGCACCACGAATCTCGCGCTCCCGAATTTGGTGGCGAATGCGTTCAGGATGCCTCCGGATTCTCGCAGGTAAACGTCCGGCACTGTCTTCATGCCGATCCTGTGCGAGATTTCCACAACCCGTTGGTAGAGTTCCGGCATCTGTTGCGGGCCGAGCTTGATGGAACTGCCGCGCAGATGAGCGATAAGGCTCAGATGCGCAAGAAAGAAAACCAATCCGAGCAGGAGGCCGTAGACCAGGCCGATCACGGACAGGACCAATATGATCCACAGCGCAATGCCGACGATCATCAGCAAAATGCGAAGAGGCCTTTCCGCCGCAGCGGGCGTGACGGAAATGGGATGAGTCGCGCCGTAGGATCGGGAGAATTGCTGCGTAGAGCCGGCATACACGGGCTGCATTGGAAGATCTCCTGACAACAGATGAAAGGACAAACAGGCGGTTGGCAGATGAAGCGTGCGCACGCAGCGCGCGTGCCAATGGACTCGAAATCACGGCGAGAAAATGACTTCCTGCCCCGAGTTCACAGGACAGTTTTGGCCTGGTGCAAGTGCGCAGCCCGGATTGAGCCACCGGGTCCGGCCGGAGCCTGCCATCGGGCCTGCCAGAGGCCGGACCCGTTGGGCCGGCCCGATGATAAACTCAGCGAAATCCGGGGCCGACCACCAACAGGGCAATGCCGTCCCCGGGTTTCGCTTGCGCTCAACCCGGGCTACGATGCCGACGATAACGAAATCAAACACGAGGAATGGGGAGGCGCTGATGTGGTGCATGGGACGCAGGATTGCTTTGATCGGCGCCGTCGCTGTCGCACTGCTGCGGCCCGCCCTGGCGGAGCCGCCAAAATTCGCGGTCGATCCTACCTGGCCGCAGACCCTGCCGGGCAACTGGATCATCGGCGTCATCGGCGGCATTTTCGTCGATGCGCAGGACCATATCTGGATCAATCAGCGCCCGAGCTCGCTCGATGCCCGCGAGAAGCGCGCGTCGACCGCAACGAACGTGATCTGCTGCGTGCCGGCGCCGCCGGTGATCGAATTCGACCAGGCCGGCAAGGTGGTGCAAGGCTGGGGCGGAGACGGTCCCGACTACAAGTGGGGCAACGACGGGCACGGCATCTTCGTCGACCACAACAATTTCGTCTGGGTCGGCGACAACATCGAGGGCGGCGGGCACATCTACAAATTCACCCGCGACGGCAAGTTCGTCATGCGGCTGGGCAAGCCCGGCGCGCCCCGCGGGTCGAACGATATCGAGCACCTCAACCGCCCCGCCGACATGGCGGTCGATCGCGAGACCAACGAGATCTTCGTCGCCGACGGCTATGCCAACCACCGCGTCATCGTGTTCGATGCCGCGACCGGCGCCTACAAGCGCCACTGGGGCGCCTACGGCAAGCCGCCGACCGACGACAAGGTCGAATGGGACCCGAAGGGCCCGGCCCCGCAGCAGTTCGGCAACCCGGTGCATTGCATCACCATCACCAAAGATGGGCTGGTGCTGGTGTGCGACCGCAGCCACAACCGGATGCAGATGTTCCGCAAGGACGGCACCTTCGTGCGCGAGATTTCGGTCCTCAAGGAGAGCGCGCCCGGCACCATCGGCTCAATCGCGAAGTGGCCGGACGCGGCCGAGAGCTATCTCCTCGTGGTCGACGACCCGAACGGCCAGTTCCACGTGGTCAATCGCGCCGACGGCAACCTGATGGCGTCATACGGACGCGTCGGCCATCAGCTTGGCGAGTTCTACAACCTCCACTTCATCGGCATCGACAGCAGGGGGAATGTCTACAGCGCCGAGGTGCAGGGCAAGCGCGTGCAGAAATTCCGCAATCTCGGCGGGCTGTGATTGCGCAGGCGTACCCGGTTGCACCGATTGTAGGGG
>WNGJ01002750.1_pt1 | contig 17957 bp, 15 predicted proteins | sample 5400611 | NCBI WGS metagenome assembly WNGJ01 (sample SAMN13153375, study PRJNA577476) | soil metagenome | isolation source: 40 cm soil or saprolite under Garry oak tree replicate 1 | place: USA:California | collected 2016-06-15 | reverse complement strand
CAGGCACCACCCGGGGAGACGGTGAACGTCGTGGCCGCCTGCGCGGGTGCGGCGAGGAGCGCAGCGGCCGCCACCACAAATGCGGGAGTGGCGAGTAGGCCTGTTCTGTGCTTCATGATTCCTCCGCAGAGATGAAAGCCGATATCGGTCCGGCCTGCCACCGGCATGTCCTCGGTAGCCGGGCGTTCCCCGACGTTAGGCACAGGGGCTGACGTGCGGCTGGAACGCGGCTGAAACGCGCTGTGGCCAGTCGGACTAATAATCCGCGTATCTCCGGGGCCGATTGGCCGCACCAGAGTGGATGATCTGTGCGCAGCCTTCCAGCTTGGTAGCCCAACTACCAGCTGCACGGAATCGGCAGGGAGTCGCTGGGATAGAACGCTCCTTAGTTACATTGCGCGAGCAGCCCAGTATCGTGGTTCGCGGCTGATAAACCACCTGATCGGAGCTGTTGGCTGATCATCGGTGCCGATCTGCCCAGGACCCCGGACACGCGGTTCCGGCGCGGAGATAAGCCTCCTCACTGAGGGCAGAACCGCCGTTGCAGGGCAGCAAGGGACGCAGCGGTGTCGCGGCGCATTTTGGGCGCGAGCAGCCGCAGCAGCGGTCCGGACCCGCCGTGTACGTCAGCTCTCTTAGCCACGCGGACACGCCCTGCGGCCAGTGGCTGGAGCACATGGTCGAAGACGACCTTGCCCAGCGGCACCGGGCATTCAGTTACCCAGCGGCGTCCGGGATCGACCGCGGTGATGGTAAAGGATCCGCCGAGGTGGCCGCGCTGCCTGGCCCAGCCGCAGGCACCGGGTTCAAACGCGCCATCGAGTTGCGCGATCTCTTTGCTGACATCCCACTCGGGCCAGCTGGCCACGTCGGTCCACACCTTCCAGACCGCATCTGGCTCGGCCTCGAATGTGGCCTCGCATTCGAACAGGTACATGACTGTCCCTTGAAGGAGCCCGACCGGGATAGAGGCCGGCTGGCTTGCCGGGAAACCCGTGCCCGCATGCTACACGCGGTACGAACTGCAAACCCACCGCCCCCCGCGCCGCAGAACTGGCCGCTATACGGGCGATCGATGATCACTGAACCCTCCGGGCCGTATAACGCCAGATACACGGGTGATCATCGACATTCTTTACGATCTGATATGCGGAGATGATCACCCGTGTATCACTCGCTCGGCGCTCAGAGCGCTGCCGGTCGCGCCTGGCAGGTGCGCACTTTCCGTGGCGGGCGCCTGCCGCCTTGGCTGTTGTCCCAGAGGAGGTGATCGGCAGCGGGCCGCCGCCCGCAGGCCCAAGGCCCAGGTCGAGCTCCAGCTGCCCGGCAGCCATCCGCTGCCGCGCCGCGGCCTTCACCGCCTCCAGCCCGGCCTCGTCGTGCGCCGACCCGATGTGCTCGATCTCCCGCGACCCGCGCCGCGACGAGCAGACGACCTGCACCGCCGTCGCGCGCGACCGGGGTCCTACACCACGTGTACGGTCAAGGTGAATTCACCAGGCACGCGTGAGGCCGCTGGTGAGCCGCTAGGGGTATTTCCCCGCTCGGGCTTGGAGCAGCCATGGACGGTCGCTGGCGGGCAAGCGAATGTGTTGATCACAACGACCTGCCCCCGCCCCGAAGCCAGGGCAGTAAACGTGAAGTCTCCCCGAGGATGCTCTGCCGGAGCGGAAATCAGCTCCCGTGGGAAACCCGCGAGGACCCAGTGCCGGTCCGACGACGAGCCGAGGTTCAGGCTGAAGCGATCACCCACGTTCACGGTGACGTCCCGGCCCGAATCGGCAAGGTAAAACGGGATCTCAGTTCCATGGCTGCCAGCGGGACCCGAGTGCCCGCAGGCCATGGCCGCAACGAGTACGGCAGGGGCTAGCAACCAGACCATTCGTCGCATCGATCTCGCCTCTCACAGACCGTGGATCGCGGCTTTCGTATTTGACGCCGGGCAGAGCTCGGACGTTCCCTCAGGTATCGGCCGCGGTTCATCTGCTCCTGGGATCCTCATGCCTGCCGCCCGATGCTTGAGCCGATGACTGCCGCGAATCCATTTCGGAGTTTGTCACGCAGCACTGTCCACGGTCCCGGCGGCATTAGCTGTGCGGGCAGCCTTTACTCCGTGTGCTTCGGCAGGCAGCCTGCGGTGGCCCGCCCTCATCACTTCCGCGCGCCAGCAGGCGCCGGCGTTCAGGGCTGGGCGGCATGGCATCCAGTCTGCCGGTCCGCAAGCTGGACACGACCGCCGCGGTTGCCGTCCCTGCGCCTGGTTCACCGGCTGCGGAGCGGGCCGAACTTCCTCGGTGCGGGCACCGGCCAGGCCAACGTCGTGGCCGACACCACCATCACCGGTGACTTCACGTGCCGGGCGACCAACGTCGACTACCGTATGGACAGCGCCTCGGCGCAGGCATTTTGCGTTTTTCCGGCTAATCTGGCCCGCTCACGCCATCGAGCGCGTGCAGCAAGTTCTCTCCCGACCCCGTCGCAGGAGGCCCTGGCGGTCCGAGCGGAGCTGATCAGCCATTGACCGCCATTTGTCCCGCTCTGCGCTTCGTGGCCCGGCGCGCCCGTGCAGCATGTCCGGCCCTGGCTAATCGCGCTGATCCGGCCGGGCCGCGCAGGCGCATCCATGCGCACGCGCTAAAGGCGAATGGGCTGGCGACCGGCCGCGGTCACTGCCGCCGCGGCGGCACCCGACCTGATTGCGGGCCCAGGTTTCGTCCCCTGGGTCCGGTTTTGGGACAAGACGGGACTGGACATTACCGCACAAGAAGGATCAGGCTAGCGATCGGGAAACAATCCGGCCCACCGAGGCGAAGTCTCAACAGGCATAGGAGGGACCGTATGCGCAAAGTCGCGCTATTCGGCGCATTGATACTCCCAGCACTCATGGTCAGTGCGTCACCTGCCCTGGCCCATAGCTCGGCGGGTGACCCGGTTAAGGAGCACGTCAACGCCCGGGGTGGGCTGGACTGCAACGGCTTCAGCCCGCTGCAGAAGACGTTCCGGCACCTGCTGTGCACCGAGATCGCTTCGAACTCCGAGTATGGCTTCCTCGACAACGGCCACTACGTCGGCCACGACGAACCAGACCTCGGCTTCTACTCGAACACTCCAGGGTCAGGCAACAGCATGAGTTATCAGATGGTGCTGCCCACTGATCCGGCGGGTCCGGCCAGCGGGACGTTCTCCGGGCCGGTCCACGAATTCCAGCTCACCCCGGCAATCTGGTTCGGTCTCACCATGTGCGACAACCAGAGTTACCCTGAAGGCACGAAGGTCTGTCACCCCGACAGCAACAGAAACATCCAGGTGCCACCACGACCTGACCACGCCGGGGCAGCGTTCACCGAACTGCAGTTCTATCCGCCTGGTTACGCTCCCGCCATCTCGTGCGACCAGACCCACTGGTGCGTCGCGCTGACCATCGACAGCCTGCAAGCCCAGTTCGGGGCCTTGCACGGGCCGGGTAGCCCGCCGAACGCGATCGCTAACCCCAACTGCCCAGAGCCGGTCAACTTCGCGTTCCTGACCCACGGCGGCAAGCCGATCGGGCCGCCAGGCCCGGACCAGCAGACCGACGCGACCTTCACTCCCACGCCCGATGTCCTGATGATGAACTCAGGTGACGTGGTCAAGGTGACCATGTTCGACACGCCGATCGGCTACCGCACTGTGGTGAGTGACCTGACCACTCATCAAAGCGGGTTCATGACCGCGAGCGTGGCCAACGGATTCCGGCATATCGTGTTCGACCCGGTCAACCTCACCTGCAACGGCGCGCCTTACGCCTTCCGCGCGATGTACAACACGGCCGCGGCGCCACTGCCAAACGGCCAGCCGACCGCATGGACGACATGGTCAGCGCACACCGACAACGTGGCCTACGACGTCGAGACCGGCCACTTCGAATCGCCGGACGCCGCATCCGACCTGACTTCCAACGAGGACCCGCCATGCTTCACCGGTCCGGTCATTCCCGGATGCCTGGGCTCCGACTCGGACTTCGACGGCTTCCCCTACCACGCGGACTGGCCGAACGGCAGTGCCGCTTTCCCGACACCCAACCTCATCTCATCACCGCACAGCCTGAACAGGGCCGGTTTCGGCACCGGAACTTACCCGGTCGCCCGGTTCGAGACCGACCTGCCACGGATCGAGGAGGCCAACAACGGCGGCGGGCTTGAGTGCGACCACCACACCGGGGCGGGCTGCACCAACCCGCCACCGGGCGCTTTCTACCCCTGGTTCCACCTGCTACCGGTGAACAACCTCGCGGGCCAGCACTGCGCATGGGCGCTGACCAACGACATTCCCGGCCAGCTCAGTAACTTCGGCGGCGAACAGGCCGCATGGGGACCGCTGGAGCTGACCAACTACGGATTCGACCTCAGATACCACAACTTCGCACACGTCATCAAGAACCCCTGTCCGTAACCTGGCAAGCCGGAGGCCCGGGTTTGGCGGACAACCCCGGGCCTCCGGCCCTGCCGACCCCTTTCCGCCCTGCCGGGCGGACCTCAGCTGGCAGGGCAACCGGCGGCGTACCTCCTGCGAGCGCAGGAACCCGGCCAGCGTCGAAGAAGGGGCAGTCGGGGCTCTCGGCCATACCTCGGCCGCGCCGCGAACGCAGATACAGCAGGCGGCGCGCGGGCCCGTAGCCTATGTCGGCAACGGCGTGACTTGCGCCGTGACGCCGATCGCGACCGGGACGAACAAGGTGGGCCGGCCGATCAGGACGGCCACCAACACCGCCGGTCGGCCGATCAAGGTCGGGATCCGTCCCCGGGGGATCGCGATCACGCCGGACGGGAAGACCGCCTACGTCGTCAATCAGGGCTCGAGTACGGTGACGCCGATCGCGACCGCCACTAACAAGCCAGGCAGGCCGATCCACGTAGGCCACGCAGCGTTCACGATCGCGATTACACGCTGACCCGCAAGGAACGCAGCCCCGGACAGCAGATTGCGTCCGGCTGCGGCTGACCCTTTAGTTAAGCTATCCCTTAAATCAGGAGGCCGTGGCCGCGCTTCGCGAAGAAGGGCCGACGCTGGGTCGGCCGCTCGTGGACCGGCTCAAGGCCACGAAGAGGCCAGCCATTTGAAATGGCCGCCGATGCCGCCCGGCGGACGCGCAGCGGTCAGGTCAGATGGGCTTGGAAGCGTCCGGCCGCGACAGGTGCTACCGGCCCGCCGACCCACAGCCGGCCGTCCGGGCCTGGGCGGACCTCGATCGTGCTGGGCCGCCCGGTGAACCGGCCCTGGTGGACCAGGATGGGTTCTCCGGCGGGACGGACGCCGTGGTGCAGCAGGTAGCCAGCAGCTGGACCGGCCGCGCTGCCGGTGGCGACATCCTCTACCCGGCCGGCGTTGTCCCAGGTGCGGCCCTCCGGGCGGTCCGGGTCAAGCACATAGACGAACTTCGCTCCGCTGGCGTCAAGAAGCCCCTCGAAGCCGGGGTGGCTGATCCTAGCGCTGTCTAGTCCACTTTGAACTGGCACGATCAGGTAGGGCAAGCCGGTGCTGACCACCTGCATCGGCAGCGCCGGATGTAGTTGGCCATGGGCCAGATTCAGGGCGTCGCGGTAGGCCTCCGCCAGCTCACCCGCTATCGCCGGGCCAAGCTGCGGGACGCCCTGATCCATGGTCGCGTCCACCCATCGGTCCGCACCGAGGGTCCGGACCTCGACTGTCCTCTGCGCTACCGCCAGGGCCCAGTTCTCTTCCGCGTCCGGGGCCGGCAGCAGGGTGTGCAGGACGGCCGCGGCGCCCAGCACCGGATGACCGGCGAAGTCCAGTTCCTCGTCCTCAGTGAAGATCCGCAGCCGGGCAGACCGGCCCGGCAGGTCCACGTCGGCCAGGAACGCTGTCTCGAACTGGCGGACTTCCCGCGTCAGCATCTGCATCACAGCCGTCGGCAGGTGCTCCGCGTCCAGCACCACTACCAAGCCGTTGCCCTGCAACGCGCGTCGGCTGAAGACGTCAACATGCCGGTAGCCGAGGTCAAGCACACCCACACCCGATCAGGCTCAAGGCCAGAACTTCCGCCGGGCCGTCCCGCGGATGAACCATCCACGGGACCCCCGGCAAGGCTCGCACGCTGGCCGGCCTGCAGGCAAGCGGGCTATCTGGTCACCGGGCGTGGTGGAGCAGTCGGTCGGCAAGTGAGGTTAGAACTGGCCGCCACCGTTCACGGCATGACAGTGCCCGGATGGCCGCCGTCTGGCCGGCGCCGTGGGCCACCATCGCTCTCCTCAGGGGATCATGAATACTGCCGTGTTCGTGTGCCGTAGGAGGTGGGCTGGTGGGTGACGGGCCGTTGTCCAGACGCCGGGGCGTCGGCGCTCAGGTGCCGGGAGCCGGCTATGTCGGCCTGCCGGCCGTCGAGGTGACGGAGGAGTTGCTGGACCGCCGCGCCGCTGTGGCGGAACTGGGAGCTGAGCTGCGGGCGCTGGCCGATCTCGTTACCCGCACCGAGGTCGGCGCCGACGTGCTTCGCGACAGCGCGCGGCGGCTGCGCGAAGTGGCCCCCGCCCTGCGCGAGCGCATCCGGAGCATTGCCGAGCCGGCTTCGGTGGATGACCTGATGGGCGGTGTCCGGATGTTCAACCCGGTGATCGGGACGGGCAACCCGATCGCGCCGCCGATGCGGATCGAGATCGGCGAGGACGGCATCGAGGGGTGGTGCACGCTCGGCCATGCCTATGAGGGCCCGCCGATGTACGGCCACGGCGGCGTAAGCGCCATGCTGATCGACCAGCTTCTCGGCCACGCTGCCGCGGCGTCCGGCCACCCCGGCGTGACCACGGAACTGTCCGTCCGGTACCGGCGGCCCGTGCCGTTGGATGTCCCGCTCCGGATCTGGGGCCGTATGATCCAGGCAGAAGGGCGGCGCGTCTTGGCCGTGGGCGGTATCACCACCGCCGCCGAGCCCGACGTCCCCTTGGTGGAGGCCGAGGGGCGGTTCGCCCGGCTCCGCCCAGATCAGGCCGGGCGTATGTTCGGCCGTCTGGCGAGCCCCGACGCCGCCAACCCCGACGTAGCGCACGACTGATCAGGCCGCGCAGAGTTGGTGCCTGGCATAAAGAAATTTCCTTGCGCTCGGCCCCGAGCGACCAAGTACAGGTATGGGCAGGGAATCGACAGATAGCGAGCCGGCCGACGAGGACCTGCTGCGCCGCCTGAGTTCCGATCCGGTGGCGTTCGAGGTCTTCTACCGCCGGCATGTGGACAGGGTCATCGGGTTCGCGACCCGGCGGGTGACCGACCCAACCGACGCGGCCGACCTGGTAGCCGCGACGTTCGTCACGGTCCTCACTGCGGCTCGGTCTTACGACCCGGGGCGGGGCGAGCCGGGGGCGTGGCTGCTGGGGATCACCGCGCGGCTGATCGTCAACGCGCGACGCCGGAAGGTCCGTGAGTCGGCTGCCCTGGCCCGGATCGCGGGCCGCCGCCTGATCGACCAGAGCGACATCGAACGCTTGGAGGAGCGAATCGACGCCGCTCGCTCGAGTCGGGCCATGATCGCGGCTCTGGAGCGGCTCCGGCCCCGGGCCCGTGAGGCCCTGCTGCTGGTAGACGCGGCGGGACTGCAGCCGGCCGAGGCCGCTCGCGTCCTGGGCATCAGCCCCGCCGCGTTCCGGATGCGGCTGTCCAGCGCCCGCCGCGCGCTGGACAAGGCAGTCGGCGCCGACCGGCCCCGAGAAGAACCGATCCCCCCCGCACGGAACCTCCACATGAAAGAGGCCGTCAATTGAACACCGACCTGCGCCGCGAGAACCGTTTCGAGGAGCGCCTGCTGACGGCCATCCTCGATGACTTCGACCACCTGACCGGCCCGGCCGTCCGGCCCCGCACAGCCGGACGCCGGCGAGCCGCCGCCGCGCTGATCGCCGGGGTCGCGGCCGCCGGAGTCGCCGCCGCGAGCATCGCCACCGCGGGAGCCGCCAGGCCTGGCGAGCACGCCAGGGCGCCCGTCGCCCAGGCCCCGGCTAGCCCCAAGCTGCAGACCGCCGCGTACGTCGTAGATCACATGACGGCCGCGCTGAACGCGAACACGGCGGTCGTGAACATCATCGACCACGCGCCTGACTCGATGACCGGCAAGCCGGTCATCGACGAAATCTGGAGCAGCAGCCTGAGTGACACCTACCGGATCGTGGACCTCACGCCGGCCGGCCAGGGCATCACCGGGTACCTGGTAACGGTCAAGCCGCACCGGACGGTATCGATCGTGATCAACTACGGGAACCGGACGTGGAGCAAGACCACCTACCCGTTCGGCTCGGCCTCGTCTGCCCGCCGTCCTGGCCCGCAGCGCGTCACTCCGCTGCAGATGGCCGCGCAGTTGCGCGCCAAGGTGAAGGCGGGCAAGGTGACCCTGGACGGATGGGCCACGATGGACGGGCAGCGCGCCATCCACCTGACGCAGCACCTGGCCGGCGGCCAGATCAACCTGTGGGTCAGCCCCGACACCTACCTGCCCATCCGGGAGATCGACACCGCACCCGGAATGTCCCAGGCCAGCGACCAGGCCATCCGGGACGACTACCGGTGGCTGCCGGCCACCCAGGCGAACCTGCGCCTGATCACCCCGGCCGGGGCGATCCCCGCCGGGTTCACCCAGACCAGCCCGAGCCAGGGCCGGTGACCAGGCAGGCCGCTCGTAACTGACACCGCGTCGGCCCGCTGGCCCGGCTATCGCGCCGGGACAGCGGGCCTCTCGGAATGTCACTCGCTACCACTTGTCATTACGTCAGCAGCTGGAGCATGGAGCCTGTCGCCGGGGCCACAGCGCGCGGCACACTGGCCTGGTGGGTGATCTGCTGCGCGAGGCGCAGGCGGCGGTGCCGCGGCAGACCCAGCCGAATGCCTCCAGGGTGCCCGTACCTGGCCTGAAGGCCATTGCCCAGCCAAGACCGAACGCCAGAAGAACGACCCCGGTGATGACAGGGCTCTGCCGCGCCCCCGAACACCACGACAGCCAGCCCCGAAGCGACGATGAGCCCGGTAATCACGCTCCCCGCGACCATCGGCGCAACCCCAGCCTCGCGATCGTCGTCACCTGAGATGGCTCTGCTCCTTCATCGGTTCACCGGCGGGTGATCTGCTCGGCCAGGAACGCCGCGTCACTGCCTACCCAGCCGAGCAGCGCGGAGCCGCGGGTGTGCTGCCAGGTGAGGCCGAGCATGTACAGGCCAGGCGCGGGCGTCACGCCCCTTTGCTGCAGGATGCGTCCCTCGTCGTCCTTCGCCTCCTGGATGTCGATCCACGAGTGGTCCGCCGCGAACCCGGTGGCCCACACCACGACGTCGAAGTCCGCGGCGCTGCCGTCAGCGAAGGTCACCGTCCTCCCGGCCGCGCTCGCCGCCCGGGGCCGGATCTGGATGCCGTGGCGCCGGGCGAGCCGGCGCGGCCCGGGCCCGATCACCTGGTCCCGCCCGGCCAGTCGCTGTCCCAGCCGCGAGTCCGCGGTCACCTTGTCCAGCCGCAGCGCGGTCGCCCAGCTCCACACGTCGCGGCCCAGCGGCCGCTGGGGAATCGCCGGGATCCGCTGGCCAGCTGAGAGCTCCACGTGGTGGGTCGCGGAGAGCTCCTGGGCGATCTGGCACCCGGAGTTCGCGGCGCCGACGACCAGGACCTTTCCCGACGGAACGCTTTGCGGGTGCCGGTAGTGTGCGCTGTGGATCCGGTGCACGCCAGGGTCGAGCGCATCGGCCATCGGCGGGATGAACGGCACCTGGAAGGGCCCGGTGGCGACCACCACCTGCCGGGCATCCAGCGCCTCACCGCCCGCCTTCGCGACGTAGCCGCCCGCCCGGGCAGCGGAGACGGCCGTCAATGCCCGGGCCGCCGCAGGGGTCACCGGATCGGCCTGGCTCCTCGTCCTTGGCTATACAGGCCATGGTCTCAAGGACTTCTGGCAGGAGCGTCGCCACTACGTTGCCGGCACACGATGGTGGCCGCCTTTTGCGCCGCAGTGGACTGGCTCATCGCCGTGATCCTCGTCATCGAGATCGCCATGGGAGTCGGATTTCATCACTAACTACGTGCGCGCCAGCTCCCCGAGTGTGGTAACTGAACGCGATTGCTACCGAATCGGAGCCAGCTTGTCAACGTCGTCTGATAATTGGGATCTGGCCAATATTCTGGTGATGATATGGACCCGGATCTGGTTCTGGCACAAAGATCGTGGTGCCGATACCGATAGCTATATGGGGTCCGAGGCCCGGGCCAGATAAACCCAGCTCAACAGATTTCCCGTGACCCAAGGTGCGCACGTGGTCGGCCATCAGTCGGGTCAGGCACGTACACCGCAACTCATGACAGGTCGCGTGCTGTCCTGGCTCGCCAAGGCAACCTAGCAGTGGCGGCGGCAGGTGCTTGTCCCAATGTGAGTGTGAATCCGGGTGCTGAGCGTCGGCGTGTGCCGCGGCGTCGGGTAGGGGGTCACGGTGCTGGTCTGGGGATGGCCCAGAAGCACGACGAGGACGGTCGCCAGGGCCCCGACAAGGCCGACGGCACCCGCGACTAGCCCTATGACCAGCTTGAAGTCCATCACGGTCCCTCTCTTTCCCGCCTGCCTCCCGTGATGAGCGGAAGCGGGCGCCAGCACATTGCAGCCGTGCGTAGTGAGGCTGGCAGATATTGACGACGCCGCTCCGGTCTGGGTGGGTAGTCGGATTGTCGGCATGGTTCTGTTACCCCTCGGAGCGCCATCGCGGCCCGGTTGATGCAGTTCGGAGCTGACGCGCTGGTCGTTACCGGATCCGTGGTGCTGTGCCAGTCCAGCCGTAGTCGGGGCCCGGCGGCATTTCCCGCCGCAGTTCAGGAGCGGCGGGCGCCGGAAATCCCCTGGCGGAACGCGGCCAGCGCATCGGGGTAGTCGGCCAGCTGGTACGGCTGCCCCGGCTCGGGCGGGCCGGCATAGCTGGGCACGGTCAGCGGCACTAGCGGGACGCCGAGGATGAGCTGATAGCCGGCATGCTGCCAGGCGGCCAGCACCGGCTGCGCGGAGGAATCGGAGACTGGCTGATGGTCGGGCAGGAATGCTTCGGCGTACTGCAGGCGGCCGCCGAGCAGCAGGCCGAGGCCGTTCACCCCGGCCGGGTCCGCGTACGCGCCCAGGCCGGTCAGCAGCGGGCCGGGAGGGACAGCTTGATAAGGGGCCACGTGCCCGGACGCCCAGTAGACGCCGATCGCGTGGTGGGCGTGCAGCCAGGCGAGCATGCGGGTAATGAACGCCGGGTCGTCCTGCCCGCCGAAGCTGTGGAAGTCCAGGCCCCACTCGGGGATGGCGGCCGGCTTGCCGGTCAGCCGGGACAGCTGCGCGAGCCAGTCGAGGCCGCCAGGCTGGGTGAGGGCCTGCTGCCACCTCGCGTCGTGGTCCAGCTGGCCGGACGCGGTGTGCGGGTACGTGCCGTGCGGGCCGCCGTACCAGTCGTAGACGTCGGTGCCCACTAGGTCCACGTAGGCGGCGCCGGGCCAGGCGTCGATCGCCGCCGCGGTGCCGGGAAAGACGGTCCACAGGAACCGGAAGTGCTGCCCGGGCACCGACCGCATGGCGTCCACGGCGTGCCGCCAGGCCAGGGCGTAGCAGCCCGGCTCGGCGCGCGGGCATTTCCGCTCGCTCCAGTTGTACCAGCCGCCGGTCATCTCCCGGCCGAGGTTGATGAGGGCGCCGGCGAAGCCGTCTTTCACGAGCAGCGCGCCGAGCGCGCGGAACCGGGCGTCATCCGCGCCGGCGGCGGCAGCCTCCAGCGCGGCGCTGGGCTTCTGCCAGTAGCCGGGCGCGGTGTCCGGGGTTCCCTGCCGCAGCAGTGTGGCCAGCGCGGGCGCGACGGCGGGTGAAGATGACGGGCCGGCGTTCGACGCAGGGGAGACCCTGGTGATCTGCCGGCCGAGCACGAACAGGATGATCCCGGCCGCCGCGATCAGGGCTGCAGCCGCTAGGACGCCAGGCCGCGCCCGGGGCCGCCGCCCCGGGGACGGCGCGCGGCGCGTCACCTCACCGTCCTGCCGCGTCGGTGTGGTGCAGGTCCAGCATGTGGTGCCGGAACATGGGGCTGCTGCAGATCGGGCAGGGCATGCCGTCGACGAGGACGGTAAGGGGGCGCTCGCGGATCTGCTCGCGTTTCCCCGTAAGCGGGGTGCCTGGCCACGCTTCCACGGTACGTCCGGCAGCGCATTCCTCCGCGTCCCGCGCCAGCCAGCCGGACGGCCTGGGTGGCCGTCTCATTCGCAAGGCACGGCCGGACCTGAAAACGGCCGGGCCGCCGCAACCTCAGGTCACCAAGCCAGGGTCACGAAACGTCGAGGTTAGGCGTGTGGGTCGCTAACGAGTCTCCACCTGGCGCGCCAGCCCGGCGACCGGGGTAAGGCTGGGAATTCCTCGCTGCTCGGCGAAGTCTATGAACTTGCAGACTTGCTCGTAGTACGTGTGCCAGAAGGTGATCACGCAACTGCACCGACCCGGCCGGCCAGCCGCTCGCCGCTACGACCTGCTCGGGGTCATGGCCAGCCGACGCCGGCTGCCGGCGCTTGGGCGGTCAGCAACCGGCCGGTTCGTGAGTTGTCGGTTATGTGCTCGATGCCGCGCCATTGGGTGGCCACCATGAACAGGGTTGTCCTGTTTGGGCCGCCGAGTGCGCAGGAGAAGCAGCCGCGGTCCAGCTGGATCGTCTGCAGCACGCGTCCTCCCTCGCGGACCCGCACGCACTGCCTGTTGGGCACGTCGGCGTACCAGATGGCTCCTTCGGTGTCGAGGCAGATGCCGTCGGGCACGCCGTCGCCGAGGTCGGCCCACACCCGCGGCCGGGACAGGCTGCCATCGGCGGCGATCTGGAACGCCGTCAGCTTCTGGCCGTAGGACTCGGCGACGATCAGCGTGGCGTTGTCGGGCGTGATGGCCATGCCGTTCGGGAACGCGATCCCGTCAGCCACCTGCCGGGCCGACCCGTCCGGTTTGAGCACGGCGATGGTTCCGGGCGCGAACTTGCCGCCGGGGAAGTCGAAGCCCTGGTTGTTGAGGTAGACGTTCCCCCGCCCGTCCACGACGATCTCGTTCCAGGGATGCCCTCGCTCGGCCAGGCCGCTCAGGTCGGCGTGGGTTACCAGCGGCCCTTCCTGCTCCTGGCGCAGCAGTCGCCCGTCGCGCGCCGCGACGACTAGCAGCCGGCCATTGGGGAGCCAGTCCATGCACATGGGAAAAGCCGGGAAATCAACCCGGGCCATCACCTCCGGCCGGCCCTCGCGGTCAACGGCCACGACCTCTTGCGCGCCCCAATCGGCCAGCCACAGACGGTCCTGGTGCCAGCGTAGCGACTCACCAAAGGACAAGCCATCGAGTAGAGGCTGGACCCCAGTCACGGCACGCTCCTTCCATCGCCCTGCGTCCCTTGAGGCCGAGCGCCGCCGCGCTCAGACGGTTAAAAGCCGGAGACCATCCGAACGGGCCCAATAATCATCGCTGCAGATCCGCTGGATGTTTCTCCTGGCCGCTCGTGATCCGCGGACCGGACTTCAGCCGGTTCACCGGCGCCCCCGTTGTTTCGATGAACCCCTCGGCCGAAACAAGGACCGGTGAACCGGCTGGTTACTCATCTGCCTGCCTGCGGGGCGGCGGAGTGGGCCGACCGCCCTCGCACGCGGCGCCATGTGCCCGCTTAAGCAAGCCATCTAGCCCGATCCGCACACGAGCACCATATGAAGCAGATGGTCTGCCGTCGAGGTCCAAAATGGACGTGTTTGGCCATACCAAGCTGATGGTAGACCCGCTAGATGGACCTGTTCCTCGACCCGGAAGCCGGGAAGCCGCTGACCGGACAGCTGTACGAGCAGCTCCGTCACGCCATTACCACGGGCCGCCTGCAACCCGGAGATCAGCTTGTCCCCAGCCGCCAGCTGGCAGGCGAGCTCGGCGTGTCCAGGCACACGGTGACCACCGTGTACGGCCGCCTGGTGGCCGAAGGCTACGCGGAGGGACACGCCGGCGGCGGCAGCGTGGTGGCAACCGCGTCCCCAGCACCGCCCAAGGGGGCAGACCCGGTAGCCGCCCTTCGCCCGAGCCCCCGATTCGCAGATTGGTCTCCGTACTTCCGCCCGCCCCCGTACGGCTGCCGATTCGATCTGCGGGCGGGCCTCCCGGACCCCGCGCTGTTTCCGGCTGTTCTGTGGCGCCGCCGGGTCGCCGCCGCGGTCGCCGCTGAACATCGGGAATACGGCGACCCGGCCGGGAGGATCAGGCTGCGGCGGGCCATCGCAGGCTGGGTGGCCCGGTCGCGATCGGTGGCGGCTGTGGAAGACGCAATCGTGGTCACCTGCGGCGCCCAGCATGCCATCGACCTGGTCGCCCGAGTCTTGCTCGAGCCCGGCGACTGCGTCGCGGTCGAAGACCCCGGGTATGTGCCGGTGGTGCGCCTGTTCGGCGCACTCGGCGCGAGGGTCGTTGGCGTACCCGTCGATGACCAGGGCCTGGTCGTGGATCTGCTGCCGCCCTCAGCGCGCATCGTCTACGTCACCCCCTCGCATCAATATCCACTTGGCATGACAATGTCGATGCCACGGCGCAGGGCACTACTGCGCTGGGCGGAGCGCCACGACGCGGCGGTCATCGAAGATGACTACGACACCGAATTTCGCTACGTCGACCGGCCGCTAGAGCCTCTCCAGGCACTCGATGCGAACGGCCGGGTGGTGTACGTGGGCTCATTCTCCAAGACGTTCTCCCCGTCGGTCCGCCTCGGCTTTACCGTGGTGCCCCAGCCGCTCTTCGAGCCGATCGCCGCGCTGAGGCAGCTCATCGACTGGCATCCGCCGACCGCGATGCAGACCGCCCTGGCCAGCTTCATCAACGATGGCCTACTCGACAAGCACATCCGGCGCAACAGCCGCATCTACGCCGAGCGCCACCACATCCTCATCGAGGCGCTTTCCGGGCCACTGGCCGACCACCTGACGGCCCGCGCCGCCAACGTCGGACTGCACGTCGCCGCCGTGCTGCGGGAAGGGCTCGGCGAGAACGAGGTGCTACAGGCCGCAGCCAGGCACGGCATCGTCACATCCGGCCTGCGCGACTGCTTCCAAACTGTCCCAGCACAATCAGGCCTCCTAATCGGATTCGGCGCAGTCAGCACCACCGGCCTGTCGGCAGCACTGCGCACACTGGAGCGCATTCTCGCCTCCTAAGCCCAACCGGGCCAGATAACGCCCCCTATTCGCCGTTCGGTGCTTTCCATTGGCTTTGAAGGACCACGTACCGCTGTGATTCCGGGCCGCCGGGCGTATCAGCGGCGGTATCCAGGGCTCTGCCTCAGTGAGGGGCGCTACGACTCGTGTGCTGGGTTGTCTCGGTCCCGCCAGTTGCTAGACGCGCGTACCGCGCGGTAAGGGGGCGTGATGAAGCGCCTGGACAGCGGCATGGCGCATCTGGTCGTGCTGGCACCGGACTCAGACTGCGGCCGGCGAATCCCGCTGGATAGGGATTACCTGGTCGTAGGGCGTGAGCCGACCTGCGACGTGCGGTTCGACGACCCGCGCGTTAGCCGGACCCACGCCGCGCTGCAGCGGCGCGGGAATGCGGTCTACGTTGAAGACCTCGGCTCTTCCGGGGGCACGTTCGTCAACGGAGCGGCCACGACTGCTGCCCGTGAGCTGCGCTCCGGCGACGTCCTGACCTTCGCCTCCGTGACCGCGCGGCTGGAATCCGATGGCGCCGACGAGACAAGCACCATGCCTGCCAGGCCAGCTGAGGCTGCTGTGGTGCATCACATCGACGAGCAGCGCGCGGGAGTCATCAACAACGCCGAGCACCTCGAGTACGTCTCCCACGTTCAGTACGTCAACCACCAACGTGAGAACTTCCTCCGCGAAGTCGCCGCGACGAAATCGAAGGCACGATGGCTCGCGTGGACAGGCTTTCTGATGTTCGTGGTGGGCTTCGGCATCTTCGCCGCCGCCGACCTGAGCTTCATCAAAGGGATCAGCGACGCCATCCAGAACGGCGGTCAGCCACCGTCGACGACAAGCCCCTTCGGGCGGGAAATCGGGGGCATTCCGTTCGGACTGGCCGGCTGGGCCCTGGCAGCACTGGGCATGATGCTGCTCATCGTGGGGATCGTGCTGCACATTGTCTCAACCTCGCGGCGCAGGCGGGCCTACCGCGACTTCCCGGTACTCCCGCCGTGGCAGGGTGCCGGGCCCATGAGGAGAACGACATGAGCATCCACATAAAGAACCAGAACGCCGGTGTCATCAACAACGTCGACGGCGACCAGGTGGTCTATGGCGGCCAGCACGGCACCGTCGTCACCGGCGCGGACGCACGGCGCGCCGTGCGCGAGCTCCGGGACGCGCTAGCGGGCGCAGCCCTCGACGATGCCACGGCGGCCGAGGCACGCGCCCAGGTTGCGGAGATCGACGCAGCGGTGCACGCGCCGCAGCCAGACAAGCACCGGGCTGTCGGCCCGCTCAAACGGCTCGTCAAGCTGCTTGCCGACGCCGGATCGCTGGCAACGGCAGGCGTCGCCCTTCTAGGCCCGCTGCAAACCCTCGCTGGCTGGCTGGGAGCTCACGGAGCGGCCATCCTCAGCCTGCTTGCCCTGTAAGGGCATCTCCGGCGCTCCCCGCCGGACGGCCGTGCCGACGGCAGCCAAGCGCGTCGCCTCAGACCATAGCCCGGGGCACGGGGGCTACTGCGGCTAGGTCATGCCGGCGGGCAGCGGAGAAACGTCGGTTTCGAGCAGCGCGCGGCACACGTCGGTGATGTCGACGATGCCGACTAGGCCGGCGTCGCCGACGACCGGCAGATGCCGGAAATGGCCGCTCGTCATGACCTGGGCCGCGTCACGGACGCTTGTCGTGGTCGTGATGACGGTCGGCCGAGTGGTCATCAGTTCATAGATCCGGACACTGTTCACGTCCTTTCCGTCGGCGACCGCGCGGGCAATGTCCGCCTCGGTGAGGATGCCTATCGGCTGATCGGCCTGGGCGTCCAGGACCATCAGGGCGGTCGTGCCCGCGTGCTTCATCAGGTAGGCGGCCGCGGCCACGTGACCTTGCTGTTCTATCGTCGTCAGCGGTGGCCGCATGACGTCTGCGGCGGTAGCCAGAGCGGCGGCGTTGGTCTGCTCGGACATCTGTTCTGCCTCTGCCTTTCGCTATGATCCGGAACCCGTGGCCCGGTCTTCACTGTGCCTTCAGGCCGGCGCCGGGCGGTATCCGCCGGGTGACTGCACTTTCCGCGCGCTGCGGGCATGCTGGGGCCGCGGTCGCGGTTGAGCCTGGGGACGGCGTTGATGGAACGCACTGGCCGAGAGGACAGGCAGATGCCAGGTCCCGGTGAGCTCCCCGGACCACAGCCCGCACCCGTCATCGGCCGGGACGCCGGGCTGGCCCGGCTGCGCGCGCTGGTGGATCCGGTCCCGCAGGTCAGCCAGGTCCTGCTGGTCACCGGTGAGGCGGGGATGGGCAAGACCGTGCTGCTGGCGGACACAGCCGGCCGGGCGCGGCGGGCGGGCCTGCGGGTGCTGCCGGTCACCGGCCGGGAATCGGAGTCCAGGCTCGCGTTCGCCGGGCTGCATCAGCTGCTGCGGCCGGTGCTGCCGGCCGCGGCCGGCCTGCCCGCCCGGCAGGGCCGGGCGCTGTCCGGGGCGCTCGGCCTTTCTGCGGACCCCGGTGCTCCGGACCCCGGTGCTCCGGACCCGCTGCTGACCGGGGTGGCGGTCTTGACCTTGCTGTCGGATCTGTCCGAACACTCCCCGGTCCTGGTGGTCGCCGATGACGCCCACTGGCTGGATCGCAGCTCGCTGGACGCGCTGGCCTTCGCCGGCAGCCGCCTGGACGCCGAGCCGGTGGTGCTGCTGGTGGGCGCCCGGGGGCAGGCCCCGCCCCCCGGCTTTGACCGCGGTTTTCCCGAGCTGCATCTGGAGCCGCTGTCCGCGGCCGACGCCGGCCGCCTGCTGGAT
>WNGJ01003839.1_pt1 | contig 17963 bp, 13 predicted proteins | sample 5400611 | NCBI WGS metagenome assembly WNGJ01 (sample SAMN13153375, study PRJNA577476) | soil metagenome | isolation source: 40 cm soil or saprolite under Garry oak tree replicate 1 | place: USA:California | collected 2016-06-15 | reverse complement strand
TCGACCTGCCGGCAAAAACTGTAGATCTGGAACATCGCCTCGCGCTGCTCGCGCGGCAGAATGCGCATCGCCGCGTAAAACGAGCTGCCGGACGCGGTGGTCCCGTAGCTTGGGTTGGCTGCCGCCGTCTGAAGCGTCATGCGCCGGCCGCCGGGTTCGATATCGGCCGCCGGCCGATCGCGCGGCGGGCGGTCTCGCTGGCCAGCCCGCCGAGGCTAAAGGCGATGAGTTCGAGGGAGCCGAGATGCACCCTCTCGCTCAGGGGATCGCGCACCTTCAAAAGACCAATGATCCTGTCGGCGAACGCCTGGATCACGGAGATCTCAAGCCCAAGCCGGAAATCCTTCACTTCGGCGCTGAGCGATTTGCTTTCGTTGAGCAGGGATTCGGTCCGCACCGCGAGCGCATGCAGGCATTGCAGCAACGCAGCCGACGCCTTGCTTTGTCCTAGCTCTTCGACAGAGGCGCCCGCGAGAGCAAGCGCATCGCGCGGCAGATAAACCCGATTGAGGTCCCTAAAATCCTTGCCGCAGTCCTGCAGATGATTGTTGATCTGCAGCCCGGCGCAAAGCGCGTCCGAGGCAGGCCAGGTCGACGTGCTCTCGCCGTGGACGTCGAGCATGAACCGTCCGACCGGCATCGCCGAGTATCGGCAATAATGAATCACTTCGTCCCAGTTTTCATAACGAAGTTTGGTCACATCCATCCGGAACGCGATCAGCACGTCGAGCGCGTGGCGCGGCGGCATCGAACGTTCCGCCAGCGCGCGCCGCAGGTTGACCGCCTCGGGCTGGCTGCCGCCCTGCCCCAGCAGTTCAGCTTCAAGCAGATCGAGAAGCTTAAGCTTGTCGTGCTCGCCGAGCGTTGCATGATCGGCGATGTCGTCGGCGGTCCGGACGAAATTGTAGAACGCGAGGATCAACGCCCGGTGGCGCGGATGAATGATCCATGACGCCACCGGAAAGTTTTCGTCGCGGTGAGTTTTGCCGGATCGCAGTTCGCTCGCGCTTGTCATCAACTACTGGCTACACTGGTCTGGGCATGGTCAATTCCATGCTCCGGGTGTTCCGCGAACGCGGATGGATCGCGAACCCCATATAGGGGAATACGATACCAAAACCAATGCGATCTGTGATCTCGCGCACTTCCGATTGTCCGAATTGAGCCAAATAGCCGGCCCGCCGCGGCGCAGATCGGACGCCCGCGCTGTTCTATTGATTGTGGTCCTTCAGCACCTGGGCGCATGCCGAGCTCAGCTTGGGACGATTCTGCTGAAGGCACGCCAGGATGGTGAAGTCACCCTGATCGATCACCGGGCGGCAGTGACGCTGGACATCGCGGTTGCATGCCTTCTGCTCCTCCGGCGTGCCGCTGCGCTGCGGCTGCTGCTGGGCGATGGCACCGGAGGAGAGCGGGATCGACATCAGGGCAAGTGCCAGGAAAAATTTACGCATCGTGTTCCTTCATTCAGAAGCCAGAGAAAAATTCGATCCCGCATCGCGTGACCGGGACAGATATGTTGGGATTGCAAACGCCGCGAACCGACAGCACCGCAGGAAATAGAAACACCGGTAAATGCGGCCAAATTTGCGGCGATCGGCCGGCCAACGCGGAACCCTCTTGGATAAACTCAGCTGAGAGTGTAACCTTTTGACATAAAAGACTTATTTATTGATCATTCTTTTTCGCAATTGGCTATTGCAGGAAAAGCCGGCCAACAGCTACATGCTCTCACAAAACTTGGCGGTGTCAGGTAGGTTTTGATTTCGCTGGACGAGAAATGCCGTTCGCGCGCCTCAGACGATTTGGCTATTTTTGCAGATTTGCGACGGCCGGGCAGCGCGATAGCGGGCGGCCGCCGGCTGTCATTTGAACCTAACACACTGCGGCGACACTAAATCTTCGATGCGGCGAGACGTATCTTGCATGAGAGCGTCAATTTGGATGGGAAAACGCGATATGAAGTTGTTTGGCTCCAGTCTGTTTGGACAGGCGATCAAGGCTGCCGGTGTCGGCGCCGCGCTGATGTTGTCGGTGTCGGCGGGCCACGCCCAGTCCGGCCCGTTCGCTGGTTTTGACGGCGCCTGGTCCGGCACTGGAACGGTCGCGCTGTCCGACGGAACGACAGAGCGCATCCGGTGCAAGGCCGACTACAAGGTCAACGGCTCCGGGCTCGGCCTGAAGCAGAATCTGCATTGCGCCAGCGACAGCTACAAATTCGATTTGAGCAGCGACGTGACCAGCCAGGGTGACCGCATTTCCGGCAACTGGAGCGAGAGGAGCCGGAATATTTTCGGCAATCTGCAGGGTACGGCGGGTGGCGGGCAGATCGAAGTATTCGTCGAGGCTTCGGGATTTGCCGCGAACCTGACCTTGCGCACCAACGGCAACAAGCAGACGGTGCAGATCAGCTCCAAGGGCGAGATCCGGGGCGTGAATATCACGATGTCGAAGGGCGGCTAAAGCCTTTTCCGTTCCGATTGAATCGGAACGGGGCTCTTTTTTTTTACGCGTTTTCTTGACGCGTTTTTTTTCACGCGAACCGGTATCCACGCCGGATCAAGTCCGGGGCGGGCTTTCGCTGGAAAATGCTCCAACGCCGCCTTCCGGTTCGATCCGGGTTACGCTTCGAACCGGGTTACTCTACGGGCTTCGCGCCACCTGCCGTTCCGCGAAGCCGCTCCGACAGATTGATCAGGAACATCGCCGTCGGCCGCAGGATAAAGAGATCCGCGATCAGGGCGGCGACCATCGCAAAAGCGCTGAGCCAGCCGAACAGGCGCAGCGACGGCAAATCCGAAAACACCGTCACCACCAGACCGCAGGCCAGCACCACCGTGGTCAGGATCAGCGCCGGACCGACCAGCACGGTGGCGCGTTCGACCGCCAGCTGCGGGCTGACGCCCGGCGTATTTTCCAATCTCAACCGGTTGAGGAAGTGGATCGTCGCGCTGAGCCCCAGACCGAACGACACGGTAAGGGCCACGACGCTTGCGAACTGCAACCCCTCCCCCATCAACCACAGCACCGTGCCTGACATCACCACCGGAAAGATCCCCGGCAGGATGCACGACAGCATCACGACCACCGAGCGGAACGCCAGCCCAATGAAGATCGCGACCAGCGCGAACTCAATGGTCAGTCCGCGATTGAGCTTCTGGATCATGTTGGCGCTGTTGCGCGCGGCGATGGCCGAAAGACCGGTGACGGCGATCTCATAGCCGGGATGCGCCTTGCGCACCGTATCCAGCGCTTGATCGAGATTTTCGACCACGGGGAGAATCTCACTCGAATCGAGATCAGGAACCCGGCCCGACACCACCACCGCGTTCTGATCGGCGGCAATGAAACGCCGCACCAGATATTCGGGAATCAGATTGACGTATTCCTTCAAGGTCGCGACGTCGGAACTTCCGGCCTTTTCCGCCAGCCATCGCCGCAGCGTTTCCAGCGACCATACGTTGCCGACGCCGGCCTGTTTCTCCACTGCGGAGTGGATATCGGCGATGGTCTGCAGCGTTTCCGGCGCGTACAGCGAGGCGCCCTTGGGGAATTCGATCAGCACATCGATCGCATTGGCGCCGGTCAGTTTGGCGTCGAGACGCCCGCTGGCCGCCACCGCCTGCTGCTTGTCCGGCACCTGATCGGCGAGCCGGTAGCGAGGCTCGAGGTTGGCATAGACCACCGCCAGACCGCCGACGAGAATCACCGCCAGCAGGCTGAACAGGCCGGGCCGGCTGACCATGCGCACCGCGATCCAGTAGCAGAAATTGCGCAACATCTGGACGCCGGCATCGGCGCCCCGGAACTTCACGGCGAAGACTTTTTCGTTGCGCACGAACAGCACCCCGAACACCGGCACCAGCGAGAGCACCGCGACCAGCGCGATGATGGTGGCGGCAAGTCCCGCCTCGCCGAATTTGCGGATCAGGTCGGAATCCGAAAACTGCAGGGCAATGAAGGATATTCCAGCGGTGCCATGGGTGAGCACGCAGGCCGGTCCGACCACGAGCACGGCGTTCTTGAACGCGGTATATTTGTCCTGGCCCGCGATCAGACGGTCGCGCGCCGCGAAGGTAAGCTGCATCGAGTCCGAAAAGCTGATCACCATGATCAGCGGCGTCATCACGTTCAAGAACATATTCAGGTTGAAATTGGCCCAGCCGAGGCCGCCGAGCGCCAGCACGATCGCGATGATCGGCGGGAAGGCAGCAACGACCATGAACGATATCTTGCGGAAGAAGATGATCGCGATGATGCAGCCGGCAAGGATGCCGAGGACATTGTAGGTCAGTCCGTCGCGCTTAACCGCGTTGCGGATTTCCAGCTGCATTACGGGAACGCCGGACAGTTCCGCGTTAAGGCCGCTGCCCAGGAGATCCTCGGTCATCGATTTGCGAATCTCGCCAACCGTCTTGGCGAGCTTGTTACTGGCGACCACCTCCGGCTCGAGCGACAGCACGATCAGCGCCAGCGTGCCATCTTCGGATAGCAACTTGCCGCGGATGATCTCATTGGATTTGACGGTCTCGATGAATTTGTCGTAGTCGGCGCCTTGCGGCAGCTCCGACGGAAACAGCGCCGCCGGCAGCTTGCCGGGCGCCGGCGCCTGACGCGCCGAGAACAGTGAGATCAGGCCGCGCGTCCCCTCCACCAGCTGCAGATCGGTGACGAGATCGCGCAACTTTTCCAGGTTTTCGCGCTTGAGCAGCGTTTTGCCCTCGACCACAACCAGCACGTCGAATTCGACCGCCGGAAAGCGCTTGGTTTCGGCTTCGTATTGCCGATATTCCCTGGAATTGGACCTGAACAGTTGGCTCAGTGAATCGTCGATCTTGATCCGCTCGATGCCGAAGATCGCGCCAATGATCAGGGCCACGAGAATGATGCAGGACAGGATGGGCGACTGGACCGCGATGAGCCCGATGCGCTCGAGCCCGAAGGCGATGCTGGCCGTGGGCCGGCGCTCGACCTTCTCGACGTGGACCTCGCTGTCGCTGTATTTTTCGAGCATGCTCTATCCAATTCTCACAGCGGCTTGGGTGTCCAGGTTGTCTAGCTTGGGTTCCGGGGCGCGAATATGGCGCTTATCGGCCACGTCTGATCGGCGCTAGTCCTTGAAAACATGTGACAAATTTACCGCGACAGATGTAGCAGGTCTATACGCGGCATCGCAAGCACGCACCCCGGGACAAATCCGCACGCGGGTAATGATAACAGCCGCTTAAGTCGCCGATTTGTCACACCGGATTAAATTGTGGTGATTTGGCGGGGCACCTGGCCGCCGCTTTCGTCCTTCAGCGCCACGCCGGTGGTTTGCCGGGCCAGGCCCTCCCGAACCAGCCACGCGATCCGAAAGGCGGCTTCGTCATAACCAAGTCCCGAACCGTGGATGTTGGAGACGCAATTGCGCTCGGCGTCGGTAAGGCCCGCTCTTGGTGCGAAGGTCAGATAGGCGCCGAGACTGTCCGGGGCCGACAGCCCCGGCCGCTCGCCAACCAGCATGACCAGCATGCGCGCGCCAAGAATGGCGCCGACCTCATCGCCCAGCGCGACCCGCGCGCCCGACGCCACCGCGGCAGCTCCGATCTCGATCCCGTCGGCGGCCAACAGCGGAATGAGGTTGCGGACGAGCTCGATGGCGTGGGCCTTGACCGCGGTCGGCGACAGCCCGTCGCCGACGACGAGCGCCAGCCGGCACGGACCTCCGTTACCGCCAGCCAGCAGCTGCCTTGAAGCCGGATCGAGCCTTCGTCCCAGGTCGGGACGCCTGAGGTAATCCTTCCGGTTACCCGCCTGGCTGGAAACTTCTACCGCCGGCATGCCTAGGCCGCCCAGACCTGCGATCAAAGCTGATACATCGAAGGCCGCATGGACGGCATCGCGGGCACGTGCGTGGTCCAGCGTGAATTCGAGCAGCGCCTTGGTCGGCAGGCTGGCGCCGGCCCGGCCGAGCCCGACGCGCGCCGGCGTCAAATCCCGCAAATCTGCCAACGAACGGGACGACGGCGCCGGCGTTTTCATATCCGGTTACTCGGCGGGAACGGAGGCCTGGCGCAGCCGCAGCGAATAATTCGATGCGTTCTGCTGGCCGACCGACGCTGCGCGCGCGAACATGATCAAATGATGCGCGATCAGCGTCACGGAAATCAGGCTCTCGATATCGCCGCGCCGCAGCCGCGACCATGCGAATTTCCAGAATACCTTCCGGTAGTCGCCGAGCACGCCGACCTTCCAGAAGATATTGCGAAGCATGGTCAGGCCGCGCTTGATATTGGCCCAGTTCCTCTGCTGCGCGGTCGCGGGCAGCGGCAGCCGGTTCGCATAGGTGTAATCCACCTGATGCTGGTATCGCGCGTAGAGTTTTTCCGGCTGGTAGGCGACCTCCATGCATTGACGCCATGAACTGACGACCTGGTCATAGGGCAGCCGGAACTGGACATTGGAATCGCGAGTCTCGTCGTCGATCAACCGGTTCTCGCGCTCGAGGCGATCCCATAACGGCGTCTTCGGCAGCGCCTGCAGCAGATTGATCGTCAGCAACGGAATCCGGGATTCATCGATAAAGGCGAGCAGCGCCTTGCCGGTCTCGGGCTTGTCGGTATCGAGCCCCATGATGATGCCGGAGACGACCTCCATCCCGTAGCGGTTGATGGTGTCGATCCCCTCCAGAATCGGAACCATCATATTGTGGTCCTTGTGCATCGCCTTCAGCGCATCGGGATCCGGCGTCTCGATGCCGCAGAACACCGTGACGAAATAGGCCTCCCGCATCTTCTCGAGAATTTCCGGCCGCTTGGCGATGTTGAGCGTCGCCTCGCAGGCCAGCCGCATGACGTAGCCGGTTTTCTTCTGCCACTCGACCAGATGCGGCAGCAGATCAAGCGCGGCCTTTCGGTTGCCGATGAAATTGTCATCGACGAAATACACCGAGCCGGTCACCCCGCATTCGAGCAATTTGTCGAGTTCGGCGGTGATCTGCTGCGGCGTCTTGAGACGCGGGTTGCGGCCGTAGAGACCGGGAATGTCGCAGAACTCGCACTGATAGGGGCAACCGCTGGAATACTGGATGCTGCCGAGAAAATAGCGTTTGACCTCGGCGAGCTCGTAAGCCGGAATCGGGAACTCGGTCATGTTGAGCCGGTCGGCGGTTTTCAACACCACCTGCTGCGCCGGGCGCGACGAATCGCGCGCCAGCCGCGCGATCAGCTCATTGGTCGCGTCCCCCAACTCGCCGACATGGAGATAGTCGAACGAGGGATAGTAATCCGGACAGGCGCTGACCGAGGGGCCGCCGATCGCAACAGCCAGATCGAAGGCATGGGCGCGGCGGCAGATATCGTTCATCTGCTGGCGCTGGATGTGCATGCCGCTGACGAACACGGCTTCCGCCCATTCGAAATCTTCCGCGGTTGCGGGACGGATGTTTTCATCGATGAAGCGGACCGGCCAATTGGCCGGCAAATAGGCCGCGATCAGCAGGAGCCCCTGCGGCGGCATGAAGGCCTGGACACCGTCGGTCAGGGGATAGGCGTATTCGAATGTGCCGAAAGAAGACGTATAGCGCGGAAAGACGCACAGGATGTGCCTCACCGCCTCAATACCCTCAGCTCTCATCAAATTTCCTCTGTATCTTCAGGTACCTGTACGAATAGGGCATGGCCCTCGAGGCTGGGCTACAAATTCCTCGACAATGTGGCAGCCCATTCAACGTGGGGATGGCCCGATGGTTGCGCCAGTGTTTCCGGTTCGAAGTTCGCAACACCTGATCGTGTGCTTGCGCCGTGGCCTTCGGCTCGCTCAGGCGATCAGCCGGGAGGCAAAATCAGGCAGCAGCCCGGTATTGCCGGCGAGCCGGAAGTTGGCGTCGGTAAGGCCCGCGCGAAACAGCCAATCGTCGAACTCCGGCGCCCGCTTCAGGCCGAAGACCTCGCGGACATAGAGCGCGTCGTGGAACGATGTCGACTGGTAATTCAGCATGACATCGTCGGCTCCGGGCACGCCCATGATGAAGCTGACGCCGGCGGCGGCGAGCAGCGTCAGCAGATTGTCCATGTCGTCCTGATCGGCTTCGGCGTGGTTGGTGTAACAAACGTCGACACCCAGCGGCAGGCCGAGCAGCTTGCCGCAGAAATGATCCTCGAGCCCGGCGCGAATGATCTCCTTGCCGTCGTAGAGATATTCCGGACCGATAAAGCCGACCACGCTGTTGACCAACAGCGGATCGAACGCACGCGCCACCGCGTAGGCGCGCGCTTCGCAGGTCTGCTGATCGACGCCATGATGGGCGCCCGCCGACAATGCCGAGCCCTGCCCGGTTTCGAAATACATTACATTGTTGCCGACGGTGCCGCGCCGCAGCGACAGGCCCGCCTGATGGGCTTCCTTGAGCAGCGCGAGGTCTACGCCAAAACTCCGGTTGGCGGCCTGCGTGCCCGCGATCGACTGGAATACCAGATCGACCGGTGTGCCCTGCGCGATCAGGCCGAGCGTCGTCGTCACATGTGACAGGACGCAGCTCTGGGTCGGAATCTGCAACCTCGCGATGATGTCGTCGATCAGCCGCGAGAGCCCGCCGATCACAGAAGGATCATCGCTTGCCGGATTGATGCCGATACAGGCGTCGCCGGCTCCGAGCAGGATGCCGTCGAGGATCGAGGCGGTGATGCCCTTGGCGTCATCGAAGGGATGATTGGGCTGCAGCCGCACGCTCATCCGCCCGCGCAGGCCTATGGTGTTGCGAAAGGCCGTCGTCACCTGACATTTTTTTGCGACCAGGATGAGATCCTGATTGCGCATCAGCTTCGAGACCGCCGCGGCCATTTCCGGCGTGATCCCGCGCGACAGCTTGTTGAGGACGTCAGGCGTGGCGGCGTCGGACAACAGCCAATCGCGGAAGGAGCCAACGGTCAGCGAGGATACCGCCGCAAAGGCGGCCGCCTCATGGGTATCGATGATCAGGCGGGTGACCTCGTCGTCTTCGTAAGGAACGACGGTCTCCTGCAGGAATTGCCTGAGAGGAACGTCGGCCAGCGCGATCCGCGCCGCAACCATCTGCGCGGCGCTGTCGGCGGCGATCCCGGCCAGGCGATCGCCAGAGCGCGGCGGCGTGGCTTTGGCCAGGAGATCGCGAAGATCATTGAACACATAACGGGTGGCATCGATGGTGTGACGATAGACCATGGCGGCTCCGGGCCATCCACGCTTCGCTGCGCGGTGCCAACGCTAAGACTATCAGTCGGCAGGTTGCCACGCAGCAGACGGGTCACTGGTACTTTAATACCGTATATTCCGGTACCATAGTACAATTTTCGCGCGATGCTCCGAAATACGCTCGCGGATTAGTATTTTATACACCCAAGCTTTGCATGGTTTTTGGGCGGGTCGGCCCCTTTTGGCAGCCCCGCAAGAGACATGCGATGCCTGAAGCCATGAAATCTCAACGCCCCTCGTCCGGCGACGGCATGGTGTCGCGGCTTTCGCTCGCCGCCAAACTGTATTCGATCTTCGCCCTGTTCGCGGTTCTGACCGCCGTGATCACCGTGCTGTCCGATTACAACACCCGGCGGAACGCGGAGCTCACGGAAGCCATCGAGACCGCCAGCCGCGCCGCACTCAATGTCGAGCACGTCAATGCGCTGGTCTACGCCGTGGTGATGGAATCCCGCGGCGTCTACATGTCGACGGAACCTGCCGTCGTGAAGAAGTATGGCGACGGGCTGCTCAAGTTCAACGACCAGATCCTTGCCGTCGTAAAGGATTGGCAATCCATCGTCCGAGCCGACGATGCCGAGCAATTCGCCACCTTCAAGAAGCGCATCGAGCAGTTCGTCGACTTCCGCAAGGAGCTGGTTCGCCGCGGGGTAGAGATTGGCGCCGCCGCGGGTCGCGAATGGGGCGACAACGATGCCAATCGCGCCGTGCGTACGGCCCTCAACAAGGATCTTGAAGCGCTTTCCAAAGTCTATGCCGAGCGCAGCAAGCAGATCGCCCGGCAGGGCGACGTCAATCGCACCATGTCCCTGCTCCTGACCGGTCTCGGCGTTCTCGCGCTGATCCTGGTCGGCATCGGTGTCTTCATTATTTCCCGCTCGGTCGCGCGGCCGCTTTCAATCATCACCGCCACCATCAACCGGGTGGCCGAAGGCGCCGAAGAAGTCCAGGTTCCGCATACCAGCCGCGGCGACGAGATCGGTGCGCTGGCGCGGGCGATTCAGATTTTCAAAGAGGCGATGGACCGCAACCGCAACCTCAATTCGCAGGCGTTGCAGGACTCCAGGGCACGCGAGGAACGGGCGAAGCATATCGAAGCCTCGGTAGAAGAGTTCCGGGGCGCGATCGGAGCTGTGCTACGCGCGGTCACCGACAATGCCTCGGCCATGCGCGCTACGGCGCAGTCCATCACCCGGGTGACATCGGATGCCAGCGGACGCGCGGTCGCCGCCTCCGGTGCGACCGAGCAAGCTTCCAGCAACGTGAACGCGGTCGCCAGCGCCGCCGAAGAGCTGTCGGCTTCGGTGGAAGAAATCGGCCGCCAGGTCCGTCAGTCCTCCGGGATGGTCGAGCAGGCCGGCCTGCGGACGGAAAAATCGATCACCGAGATCGAAAGCCTGGCCGCAGCAACCCAGCGCATCGACGGCGTCCTCACGCTGATCCAGACGATCGCCGAGCAGACCAATCTTCTGGCGCTGAACGCGACGATCGAAGCCGCCCGCGCCGGCGACGCCGGTCGCGGCTTCGCGGTGGTCGCTCACGAGGTCAAGGCTTTGGCAGAACAAACCGCCAAGGCGACCTCCGAAATAGGCCAGAACGTCGGCATGATCCAGACCTCGACACGCAACGCAGTCGATGCAGTCCGCGAGATCGGAAACGCCGTGCGTGACATCAATGAAGTCACCTCGAATATCGCCGGCGCCGTCGGGCAACAGGATGCCGCGACCCGCGAGATCTCCGTGAACGCGCAATTGGCCGCCCAAGGCAACGAGACACTGGTTTCCAACATCGGCTCGCTCAGCGACGCTATCGGCGAGACCAACAAGACCGCGGCATCCGTCCTTGCGGCGTCCAGCGAACTGACCTCCACTGCGGAAATCCTGTCCCGCGAGGTCGACAAGTTTTTCCGCAATCTGCGCGACGATCCGCTCGAGGGCGACCGCGCCCGGCGCACCGGCACGGTCGGCTGAGAATTCGGCTTCGATTGCGGAATGGTGGACAGATCGCCGGCATCCCTTTCGGTAGCGATTGCCCTCCGAACGGATACTCCCCCTCGCCGCCGGCCGCTACGAAGCTGATGACTACCATCGCACGTTGCTGGTAAGATAGCTCTCGAGTTCGCTCCCGCGCGCGCTCAAGCCACCAAATAATCAAAGCGGGAGGAAACCATGCTTCTTTTTGGACGTAGCCGTTCGAGACGAGGCCTTGCATCGGCTCTGATCGGAGAGATCGCGGCCGTGATAGACGGCATGGAGGGCTTTGAAGAAGTTCGGAAGCTCGAGGATATGGAGCTCGGGGCCGAGGAACATCTTGACGATCTCGGCGCTTTCACATTGCCGAGATTCTCGGTTTACGAATCCAATGCGGACCGATTGGATTTGTTCGATGCAGCAACTCAGCGACAGATTGCTTATTTCTTTGCGCGCGCCGGGAGTCTTGCCGGGCACCTGCACGCGCTTGCGTCAACCAAAAAGGAGGCGAAGGAGTTGTGCAAGCAGCACGCAATCGACGCCCAAAGGGAAATCAACGGCCTTTCGGAACTGGGCGACGACTTGCTACGTGATCTGCGAAAGCTCGTATCCAAAAAGCAGAGCGAGAGAATATCCCGGGCTTGACGGAGCGCCCTATTCGCCGGCGGAACCGTCGGCAAGGATCACGCCCTCGTTCGGCGATTGCGTACGCTCACGTTCGGTCTGTTGACGCCGTTTTATTTTATTCGCGCCGGCTCATTCGTTTCCGTACCCGCTCTTGTGGCCGCGCCTGCCGCCTTCATCGTGTTTCTCGTGGTCAAGATCGCCGCAAAAATGGTTGGCGTCTATCCGGTGACCAAAGTCTTCAAGTCGCCGAACAAGGAGGCCATGTACACGCCCCTCTTGATGTCGACAGGACTGACGTTCGGCACGATCTCCTCCCTATTCGGTCTGTCGCATGGACGGGTCGGAGCATGCCTTTCATGCACTCGCCATGGCGCTTGCGATCACGAAGCAGAACAATTCAGATCTTCACATGGTTTCGGTGGAAGAGATCGACTACATGCCGGATTTCATCGAAGAGGTTCGCGAGAAGACGGGGACGGCCGCGCGGCGGTTTCACAAGGTCCTGCAGCGCGCGCGCAAAATGGCCGAGGAGAGTCACGTCAAACTCGAAACCCATGTCATCGCCGGGCACCCGGTGCGAGACATCGTCGAGCTTGCCAAAGAGCTTGAAGTTGAGCTGCTCGTTATCGGAGCAACCGGCCATTCGGCGCTCTACGACCGGTTGATTGGCAGCCGAGCCGATCGAATCGTGCAACTCGCGCACTGTCCGGTCCTGGTCGTGAAATGACCCATGCCGCCCCGTTCTTGTCTCTGCCGTTCAGGCGCGGATCGTCATCCCGGGTCATCACTCCACCAGCAGCACATCCACCGCGATCGCAAGCTTTTGCTTGCGCGATCCGACGATGATGCCGTCGACCGGCGAGACATCGGAGAAATCCCGCCCCACCGCCAGCATGATGTGATCGTTCTCGACCAGGATGTCGTTGGTCGGATCGAAGCCGATCCAGCCGATGTCCTCGCCGCACCACAGCGAAACCCATGCATGCGTCGCGTCCGCGCCCTGCAGGCGCGGCTTGCCCGGCGGCGGGATGGTGCGCAGATAGCCGCTGACATAGGCCGCCGGCAATCCGAGACCGCGCAGGCCTGCGATCATCACATGGGCAAAGTCCTGGCAGACTCCGTGGCGTTTCTCGAACACCTCCTTCAGCGGCGTCGAAATGACGGTCGCTTTCGGGTCGTACTTGAATTGGGTGCGAATGCGGTGCATCAGGTCGACCGCGCCGGCCAGAATGCCGCTTCCCGGCGGAAAGCTCAGCAATGCATAAGAAGTCACCGGCTGCACCACCGGCACCAGAGGGCTGGCGAAGACGTAACCGATCGGCGACGACGGGCCGAGACTGGTCGCCTCGAAGGCCAGATCGCGGATATTTTCCCATGCGGGACTTGGCGCGGCGCGGCCTCGCGGGCGGCGGGCAACGGAAACGCGCGACCTTGAATCGATGCGAAGGCTGCGATGCGCGGTTTCGATCAGCACGTTCTCGGTATGCGTTCCGAAAAAATCGTGCCGAATTGTGCGCTCCGCCGGTCGTGGCCGGATATCGACCGTGTGCGAGACCAGCTGCTGTCCGTCGCCGGCCTTAGGCTCCAGCCGCAGCGTGCAGCGCGCGAAGCTGACCGGGCTTTCGTAAGCGTAGGTCGTGACGTGACGGATGTCGTAGATCACGCGAGGCCCGTGAGCTTTTCAGGCCGGGTCGCATTTGGCCCGTGCGGAAAATAATGCGATCCGACGGCATCCGCGAGGTTGAGCAGATCCTGCTCCAGCGCGAACAGCGTCTTGGTATCGAGGCTTGCGGCCTCCGACGTCGTCAGCGTTGCCTGCAGGGCGACGGCCAGGCGCTGCGGCCGCTCGATCAGGCCGCCTTCCTTCAAGGAGGGCAGGCTCGCAACGTGATCGTTCAGCGCGGAAACCTGAAATGCGACCGAGCGGGGATTATAGGGATCCAGCACGACGAGATCGCGAACCGGCGCCAGCAGAGGTCCGACCAAATAGCGCGAGCGATAGGTGATCTGGCAGTCCACCAGCGTCAGCAGGACATCGAGATCCTCGCCGCCGGCTTCGTCGTAAGCGAACTGACGCGCGAACCGCGTGGTGTTGATGGCGCGCTCGGCACGGCGGCCCATCTCGAGAAAGCGCCAGCCGGCGGCGCGGTTCATGTTCTCCTGCGCCAGACCGGCAAAGCTCGCAAGCTCCTGCAGCGTCAGTTCGGCGGCGCTGACGACGCCGTCGTCATCCTCGACCTCTTGCGCGAGACGCTCCGCCATCTCGGTGATGACCTGCCAGGCATCCGGTGACAGGCGTTCACGTAAAGACGTCGCCGTCCGCTGTGCCGAGCGCACCAGCGACAGCGCGGAGCCGAATTTGTGCTCGGCCTGCAACGCTTCGGCCGCGACCTTGGCCGGTTGCGCGCGGCTCGCCTGCGACGTCGCGCCCCAGGTCACCAGCAGCCGCTGGATCCGCTCCACCGAGTGAAGCACGGTCGACGGCCCCTTGCCGGGATCGCGCTGCGTCCCGAGCGCACGCACCAGCCGCAGCGTCGCCTCGGCGCGCTCGAGGTAACGGCCGAGCCAGAACAGGTTGTCGGCGGCGCGGCTCGGCACCCAACCGGCGATGCGCCGGATCCGCACATTATCGCCGGATGGCAGCAAGGTCGCCGTCGAAACCGCCTTGTCGGAAACCACCCAGACATCGGCCGCCCGCGCGCCGTCGCCCATCGATACCGCGCGGGCGTCGGGTTGATCGGCGATCCGGCAAAAGCCGCCGGGCATGATGGTCCAACCATCGGGCGTCGCGGCCGCAAACACCCGCAACACGAATGGACGCGGCGTGATCCGTCCCTGGTCCCATACCGGCGTGGTCGACAGCCGCACCAGTTCCTGGCCGACATAATCGATGCCGCGATCACCGATCGCGCCCTTCAGCCGTTCGCGTTCGCTTGCCGACAACTCGCCGGCGAGAACGGGCCCTCGCCCGAAACCGGGAACGTCCCTGCCATAGGCGCCTTCGATCGCAATCTCGTCGAGGCGCGACAGCACTTCCTCGCGCGCGGATTTCTGCCCGCACCACCAGGTCGCGATGTGTGGCATCTTCAAATCCTCGCCGAAGAAGCGGCGGCTCAGGCTCGGCAGAAAGCCCAACAACGCCCTCGCCTCCATCACGCCCGAGCCCGGCATGTTGGCGACCACGACGCCGTTCTTCCTGATGACATCAATCAGGCCGGGCACGCCCAACTGCGAGGAGGCATCTAACTCCAGCGGATCGAGAAAATTGGAATCGACCCTTCGCAGCAGCACGTCGAGCCGCTTCAGGCCCGCGACGGTGCGGATGTGAATGCGGTCACCGCTGACGGCGAGATCATCGCCCTCGACCAGGAGAAATCCGAGATAGCGCGCCAGTGTCGCGTGTTCGAAATAGGTTTCGCTGAACTGACCGGGTGTCAGCAGTCCGATGCGCGGCTCGTCGCGATCGGCGCTGGCGCGCAAGGCATCGCGGAACGCCTCGAAGAACGGCGCCACCCGTTCGACGTTCATCGATTTGTAGAGCGAGGTAAACGCGCGCGACAGCACCAACCTGTTTTCCAGCGCGTAGCCTGCGCCCGAAGGCGCAGTTCCAGTAATTGCGCGCGTTGCACGATGCCGGCGGTCAATTGCTGCCACTCGGCTTCGTCGATCAACAGCGGCAGATGGCTCAGCGGCCACATCCGGTCGGCGGTTTCGCCGGGCGCGCGATGGCTTACGCCTGCTTCCCTCAAGTGCCGGTCGGCGGATCCGAACCGCCGCTCGATATCGCCGGGCGTCAGCTCGGCGAAGGCGTCGAAGAACCGGGTCCAAACCTCGCGCGGCGCGCCGTCCTGCGCGATGTATTCATCGGGAATTCCCGGCAGCCGGGCATAGCCGCGGGTCCACTGCGCCACCCGCCGGTTGCCTGGACGAACCTTATTGCCCTGGCTGCCTCCTTGGCCGTTTCCTTGGCCGCTTCCCTGGCCGGCGTGTCCCGCCATCCCGACTCTCCCGCCCAAAGCCCACTTCTCAATGCAGGAGCGGCGTCCTCAAGTCGAGGGTCAAAGGAAACTCAATTGTGCGCTCTTCGCGCGGCGGGTCGATCTTGCCGGGGGTGTGGCCGTGGTCCTGGAAACGGGCCAGCCGCCGCGCCTCGGCCTCATAGGAATTGACCGGTTTGGTGTCATAACTGCGCCCGCCGGGATGCGCGACGTGGTAGACGCAGCCGCCCAGCGACCGTCCGTTCCAGGTATCGATCAGGTCAAAGGTCAGCGGCGCGTGAACCGGAATGGTCGGGTGCAGCCCCGACGCCGGCTGCCAGGCCTTGAAACGGACCGCCGCGACCGCCTCGCCGGAGCGGCCGGTCTCCGTCATCGGCATCCGCCGGCCGTTGCAGGTGACGACGTGGCGGCCCTCGACAAAGCCTGACGCCTTGACCTGCAACCGCTCCACCGAGGAATCGACATAGCGCACGGTGCCTCCGGCCGACTGCTCTTCGCCCAGCACATGCCAGGGCTCCAGCGCCTGGCGCACTTCCAGCGCCACGCCGCCATGATGGACCCGGCCGAACGCCGGGAAGCGAAACTCGAGCTGCGCCGCGTACCAGTCTGGCGAAAAATCGTAGCCGGACTGCTTCAGTTCCGCGAGCACGCCCAAAAAATCCTCCCAGAGGAAATGCGGCAGCATGAAGCGATCGTGCAGCGTGGTGCCCCAGCGCACGAATTTGCCCTGCTGCGGCTCGCGCCAGAGCTTTGCGATCAGCGCCCGGATCAACAGCTGCTGCGCCAGCGACATGCGCGGATCGGGCGGCATTTCGAGTGCGCGGAATTCCACCAGCCCGAGCCGGCCCGTGGTGCCATCAGGCGAATAGAGTTTGTCGATACAGATTTCGGCGCGGTGGGTATTGCCGGTGATATCGACCAGGATGTGCCGGAACAGCCGGTCCACCAGCCACAGCGGGGCCTTGATATCGGGCGGCGGCACATGGGCCAGCGCGATCTCCAGTTCATAAAGGCCGTCGTGCCGGGCCTCGTCGATGCGCGGCGCCTGGCTGGTCGGACCGATGAACATGCCCGAGAACAAATAAGACAGCGACGGATGCCGCTGCCAATACAGCACAAGACTCCTGAGCAAATCAGGCCGGCGCAGGAATGGCGAGTCTGCCGGCGTACTGCCGCCGACCACCACATGATTGCCGCCGCCGGTCCCGGTATGGCGGCCATCGACCAGGAACCTGTTGGCACCGAGCCGGACTTGAGCGGCGTCTTCGTAAAGCCCGAAGGTGATATCGACGGCTTCACGCCAGTTTTGCGCCGGCTGGATGTTGATCTCGATGACGCCGGGATCGGGAGTCACCTTGATCACCTCCACACGCGGGTCGAACGGCGGCGGATAGCCCTCGACATGCACCTGCATCTGCATCTCTTCGGCGGTCGCCTCCACCGCCGTGACCAGTTCGAGATAATCCTCCAGCCGCTCCACCGGCGGCATGAACGCGCACAGAATGCCGTCGCGGATTTCGATCGACATCGCCGTTCGCACACCGCCGCCGCGGAGCTGCTGCTCCTGCACTTCCTGATGCGGCGCGCTCTCGGCCGGCGCTGAGCCCTCATACACGGGTAGCGCCTCGCGCGGCTGCAGCGGATCCTGCTCGATGATATAAGGATATTCATCAGCAGGAATATGCGGTAGCGAGGCGATCGGCAGCCGCAGCCCCAGCGGGGAATCGCCCGGCGTCAGGAACAGATTGCCGCGGCGAAGTTTCCAGCGTTCGCTCTTCCAGCGCGAGGAAGATTGGCCGGCATCGGCATTCCAGCGCTGAATCGGCAACACGAAGCCCTTCGGCGTGTTGAGCCCCTGGTCGAACACCCGCGCCATGCGCGAGCGCTCTTCCGGATCGGAAAGCTTGGAATCGCTGGGATCGACATTGGGGGGCAGGCCGGCTTCCTTCTGCAGCCAGTGCGAGGGATCCTCGAACGCCGGCATGATGAATTCGGAATCGACGCCGAGTTTCTTCGCCGCCCCTTCGGCGAAACGCTCGGCGTCTTCAATGCGCGCCTTGCGCGGTCCCTCGATGGTCGCGATCAGATCGGAATTCTTCCAGATCGGCACGCCGTCCTTGCGCCAATAGAGTCCGAACGCCCAGCGCGGCAGGCT
>WNGJ01002747.1_pt1 | contig 17964 bp, 13 predicted proteins | sample 5400611 | NCBI WGS metagenome assembly WNGJ01 (sample SAMN13153375, study PRJNA577476) | soil metagenome | isolation source: 40 cm soil or saprolite under Garry oak tree replicate 1 | place: USA:California | collected 2016-06-15 | reverse complement strand
CCTCACCCATCAGCAAACACGCCACAGCCCCCACAGTGCTCACTCCAAAAGAGCTGCACCCATGTGACATTGACGTTGCCCTGACCACGGTGATGTCACATCGGCGTGGTAGCGCCCGGTGCCCGGAGCGGCGCAGGACGGGACGGGCGGGACCTGCGGGCCGCACGGTGCGCACGGTGCCCGGCGGGATCTGGCGGCGGGCGGCAGGCCTGGCGGCGCCGCGCCGGTTCGCGCCCCTTGACGGCACCTGCCTGCCAAGATCTACGGGACACACCCTAGGACCGCCCGTCGGGCGACGGGCCCGGGACCCGCGGCGACCAGCGGTTCACGTAGCGGCTGCGGCTCGGCGGCCGGCCGGGCAGGACCTCGCCGGCGGGGGCTCGGAGCCCGTCCAGGGCGATGGCGACCAGCCGTGATCGCACGTTGCGCTCCTCGGCCGGGTCGAGCTGGTCCGGCGGGCGGCGGCTGAACTGCTCGATCAGCCAGGTGATGTCCAGCGGAGTGACGTCGGCCCGCAGGCGGGAGCCCGCATGGGCGCGGGCGACGATCTCCGCCAGCCGCGCCATGCTCTGGCGGGCCGTGCCGCGCATCTCGGCGGTGGTCTCGATCTGGCCGGCCAGCGCCGCGAGCGCCCCGCTGCGCAGCTCGACGCAGGCCTTTATGTATCCGCACAGGCCGTCCCACGGGTCGGTGGCGGCGAGGGCGTGGTCGGCCGCGGCCAGGGCCTGGTCCATCGCCAGCACGCACAGGCGCTGCAGCAGTTCGGTCTTGCTGCCGTACCGGCGATAGAGCGTGCCAATGCCGACCCCGGCGCGCTCGGCGACCGCCGAGATCGGCGCGTCCGCGCCCTGGGCGGCGAAGACGTCCCGGGCCGCTTCGAGCACGACCAGGTCGTTGCGCCGGGCCTCGGCCTGCCGGCCGTGCCCGGACTGCGGGCGCAGGGACCGGAACGTCACCGGGCCAGCCTACTTTATCCGGAGTGAAACATTCCGATAAGCTCTTAGTCGGAAAGAATCGCTCCGGTAAAGGAGGCGTGCTGTGCGCGCGGTGGTGATACGGGAGTTCGGCCCGCCGGAGGTGCTCGAGTCCGCCGAGGTGGCCGAGGTCAGGGCCGGCCCGGGCGAGGTGGTCATCGACGTCGAGTTCGCCAACGTCACGTTCGTGGAGACGCAGGTCCGGGCCGGCCGGCCGCCGCATCCGTCGATGCTCCCGGCGCTGCCGGCCATCCTGGGCAACGGCGTCGGCGGCACGGTGGCCTCGGCTGGGGCTGGGGCTGGGGGCGGGGCTGGGGCTGGGGGCGGGGCAGGGGCAGAGGCTGGGGGCGGCCGTCGGGTGGTGGCCAGCCTGAACGGCACGGGCGGGTACGCCGAACGGGTGGTCTCCCCCGCGTCCCGGCTGATCGAGGTCCCGGACGCGGTGACCATGCGGGACGCCGTCGCGCTGCTGGCCGACGGGCGGACGGCGCTTGCCCTCGCGGCCCGGGCGGGCCTGCGCGCGGGCGAGACCGTCCTGGTCGAGGCCGCGGCCGGCGGCGTGGGGACGCTTCTGGTGCAGATCGCCCGCAACGCCGGAGCCCGGGTCGTGGCGCTGGCCGGCCAGCCGCGCAAGCTCGCCCTCGCGCGGGATCTGGGAGCCGACCTGACGGTCGACTACAGCCGCGACGGCTGGGAAAAGCAGGTCCGCGACGTGGCCGGCGAGGTGGACGTGGTGTTCGACGGCGTGGGCGGGGACATCGGGCTGGCGGCGTTCGGGCTGCTCGGCGTGGGCGGCCGGTTCTGCCCGTTCGGCATGGCCAGCGGGAGCTTCGCCCCGGTCACCCCGGAACTCGCCGAGGCCCGCCAGGTCACCGTGCGGGCCGGGGCGGGCGCGAGCCCGGAGGAACTGGCGGCACTGGTCCGGACGGCCCTGGCCGAGGCCGCGGCCGACCGCCTGCGGCCGGTCATCGGCCAGGAATTCGAGCTGCCCGCGGCGGCTAGCGCGCACGCGGCGATAGAGGCCAGGACGACGGTCGGCAAGACCCTGCTGACGGTGCCGCAGTAGCCACCGGGATCCGCGGGCCCGTAGCATGCCGTATGCCTCATCGCGGCGGCCTGCGCCAGCTTGGGTTCAGCCGAGGCGCGGCCAGGGTGACCGTTATCAATTTGTTATACTTAGTCCAGTATTTCCCGGCTCGGGCGCCACTCTGACCGATTGGTGGCATCTACACCAATTCGTGGAACTTCCGCGATCAGCGGACTCAGGATGAGGTGCTTTGCAATGCCAGAGCCGAACATGAACTGGTACTTCCAGCCGCGTCGTCACCGGGATGGAACTAGTCATAGCGACAACGACTCAGCCCCTGGCCTGATTACCCTGCCGCCGGAAGTGCTGCAACAGCATGGCGCCCGGGTGCTCGACCCAGAGACCGCCGTGGCCGTCTCCGGTTACCGGCCGCCTCGCTCGACGGTCTACCGGGCCAGGACGCTGCTAGTCCCCCCTGAATTGCAGCGGGAGCCGACCGTCGGGCTCATCAACGCGGTCCTGCGCGGCGTTGGCATGAAGCTGCTCCCGTCCGCGTCTGGCCACGATACGGACCATGGCAACCCAGACATGATCCGCCTGCTGGCGGTGCTGCCGCGTCCCGCGATCCTGGTCGCGACCGAAGGTGAACCGAAACCGATGGTGGTCGACGCGTGGGTGGCCCTGCAGGCGCTGCGCGCCGCGGCCGCCCCCCCGCCGGATAAGGCACCGGATAAGGCGGACGTCCGCCGGCTGTACAAGGCGGACGTCGATCGGATCGCGCTGGAGCATCTGCTCGTCGGCTCGGCCATCACGGGAAGCCCGGCCTATGGCGGCGGCGGCCTCACCGGGAACCCGGGTAGCGGCACCGGCGGCACCGGGCCCACCAGCACCGACTCCTACATGTTCAGCGGCGGCGACACGCGCACCCCGGTCGCGGTCCTCCTCGACGCGCCCACACGCATGCCCCGAGCCGACTGCGTGAACAAGTATGGCCGACGTCCGGTGGTCGCCGTCGTGGATACGGGCGTCCGGGCCCATCCGTGGCTGAATGTGGCGGCGAAGCCGGGGGGCGGGTATGACACCGACCCAGAAAACAACGGCGACGGCTTTATCGAGATCGATGACGACATCCAGAAGGCCATCTGGGCGGAAGGCGAGCACGCGGAGTCGTCCGGCGACCAGCCGCGACAGGTGATCAGGCACGCATGGGACACGCCGATCACGGCGAACCCGCTGATCGGCGAGCTTGGCGCCGCCGAGGGCCACGGCACCTTCATCGCGGGCATCGTGCGCCAGGTGGTGCCCGATGCCAGGGTCCTGGCCCTCCGAGTTATGCACAGCGACGACGTTGTCTACGAGGGCGACCTCATCTGCGCCCTCAGCATGCTGGCCAACCGCATCGCAGTCGCCCAGGCGAGCGACTCGGACAAGATGGTCGACGTGGTCTCGCTGTCGCTCGGTTACTTCAGCGAGTCCGCGGGCGACGAGGCCTTCAGCGTCCCGCTAGGGCAGGTGATCGAGGCGCTGCTCAACATGGGTGTCGTGGTCGTCGCAGCAGCCGGGAACTACTCAACCAGCCGCAGGTTCTACCCCGCGGCATTCGCGCAGCGACCGGCCGCGCCGGGTCAGGTGCCGCTAATCAGCGTGGGCGCGCTCAACCCGAACGGCTCCAAGGCGGTCTTCAGCGACGGCGGCCATTGGGTGACGGCCTGGGCCTCGGGCGGCGCCGTGGTCAGCACCCTGCCGACCGACGTCAACGGCAGCCGTAGCCCTGAGCTCAGAATGCCCGCGCATCCGGCCAACCAGATGCCCCCAGGCGTCTCGCTGCCCAGCCACCGCGAGGCCCTCGATCCAGACGACTACTCATGCGGATTCGGGGTCTGGAGCGGCACGTCGTTCTCGGCCCCGCTGCTGGCCGCGCAAATCGTCCGGTCGCTGCTGAAGGGACCAGCCGATCCCGGGTCTGGCCTCGTGCTGAAGCCCTGCGGGAAACAGGCAACGACGAACCGTGCGCTGGCTGCCCTGAACGCCATGGGCTGGCCGGGCTGATCGCGGTGGACGACAGCAAGCCCGCCACGGTCCAGGCCACACAGCTGAACCGCAACGCGCGCATCGCAAGCCTGGTGAGCGCGGCCAGGCAAGGGAGCAAGGATGCCCTCGGCCAGATCGTGACCGAACTTAGTCCGCTGCTGTGGCAGGTCGCGCGCGCGGCTGGGCTGAGTTCCAGCGATGCGGAGGACGTGCTGCAGACGGTGTGGATGCGCCTCGTCGCTCACCTGGACGACATTCATGACTCGGCGGCACTCACCGGCTGGCTGGTCGTCACCACCAGAAGGGAAGCGTGGCGGGTGCGGGCCGCGGGGCGGCGGCAGATTCCGGCGGACCAGGAATCGTTCGATGAGCTGCCCGACCAGGGTCATGGTTCAGAGGAGCAGGTCATCCTCGATGACCAGCGGCGTGCGCTGTGGGTGGCCATCGGCCAGCTCTCTGCGCGGTGCCAGGAACTGCTGCGGGTCATCGCCTTCGCGCCGCGTCCGGACTACGCGGCAGTGGCCGCCGCCCTCGGCATGCCGGTTGGAAGCATCGGTCCCACTCGCGGCCGGTGCCTGGCCAAGCTCCGCGCTCTGCTCGCCAGTGACCCGGAGGTGAGTCCGGGATGACGCCGCCGGACGCAGACCGCCTGCCGTCGGCTGACGAGCCCTTCGATGACGTCGATCTCGGGCTGCTTGACGATATCCGCGAGCTGTTCCAGGCCGCTGACCCCATGCCGCCGGATCTCCCGGAGCGGATCAGCTTCTTCATCGCGCTCCGCGACCTGGAGATCGAGGTGGCTCGGCTCGCCGAGGAGGATCAGCTGACTGCGGCCGCCCGCGGGGCGGAGCAGAGCCGCACTATTACCTTCGACAGCGACAGCCTGACCATCATGATCAGAATCGACGCCAACCGAGACGGGACGGTACGTGTCGACGGCTGGCTGGCACCGCCACAGCGCCGCGAGATCGAGATGAAGACCGCGGCGGATCCGCTGAGCGTGGCCAGCGACGAGCAAGGGCGCTTCTCCTTCGCCCGGGTGCCGCAGGGAACGGCTCAGCTTGTGGTCCGGCCCGCCGAGCAGGGGCCGAGCGGAGCCGGGCGGTCTGTGGTGACCCCCGCGCTCATTCTCTGACCGGCCATCTGGGAGGTACCTTCCGAATGCCCCGCGCCGTGCGGCGGTCGACCCGTTCCCAGGGCTCGCTGGCCCGCGCCGAGAGCCGGGCCCGCGAGGCGCGGGAGCGTGGCCTGCGAGAGGGTAACGCGGGCCGCCCGGCGGCCGGCGCCCGCCACGCCCGCGCGGGGCTGCGGCAGCTGGGCTGGGCGGAAGACGGGAAACAGCCCGGCACACGGCTGCACGAGGCGCATCATGCCCTGGCCGCCCGGCTGCTAGGGGTCTTGGCGGAATGGGAGTCCGAGCTGGGCCGCACCGAGTACGGGCTGCGTCTCCTGGACCGCGCCGAGAGCCTGACCGCACCGGATGACCGGGGCACCCTGCTTCTCCAGCGAGGTCTTATCTTCATGCGGACAGGGCGGGAAGGCGACGCGCTCGGCATACTCGACGATGCGGTGGGCCAGTTGGAGGGGGACCCGGCGGAGACCGCGACCCTAGCTACCTCACTGCTCAATCGCAGCTTCGCCCACCTCAACCTCGGTCAAGTCCGGCGGGCGCGAGCCGACCTGGTCTGGTGCCGCCGCATCGCGACAGCTGAGGGCCACGACCTGATCGCAGCCAAGGCGCTGCACAACCTGGGTTACTGCGACCTGCTGGCGGGCGACATTCCCGCAGCGCTTCAGCTCTTCAACGCGGCCGCCAACGTGTACCGGCTGAGCGCGCCCGGCTTTCTCCTCGTGCTGGCGGTGGATAAGGCCGCTGCGCTGCTCGCGGCCGGGCTCGCCGGTGATGCGGCCAGTGAGCTGGATGCCGCGATGGCCTCGTCCCGGCGGCAGCGGTTTGATCAAAATCTTGCCGAAGCGCAGCTGGCCAGGGCACAGGCCGCGCTGGCCGCTGGTGAGCTGGCCGGGGCGCGCCGCTGGGCGGCCGCGGCCGAGCGGCGTTTTCGCCAGCGAGGCAACGACGCCTGGGCCTGCCTGGCAGAACTCACCCGGCTTCGCGCACGGTTCACCTCACCCGGCCGTCGGGCGCCCATCGCTGCCGAGGCGCTGCTGCTCGCCGAGCGGCTGCGCGGCTACGGGCTCGCCAACGACGCGGACATGGCCGAGTTGCTCGCGGCCCGCGCTCTGCTCGCGGCTGGGCGTCCGGATGAGGCCAGGCGACGGCTCGCGGCGGTGCGCCGACGCGAAGCGGAGGTGCCGCTGGCCGTCAGCCTGTTGCGCAGACTGGTCCGGGCCGAGCTGGCGGAGCGGGAAGAGCGGCCCGGGGCGGCGCTGGCCGAGCTCCGGGCGGGCCTGGCCCTGGTGCAGGCCCGGCGCGGCCGGCTCGGCAGCCTTGACCTGCAGACCGGCACCGCCGCGCTCGGCGCGGACCTGGCCGACTCCGGCCTTCGGCTGGCGCTGGACCGGGAATCCGCGCCTCTGGTGTTCGCCTGGCTGGAACGGTCCCGGGCGCAGGCGTTCCGGGTCAGGCCGGTGCGTCCGCCCGCTGACCCGCAGGCAGCGACCGCCGTCGCCGAGCTGCGTCAGCTCGCCTACCTGATCCGCCATGCCGAGCTGACCGGTAACCGCGACCCGGCCATGATGGCCAGGCGCACCGAGCTGCAGCGCGAGATCAGGGAGCACGGCTGGCAGGCCAGCGGCCTGAGGAAGGCAACGGCACAGGCCAGCCTCGGTGAGGTGAGCGCGGCCCTGGAGCACAGCGGGCAGACCCTGGTGGGCATCCTGGCCCGGTCCGGCCAGATGCTCGCGGTGGTCGTGCGGCGCGGATCGGCGCGTCTCATCGGGCTCGGCGACTTCGAGGCGGCTGTCGAGGCGGCCAGGCGGCTGAACGCCGACTTTGACATCCTGGCTGGGCGGCGGCTGCCCGCCCGGCTAGAGGCCGTGATCAGGGAGTCGATCCGGCACCAGGCAGAAACGCTCACGGCCGAGATCGTCGCGCCGCTGCGAGGTTCGATCGGCGACGGCGCCGTCGTCTTCGTCCCGGCCGGACCGTTGGCCAGCATTCCCTGGGGGGTGCTACCTGACCTGCGCGGCCGTCCGGTCACAGTCTCCCCGTCCGCGTCCTCGTGGCTGGCCGCCTGGCGCCGCGGGCAGGCCGAGGCGGCGCTGCTGCCGGCCCAGTCGCCGCTGCTGGTCGCGGGGCCTGACCTGGAGCACGCGACCCGGGAAGTCACTGAGATAGCCAAGACCTACCCAGGCTGCCGCCCGCTGCTCGCAGGCACCGCCACCGTAAGCGCCACACTGAGGGCCCTAGACGGGGCGCCCCTCGCCCACCTGGCCGCGCACGGGCACCATGACCAGGAGAACTTCCTGTTCTCCAACGTCGACCTGGCCGACGGCCCGCTCATGGCCTACGACATCCAGCAGCTCGCGGCCGCTCCCCGGCACGTGGTCCTGTCATCCTGCGATGTCGGGCGGACCGTCGTGCGTCCCGGCGAGGAAATCCTCGGCTTCACTGCGGCCCTGCTCTACATCGGCACCGCGACCGTGACCTCCAGCATCACCCGGGTGGGCGACGACGCTGCCGTCGGCATAATGACCGCCTACCACCGCTTGCTCGCGGCCGGCACCCGACCCGCCGAGGCGCTCGCCAAGGCCACCGCCACCGAGCCGTACAGCCCATTCGTGTGCTTCGGCGGCGGCTAGCCCACGGCGCCTCACCTCGGGCACTCCCGAGACCGGGTGATCTCTCCGGTAGACAAGTTGACCGCTGGTCCATTATTGTGCAATAAGTTGACTCACGGTCCAGTTTATCGGGGCGATCTGTCCCCGGACACCCACTATGAGGAGACTGCTCGTGCGACGCGTGCGTTATTACTCCCACGGAGGCCCCGAGGTCCTGGTGACCGAGGAAGCCGACATCCCCGAGCCCGGCCGCCGACAGGTACTGATACGCACCGAGGCGATCGGCGTCAACTACGTCGATGTCCAGCTCCGTCGCGAGACCGCTGCAGATTCGATCTACTTCCGCTCGCTGCCCGCCACCCTGACCGGCGACGTGGTCGGCCTGATCGAGAAGGTGGGCGCGGGGACCGACCCCGCCCTCGCGGGGACCCGGGTGACCGTCCTGCTCGAGGACGCCTACGCCGACTTCGTCGTCGCCGACGCCGACTGGCTCGTCAGCGTGCCCGACAGGCTCGGCGCCGATGCCGCGAGCATGCTGCCCACGGTCGGAGCCGTCGCGCTCGGCGCGCTACGCACCGGGTGTCTCGGTCAGGGAGACACCGTCCTGATCACCGCGGGCGCCGGGGCGATCGGACATCTCGCCGTGCAACTGGCCAGACAACAAGGGGCTGGGACGGTCATCGCCACCGCGGGTTCACCGGGCAAGCTCGCCTTCCTCAAGGAGCTGGGCGCCGACGTCGCCGTCGACCACACCCAGCCCGGATGGTCCGACCAAGTGCGGCTCGCGGCGCCCGGCGGCGTCGACGTGATCCTGGAGGCGGTGGGCGGTGAGATGCTGCACAAGAGCATCGGGCTGCTCGCCCCGTTCGGCCGGGCCGTCGTCTACGGCGCGGCCGCCGGCGACCTGACCAGCATCCCGGTGACGAGCCTCTTCCCGCTGAAGACCGTGTCCGGCTTCTCGCTGCTGGCGTGGCGCGCCGCCGATCCGGAGCAGGCCCGCGCGGACATCGCTGGGCTCACCGGGCTGCTCGAGACGGGCCAGCTGCACATCGCCGCGACGGCACTCCCGCTCGCCGAGGCGGTGCAGGCGCACCGGCTGCTTGAGGATCGGACCGTAATAGGCCGGCTGATCCTTCTGCCGTGACGAACGCTACCCAGCCAGTCAACCCGGGCTTGGGCCGCAGACCGCCGCATCCCGCTGCTGGCGCTAGCCGAGGTGGGCAGCGGCCCAGCAGGTGGCGCCGGTATGACAGTTCTCCAGGGCGCTGAGCGCTTTGCGCAGGGCGGCAGGGACGCCTTTCCCGGCCAGGTTGTCCAGCTCGTAGGGGTCGGTCACGGTGTCGTAGTACTCCTGCGCGCCGCCCGCGTACCGGACGTAGAGCGCGGTCGCGGTTCGCACCGCCTCATAAGTCGCCGGGTCCCCCGGCTTCTGGGTCTGCCGGTCCGGGTCGCCCGGTGAGAAATCCGGGCCGTGATGCTCGATGAGAATGGCCTGCCGCCAGTCCGCCGGGTCCTGCCCGTGCCACAGGCCGGCCAGGCTATGACCGTCGACGTCGGCGGGGACGGGAAGGCCCGCGAGGGTCTGGAACGTGGGGCACAGGTCGATGTTGGATGCCAGCTGGCTGACGACGCGGCCGGCCGGGACACCCGGGCCGCTGACGATCAGCGGCACCTGGATGTCGGTGTCGAAGGCGGTCTGCTTCCCTGAGGCGAGCGTGTACTCGCCCATGTGGAAGCCGTTGTCCGAGCTGAACACGAAGTACGTGTCCTGGGCCAGGCCCTTGGCCTGCAGCTCGTGTTCGAGCTCGCCGATCATGTCGTCCACGGAGAGATCGGCCTCCACCCGCTTGCGGAACGTGGTGGTGATCGCGTCCTGCTCGGCGGCCGACAGGGGCGCGTGCCCGACCAGCCACGGCGGCGGATCGGCGGGCAGCCGGTCGTAGGCCGGGGTCTTCGGGTAGGCCAGCTGCTGTGCCGCGTGCGCGTAGCGAGGCGCGGGCGTGTACGGCGCGTGCGGGGCGAACGTGGCCACCTCGAGCATGAAGGGCAGGCCCGAGGCGGCCGATGAGCCAATGAAAGCGCTGGCCTTCGCGGCCAGCACATCGGTCAGGTAGTCCTTCGCATCGCCGCCGTAGGGCTGCCGCCGACCGTCCTGATTCAGGGTGTAGTCGAACTCGGGGTAACCGTTTCCGGCGACGTCCCACTCGTCCCAGCCGGGCGGCACCGGGTCCGCGGGCTGATACTGATTCAGGTACTTGCCCATCATCGCGGTGCGGTAGCCGGCGGCATGCAGTGCCACCGCGAACGACTTCTGCTGGTCGCCGTGCCGGTTGAAGGCGTTATACCCGCCGTCGTGGCCGGCATTGGTGAAGACCCCGTCGTCGTGCGGGTACTCGCCGGTGAAGATCGCCGAGCGCGACGGGCAGCACAGCGAGTCCACTACGTCGTAGCGGGACATCGTCGTCCCGGCCTGTTCCAAGGCCAGCACGTGTGGCATGTGACTGACCAGGTTCCAGGACAGGTCATCGGTGAGCACGAAGACGAAGTTCGGACGCGAGCGGTCGTGGGTGCCGGACGCGGGAGGAGGCTTCGGGTGGTTGACGCCTGGGGACGTGCATCCGGCCACGGCGGCGACGGCGAACAGGACGCCGACCACGGCTCCGGCGAATTTCCTGGTCATCACCCTGCCCTTGTCGAACCCGGCAGGCCCGCCACGCCTGTCGCGGGAACTGGCGGATCCGCACGCATCCAGGCATGTTACTTAGCCGCCAAAGGCACCATTCGCCCGGCTAGCTCTGTCCCGCGAAGGGATCCAGGAAACGCACCCCGCTCCGACGAGCCTACGAGCGTCAGACCCGGCGCAGCACGGCGACTACCTTGCCGAGGATTTCGGCCTCGTCGCCTGGGATCGGGGCGTATGCGGGGTTGTGCGGAATCAGCCAGACGTGCCCGTCGGCCTTCTTGAACGTCTTGACCGTTGCCTCCCGGTCCGCCGACGTGTCGCTCTCGATCGTCGCGGCGACGATGTCGCCGTTCTCGACGTCTGACCCCCGGCGGACAACCACCCAGTCGCCGTCGGTGATCGCGGCGTCGATCATCGAGTCCCCCACGACCTTGAGCGCTATGAGCTCACCCTCGCCGACCAGCCGTCTGGGCAGAGGGATGACCTCCTCGATCTGCTCGTCGGCGAGGATCGGACGGCCGGCGGCGATCCGGCCGACCAACGGCACGCCGGCCGTGGCCAGCCCCCCGGTGTCGCCGTCTGCGAGATCAGCATGCTCCGCGATGCCCGAAGAAGGGAGCGAGCGCACTACCGCCGTGCGCGGGCGGCCGGCCCCGCGGATCAGGTATCCCTTCTCCGCCAGCGCCGATAGCTGATAAGAGACACTCGACGTGCTCGCCAGCCCGACGGCGTCCCCGATCTCCCGCATGGTGGGCGGGTAGCCGCAGGCCTGCGTGGAGTCCTCGATGACCTGGAGGACCTTGCGCTGACGGTCAGTCAGCTGCGGACCGGCCATTTCGGGTGCCTTGGCGCGTCTCATCCCGAGCCTCCGCTATCAGTAGATGTGTTCAATAAACCATAGTACAGCGTAGATCTATCAAACACACCTACGAATGATTACGCCGACTGCAGATGCGCCGCCCGCAGCGGCCGGCGACGGCCAGCCGGCGGAGTGCACGTCGTGATGAGGGCGCCAGCTAGTCTGCTGGGGCGTCCAGCACCGCGCAGGCCAGTGCCCGCATGGCTGCGGCCAGCTGCTTCGGTCCGTCGGCGACCAGCTGAGCCAGGATTGGCTCGCTGTGCAGGGCGCCGAGCATGAGATGGGCGATCATGTCAGCGTCGGCATCAGGCCGCTGCGCGGTGATGAGCGCAGCGATGTGGCCATGCCAGAACCGGTAGACAGGGTGGTCGTCCCGGTGGTGCGACCCATGTTCGCTCGCGGGCGGCTCCGCGGCGGTCGAGTAGGCGAGCTCGGCCATGAGGCTCTTGTTGCGGCTGACCAGCTCGATGATCGCGTCCAGGAAGGCGAGCAGCCGGTCCCGGTCGGGGGCGCCCTCCCCCAGCGGCGGCGGCCCGGATGTCACCGCCTGCTCCAATGAGGCGGCCCGCTCGATCATGAGCGCGCGCATCAGCCCCATCCGGTTCCCGAACCGGTGGAAGACCGTGCCCTTGCCCACGCCGGCCATGGCCGCGACCTGCTCCATCGAGATGTCTTGCGGCCGGCGGATGGCGAGCAGCTCCTCGGTGGCCGCGAGAATCGCACGGCGATTGCGCATCGCGTCGGCGCGCTCGGGCCGCCCCTCAGTCATCGGGCCTCGCTCTCGTAGACAACTTGACTGTGGTCCAGTATTGTGCAATAAGTTGACCCGCGGTCCAGTTTACCGGGTCTGGTGCTGCAGGCAACGCAACACCAGACTGGCGCGGGGCACAGAAGACTGGCGCAGAGCAGTTATTCGGAGGGTGCGGTATTCGTGCGGGTCCACGTCGCGGAACGGCCAGTTCCGTTGGCCCGAACCCTGCCTTCGTTCCTCAGCCGTTCCAGGACGAGCCGAATGGTCTGGTCGCTAACACCCGGCACCGCCACCCTGATGTCGGCGAGGCGGAACGTGACCGGTGCGCGGCGCAGGATGTGTTCGCGGACGCGCTGCTGCTTGGTCCCGGGGCTCTGGGCCGCAGCCGCGCGATCGGCGAAGACGGCGTAGGCACCGGCGATCACTCTGGTGAAGTAGCCGAGCCAGGGCCATGGGGCGGCGGTGCCCTCGTGCCAGCCGCGGGTGGAATCCAGGAGCGCCTGGTAGTAAGCGTCAGCTGATTCGGCGACCGCTTGCTCAAGGCTGACGTAGCGGCCGACCGTTGCAGGTGCAGGTGCAGGATCAGGCCGGCGTTCAGCGGGCGCCAGTCCTGCTGGAACAGGCCGTGGGCCCGGCGTGGTTGACCTGGCGCGCGCTCTAGCACCCAGACTCGTGCTCAGCGCCCGGGCGGGCCGGGCGGCTGGAGAGGAACCGCGCATGAAATACCGCACGATTGGCACGGCCCCCAAGACCCGCCGTGAGGTGAGCGTGCTCAGCCTGGGCACGATGCACTTCGGCACGGCGACCGACGAGGCGACCTCGTTCGCGATCCTGGACCGGTACGTGCAGGCCGGCGGCACCTTCATCGACACCGCCGACAACTACGCGTTCTGGGTCGGCACCCAGGGCGGGGAGAGCGAGGAACTGCTGGGCCGCTGGCGGCGCAACCGCGGCGTCGGCGAGGAGATCGTGATCGCGACCAAGGTCGGCGCCCGGCCGCTGGCCCCGGGCACCAGCTTTACCGACAACGCCGAGGGCCTGTCGGCCCGCGTGATCCGCGAGTCTGCCGAACGCAGCCGGGACCGGCTCGGCATGGCCCGGCTGGACTTGCTGTACGCGCATATCGAGGATCCGGCGGTGCCGCTGGCCGAGACCGTGGAGGCTTTCGCCGCGCTGGTGGCCGAGGGCACCGTGGGCCTGCTGGGGGTGAGCAACCACTGGGCCTGGCGGGTGGAACGGGCCCGCAGCCTGGCTGCCGCGGCCGGGCTGCCCGGCTACGAGGTGCTGCAGTACCAGCACAGCTACCTGCGGCCGCGCACCGACCTGCCGGGCAGGCGCTCCCCAGACGGCATGCCGGGCATGCTGGGCGGCGACCTGCTCAGCTACCTGCGGGCAGAACCGCAGCTCACGATGGTCGCCTACTCACCACTGCTGAAGGGCGGCTATGTCCGCCAGGACAAGCTGGATGCCGCCGAAGTCGCCGAGTTCGACCATCCGGGTACGCCCGCCCGGCTGGCGGCGCTGCGGGAGGTGGCCAAGGACGCCGGCGCGACGGTCAACCAGGTGGTGCTGGCCTGGCTGATCGGCGCGCAGGTCCCGATAATCCCGCTGGTCGGTGCCTCCTCGATGGCGCAACTGGACGAGAGCCTGGCCGCAGTGGACCTGGAGCTGACCACGGAACAGCGCACCAGGCTGGACGCGGCCCGGTGACCGTGGCGCCAGGCGCCCGCACGAGCCGGGCATGCCAGAGTCGGTACGTGGAGACTGCGGCGCAGATACTGCACCGGCTGACGTCCTATGAACCTGGCCGGGCCTGGGACGCACCCGTGGATGATCCTCGCGTGGTGCAGGACCTTCAGGCCAACGACCCGGCCCGGCGGCCGTGGTTCTTCAAGCGCTACCCGCAGCTGCTGCCCCGCCTGTCGCTGCCCCGGGACCTGCCAGCGACAACGGCACCGGCCATCGCGGTGCTCGCCGGCGCTGCTGACCTCCCGCGCACGGAGCTGGACCTGGCGCAGCTTTCCCGGTTGCTGCATCTGTCCGCCGGGGTGGTGCGCACGATAGAGCAGCCCTACGGGACCCACCCGTTCCGCGCCGCAGGGTCGGCAGGCGGCCGTTTCCCGCTGGAGCTGTACGTCGCGGTGCCTCAGGGCCTGCCGCTGCCCGCGGGCGTGTACTGGTACAGCCCGCTGGAACACGCGCTCGCGCAGGTCGGGCCCCCGCCGCACGCGGGTGCGCCAGCAGTGATCGTCACCGGCGTGCCGTGGCGCACCGGCTGGCGTTATCGCGAGCGCGGCTACCGGCACATGTACTGGGACGCCGGCACGATGCTGGCCCAGTTGCTGGCGCTCGCCGACTCCGCCGGTCTCACCGCTGCGCTGTATACCCGCTTCCCCGACGCGGCGGTGGCCGCGCTGACCGGGGCGGACCAGGTGCACGAGATGCCGATCGCGGTGGTCGGCCTCAGCGAGGCCGCCCCCGCGCTCGAAGCGACCGGCCCCGCGGTCGCGGGGGAGGTCGACGCCGCGCCTGTCGAGTTCCCCCTCGTGACCAGCGCGCAGCGAGCCGGGGAGCGCGACCGGCTCGGGACGCCATGGGACCTGGGCGCCCCGGTGGATGTCCCGGTCCTCATCTCGGCGCCTCTCGACAGCGTGGTCCTGGCGCGCGGGTCTCAGCGGCGCATGGACAGCAAGCGCGGTCTGGCGCAGAGCCTCCTGCGCACTTCTATGGGCGTCGCCCTTCGCGGGATCAGCCTGCCCCACCGGGTCGCGGTGCACGATGTCGAGGGCCTCGCGCCGGGCGTTTACCGCTGGCCCGACCTGTCGGCTCCAGCGCGCGCAGGCGCGCTCCGGGACGAGCTGCACCGGGTGTGCCTGGGCCAGGCCCTCGCACGCGACGCCGCGTTCGTCGTCATCGCCGCAGCCGACATGGACGGATTCGACGACCGGGACTACCGCGAGGCGCAGCTCGCGGCCGGCCTGGCCGAGGGCCGGCTGCACCTGGCCGCTTACGCGCTCAGCGCCAGCGCGTCCGGGATGACCTTCATCGACAGCGAAGTGCCGTCACTGCTGGGCGAACCATTGAGCGCCCTGCTCTTCACCTGCGTCGGCGTGCCACAGTACGCCTCAGCGGCCGGCGGCCCGCCCGGCGCGCCGACCCCGGTGCGCATGATGACATCACGGTGATGTAACCGTCATCAACAGGGCGAACGTATCAGCGCATACCGGTAGCACCGACCCTAGAACGATCTTGAAACGGCCGTGGGTGAGGAGCCGACCGCAGAGTCGGCTCCTCACGCTCACTTTGCTGGCGCAGAGCACTTATTCGGAGTGTGCGGTATTCCCTGTCTGCCGCCGGCGTCTCGCCGCCCGATAGGCATCGACCGTTCCGGCCTTCACTCGCAGGGTCTCTATCAGCGCGCCGCAGCACGCGATGAGCGCGCCAGAGGCGATGAACGCCGCCGACATGCCCGCAGCTTGGGCGGTCATCACTAGCGCGAGGCCGCCGGTGACCTCCCCGGCAGTCTCGGCCTGGGAGAGAAAAGAGTGAATCGTCGCCCTGATGTCGCTTGTCGTGCGCCGGTTCACCCAGATCACGCTTACCGCCCTGGTAAGCCTGAAGGCGACGCCGCTGGCGAGCAGCAAACCAATGCCACCGACGATGACGTCGGGCGCGAGGGCTAGCATGACCAGGCCAGACGCGCCTGCGAAGCATCCGATCGCGTAAGCGCGGCGGGCCGCAGCCGCCCTTTCGATCCGTGTCTCCACCGAGCGCAGGGCGATGACACCGGCCGCCGACGCCAGGATCCCGACCGCCGCGTAGGAGACAGCCGGATCGCCTGGCAGGCCGAAATCAGGCGGAAGCTGCCATCTCGATGAACATGAGTGCCGCACGCATCTGATGCAATACCGCTCGCTTCTAGCTGCAGCCGCTGGTGGAGCCGCAGCCCTCGCAGACGTAGCAGCTGCCCGCCGGGCGCATCTTGGTGCCGCAGGTCAGGCACAGCGGAGCGTCCGCCGTCCGGCCCTGCTGGGACTCGATCAGTTCGGTCGAGCTATGCGGCCCGGCCGGAAAGGGGGGGGTGGCTGACTGAGCCGGCGCCTGGGCAGGCACCACGGACCGTTCGGCATGAGGTTGTTCCACGGCGGCCGACTGGGCAAGTTCCACCGGGTCCACCTCCTCGGCCAGCCCGGCCGGGTCGTGGCCGGCCACCTCGGCGGCGCGCTCGGCGGCGGACAGGATGCCGAGTTCGGCGCGGTCCTCGTAGCGCAGGTGGTCCAGCGCCAGGCGGCGGAAGATGTAGTCCATCACCGAGCTGGCGATCCTGATGTCCGGGTCGTCGGTCAGGCCGGCCGGCTCGAACCGCATGTTGGTGAACTTGGCCACGTAGGAATCCAGCGGGATGCCGTACTGCAGGCCGACCGAGATGGCCATGGAGAAGGCGTCCATCACGCCAGCCAGCGTCGAGCCCTGCTTGCCGAGCTTGAGGAACACCTCGCCCACGCCGTCGTCCGGGTAGCTGGAGGCGGTCATGTAGCCTTCGGCGCCGGCGACGGAGAACCTGGTCACGGTGGCGGGCCGCTGCCGCGGCAGCCGACGGCGGACCGGCCGGTGCTCGTGCGGCGCGGCGGCCGGAGCCTGGGCAGCCTGGGCGGCGGCCTCGGCCGGCTTCTTCCTGGCGTCCGAAAGCGGCTGGCCGACCTTGCAGTTGTCCCGGTAAATGGCCAGCGCCTTCAGGCCCAGTTTCCAGCCCTCGAAGTAGATCCGCTCGATCTCCTCGACGGTGGCGCTCTCCGGCATGTTGACCGTCTTGCTGATCGCGCCGGACAGGTGCGGCTGGACGGCGGCCATCATCCGAACGTGGCCCATCGGGCTGATCGCGCGCTCGCCCATCGCGCAGTCGAACACCTCGTAGTGCTCGGGCCGCAGGCCGGGGGCGTTCACCACGTGGCCGTGCTCGGCGATGTACTCGGTGATCGCCTCCACCTGCTCGTGCGGGTAGCCGAGGTTCTTCAGCGCCCGCGGCACGGTCTGGTTGACGATCTGCATGGAGCCGCCGCCGACGAGCTTCTTGAACTTGACCAGGGCCAGGTCGGGCTCGATGCCGGTGGTGTCACAATCCATCATGAGGCCTATGGTGCCAGTGGGTGCCAATAGACTACTTTGGGCGTTTCTGTACCCATTGGCCTCGCCGAGCTCCGCGCACTTTTGCCAGGTCTCGTTGGCCAGGTCGAGGATCTCGCGGTCGATGGTGCCGACCGGGCGGATGCGGTCGCTGGCGTCGGCGTGCTTGCGGATGACGCGCTTGTGCGGCTTGGCGTTGCGCGCGTAGCCGTCGTAGGGGCCGACGGCTGCGGCTAGTTCGGCCGAGGTCTTGTACGCGGCGCCGGTCATCAGCGAGGTAATCGCGGCGGCGATGGCCCGGCCGCCCTCGGAGTCGTAGGCGTGGCCGGTGGCCATCAGCAGCGCACCCAGGTTGGCGTAGCCGATGCCCAGCTGCCGGTAGGCGCGGGTGGTCTCTGCGATCTTCTCGGTCGGGAAGTCGGCGAAGCAGATCGAGATGTCCATCGCGATGATGATCAGCTCGGTCATCTTGCTGAACCGCACCGCGTCGAAGGTGTCGTCGTCGCGGAGGAACTTGAGCAGGTTGATGCTGGCCAGGTTGCAGGACGAGTTGTCGAGACTGAGGTACTCACTGCACGGATTACTTGCGGTGATGCGGCCGGATTCGGGGTTGGTGTGCCAGTCGTTGATGGTGTCGTCGTACTGGATGCCGGGGTCGGCGCAGTCCCAGGCCGCCTGCGCCATCATGCGCAGCAGCTTGCGCGCGTCGACCCGCTCGACGACCTCGCCGGTGCGCCGCGCCAGCAGGTCGAACTCCTTGCCTTCCTCCACCGC
>WNGJ01002746.1_pt1 | contig 17964 bp, 23 predicted proteins | sample 5400611 | NCBI WGS metagenome assembly WNGJ01 (sample SAMN13153375, study PRJNA577476) | soil metagenome | isolation source: 40 cm soil or saprolite under Garry oak tree replicate 1 | place: USA:California | collected 2016-06-15 | reverse complement strand
TGCGGCATAGCCAGTATTTCATGGAATCTCAGGATGTAGTGACCGGGCCGGGCTCGGCTCATCATCAGCTGCAATTGCGCTCCACTCCTTACCACGCTGTGATGTTGGTTATTTACCTTATCGCCGTGGTTTTAATGGCGGAAAAATTCGCCATTCCATTGGATAACAGCGTGGAGCGATTTGGCATTCCGCAGGCGTTTGGCGGAGCACTGATTGCCGCGTTGGTGCTTGCGCCGGAAGGATTAGGCGCCATCCGCGCTACACTGAACAACCACCTCCAACGTTCTGTAAACATTCTGCTTGGCTCGGTGCTCGCAACCATTGGACTAACGATTCCAGCCGTGTTGACCATCAGCTTGATCACGAGGCGATCCGTCGTGCTCGGCGTGCAAGGCGGCAATCTTCCACTCCTCCTGTTAACGCTGGCTGTAAGCGTGGTTACCTTTACCAGCGGCAAGACCAACGTCCTGCAGGGCTGCATTCACTTGTTGCTCTTTGCTGTATTCTTGATGCTGATTTTTTTTCCCTAAGTTCTCCACGCGCACGCGAAACGTCCGTCGCGCCGATTCTGATCTACGCGCTTTATTCGCTGGAATCGCGTTCCGATTGGAGAAGCAGCGCAAATTGGTCTTAGTTGATGCTGAACAAGCGCCAAGAATAGCGTGACATTCCGAGGTTTTGTGATTTCCTCAGGATCTATCCCGTCATTCTCATTAACAATCGGCGGGGCGACTCTTTACGAATATGAAAAACCTTAAAAGTCTCAGGAAAAGGATCCGCCGGCTCGAAGCTCGGCTGCAAAAAGGCGGCAAGAAACTCGCCAAGCTGAAACAGAAGCTTGGAGTAGCAGAGACAGCCGCCGCAGCTTCGACGAAGAGGAAATCGGCCGCGTATGGTGGAAGAGCCGACAAGAAACCGGCCGCTGCCGTGAAGAAGCCGAGCGCTCCCAAAAAGGTGAAGAGAAAACTCAACCTTACACCGGAACGTCGCGCGCAACTGGCGGAGACGATGAAAGCCAGATGGGCTGCCAAACGAGCCGCCGCCGCGAGCGCGCAAAGCAGCCAATCCGCTCAGTGAGTCTTGGGAACATAATCTCCGAGCGCTTTGCTAGAACCAAAGCGCGAAGCGATCATATTTGAGCCCCGAAAACTTTCTGGGCTCTTGCGCTTAATCCGGCAGCTGCCGGACGCTTGGAGATCGCGATCCACTAGTCCGGCAGATGTCGGATCGTTCTCGTAGCATTCGTTAATTCCCGTCGCCTGTTCGAAGGACGTGTGAAATGATTTATCCATGGCTACCGAACGCGACTACGTCCTCGGCACACACGACGAGGAATTAATGAGACTCGGATTGCAGCATCGCGTCTGGCGTCCGGTGGTCTTGGACTGCTGGCAAAGAGCCGGGATCACCGTGGGCAAACGAGTGCTCGATCTCGGCGCGGGGCCCGGCTATGCGACGATCGATCTCGCGGAGATCGTTGGGTTAAGCGGTGAAGTGGTCGCGCTCGATCGATCGCACAACTTCGTCCGCGCGCTGAAAGAGACGTGCCGTGCTCGCTCGCTAACGAACGTGAAGATTCACGAGCTCGATTTAATGACCGACGACCTGCCAAAAGGGGATTACGACTTTTCCTGGTGTCGATGGGTAGTGTCGTTTGTCAGCGATCCCGCGCTATTAATTAAGAAACTGGCAGGCGTGATGCAAAAAGGCAGCATCGCCATCTTCCACGAATACGGGCACTATGAGACGTGGCGTTTTTTTCCCCGCCTGCCCATGCAGGAACGGTTCAGGGAACACGTAATTGCGACATGGCGTGAATCGGGCGGTGAACCGGATGGCGCTCCGGGATTGCCCGCGTTTTTGTCGGAGAATGATTTTCTTATTCGTTCGACTACACCGCACATATTTTGTGTGCGTCCGACCGATTATATGTGGCAATGGCCCGCTCAATTCATCGCCGTTTATCTTCCGCGCCTGATGGAGATGGGACGAATCGATCAAAAATTCGCCGACCAAGTACGTGCCGATTTAGCCGGCGCGGAAAAGAATCCAAATTTCTTGATGATTACTCCGCTCGTCCTGGAAATTGTTGCAGAAAAGATTGCTTAGAACCCATCTGGCTTTGTTGAAAAGGCTCGAGGTTTCTGGAGCACAGCCATCTTTCCTGCCTGCCGGATCACGGCTCGCAGGCGAGACGCCCGCGAGCCCCACAGGCTGGAAGCCTGTGCCCCCGCTCGCCGCTCGAAACCTTTTCAACAGTTCTGATAGCCAGCGTTGATTTCTGCTCCTCAGTATCTACTGTAGCTACATGGAAACTGCAAAGTTGTTTACGACGGGGGGATCGCAGGCGGTCCGGCTTCCCAAGGACTTCCGCTTTGAAGGAAACGAAGTTCTGATTCGCAAAGCAGGGAAGGCGGTCATTTTGGAACCGAAATCAAAGCGGGGATGGCCCCGAGGGTTTTTTAGCCGGATCCGCATCGCCGATCGTTCCTTCAAACGGCCGACCCAGGGAAGTCTTCCGCCGGCGCGCAAACTGTGAGCTGCTAATTCTGTGGAGTATCTTCTGGATACCGATATTTGCATTGATTTATTGCGCGGTCTGCGCTCCGTCGTCAGCAAACTGGAGAAGCTTTCGCCCGAGGATTGCGGTATCTCGGCGATCACGATTTTCGAACTGTTCGCTGGAGCTGCCAAGGCACGACAGCCGAGTAATGAGATCGACAAAATCGAGCGTCTAGTTTCAGTTTTGGAAGAAATCAGCTTTGATCGAGAAGCGGCTCAGCAGGCAGGGGCATTACGATATCGATTGGACAAGGCAGGAACGCCACTGGGGCCTTATGATCTTTTGATCGCAGCGCACGCTCTGGCTCTCGACCTGACTCTCGTGATTGCCAATACGGTTGAATTCGGTCGGGTCGCCGGTCTGCGGATCGAGAACTGGAGATAAGATCAATGCACGGCTCCCGCGAGACCGAGCCGCTCTGCGTCCGACTGAAGCGCGACGATGACTTCCGCGATTACCGTATCGAGGGGCATGCCGAGTTCTCCGGCGCCACGCACGATGTCATCGCGGTTCACCGCGCGCGCGAACGCTTTGTCCTTCATTTTCCTTTTCACCGCTGCAACATCGACATCTCGGATGTTTTTCGTCGGACGAACCAGCGCGACGGCGATGACGAAGCTGCTCAGCTCATCGACGGCGTAGAGGGTCTTTTCGAGAGGTGTCTCGCGCGAGACATTTGCGTAATCGGCGTGCGAAAGAATTGCCCGGCAGATTTCTTCACTCCAGCCGTGCTCGCGGAGCCACGCAACGCCGACGAATGGATGGCCTTCGGTCGGGCTGTGTTCCAGATTCGGATGGCGCTCATAATCCATGTCATGGAGAAGGCCAACTGCCTCCCACAAGTCCGCGTCAGCGCCATGTAATTGCGCGAAATGCTTCATTGAGTCAGCGACGGCGTAGCAATGTTTCCTCAGACTTTCCGATTGGATCCACTCGTGGAGAATGCTGAGAGCGCGCTCGGTTAAAGTTGCCATAAGAATAAAGTACTAGAGCAAGCGCAAACTGGAAGCACGGACTGCCGCCTCCCGCTGCGGTTTCTCCCTGGAGCCTCGTCGCTTTAAAAACGATGCAACCACGACTGAATACGAATTCGAAAGAGTGTGCGCTGGGATAAATCGCTGGCCTCCAAAGAAATCCAGATAGAGACCGCCTGCTTTTCCGGTTGCTTTTTGTCAGGTGGCAACTAATATCGTGCCCCTGTGTTTCCCCAACGCTACCCGAAGTGCGAACTTCGGAGTTTGAAGTTCGATGTTGGACGTTTGCTGCGATCACTGGTCAGATCCCCGATCCATTCACCAATCACCGATTACTATTCAGGTCCCACGCAACGTGACCGCACTCGCGCTCCATGTCGCGCCGTAGCCTTGCGCGAAGGCGGATTCACGCTCATCGAGCTCCTCGTCGTCATTAGCATCATTGGCCTCTTAATGGTGCTGATAGTGCCCGCGTTTACCAGTCTGAGAAGCGGGACTGACGCCACCAGCGCCGCGTACACGATCAAAGGCGTGCTCGACACAGCCCGCACCTACGCGAAAGCAAACAACACCTACACTTGGGTCGGTTTTTTTGAGGAGGACATCTCATCGGCAACGCCGGCGACCGCCGGAACCGGAAGGCTTGTGATGTCCATCGTTGCGTCAAAGGATGGAACGAATGTGTACGGCTCAGGCACGGGCACAATTGATCCGATAAAGCTGATCCAGATCGGGAAGTTGATAAAGATCGACAATGTTCATCTACCGCTTTTTGTCGTCGGCACAGGTAGCGGAGATACATTTGATACGCGTCCGATTCTCCAGAGCGACCCTACTGCTGGCTACAACTATTCTCGATTTGGAGAACTGAACGCGCCAGTTCCCAATACTGCTCCGTATACGACACCCTATAATTTTCAATATCCGGTTGGGAACCCAGCTCCGACCCTACAGTATATATTTTCTAAATTGCTCCAGTTTAGTCCAAGGGGTGAGAACAGGGTGAATGGGGACAGTTATGATATCCGGCGGGTTGTTGAAATTGGGCTGATCCAGACACACGCTACGGCAACTCCTGTTCCTATCAGTGGCGCCGGTACATCAGCGGTCGTTTTCGACGGTAACGTGGTGGCAGTTCAAATCACCGGCTTCGGAGGCAGCGTGAAGATTTACAGGCGGTGAAAAAGCGAAATCGACGTGCGTTTTCCCTCGTCGAGGTCACTCTCGCTCTCGGCATCGCCGCTTTTTGTTTGATTGCGGTTTTCGGTTTAATGCCGGTCGGCGTGCAGACAAACCGGAACGCGACTTCTCAAACTGCTGCCACTAGCATTCTCTCCGATGTGATCGCGGACATGCGCGCCACGCCGAAAACGACATCCATATCTACGCAATACGGCATTGCGTTTTCTACTAACAGCACGACGACGTTGTACTTCGACGGCCAAGGGCAGTTTGCGACTTCACTGGGAGCCAATTCTCGCTATCGGCTTACCGTAACCATCCCAACCAATCCTGCCGGGCCAAACTCTGCGACATTTGCCGATCTGAAAGTGACCTGGCCTGCCGCAGTCGATCCCACGACAACTACGCCTGGAGGATCGAGCGAAATGTTTGCTGCTTTCGATAGGAACTAGCGTGATGATTGACCACGAGACCACGAGACGACAACACGACATGTCTGGGGACCACAGGCTGCTAGCCTGTTGCTTTCGGCAGCTTGCCGAAAGCTGGGATAGAAGGGCTACTGTAGAGACAGCCGCCCGCCACGCAATAGCATCGCGACGGCGGGTGTCGGCTGCAACGCTCAACCCTGCGCAGGCGACACGCGCATTCGGCCATCGCTCAGGGCAGGCTTTGCCACTACGGCGCTTGCGAGTTGGCGGCTTTACGTTGGTCGAACTCCTGGTCACCGTTGGGGTCCTCGTGCTGCTGGCCCTGTTGGCTACGCAGCTTCTCAACAGCGCCGCAACTATTACGACCCTCGGGCATAAACAAATGGACGCGGACTCACAAGCGCGACAGCTCTTTGATCGGATGTCCATCGATTTCGCGCAAATGGTGAAACGATCGGATGTCGATTATTACGTGAAGTCATCTGCTACTGCTCCGCTGCGAAACGTCCTGCAATCTGGAAATGATCAAATAGCATTCTATAGCACTGTGCCGGGCTATTATCCATCATCAGGTTCGCAAAGCCCGGTCTCGCTTGTTTCCTACCGGGGAAATTCTCAAAACAAGCTGGAGCGAATGGGAAGAGGTTTGGTTTGGAATGCGGTTTCGACTACGGATACGCCGGTCGTGTTCATGCCAGTACCCCTCGCATCGCCGCTCCCTTCGCCGCTGCCATCTCCGATGCCGATTCCCTCTCCAGCTCCGGCTTGGCCTGATGCCGGCAATTCCACGCCCAATATATTTTATGAGGTCATCGGTCCGCAGGTTTTTCGATTCGAATATTATTATCTGTTAAAAAACGGAACTTTCTCGGACATTCCCTGGGACACCACACCTTCAGTCGCACATAACTCGGTAAGTGGCATGCAAGATGTCTCAGCGATCATAGTAGATATCGCGGTTATTGATCCCAGGAGCAAACTGCTTCTTACTGATTCACAGGTTACGACGCTTGCCGCGGGCTTATCCGATTACGCTGCCGGCATGGTCCCCGGCCAGTTGCGGGCGAACTGGCAGACCTACCTTGACCGAATTACAAGCTTGCCGCGCCCGGCAATTTCCGGTATTCGGCTTTACGAACGCTATTTTTATCTCTCCCCGCCAACCCTCCTAACCCCATGAAAACGTTGTTCTATTCTCGAGATAGCTCGTCGAAAGGCGCCTCTCTGATGATCGTCCTTGCATTCGTGGTCCTCTTGACCGGTTTGGCCTTGGCTTATTTCTCACGCGCCGGCACCGACCGGCAACTTGCCCAATCGAGTTTTAACGACACCAATGCTGATCTTCTCGCTCGCAGTGCCCTCGACGTTACCGTCGGCGACTTTAAACAGGAAATCCTTGCTCACCCAACAGTGACGCCAAATCCACCGTACTATATTACGCCAGTGCCTTATGGCACTCCGGCAGCCCGCGACATTCCGAACTTGATCAGGCGCAGTTTTTCAGGAGATCCCACCAACCGCACTTCTAGCGTGAGCTCGACTAGTACTTCCGCGAACGGTCGTTCGATCAGTACAACGCGCTGGAACAGCCATTACCTGGTTCCGCGAGGGAACACGGGTATCGCGATCGATCCCTCGCCTGTGCCGAGCTTTATCGCACCAGATTGGGTGCTAGTAACTTCTCAGGGTCCTGCCCCGGCGCCCGCCCCGGCGACCGTGATAGGAAGGTATGCCTTCGCGGTATACGACGAGGGGGGGCTGCTCGACATGAGCCTCGCAGGATTTCCCAGTTGGTCGGGAAACCCAATTGGACCCTGTAATCCGGGTCCGACGCCGTGGCTTGTAAATATTGGACGAAAAGGAACGGTAGGTCTTGCTGATCTCACTGCTTTGGGGACGTATGCGCCCCCGCAAACCCAAATCGACAACATTGTAGGATGGCGCAATTACGCTACCAGCCAACGGACTGGTGCCAGCTTCGGCAATTTCAGCTACTTAGGAGAGACAAACTGCACAATACAGGATAACTATGGCAGTTATTTGCTCGATTTTGGCGACCCACCATTCACGTTTGATATCAATAACCAACCCGTTCCTATCTCGAGTTATCCGTTTAGTTCGGTTGCGACCGACGTTTTCAGCTCGCGGACTGATCAGGCCTTCATGACTCGGCAGGAATTACTGAGGCTTCGAAACTCGCTTGGCTTTAGTCAGAACCTCCTTCAGTACATGGGCACTTTTTCGCGGGAGCGCAATAAGCCGGCGCCCGATTGGCCGTTCTTGCAAAATAACTTAAGCGAAGGCCGGTTTTGCTTCGATAACCTGGACCTGGTGAAGCCCAATCCAGATAACTGTACCCAGCATGGCCGCGGTAAAGGCCAAGGCAAGAGCAAGGGCAGGGGCCATCTTTGCGGCACACAGGCAGACATTGTTAATTTGTTCGGGCTCCTTTGGATAAAGTCGAGCACGCTGCCTCCAGACCCGAACGGTAACCCGCAGCCTGGTCACTGGAGATACATCGCGCATAACGGACCGACTCACGATCCTAACCCTAATGCGATTGGTCATATTCCACCTTTTAGAGGTCCGAATCATCAGAACGATTTCTTTCAGATCCTGGATTATGCACTGTTTCGAGTTAACTATGGGATAACCGGCGATGCGGACCCCAATCACCTTTCAAAGACATTTGCGATAGGAGCATCGCTTATTGATCAATACGATGATTCCACCACTACCGACGATCTCGATAATACTGTGACGAAGAAGTGGCAGACCCATACGACAGTTATTGAGTACGGGGGTGGCCAGTTCGCATACGGCATGGAAACCCAGGATGTGGCCTATACCAGTAATGCAAACCAGCCTCACCGGCCGTACGGTGCGCCAACTCCGGCACCAAATACATACGTAATGGATCATGCTTTTAGCAACGTAGGGGAGTTTGGCTACGGCATTGTGACCTCGGTTGCGGGTCTCCCGACGCTGGATTTTAGGACGGCGGCCAGCTCGGACGCTCCGGCGCTCGATTTCTTCGGCTACAACCCTGTGAGCAGTTCGTATCCAAGAGCGGGAATCATCAATCTCAATACAAAGAACGCTCCCGTGCTGGCTGCGGTAATTACGGGAGCAGCTCCGACGGATGGGGCAAGTACCTATGTTAGCCAGACCGCAGCTACAACCGCAGCGCAGGCAATCGTCACTGAGACCACTGCGCGTCCGGCGTTGACGCGGGGTGATGCCGCTCGCCTTGCCAGCGTGGTCACAAACACGCCATTTACCACTAACGAGGAAACGAAGGAAACAATCGCACGCGCACTGGCGGAGCTTGGACAAACCCGGACTTGGAATCTCTTTATCGATGTGATCGCGCAAACCGGGCGATATGCGCCCGGGACAAGCAACGTTACCGATGCCAACAAGTTCACTGTGGAAGGCGAAAAACGATACTGGCTTCATGTCGCACTTGGTCGCGATTTGGTATCCGGACAAGTGGATGTGCTTGGCACGCAACTTGAAGAAGTGGTTGAGTAACCGAAGAGTCGATGGTTCAGAGTTGGTCCGCCTTCGCCCCGGCTACGGCGGACCAGTAGTTGAGAGTTAGTTGAACCCTCACTTCTGATCGGTTATGCTGTGCGAGTTGTCAGGCTGCATTCCAATGGATCCCTTGGCCTTTAAGATCGAACGTGACGTAGAAGCAGGCGTATTGGTCGCCTCATGGAACGACCCCGAGGGTGGGGGAATTACAACGCAGGCCAAGAATCTGACGGAGCTCGCCGAGGCGATTAAGGAATCTGTTCGCTGTCATTTCGCCGGCCGATCCGCGCCGCGCGAGGTCAGTCTGCATTTTGAGAGTGATCCCGTATTGCAGCTGGCGTGAAGCTGCCCCGCGATTTATCTGGTCAACGCGTTGTTCAGGCGCTTAAGCGTTTGGGATTTAGCGAGGAAAAACAGGAAGGTTCACATATTCGTCTTGTGCGAGGTTCCCTTCGTCTCACCGTCCCTGCACATCGCGTTCTTGCCCCAAAAGACTTTGCAGAGCATTCTGCGCCAAGCACAAATTAGCGTTGAAGAACTCAAGGCTATTCTCTGATAAATTTGTCGTATCGATACTCCCTCCACCTCCGGAATAGATTACCGCCCCGGCTACGGCGGACGGAGAGTTGAAAGTTGATCGGAACCTTGATGCTCGACACCCGATCCTCGATCTTGGATGCTGGATTCGCTATTTCGATGACGGCTTCACATGTCGTTCACCTGTGCGTTTGCCTAAATTTATCGTACGCGCCGCGCGGGCCGATCCAAAAGCAAACGAGCCCATCGACGCGCTCCCTGGCCGGCGCTCGATAGCGAAGGCCAATCTGTCCTGACCAAAATTCCCCAATTTTCGTCAGGCGAATGGAGGAATGACGTGGTTGGCCTTTTTGTGTATTACCCCTTCTGGCTGGGCTGCTTGAGGACGGGGTAAATCGCCGGTCAGCCTTTATTTTCGAGAACTTCGTTCCGCCGTTTCCGTAGAGAGACGTGAAATGAAACATCGTTGTAAAGAACTTGGCGAGCTTTTTGATAAAGCACAAAGCTTCGGCTGTCATGTGGAAGATCCCGAGAAAAAGGTCGTAATCTTTCCACCTGCTCGAACCATTCAACCTTACATTGGGCACAGGAGCGAGCGCGCTTTTCACGAACCTTGCAATCCCTTGCAACACGTTCACGAACGTTACAACACCGACGTGACTCGAATGATATTTTGAAATGGCCGCTTTGAGGCCAAAAGTAATTCGAAATTGGGAAAATTGCGTGTCAGATGGGAGAAAATGATTAGGGTCCCCCACTTGTAGATTGGAAATTGGCTGCTTCAAGAATCTAAAAAATGAAACGGCCGGTTATCTGGGAATGCCTTTGCCCCGACCTGCTGCTAGAAGGCTTTTCCCGCGCGACTGGGCCCGCTGAGCGCGTTCTTTCTCTGAGACGCCAGGGAGAGAAGAGGGCGTTAGACTTTAGCAGGTCATTGTTCGTGTGCATTCGCATGGCACGCCGGAGCGCGCGAAGGCGGCTCTCCATTCGTGGTGACAGAGATTCCCCGATTTTCCGTATTGTCCCTTCTAGCCGGACTGCTTGAGGAACAGGCTCCATCCCCGTTCAGCCTTTCTTTTCGAGAACTTCGTTCTGCCGTTTCCGGAGAAAGAGGTGACAAATGGAAACACCAGCCGGGGGCAGCGCCAGGCAGCGCTTCCTCACCGATGACGATACACCCCCGAAGCACTTCCGTGCTGCCACGGCTGGCTCTCTCAACTCTCGGCACAGTTTCTCTCAACTTTTGCCCTCTGACCTTCGAAAAACAGCCCGCGATTCACGCCAATCACGGGAAAGATTCAGCTTTAAATTACATTTTCTGAGTCCCCTTTGTTTTAACGTCATTCGTATGTTTTCGAGGGCAGTTCATTGTTCGTGTCCATTCGTGGTATGTTCTCTTCCCTTACGGGCTGCGGTCGAATCGTTGGGATACCTTACGAGACCGTCGGAATACCTTACGATTCCGGACCAGTGGCAGGCACCAATTCGCGAGATTACATCATCTTGCTAACCCATTAGTAGATAGTTGCTTATAACGTTTGCCGAACACCGCTTTGGCCTTTGGCACTGAGTTTGCTACTTACTTTGGAACTACACGGATGTTTTTCCGTAGAAGTTCTTAGGTGACTTGTCACCGTTCAGTGTTTTGATATGTTCCCAGCCGAGTTCCCCCAAGAAACCAGCGGTCTTGCCTTCGCAGCGCTTCGACGGGGCAGGCAGTGTTGTAGCGGCGGCGGAGCCTGCCCTGAGCTTATCGAACGGATCAGCCGCGCCCCACGATCTCCGACCTCGCACCGCCGCCGTAGCCGCTTTGGCGCGCACGGGGCTGACCTCCGACCTCCGACTTCTGCAGAGCGTGGCCGCGCTAGCGCTGCTTCTCGCGCCGCAGCCGTGGGCGAAGGCGGACCTGTCACACCTGAGCGTAGCGTAGGCGGATTCACGCTGCTCGAGCTTCTCGTCGTGATGGGCATTATTTTGATCGCGCTTGCTGCCTTGGTTCCAGCGGTTACATCGCTCTCTAAGTCTGGCGGACGAAGAGCTGCGCTCAACAGCTTGCTCGGCGGAATTGAGCAGGCGCGGGCCGAAGCCATTAAGAGCAGTCAGGCTACCTATGTCGTGTTTCCGGTTTTTACCGGTGGCACGCAATCCACATTGGACCGCTACAATTATAGGTCTTACGCAATATTTGAAGATGACGCGGCAAATCCTGGAAATGTAAAGCAATTAACGGATTGGAAATCCTTTCCAACTGGAGTAGCGCTTCGGGCGGCTGGAACCGCTGCTTTATCCAATCTTGCTGATCCCGCTGCATTGACTCCGTCGGTGGCCTTTAGCTTTCCACCTGACGCCAGCGCGGCTCCATTTAAGTGCTTTAAATTCAACTCGAATGGCGAAGTCCAAGCGCCGGCTGGGGATGTTCTCCTCTGTATTTTCGAAGGATACGTAAACAACGGGAGCGAAGTTGCGACGACAAAGGACGGAAGCGGTAATCCTTCTGCCGTCGAGTACGTCATGGTGTCGCAATTCACGGGACGCGCGGAACCAACCGCCAGCCCATGAAGCGTGCGACTGTATCAGGGCGAAGGGCGAGAACGCGCAGCTTCAGTTTGCTCGAAGTTGTGATTGCGTTGGGCGTAATCACCGTCGGGATTGTGGGCATCCTGGCCGTATTCCCCACCGCCTTGCAAACCGGCCACTCGGCCCAGGACGAAACGCGCGCAGCGCACATCGCCCAGTCAGTTTTTGGCAGCCTTGTGGCGCAGGCGCCGTCGCAATTTAATAACGTGCAGATTCGGCTTTCCGATGGCGTAACGCTATCCCCGTCGATCGATCTGACAACAACCTCATCGTACACGCTGTACGCAGGTAACGATGGTCAACTCACCAATTCTGCAGCTAACGCGACTTATGCGATCACGATTTATACGAATAATTCGGTACCTGGCTTCACCGATCCGGCGAGTGCTAATGCGGTAACGGTGCAAGTGCTCTGGCCGCTCGTGCCAAATCAAGGCCCAACGCCCGCGCCAAATCAAACCTTTCGCGATTACGTGCGGATTGTCTCGAAATACTAGAAATGATTTCGCCAATTACTCGTCGCATTGCAGTTGTAGCCACGGCGCTGCGTCGCCGCGATTTGTCCCGACGCCTCGACATAGCGTGGCGGCTGCAGGAATCCCGCGCTGCATCCCGTCACGCCGTAGCCCCTGACGCGCCGACTTGTCACGCCAGAGCCATAGTGAGGAGGTGGAAGCTAAGCGCAGGCGGCCTGCGCGAAGGCGGATTCACGCTGGTTGAGCTTTTGATCGCGACAGGCATCACCGTTGCGATGGTCCTCATGCTGGGCTGGATGTTGGGCTCACTGATGGGCAGTGCATCACACGCCACTGAGCGTGTTGACGCTTTTCGCGACGCGCGCGCCGCGTTGCAAATGATCGAACGCGACTTGCGAAATCTTGTCCGCACGCAGTGGCAATGGGACCCATCCCTCGGAAGACTGAAGCAAGTAACGCTGCTGGCTGCTTATTTTGCTGTTGATAACCTTTATTTGGATCCCGCGGCTGGCAATCAGCAGTTTTACGCACTGGTCGCGGATCAGACTACGGCGTCGCCGGGCGATGTCTGCGCGGTGGGTTATTATTGCCGATGGGATGGTCAAGCCTACAGTCTCCGGCGTTTTTTTCGAGGCAGCACCGACACTCGTCGTGTGATGCTGACCGCACAGCAAACCACGGGATATGCGGCAGACACCGATCTCTACGCCCCGGATCCAAGGGATTCAGTGCTCGCCGCCTACGTCTGGAATTTTAAGGTCACCATGTACGACGCCGCCGGAACGGTGATCAACACCTATCCGTACATTTGCGATACCCTCCCGGCGGCGCCCCCTCCGATACCGAAGCCGCTCCCTGCCGCGATTGAAATTTCTTTCAACGCCATGAGTCCTCAAGCGGCGCGCACGGTTATGAGCGTCACGGCCGGTATGACCGACTCTGCTGCAGCGGCTTATTGGATGAATATGGATGCGAATCTCGTCAAGCCGCACACTTATCAATTTCGCTCCCGGATCAATCTGCCATGAAGGCTAATCGTTTTAGAAACCATTCAAACATTGAACCACGGATTACGCGGATAACCCGGATGTTGTCCTGTAGAGGCAGCCGTGTCGGCTGCAATCGTCTGCCGACTATCAGCCATCAACTACCCGTCCGCCATAGCGTTTGCGAAGGTGGATCAGCTATCAACCAATCCTCCGGATTCTCTCTCGTAGTTGCGCTGGTGATGGTGGCGCTTATGGCCGTGATCGCAGTTGGCGTTTTTACCGTTGTTTCCCTCGAGCGAGTTACCGCCACATCGTACAGCAATCGTTATCAAGCAGATCTGGCAGCTCAGAATGGCTTACAAGCTGCGGCTAAGACATTGGTTGCGACTCCTACTGGTACGACCTCTATCACTGGCAAGGACACATTCCTGGTCGTGCGAGCCGACGGAGCAGACGAAAATGGTAACAAAGCAGCCTACTATTACGTTGCCCAGCCTGCCCCGTCGCCAAGCTCGAACATAACTTATTATCCGCTTTTCTCTGCCTCCACCGATCCCAGCGACCCTGGTGTTGTGCAGACACAGACGATCGATCTGGCAGCGCCCGCAGCGCCCGCGGTGCCAACTCCCGCCCCTCCAGCGAATTCAAGCGGTCCGAATGATGGGACGGGGACGGCATGGAACGCAGCTGGAACGCAGCGGTTGCCAGGTCTCTACTCATGGCAGCAACCGGCAACGCCGTCTGGGCCGAGCGTGAAATGGGTCGAGATGCGCGACCCTCAGGATCCAGCAATCCCTCCGGCGCATACCCTTCCCTATACTCGCTATTCTTATTGGGTTGAGGACCTGGATGGTTATCTGGATGCCTCTCAAGTCAACGATCCGAACGCCGTCACCGCACGCGGCAACGGAACAGGCAACGGCACCAGCCCAGGCGAGATTGCCATGTTTAGCATTTTCACCGCCGATCCGAGCCAGCAGGCGCCTAATCCGGTTCCCACTCCCGTAGCCAACCTGGTCAGCAATCGCAATCTTCTCTTTACCGTTCCCACCCTTTGGCAGATCCCGGCAGTCACAGAGGATCTCGCCGGTCCAAACCTAGCGGTTCGGCTAGGTGTAGATAACAATCCCGGTGAGCAAAACTTGGTCCCGCTCGGATACGGCTACGGCAGAAACGACGCAACCCAATTGGGCGAGGGCTATCCCAGGATGCCTATCAACCCTGTTTCCCAGTTCCGTCCGAATGGCAATCAAATCGGTCGCTTTGCCACTATCGTAAATACCGCGATGCCAAATTTTCAGGACCGCACTCTTACCACGCAGCCCGGGGGTCACGGGCATTCGGGGCACACGCGTAATTACTTTAACAATCTCGTGTCTAATCTCTTCGACTATGCGTTTCCGCTGGATGCTCCGACAGAATTCAACCCGAACGGCAACAATAACCCCCCAACATATCGCGGAATTGGCGCCTATCCTTTCGTAGTCTCGCTTTACGATTTGAACAACTGGGTTTTCACAGTGCCAATCGGCACGACGAACCAGGTTGTAATCGAGACCACCACCTACGTCCAGCTTTGGAACCCGCATAATTATCCGCCGGACGGCTTGGGCGGCGCGCTGATGGTGCACTATGACAACTCTGACCAGGTGAATGTGAACGGGACACTCCAAACGCTCAGTTCTCCACCGGACGCAACAGTAATATTTACAGCTAACCCTACGAATGATAGAAGCACCCCGGTAATTGTAAGCCCTCTTTCCGAAACCGGAAACGTCGGACTGGCGTTCAATTATCAAATCAAAGCGGCTATCGGTTACCAGGAGCCACAGGGAAAGATTAAACCTAACGAATACAGAGTGGTTGCGCTACCTGGACCAACGCCTGCCTGTACGCCGACAGGGAGGGGAAGGAACGTTTACACTTACGGCGCGACCGGGCTGCCTCCGGGTCTGAGTCTCCACGGAGGCGGAGCGAAGGCGGGCTTGATCGACGGTACACCAACCGTGGATCCGAATAGGACATACGCCAACGGCTATGAGGACTACAACGTCTCAATTAGCGCAACGGGAGCACCCTGCGGGACGGCAAGCGCCACCTTGGTCATCCGAATTTACCGATGAGAAAGATCCTGCCATTTCTTCTTGTATTTGCGGCGGCAAGCAATGTGCTGGCAGCGAATCCGACGATAACGTCGATCAACCCGTCCTGCGCCATAGCAGGCGGTCCACAATTCACTGTGACTGTCACCGGTACCAACTACGACAATACTTCAGTCGTTAGGTGGAACGGCGCGAACCTGGCTACGACTTTTGTTTCGTCCACCCAACTTACCGCTATTGTGCCTGCTGCGAATATAGCTACAGCGGGTACAGCTCAGGTCACTGTCAAGAACTCCACCGGCTCAGCATCGAACCCAGTAACGTTTACGATCGTTGCGCCGCCGACCATTAGTTCACTCAATCCAATCTGCGCCACAGCAGGCGGCCTAGGGTTCACGTTGACCGTGAACGGAACAAATTTCGCTGCAATTTCGAGTGTGAAGTGGAACGGAACCGCGCTGACCACGACGTTTGTTTCATCCACGCAACTTACGGCCACAGTGCCAGCCTCTCTTATCGCCACAGCTGGCACGGCATCTGTTACTGTTGTGAGTTGTGGGGCAACATCCGGCGCAGTGACGTTTACGATCGCGGCAACGCCAGTGATCACCAGCCCCCTTACGGCGTGTGGGATAGTTGGGGTTGCTTTCTCCTATACGATTACAGCAACCAACAACCCAACCAGCTTCAGTGCAAGCCCACTACCTGCGGGCCTGACGATCAATACCAGTACCGGCCTGATTTCGGGAACACCCACGGCAGCGGGGACAACTAACGTCATGATTAGCGCGAGCAATGGCGCAACTCCCTGCAACACCAGCGCACAACAAACACTGGTGATAACAATCAGTGCGGTGCCGACGATCGGTTCGCTCAACCCAACCTGCGCGACAGCAGGTGGTCCGCAGTTTACGTTGACCGTGAACGGCACCAATTTCGTTTCAGGTTCGACCGTGAATTGGAATGGAACGGCGCTGACCACGACGTTTGTTTCTTCCACCCAACTTACGGCCACGGTGCTAGCCTCTCGCATCGCCACTGCTGGCACCGCCTCTATCACTGTAGTGAGCCCCTGCGGGGCAACATCGAGCCCAGCGACCTTTACGATTGCGGCCACGCCGGTGATCACGAGTCCGCTCACAGCGTGCGGGACGGTCGGAGTTGCCTTTTCCTATACGATTACAGCGACCAACAGCCCAACCAGCTTCAGCGCAAGCCCACTACCTGCGGGCCTGACGATCAATACCAGTACCGGGCTGATTTCGGGAACACCCACGGCAGCGGGGACAACTAACGTCACCATTAGCGCGAGCAATGGTGCAAGTCCCTGCAACACCGGGAGTGCAACACTGGTGATAACGACAGCCAATACGCCCGTGATCACAAGCCCGCTCACGGCGTGTGGGACGGTAGGGGTTGCCTTTTCCTATACGATTACGGCAACCAACAACCCAACCAGCTTTACTGCTAGCCCGCTACCGCCTGGCTTGAGTGTCAATACGGGTACCGGAGTTATATCGGGAACGCCAACAACAGCCGGCACAACTAACGTCACGATTACCGCGAGCAATGGGGCAAGTCCCTGCAACACCAGCGCGCAACAAACACTGGTGATAACGATCAGTGCAGCGCCCACCATCAGTTCACTCAACCCAACCTGCGCCGCAGCAGGCGGTCCACAGTTTACCTTGACTGTGAACGGCACGAACTTTGTTTCAACTTCGACGGTGAAGTGGAATGCAACGGCGCTGGCTACGACGTTTGTTTCTTCCACGCAGCTCACGGCCGCGGTGCCAGCCTCCCTCATTGCCACTGCCGGCACAGCCTCTATCACCGTTGTGAATCCCTGCGGGGGAACATCGACCGGAATGACATTTACGATTGCCAATACGCCGGTGATCACCAGTCCGCTCACAGCGTGCGGGACGGTAGGGGTTGCCTTCTCCTACACGATTACAGCGACTAACAACCCAACCAGCTACACCGCAGCCCCGTTGCCTCCGGGTTTATCGTTAGGTAGCGGGGGGAACCGGAACGTCATTTCCGGCACACCCACGGCGGCGGGAACAACTAACGTCACCATTACAGCGAGCAATGGCGCAGGTCCCTGCAACACCGCGACTGCAACTCTGGTCATAACGATCAATGCGGCGCCGACGATCAGTTCAATCGACCCAACCTGCGTCACACCAGGCGGCCCACAGTTCACGTTGACTGTGAACGGCACCAATTTCGTTTCAACTTCGACCGTGAATTGGAATGGAACGGCGCTGGCCACGACGTATGTTTCTTCGACGCAGCTCACGGCTACCGTGCCTGCTTCCCTGATCGCCAATGCCGGCACGGCCTCTATCACCGTTGCGAATCCCTGCGGAGCAACATCAACGGCAGTGACACTTACAATCGCCAATACGCCCGTGATCACCAGTCCGCTCACGGCCACCGGCCAGATAGGAGTTGCTTTCTCCTACACTATCACAGCAACTAACACCAATAACGGGACCACCTACTGCGCCGCCCCGTTGCCTGCCGGTTTATTGTTAGGTAACGGGGGAAACCGGAACGTCATTTCCGGTACGCCCACGACGGCCGGAAC
>WNGJ01002745.1_pt1 | contig 17965 bp, 13 predicted proteins | sample 5400611 | NCBI WGS metagenome assembly WNGJ01 (sample SAMN13153375, study PRJNA577476) | soil metagenome | isolation source: 40 cm soil or saprolite under Garry oak tree replicate 1 | place: USA:California | collected 2016-06-15 | reverse complement strand
CGACCGGAAGGCCGTCGATCTCGTCGAGGAAGAACGGGGCGCGGCGGTCGGGGCTCGCCTCGGCCGCGAGCGCGGTCGCGATGAGCCCGCGTGCGGTCGCCACCTCGTGTTCGTCGCCGTCGGTGAAGGTCAGGAGCGCGCGTTCGTCACGCGCGAGCCACGCGGCGAGCGCACCGTCGATGAGCACGACGAGCGCGCCCGACGAGCGCATCGGTCGCCGTCCCTCCGCGCGTTCGGGCCACGGCAGCGCCGCGCCGTAGAGGTTCGCCGGATCCGTGGCCGCGATGGTCACGACCGTCGGCTGCTCGCTCGCCTCGCGCACTACGCGCAGACGATCGACCGCGCCGGGGAGCGCGAACTGCGTCGCGCCACGTCCGGCGACGAAGTACCCGCGACGGACCCGACCCGCGTCCTCCATCGCTTTGAGCACCCCGTACACGGCGGCGAATCCGCCGGCGAGGCCTTCCGCCTGCACGGCCTCGCGCGTCACGATGCCGTGCCGCTCGAGCAGCTGGTGCACTCGCGCGGTGACACGCTCGGTCGGCGTCAGGTCGGGCACGCGCAGCGAATCGACGAGCGACCAGCGGCCTCCGCTCTCCTTTGAGTAGATCGCCGTTCGCTCGGCCGACACCAGCAGCGACGCGCGCGTCGGATACGTCGAGCGGCGCGCGGCGTTCGCCCGGTGACGGGCGCGCGACGCGGGCGCGCGGATGAAGCCGCGCAGCGGCTGAAGCGTGTCGTTCGTGACCTCGCCTGACCAGACCAGATCCCACAGCGCCTCGAGGATCTCCGGTGTGAACCCGCCTCCCAGACCGGCGAGGAGCTGTGGGAAGAACACCGCGCCGCGAGCCGCCAGCAGGTCGCGGATCTTCTGGTGTGTCGTTCCGGCCGGCAGGTCGTCACGCGGCTCGGGCAGGAGCGAGAGGTGCTCGGTGAGGAAGAGCCCGACCTTGCCGTCGTGCGGGCCGCTCGCACCGCCGCCGACCCAGACCGCGGCGCCGGATGCGAGGAGCGCGTCGAGATCGCCCTCGTCGTAGCCGCTCACGCGCGCCGGCAGGATGCGCGACTCGAGATCGGACGCGGGAACGAACGCGCCCTGTAGCTGACCGATCGCGTCGAGGAGCGCGCCCTCGCCGCCACGCGGGGAGTCCAACCCGTGCCACGCGGTCGCGAAGCGCGCGAGCGCGGCCTGCTCCACGGGCTCGACCTCGCGTCGCAGACGCGCGAGAGATCGTTGGCGAAGCGTGCGCAGCACTCCGGCATCGACCCATTCGAGTCCGCTCCCGCCGGGTCGGAACTCGCCCTCGACGACCGTTCCCGCGTCGGCCAGATCGCGCAGGGCGTCGAGCACGAGGCGCGTCGAAAGCCCGAGACGGCGTGCCAGGTCGGCGACACCGAACGGCCCATGGGTCCGCGCCCAGCGGCGCACGAGCGACGCGAGTGGCCGTTCGCTGCTGACGAGGAACGCGTCCGGCAGCCCCGGCGGCACGACAACGCCGAGCGCGTCGCGGTACTTGGCCGCGTCCTCAGCGGCGATGTGTCGGGTCTCGCCGGCGATGACGAGCGAGATCGTCCGGCGTTCGCGTTCGAGCTCGGCGAGCCAATCGTCGACCGCCGTCGCGTCGGTCACACGAGCGGCGAGCTCGTCGCGCGTAAGGTCGCCGAGACGGAGCAGCAGGTCGTGCACGCCGTCGGCATGACGGGCCGCGCGGTCGGGCGCGAGATGTTGCAGGTCGAGCTCGAGCTCGGCGAGCGCATCCGCATCGAGCAGCTCGCGAAGCTCGGCCTCGCCGAGGAGCGTGCGCAGCTGCGTCGGGTCGACGGTCAGCGCCTGCGCTCGTCGCTCCGCAAGTGGCGCGTCGCCCTCGTAGATGAAGTTGCCGACGTAGGTGAAGAGGAGGGAGGCCGCGAACGGCGACGGTGTCCGTGAGTCGACCGTGACGACGCGAACGTCGCGGCTGCGGATTCCGCGCAGGACCTCGATGAGCGCGGGCATGTCGAAGACGTCCTGCAGGCACTCGCGATACGCCTCGAGGATGATCGGGAACGAGCCGAACCGTGACGCGACCTGCATGAGCTCGGACGCGCGCCGGCGCGTGTGCCAGAGCGGCGAGCGGCTTCCGGGGAAGCGTCGCGGCAGCAGCAGCGCGCGACCCGCGGCCTCGCGGAAGCGCGCGGCGAAGAGCGGCGTCTCCGACAGCCGCGCCACGACGAGGTCCTGCGCGCGGTCCGGGTCCGGGAGCATGACCTCAGCGGGCGGCGGCGCGGCGGCCTCGGGGAAGCGCGCCACGATACCGTCGTCCGTCCAGAGCACGTCGATCTCGATGTCGCTGCGCTCGCGGACCATGGCGCCGATCGCCATCGCCCACGGCGCGTGCACCTTGCCGCCGAACGGCGTGAGCACGCAGACGCGCCAGTCGCCGACCTCGTCGACATAGCGCTCGACGATGATCGTCCGGTCGTCCGGAACCGCGCCCGCTGCCGCGTACTGATCGGCGAGGTACTGGAGCAGGTTGCGCGCGGCGCGCTCGTCGAGGTCGTGCTTCTCGATCAGCCGGCGCGTGCCCTCGGCCGGATCGGATGCGCGCAGCGACCGCGTGAGCGCTCCGATCGCGCGGCCGAACTCAAGTGGACGCCCGGCCGCCTCGCCCTTCCAGAACGGCATCTTCCCGGGAACACCCGGCGCCGGCGAGACGAGCACGCGGTCGTGCGTGATCTCCTCGACCCGCCAGGTGGACGCGCCGAGCAGGAACGTCTCGCCCTGCCGCGTCTCGAACACCATCTCCTCGTCGAGCTCGCCGACGCGTCCCTTCCCGGGCTCCGCGCCGACGAGGAACACGCCGTACAGCCCGCGGTCCGGGATGGTGCCGCCGCTCGTGAGCGCGATGCGGCCCGCGCCCTCGCGCGAGCGCAGCGCGTTCGCGACGCGGTCCCACACCACGCGGGGACGCAGCTCCGCGAACTCGTCGGACGGGAAGCGGCCCGAGAGCATGTCGAGGACGCCTTCGAGGATCGGCCGTGCGAGGTCCGAGAACGGCGCCGCGCGGCGCACCACGCGCTCGAGGTCGTCGACGGTCCATGGCTCGACCGCGACCATCGCGACGATCTGCTGCGCGAGGACGTCGATCGGATTGCGCGGGTAGCGCGACTGCTCGACGGCGCCGGCGTGCATGCGTTCGGTGAGCGCCGCGCACGCGAGGAGGTCGCCTCGGAACTTCGGCATGATCACGCCCTTGCTCGGCGTGTCGATCTGATGGCCTGCGCGACCGATGCGCTGCATGCCGCTCGCGACCGACGGTGGCGCTTCGACCTGGATGACGAGGTCGATCGCGCCCATGTCGATGCCGAGCTCCAGCGACGACGTCGCGACGAGCGCCCGCAAGCGCCCGGCCTTGAGGTCGTCCTCGATCCGGAGGCGCTGCTCGCGCGCGATCGAGCCGTGGTGGGCATGCACGAGCTCTTCGCCGGCGAGCTCGTTCACCGCGCTCGCGATGCGCTCCGCGAGGCGGCGGCTGTTGACGAAGATGAGCGTCGAGCGGTGCTCGCGGATGAGCTCGAGCAGGCGCGGATGGATCGCCGGCCAGATGCTCGACCGCGCGTCGGCGCGCGACGCGGGACCGCTGCGGATCTCGAGCGTCTCGGTACCGAGCTTCGCCATGTCATCGACCGGCACCTCGACGCGGAGCTCGAGCTGCTTGGTGTGCCCGGCGTCGACGATCTTCACCGGACGCGGTCCTTCAACGTTGTAGCCGCCGAGGAAACGCGCGACCTCGTCGAGCGGTCGCTGCGTCGCCGAGAGCCCGATGCGCTGCAGCGGATGACCCGCGAGCTCCTCGAGCCGCTCGAGCGAGAGTGCGAGATGCGCACCGCGCTTCGTCGCGACCATCGCGTGGATCTCGTCGACGATCACGGTGCGGACGCTTCTGAGGCTCTCGCGCGCGGAGCTCGACAGCACGAGGTACAGCGATTCCGGCGTTGTGATGAAGATGTCGGCGGGCGTCTTGGTGAACCGGAGCCGGTCCCGCGCCGGCGTGTCGCCGGTCCGCGTCGCGACGCTCGGCTCGCGAAGGGGGGTGCCGAGGCGCTCGGCCACATGGCGGATGCCGACGAGCGGACCGCGGAGGTTGCGCTCGATGTCGATGGCGAGGGCTTTGAGCGGAGAGACGTACACGACGCGGCATCCCGCGGGATCCGCGTAAAGGAGCTCGTCGATCGCGGAGAGGAACGCGGCGAGTGTCTTCCCCGACCCGGTCGGAGCGAGCACCAGCGTGCTCTGACCCGACGCGATCGCCGGCCAGGCGAGCTCCTGGGCGCGCGTCGGTGCGGCGAAGGACGCGCTGAACCAATCACGGACCGGCTCGTGGAAGGTTGCGAGCGCACCGCTCCCCATGGGGAGAGAGTACTAGCGCGGGATGTTGTTGACGCCGACTGGTGGCGCGAAGACGTCGGACGTAGCGCAGGTGACAGTCAGCCACAACGTCCGCTCGTTGACGACCGCGCCGACCGGAGCGGCACGTCCGGTTTGCGGCTCGATCGCCACCGCGATCGAAGGCGGCTGGATCGTGCGCGCACCCGTCGACAGGCTCGGGACGAGGATCCACTGAAGTCCCGGACCGTAGAGGCATGCGCGCTGCCGTAGCTGGGCAACGTTCGAGAGAATGCTCGAGTCGGAAAGAGCCGTCACGGGCAGGGCGCTCGGGTTCGAGGCTGGAGCGACTGCAGGCGGAAACGCAGACAGCTCGAGGGGCGACAGCACGAGCGCAAGGAACAACGCGACCGCGCCAGCTGCGCTCGCAAGGGACACGAACAGGACCTGCCGGCGGCGCGGTGCCTCGGACGTGGCGCCCTCGAGATCCTCGATCACGTCAGCGCAGCCTGTCGGCGAGCTCCGCGAGCTGCGCCACGGTGAGCGTGCGTGACGACATCTCGAAGACGGTGTCGTTCTCGATCCAGCGGATCGCGCTCGTGCCGTTTACCGTGAACGTCGCCTCCGCCGCGCGGCCGCGCACCCGCAGCGGCGGGTCGGTCACGAGCGGCGCCGAATACGGGAGCGCCTCGCTCTGCGGCAGAGGCGCGACCGTGACGAGGTCTCCGGTGGCGCGTAGCCGGTACGTCGTGGCGACGGCGTCGTTCCTCACCAGACCGGTCTGGCCGAGGGAGGTGATGCGGAACGTCTCGACCGCTTCGTCGCCCGACAGCACCAGGGTCCGGTCGGGTACGGGCTTGGTGTTGAAGGTCGGCCGCGCCATGGTCGGAAGCGCCGGCGCCGCGAAGGTGAGGATCGGCGTCTGGCTCGCGCGCTGGCCGGGCGCGAAGGCGAGCGCGGTGAAGAACGCGAGCGCGATGCCGACGGCGACGACGGTCACCGCTGTCATCCGCAGGCTCGAGCCGCCGCGGCGCTCCGGCCGGCCGGCGTCGAGGTCGTAGATCACGCGGAGAAGTATGCGCGGCTAGGTAGCGGCTCCCGGCTGTTTCGCGAGCCAGTCCAGCGCGTGGTCGGCGACCTCCTCCCAGCCCGGCTGCCGGCAGATCCAGTGCGTCCGCCCGGGGAACTCGCGGTACTCGGTGACCGCTGTGGAGCGCGCGTACTTGCGGAAATTCGCGAGGACCATGCGCGCTTCGACGGTACGGTCCAGCTCGCCGGCGATGATGAGGAGCGGCGCGCGCAGATGGTTGCGGTAGTTCACGTTCGTCACATCGGTGAGCTGCGCGAGGAGCGCCTGGAAGAAGAGACGGCCGGATGTCGGAATGACGTGCTGGTCGTAGGCCGCGCGCTGCTCGGGTTCGCTCAGCGTGTGGACCCAACCCCATTGGAAGTTCTTGTAAGACATCCAGCGGACCTTTTCCCAACTGCCCCATCCGAGGATCACCGGGAGGCTTGCGCGTACCGCGTTCGCGCCGGGAAGCACGCCCTTCGGCGGCGCCGGGTCGATCGCGACCCCGGCGGCGCCGATGCCCCGGTCGAGGAGCAGCTGCACGAAGAGACCGCCGAACGAGTGACCGACGAGGATCGGAGGCTGACCCTGCTCACGGATGACCGCCGCGTAGTTGTCGACGATCTCGGCGATGCCAAGCCTGCCGAAGCGCGGATCCGGTGCGTGCTGGAGATCGTCGACGCTGTGATCGAGGAACGGCCACGCAGGCGCGACAGTCTTGTAGCCGCGCGCCTCGAAACGCTGCCGCCAGGGATCCCATGACTCGGCCGACATGAACGCGCCATGGATGAAGATGACCGGTCTCATGCGCGGTCAGGCATCCTTCGCTTCGCGGCTCGCGCCGAGATCGATCGCGTACGGCCACACCTGTAGGTCCGGCGGCTCGATCCCATGCGCGGACAGCGTCGTGCAGACCTGCGCGCGGTGATCGTTGCCGTGATGCACGAACTGCGTCAGCGGCACCCACGCGTTCATCTCGAAGCGGGGTTGCTCCGGCCGGCGCGCCGGCGTGTCTCGGCTGAGCCGATCGCCGTCGAGGTTGCCGGACGCGAAGAGACGCTCGACGGCGTCCGCGACGTGCGGGACGTGCGACGCGATCACGTCGAGGCCGACGTCCGGCTCATGACGGAACAGCGGTTCATGCAGCAACACCCCGAGCAGACGGATGAGGTAGCCCTCGTCGGCGCTGACGACGTGCTGGAGCGTGCGCAGGACGGTGCCGTAGGTGCCGGGCACCGAGAGCTGCAGCTGCCCCGTGCTCAGTTGCCGACAATGCGCGATGAGCCGGTCCGTCGCCCAGACGTCGTGACGCAGCTGACGGAGCATCGGATGGGTCATGTCTGGAGGATCGCGCTGCCGCGCTTGATGAACCTTCCGCGGCCCTTACGTCCGAGGAACGTGTCCTTTTCCACGATGACCTCGCCGCGCGACATCACGACCGTCGGCTTCCCCTTCACCTTGCGACCTTCGTAGGGGTTGTAGTCGACGCGCATGTGGTGCGTCTTCGCTGAGATCGTGTGCGTCGCGCGCGGATCCCACACGACGATGTCAGCATCGCTGCCGACGGCGATGGTGCCCTTTTTCGGGAACATGCCCATGAGCTTCGCCGGCGTCGTCGAGGTGACCTCGACCCAGCGACTGAGCGTGATGCGGTTCTGCACCACGCCGCCGTCGTAGGTGAGGTACATCCGCGTCTCGACGCCGGGCGCGCCGTTCGGGATCTTTGAGAAGTCGCCGATCCCGAGCTCTTTCTGCTTCGGCTGGCCCTGGAAGCCCTCCTTCATGCAGAACGGGCAGTGATCGGTGCTGATCACCTGCAGGTCGTTGCGCGCGAGACCCTTCCACAGCTCGTCCTGATGCCACTTCTCGCGCAGCGGCGGCGACATCACGTACTTCGCACCGTCGAACCCCGGCTCGTCGTAGTTGTCGACCGAGAGGAAGAGGTACTGCGGGCACGTCTCCGCGTACGCGGGCAGACCGCGGTCGCGGAAGAGCCGCACCTGCTCGAGCGCGTTCGCGGCCGAGAGGTGGACGATGTACAGCGGCACGCCGCCCGCCATCTCCGCCAGGCGGAACGCGCGGCCGGTCGCCTCGCCCTCGGCCTCGGGCGGACGCGTGAGGGCATGCCACTTCGGCGTGGTGTGCTTGCTCGCGAGCGCGCGCTTCACGAGCACGTCGATGACGCCGCCGTTCTCCGCGTGCATGCAGATGAGGCCGCCGATCTCGGCGGCGCGGGTCAGCGCCTTGAAGATCGACGCGTCGTCGACCATGAAGACGCCCGGGTAGGCCATGAAGAGCTTGAAGGAGGAGACGCCCTCCTTGACCATCGTCTCCATCTCCCGCAGCACCTTGTCGGACACGTCGCGCACGATCATGTGGAGCCCGTAGTCGATGACGGCCTTGCCGCGCGCCTTCTTCAGCCACACGTCTCGCGCCTTCTCGAGCGGCTCGCCCATGCCCTGCACCGCGAAGTCGACGATCGTCGTCGTCCCGCCGAACGCGGCCGCGCGCGTGCCGGTCTCGAAGTCGTCCGATGCGAAGGTGCCGCCGAACGGGAGCTCCATGTGGGTGTGGACGTCGATGCCGCCCGGGATCACGTACTTGCCGGTCGCGTTGATCCGCTTCGCGCCCGCCGCTTTCAGATCCTTGCCGATCATGGCGATCTTCTCGCCGTCGACCAGCACATCGGCCTTGTAGTTGTCGGATGCGGTCACGATGGTCCCGCCGGTGATGAGCGTCTTCATCAGACCCTCCCCTTGTGCCGGCGGAATCCTAGCGCGGCGTGCGATGAGGCCGGGAACCGGATGTCCCCGGCCTCATTCCTGATCTACTCCTTGGACCCGTTCTCGCGGCGTTCGGCGAGCTGTCCCATCAGCTTCGCGAGATCGATGCCAAGCAGCGACTTCGCGATCGCGGTGCCTTCGGCCGCCGTGCGAACAACCGTGTCGGTCAGCTTCGAGGCGCCGCTCGGATCGATGACCGTGAGCTGGCCGATGTTGCCGAGCGGTGCAGCCGCTTCGCGCACGATCGGTGGGACGAGCGGCAGTGTTTGAAGCAGGATCGCCGCCTGATCGAACTTGCGATACGCATCGGCGAGCAGATCCTTCGCCTTCGCCTCGGCTTCGCCGCGCGCGAGGATCGCCGCGCCTTCGGCGGCTCCGGTGAGCTCGGTGACCTGCGCTGCCGCGTGTCCGCGTGCGATCACCGCAGCACCTTCAGCCTCTCCCGTTAGCTGGATCTGACGTGCCTGCGCCTCCGCGGCGAGGATCGCGGCCTGACGCTCGCCTTCCGCGCGGACGACGGCCGCGAGCCGCTCGGCTTCGGCCGGTTTGATGGTGGTCGCCAGGAGCTCCTTCTCGCGTCGCGCCGCCTCGAGCTCCGCGAGCTCCGTCTGCTGTTGGACCACGGCCTGCGACGCCTCCGCCTTCGCCAGCGGACCTGACTGTTCGGCATCGGCCTGCGCCTTCGCGGTCACCTTGAGGGCCTCCGCACGCGCGATCTCGCGATCGCGCTCGGCCTGGATGATCACGCGTTGCGCCTCGTTCTCCTTGACCGCGGCCTCCTGCGACGCGTTCGCTTTCGCGATCCGCGCGTCGCGTTGAACGCTCGCGAGATTCTTCTCGCCGATCTGCTCGATGTATCCCTTCGTGTCCCGGATGCTCGTGATCGTCAGCGCGTCGATGTGGATGCCGCTCGCTTCGAGGTCGCCACGAGCCGCTTCGGACACCGCCTGCTGGAAACGATCGCGGTCGGTGATGAGCTCTTCGATGGTGAGCGTGCCGGCGATCGAGCGAAGCGATCCCTCGAGGACGTTCTTCACCATCGTCTCGATCTGACTTTCCGGTTCGCCGATGAATCGCTCGGCCGCCGCGCGCAGCCGCTCCGGCTCGCGCGCGATCTTGAACATGGCCTGCCCGGTGATGAGGACGCCGACACCCTGCTTGCTCACGGCTGCGTTCTCGTTGGTGAGCCCGATCTCGACCTGCCGCGCCGTGAGCTGCAGCCGGCCGACCTTGTTGACGAGTGGCCAGACGAACGTGCCCGCTCCGACCACGACCTTGACGCCGTGATCGTCGGAGCTCGTGACATTCCCGCTCGCGTCGCGGACCTTGCTGCCGTGCGCGCCGGAGATGACGAGCGCCTCGTTCGCACCGGCGACGCGGTAGCGTCCGCCGGCGAACAGCGCGATGAGCACGAGAATGCCGATCGCTGCGATGACGAGTTGTGCGATGGTGAACGTCACTGTGATCCCTTCTTTCTTTCGCGTAGCCCGATCCGCGGGCTACGGCGGCGGAAGAGAACGGACCGTGACGGCCATGCCGTGGACCGCGACGATCTCGACCTCGCGTCCGCGTGCGATACCAACGTCCGCGGTCGCGGGAAGGATCTGGACCGCTCCGTCATAGGTGAGTCGGACCGTGCCACGCGCGCCGGCGCCGATGCTGACCGTCACGACGGCGTGACGTCCGATGAGCTCCCGCAGCGACGTCGGCCGGCGACCCTCGGCGCGACCCAGCGCGACGAAGATTCCCAGGGCGGTCGACGCACCCGCGACGCCGAACCCGAAGGCGATGAGCAGCTGTCCGAACGCGTCCTGCTCCAGCGCGGCGCCGAGCAGACCGCCGATCCCGAACATCGCGAGGAAACCGAGGAGCATCGGCGTGGCGGTCGCGTCATCGCGCCGCAAGAAAGGAAGATGCACCCGAAGCCATCGTGTCGGGATGCGCAGCCTGCGACCCACACCGAGGCCGGAGAGGATCAGGAGCGTGGTCCCGAGCAATGCCGAGCCGGTGAAGACCAGCTCCAGGTCATTAGCGCTCATGGCTCGGATCGCCAGCTTTCCCGGAATGCGGTGTTGCACCGCTACTTCCAAGGTCAAGGCTACCGCTGCGTGAGCAAGTCTTACGCGGTATTGGAAAGGGTCTTCCGCGAGATGGACGGCGCGTTTAGCGCGGATCTACTCGCGGAGCTAACGCAGCGAATCGGCCAGGACGACGAGCTCCGAGACGCTGTGGCTCGCAGATTCGAGGCGGTACGAGACGCCATGCTCGGTCCAGTTCACGACCGTGAGTCCCTCGACCGAGGCGATGCCCATCGTGCCGCGGATCGCGACGACCGCGCGCAGCGACGCCGGCGGTGGCTCGTTCGCGAGCCAGTCCGGGAAGGCCGACAGCTGCACGTCGGTCACGCTCGACGGGAGCGCGAGCGCGGAGAGCTGCGGACGCGGCGCGAGCAGGGCCCCCGTCGCCTTCGGGGTCGCCGTCGGCGCGGGTGCGGGCTCGTTTCCGCTCCGCTGCTGCGACAGCAGCGCGGCGGCCGCGAGCGCGGTCCCGATGAGGATGAGCACGATGCGCTGCCAGACCGCGGCGCGTGACTCTTTGCGATCGAGATCGATGAGAACGGTGTGGCGGTCAGTACCCGACGTAGACGACTCTCATTTCGGTGAAGAAATCGAACGCGGCGGTGCCGCATTCGCGGTCGCCGAGGCCCGAGTCCTTCACGCCGCCAAAGGGGACCTGCGCCTCGCCGCCGACCGTTGGGATGTTCACGTGCACCATCCCCGCCTCCGACTCCTCGGCATAACGGAAGGCGGTGCTGAGGTCGCGGGTATAGATCGAGGAGGACAGTCCGTAGCCGACGGCGTTCGCCGCGGCGATGGCGCTCTCGTAGTCGTTCGCCGCGATGATGCTCACCACCGGCCCGAAGATCTCCTCCTGCGCGACGCTCATGTTCGGGTCGACGTCGGCGAAGATCGTGGGCTCGACGAAGTAGCCCGCCTTCAGGTCCGGTTTCGTCGGTGCGCTGCCATCGCGAACGACGCGCGCGCCCTCCTTCTTCCCCGCCGCGATGCGCTCGCGCACCTTGCGCAGCTGCGTGTCATCCACGATCGGCCCGAGCCGGACGCCATCCGCGAGGCCATCGCCCGCGCGCCAGGTGTCGGCCTTCGCCGCGAGCAGCTCGGTGAAGTCGACGAGGCGCGAGCGCAGCACGATCGCGCGGCTCGTCGCCGTGCAGCGCTGCCCGGTCGCGCCGAACGCGCCGCCGGCCACGCTCTCGGCCGCCTTCTCGAGATCGGCGTCGTCCATGACGATGACCGCGTTCTTGCCGCCCATCTCGAGCTGCACTTTGCAGAGCCGCTGCGCGGCTTGCGCGTAGAGGCGCCGTCCGACGGCGCTCGAGCCGGTGAACGAGATCGCCTTCACGCGCTCGTCGTCGATGATCGCGCGCGACAGCGCATCGCCCGGTCCGAGGATCATGTTGAGCACGCCATCGGGCACGCCGCCGTCGATGAAGCACTGCACGACCTGCGCGGCGCAGAGGGGCGTGAGCGTCGCGGGCTTGAACACCACTGCATTCCCGGCGACGAGCGCGGGCGCGAGCTTCCACGCAGGGATCGCGATCGGGAAGTTCCAGGGTGTGATGCACGCGACCACACCGAGCGGGTCGCGCACCGTGTAGATGAACGTGCCGCGCTGCGCGGACGGGATGGTCTCGCCGGTCAGGCGCGTGCCCTGCGCCGCGGCGAAGCGCACATTCGCGACGGAGCGATCGACCTCGGCCAGCGACTCGGGCAGCGTCTTGCCCTCCTCCTCCGTCAGCAGTCGCGCGAGCTCGACGCGGCGGCGCTCCATGAGGTCGGCGGCCTTGCGCACGATGTCGCCGCGCTGGGGGGCGGGCGTGCGTCGCCACTCCTGGTACGCGGCCGCGGCGGCATCGATGGCATGCGTGACATCGGCGGGCGTCGACACCGTGATCTCGCCGAGGGACTCGCTCGTGCGCGCGGGGTTGATGTCACGCACGCGCTCGCGCGAGGTCGACTCGACCCACGAGCCGGCGATGTAATTCAGGACCGGCAGAGGAGCACTGGTCGCCATGACGCGATGCTACTCGCGGGCGATCACGCTGGCGCCGAGCACGTCATCGAAGAACTTGATGTATCGATCGCCTTCCGTGGTGGCCTGCCCCAGCGGGAATGGGATCGGCGAGGCAAAGAGTCCGGTCACCACGACGGTCATCAGGATGCCGGCCAGAACGACCAGGGCGAGGGTCGTCGGAGAGTCGCCCGCCTCGAGCGCGCGCCGAGCCACCGCATACACCGCCAAGAGCAGTAACAACGCGACCACGATGAGAAGCAAAAGGAAGAAGTACGCACCGACAGCCGGCGCCGCGACCCAAACGACCACATTCGTCCCGGGCGGCACATCCTCGAACCTGCCGGCAGCGGTGGGTCGCATTCCGTTGTGCCACCACGTGATGCGTTTGAGCACGAACCGGTCGGCTCGGGTCCATCCGGCAAAGCTCTGGCTTTGGACGGGAAGCCAGGGGAACTTGATCAATGCTGCCGACAGTTGTTGCGCGCAGTAGTCCGGCCGCCACGCGCTATGAAGCGTCATCAACTCCACGTAGAACGGATTCGCCCAATGCCGCCGACGTGCCAGAAGTCGAAGGATCGGTAGTCGCATCGGCCACTGCGCACGGCTCAGCGGAAACGGAATCGGGTCGAAGACGAATGGAACCAGGACGATCAGTCCACCGAGCGCGGCACCGATGCCGAGCGCCCCGACCAGGGATTGCCCTCGAACGATCGCGATGACGGCGACGACGGCGCCGATCACGGCCCATGCTGTCAAGACCGCATGCCGCGCGAGCGGCGAGTGCTCGAAGGCGCGCCTCACGTCAGGCTATGGCTTCACCATGTCGTCGTACATGTCGGGCCGCCGGTCGCGGTAGAACTGCCAGGTGTTGCGGACCTCGCGCACCAGATCCATGTTCAGATCCGCGACGAGCAGCTGCTCGTCCTTCTCGGACGCCTGCGCGATGATCTTCCCGCGCGGGTCCGCGAAGTACGACGAGCCGTAGTAGTCGTTCGGGCCGAATTCCTTCTCCTGCCCGACGCGGTTGATCGTGCCGACCCAGTAGCCGTTCGCGATGGCGTGCGCGGTCTGTTCGATGAACCAGAGATGCATCGAGAGCCCGCGGGAGGTCGCGGAGGGGATGAACACGAGCTCGGCGCCGTGCAGTCCGAGCATGCGCGCGCCCTCGGGAAAGTGGCGGTCGTAGCAGATGTACACGCCGACCTTGCCGACCGCGGTGTCGAACACCGGGTAGCCCATGTTCCCGGGTCGGAAGTAGAACTTCTCCCAGAAACCGTTCACGTGCGGGATGTGGGTCTTCCGGTACTTGCCGAGGTATTTGCCGTCGGCGTCGATGACCGCGGCGGTGTTGTAGTAGACGCCGACCTGGTCCTCCTCGTACATCGGCGCGATGAGCACCATCCCGTGCTTCTTCGCGAGCTCCTGCATCAGCTTGGTGGTCGGTCCGTCTGGGATCTTCTCCGTGTACGAGTAGTGCTTGCTGTCCTGGACCTGACAGAAATACGGCCCGTAGAAGAGCTCCTGCAGGCACATCACCTGCGCACCCTGCTTCGCGGCCTGCTCGATGTACTTCGCGTGCTTGGCGACCATCGAGTCCTTGTCGCCGGTCCAGGCACATTGGACGAGGGCCGCCTTCACCGTCGTCACGTGTTCACCTCCGGGTCGCAGGGACAAGGATGGCGCGGACTTGCCGTCCGCGCCATCCCGCTGCGTTTAGGCGTGTGCCGAGGCCGGGCGTGGGGCGCCAGTTACCGGCTCCCCCACCTGTTCTTCGAGGTAACGCTTTCCGAAGAGCGTCATCAGGACGTAGTAGGAGACGAAGGCGGTCCCGAAGCTCCAGAACCACGAGCCGGTCTGGAGCCAGTCGAGCCATGAGCCCTGGTAGTTGTCGATCTTGACGAACCAGCCGATGACGTTGAGCCAGCCGATGAACGGCGGGACGACACCGATGAGCAGCGCGATGATCGCGTAGGGGTTCACGCCCCATGAGTTCCGGTAGCTGTAGACCCCGTCCTCGCGATACAGCTCGAGGAGGTTCAGCTTCTGCCGGCGCAGCAGCCAGTAGTCCGCGATCATGATCCCGCCGATCGCGCCGAGGAAGCCGCCGTAGCCCGAGAGCCACGTGATGGCGTATGACAGCGCGTTGAAGAACAGCACCCAGGGCTGCAGCAGCGTGCCGATCACCGCGGTGATCACCACACCCCAGGCCCAGTTGAGCCGCTTCGGAGCGAGGTTCTGGAAATCATTCGCGGGCGCGATGACGTTGGCGCCGATGTTCGTGGAGAGCTGTGCGAGCACCACGAAGACGAGCGCCAGCACGATGATGATCGGCCCCAGGTCGCCATTGAGCTTCGCGAACAGATTGATCGGGTTCCACAGGTCGTTCGCGGTTCCGAGCTGGTTGGCGGTGTCCTTCGCGGTCTCGGTATACGCCGTCACGCCACCCGCGGTGACGAGGACGCCCATCCCGCTGAAGAACGCCATGGTGCCGACGAGCCCGATGGCCTGTCCGATCATCTGGCGTGTCTGCTCCTTGGCGAAACGCGTCACGTCGGAGATGTTCAGAGCCATCGTGGCCCAGAAGCCGACGTTGATGTTGAGCAGCAGGAACCAGAAGTAGAAACCGCCGCCGAGCGGCTTGTCCGGTGTGAGCTGGAAGGTGAACATTTTGTCGAAGCCGACCTTCAGACCCAGGTACAGGAACAGGAACAAGGTGAACGCGAGCAGGAACGGTGCGGACCAGTCGAACATCACCTTGATCGCACGCGAGCCCTTCCACGGCGGAGCGGCGATCGCGATCCAGACCTGGATCACGAGGAACAGCGCGAACATCGACATCTGGAACGGCCCGGGCAGGACGAACCAGTCGACCTTCACCGGCGGGTCCTTGAAGCCGGGGAACAGGATCCCGACGAGGACGTACATCGCGTAACCGCCGAGCCACGACTCGATCCCGAACCAGCCACACGCGACGATCCCTCGAAGGACCGCGGCCACGTTCGCGCCCCAGGTACCGAAGGACGCGCGCACGAAGACCGGGAACGGGATGCCGTACTTCGCGCCGACGTGCGAATTCAGGAGCAACGGGACCGTCACGATCGCGTTGCCAAGGATCACGACGAAGATCGAGGTCGCGGGATCGAAGCCGAAGACGAGTCCGATGTTCGCCAGGCTCCACGACGGTATGACGACGCAGCAGCCGACCCAGAACGCGAGGAACGAATACAGACCCCAGTTGCGTAATCGGGCGGGAGTCGGAGCGAGGTCCTTGTTGTACAGCTGGGATCTCGGGAGCTCCCCCGAGAGCTCGTGTTTGCCGTCAGCGGTGACGACGACAGATGCTGCCATGGTTCCCTCCCCTATTGACCATGCGAAGCCACGCGGTCGCTGGGCCGATCACCCCCTTCCGGAAGTGGACTTCGGCGGGATGCTAGTTCCGGCCGCAAGGGAAGGTCACGTTGCCTTGTCCGCCACGGCGCCCGGAGCACAATGAGCCGGTCCGGCGCGTGCGCAACGCCGGCGCGGGAGGGTGCTGTGAGACGTCTATCGCTGGCCATTGCCGTTCTGAGCCTGGTCCTTGCGGCATGCGGACAGCCGGCGCCCGGGGGCGGGACGGCGGCGGCGCCGAGCGCCACGGTCGCGGCGACCGCGTCGCCGACGCGCGGCGGGACGGCGATCGTCGCGATCTGGCAGTTCCCGTCGACGCTCGCCGCGCACTACGCGAATCAGACGGTCACCGACATCGTGAACAACGGCGTGATCGAAGGGCTCGCCGAGACGAACACCGACGGCGACTACATCCCCACGCTCGCGACCAAGGTGCCGACCGTCGCCAACGGCGGCGCCAAGATGACCGCCGACGGAAAGAAGCTCGACGTCACCTGGGAGCTGAAGCCCGGGATCAAGTGGTCCGATGGTGATCCGCTCACCAGCGCGGACATCAAATACACCTGGGAGATCTGGATGAAGGACCCCAAGGTGAACAACCGCACCGGATTCAGCGAGATCGAGTCGATCGATCTTCCGAACGATCTCACCGCCGTCGTTCACTACAAGTCCATCTACGCGCCGTACCCGCTGAACTTCTTCTCGCTCATGCCGAAGCACCTGCTGGAGAAGGAAGCCGACATCAGCAAGACGGATTACGTGCGCCGTCCGCTCGGGACCGGCCCGTTCAAGATCACCGAATTCAAGACCGACGAGTCGATAACGCTCGAGAAGAACGCGAACTATCGCGGCGCGCCGGACAAGCCCTACCTCGACAAGATCATCTTCAAGAGCGTCCCGTCGAGCCAGGTCGGCCTCGCCCAGCTCCAGGCGGGTGAGGTGCACGCGATGTGGAACCTCACCGAGGCGCAGACGGGGGACGTCGAGAAGACCGCGGGCCTCGCCTTGCAGGTCGTTCCCGGTCCGACGGTCGAGCGCATCGAGCTCAACACCGCCGAGAACAAGGAATACACCGACCCGAACAGCGTCCATCCGGTCCTCGGCGACATCGAGATGCGCAAGGCGCTCCTCTACGCGACGCCGAAGCAGTCGATCATCGACAAGCTGCTCTTCGGCAAGGCCAAGCCCGGTAGCTCGCCCGTCTCGCAGGGCTGGGCCGCGTACAAGGAGCCCCAGGAGGGCTACGACCCGACGAAGGCGAACGCCACGCTCGACAAAGCCGGTTGGGTCAAGGGCAGCGACGGCATCCGCAGCAAGGGCGGCGTGCGCGCGTCGCTGACCTACGCCACGACGACCGGCGACCAGCTCCGCGAACGCGTGCAGCAGGTGCTCGTGGACGAGTGGAAGGCGATCAGCGTCGAGGTGAAGATCCAGAACCAGCCGTCCAGCGTGATCCTGTCCGGCTCGTGCACCGGCAAAGACCCGCGCAAGCTGGGCACGTTCGATCTGCTGATGTACGCATCGACACCGTCGATCGACCCGCACTCCACGATCCTCCCGCGCTACCACTCGAAGCAGATCCCGACGCAAGCGGACTGCTCCGGGCAGAACTACACGCGATTCAAGAACCCCGACGCTGACAAGGCGATCGAGGAGGCCGGCTCGACGCTCGACATCGAGAAGCGCAAGGCCGCCTACGCCAAGGTGATGAAGGCGCTCAACGACGCGTACGTGATCATCTGGATGTACGACCGCGCCAACATCGACGCTCGCGTCGACGGCCTGCAGGGCTGGCAGGCGAACGTCTGGCGGCGTTTCACCTGGGACGTCCAGGATTGGTGGCTGAAGAAATAGCCCGGAAGAGATAGGAGGGCGGCGGCGCCGTGGGGAGATACATCGTGCGCCGGCTCCTGCAGGCGCTGCCGCTCCTGTTTGCCATCAGCGTCGCGTCGTTTGCCATCCTGAAGGCCACACCCGGCGGGCCGCTCGCAGCATACGAGGGCAATCCGTCCTTCACCGAGGACGACCGGCTACGGCTCGAGCACGCGTTCGGTCTGGATCGTCCGCTGCCGATCCAGTACCTGAGCTGGCTCGGAAGCTTCCTCACCGGCGACTGGGGCTACGGATTCGCCAGCCACCAGCCGGTGCTGACGCTCATCGGCGAGCGCCTTCCCAACACGCTGCTCTTGATGGGCTCGGTGTTCGTCGTCGTGCTGCTGTTCGCGATCCCGATCGGCGTCACGACCGCGCTGAAGCAGTATTCGATCT
>WNGJ01007363.1_pt1 | contig 17966 bp, 19 predicted proteins | sample 5400611 | NCBI WGS metagenome assembly WNGJ01 (sample SAMN13153375, study PRJNA577476) | soil metagenome | isolation source: 40 cm soil or saprolite under Garry oak tree replicate 1 | place: USA:California | collected 2016-06-15 | reverse complement strand
AGATCCCGGACGAAGCGGGAGAGCCGGCGGCAAGGGAGGACGCACAGCTCGTCGATTCGGCATGAACACCCGGGCGCGCGTCCTCGAGGCGCTGAGCGAGGTCCACGACCCCGAGCTCGACGAGCCGATCACCTCGCTTGGGTTCGTGACCTCCTGCGAGGTGTCGCCCGGCGGCGACGTGGAGATCCTGCTCCGGTTGCCGACGCCGCAGTGCGCTCCCAACTTTGCGTACCTGATGGCGGCCGACGCGCGCACCGTCGTGCGCCGGCTGCCGGACGTCGCCCGGATCGAAGTCAGGCTGGAGGACCACTACACCGGCGAGGAGATCAACGCCGCGATCGCGCGCGGCGAAGGCTTCGCGGCGGCCTTTCCGGGTGAGACCGACGACGACCAGCTGGACGCCCTGCGCGAGCTGTTCCAGCGCAAGGCGCTCGTCGCCCGCCAGGCGAGACTGTGCGAGGCGCTGCTGGCGGATGGCGCAACGCCCGAGCAGGTCACCGCGCTTCGCATCGCGGACCTCCCCGACGACGCCGACGCACGGCGGTGCCTGGAGTTGCGCAGGCAGTTGGGAATCGGCTGCGACCCGGCTTCGCCGGCGTTCGTGGCGCCCAACGGGGAGCCCCTGGCGGCCGATGAGCTGAGGCTCTGGCTGCGGAAGGCGCGGCTCGTGCGCACGAGCCTGGAAGTAAACGGCAGCATCTGCCGGTCGCTGCTGCAAATCCGCTCTAGGCGGGGGGCCGAGCTCGAGGAGGTTGGAGCATGAAGGCCGCGCGGCTACACGCCTACCACGACCCCCTGGCCCTGGACGAGGTCGAAGAGCCGCGTGCCGAGGGGCCGCTCGACGTTGTCGTGCGCATCGGCGCGGCCGGCCTGTGTCGTACCGATCTTCACATCCAGGAGGGGCAGTGGGCCGAGAAGTCCGGCGTGACGCTGCCCTACACGCTCGGCCACGAGAACGCCGGCTGGATCCACGAGGTCGGCTCAGGCGTGACGAACGTCGAGGTCGGCGACACGGTGATCGTCCACCCCTACATCACCTGCGGGCTCTGCGCGTCCTGCCGTCGCGGCGACGACATGCACTGCGTCAACGGGCGTTTCCCCGGCATCAGCGAAGACGGCGGGTTCGCCGACCTCCTGCTCACGAGCGCGCGGTCGGTGATCAAGCTCGACCCGACTCTGGAGCCGAAGGACATCGCCGCGCTCGCCGACGCGGGCTTGACCGCGATCCACGCCGTCAAGAAGACGCTGCCCGTGCTGACGCCCGGCACGCGCGCGGTGGTGATCGGGGCGGGCGGCCTCGGCCACATCGGGATCCAGTGCCTGGCGGCGATGACGCCGGCCGAGATCATCGTCGTCGATCCCTCCGAGCCGGCGCTCGCGCTCGCCAGCGAGCTCGGCGCCCACCACACGGTCCGCGTCGACGGCTCGCATGTCGACACGGTTCGGGAACTCACCGACGGGCTGGGCGCAGAGGTGATCCTCGACTTCGTCGGCGAGAAGGGCTCGGTCGAGGACGGGATCGCGATGATCCAGGACGGAGGCTTCTACTACGTGATCGGCTACGGGCAGAACCTCGTCGTCCCGACGATCGACATCATCTCGCGCGAGATCTCGTTCATCGGCAACCTCGTCGGCACCTACGCCGACCTCGAGGACCTGATGACGCTCACCGCAGAGGGCAAGGTTCGCCTGCACACGAGCACGTATCCGCTCGACGCGATCAACGAAGCGATGGCCGATCTCGACGGCGGGCGCCTACAGGGGCGCGGGATCCTCGTTCCGGCGGGCGCCGGCTAGGCCGCCCCAGCCGAGTTCTCGCGCCGCCACCAGCCGGCGGACTGCTCTCGTTGAGAGCGACGAGGCCGTGGCATCGGCCGGCCCTGCCGCAGACCGTTTGATCAAAGGGCCACGCGGGCACATGACCGAACGTTGCGCGTCCGGCAACGAAGACAGGTTCTCCCGCTGGGCGAACGGACGGTGAGGCTTGGACTCTGCCTCGCCGCGCTCGGCTTGTTCGGCTTTGCGGGACCTGTTAGTGCCGAGGGCTCCCCCCAAGCTCTCACTGCTCGAGCTACGGCGCCGTTCGCCTGGCGGACGACCGTGCTCCCGCCGGCGACGGGTGACCAAGCGGCCTCGTTCGGCGAGCCCGGCATAGCGATCGCGTCGAACGGGACCGCGATCGTCAACGCCGCGCGGGCGAACGACGGCTATCCAACCTGGTGGCTGTCACGCAACGGCGGCAGGAGTTGGGGTGCAGGCCGGGACGTCGACGCCAGCGGGGCGATGACCGGCGACGCCGATTCGGTGATCGGAGCGGACGGCTACCTCTACGCGTTGAACCTGGGGTTCCAGAATCCGCCGGCACAGCCCACCAATCCCACCATCCTCGTCTATGCATCTCCGGACGGCGGTGCGACTTGGGACGGGCCCGCCGGGTTTCCGCCGCCGCACGGCGCCGATCAGCCGGACCGACCGTGGCTCGTCGCCGATCCGTACCGACCGAATCAGGTCTTTGTTGCAAACAGCGAGGGAGCAGGCGACATCGTCATCTGGCGCTCGACCGACCGCGCCAGGACCTTCTCGGGCCCGACCCTGATGACCGGGGCGGAGCACGCCGCCATGCTGGAGTTCAGCAGCCGGCCTCTGTTCGATCCGACGGATCTCGACCGGATGTTCATGCTCTACGAGGCGGGTCCAGGCGCCAATGCACAGCCGCTCCACGACTTCCCTCTGAACCAGCTCTGGCTCGCGGAGTCCGACGATGCCGGCGTGACCTGGACGAATCGACTCGTCCTCGACCTGGATACGGCTTTCGGCTCCGCCGCCGCGGGCGGTAGCCTCGGCCACGTCCTCCCGGCCTCGGCCGTCGACGACGCCGGGACTCTTTACGCGGCGTTCTCGCTGCGGCTGGGGTCTGGCGTCGAGACGCACCTCTACCTCATCCACTCCCCCGACCGCGGCGTGCACTGGAGCGCCCCCGTGCGGATCGACTCGTCCGGCCTAGGCTCGAACGTCATGCCCTCGCTGGCCGCGGGGGAGCCGGGGCGGCTGGCGGTGTCGTGGTACGGCTCCCGCTCGCCTGACTTCACCGATCCCGACTCGACATGGGCTGAACTCTTCGGCCAGAGCACGAATGCCTCGTCCGCGACTGCGAGCTTCCGACAGAGCCAGGTGAGCGGGGAGGCCCCGATCCACGTCGGTAGTGTCGACACGATGGGCAACCCCGGCTCGTCGCTCTACGACTGGGGTCTGCGGGACTTCCAGAGCATCGCGGCCGACGCCTGCGGGATGGCCCACCTCGCCTGGACGAACGACAACGGGCAGGGCTCAACCGTCACGGCGGTTCAGACCGGTGGCGCGTCGCTCAGGCCGTCCACCCGGTGCTAGGCGGGCGCTCCCGCCTCGACCCAGCGCTGAAAGAGCGCGACCTGCTCGTCGGGCCAGGCGCCGTCGCAGGGCATCGCCCCCTCTTGGAGCTTGCCCAGGATGGCGTCGCTGTTCGCCGCGACGTCGTCGTGTGACCAGAGGTCGAAGGCCGCCCTCATCGACTCACGGTCGCCTTCGCGGAAGAGGGGCTTGATGTCCTGCTCGAAGCTGATCGGCTGCTCGGTTGCGGCCAAAGCGACCTCCTCCTCTTCGGTCTCGACCCCGCGGTGGCTTGGATCGTAGGCGAATCCGGTGCTAAGAACCGTCCATGAGAGGCGGTATCGACCTCGGCGGCACCAAGATCCAGGCCGTCGTCATCGACGAGAGCGATTCCGTCGTCGGCCAGGCGCGGTTGTCGACGCCGACCCAAGGCGGTCCCGCCGACGTCGCCGGCGCGATCTCCGAGGCTCTCGAAGAGGCGGCGAAGGCTGCCCAAGTCGCCCCCGGTGCGCTCACGGGCATCGGTGTCGGCTCCCCAGGCAGCGTCGACGGAGCGACGGGCACGGTTGCCAACGCGCGCAATCTGCCGAACTGGACGAAGCCGTTCCCGCTCGGCGAGACACTGGCGAGCCGCTTCGGCGTGCCCGTGCGGATCGGGAACGACGTCGGCACCGCGGTCGAAGGCGAGGCCGTAGCAGGCGCGGGCCGGCCATTTCGGACGTTCCTCGGCCTTTGGTGGGGCACCGGCGTCGGCGGCGCGATCATGGTCGAGAAGCATCGCTGGCTGGGACGCGGCGCTGCCGGCGAGATCGGACACATGGTGATCAAGCTCGGCGGCGCGAAGTGCGCCTGTGGCCGCCGGGGCTGCCTCGAGGCCTACGCGGGCCGCGCGGCCATGGAGCGGAAGGCGCGGCGCGCTGAGAAGCGCGGCGTGAAGACCAGACTGTTCGCGCTGATGGAGGAGCACGGGCACGACCAGCTCACTAGCTCGGTCTGGCAGCACGCGCTGGACGAGCACGACGCCTACGCCGAGAAGCTGATCGAGCGGGCGATCCGCGCCCTGGGAGCGGGCGCCGCCTCGGCCGTCAACCTGATCGACGTCGATGCAGTCGTGGTCGGCGGCGGCCTGGGGACGCGTCTGGGCGAGCCGGGCGTCGCGCGGATCCGGGAGGCGATGCTTCCCCACCTGTTCGTCGACGACCGGCCCCCGGAAGTCCGACTCTCGGAGCTCGGCGATCTCGGCGGCGCGATCTCGGCTGCGCGTCTGGCGCCAGCCTCGTAGGCGACGCCTAGGTGTCAGGGGCGCCGAGACTCGCCGAGATCTCTTTGATCGCCGCTTGCTCCGCCTCGCTGACCTGTTCGCCTCCTTCCCTGTGGGCCTTTGCCACCCTGTCTGCGAGGTTCAGGATGAAGCGCCTGTAGTCCTCGACCTCCTCGGGCGTCGCCTTTCGCTCGAGTAACGCAACCGCGTCGCGCAGGTGCTGCAGCCCAGCCTGCTTGAGCTCCTCGACCGAGTGGTAGCGCGTGTGGTCGCGCTCCGGCCTTGCCGCGACGATCTCGTCCAGGAGCTCGCTGTCACCGTGCTGCTGGCGCGCCTCGACGTACGCCCTCCCGATCGCGAACGACTCGCGGAAGCTTCCGCCGCGCTGGGCGGTGACGACGATGATGCCGGCGCTCGGCGGCCCCTCCAGGATGAGGTCCCACTCCTCCTGCGTGAAGTCGGCCTTGCCCGTCATGGGCTGTCTCCTTTCACTTGGTCTTCACCGGCGCAATCCCGTGCGACGTCAGCCAGTTGGTGACGTAATCGATCCATGACGGCAGCGACTTGTGAACCATGAACAAGTGCGCCGTGGCGGGCACGATCCATTGCGTCACGTCGCAGCCGCAGTGAGCCTTGTAGTAGTCGTAGTCCGCCTTCGCGACCGACGGAGGCGCGGTACTGTCGTGGTCGCCCGAGGTGAGCAACACCGGGATCGAGGGCCCGATCTGGCTGATGTAGGCGTCGTTCTCGGCGTACATCTCTCCGAGATCGGCGATCTCTCCCCAGGGTGAGAGCAGGAACGGCGGCGCGCAGGCGATGTCGACGACATACGGCACGATCCCGGGCGTGTAGGTATTGAAGTCCCTGCAGTTCTGGCTGGTCTGGAAGAACTGGAAGTAGTCGGGGTGATCGGGGCTGGTGGTGAAGCCGCCTCCCGTGGAGCTTCCCAGCGGCGAGTTCGGCGGCGACACAGAACCCGAGATGTCGGTCTGGATCATCGCCGCCACGTCGTGGTACTTGCCGGGATATCCGGCGACGATCCAGCCGCCGGCGCTGTGGCCGATGATGACGACCCGATTGTTGTGGATGGTGCTCGGCTGCTGCCCCCCGGAGCAGTCGCTGCCGGTGGTCGTCGTGTAGGCGCCGCTCTTCACCTCGGTGACGATGTTGTGCAGCTCGTCCCGGTGCGCCGAGGTCGTCAGCGTGTAGCCGCCCCCCGGGTGGTCGTAGTAGCTGCTCTTCGCGTAGCCGAGGCGGTCGTACGAGTAGACCACATAGCCCTTGGCGGCCAAGGCGCGCGCGACCGACCAGGTAGGCGAGAAGTCCCAGTTCAGAGTCGACGAGGCGATCCCGTGGACCAGCACGATCGCGGGCGTCGACGGGCTGACCGTCCCGTCCGTGAAGCGCTGACCGTACAGCGTGCTCTGCCCGAGGTCCGGATTCGTGACCGTGAAGCAAACCGATTGGACCGTCATGTACTTGTCGAAGTGCATCTGCGGGCTGCTCGCCGCTCCGGCAGGCTCTGCGCCTGCCTGAAGAGCCGCGAACACGGCAAGGACGAGTGCTGCGATCAACGCCGCGTAGCGCGAGGTGAACATCCGTGCTGCTCCTTTCATCGGGCGATGCGCCCGTGTTCCTGTTTCGTCGAGTCGGCCGACCCCAAGGTGCCTAGACATTCCCGCGCCGGCGGATTGCCTAACCAACCAACCGTTCGGCAGACGAAGCGCCCCGGCCCCAGCCGCGCGTGAGACGATCGAGGCCGATGGCCGGCATCGAGGAATCCCCTCCAGCCGAACCGCCCGTGCCGCACCCGACGGTATCCGAACGGGCCGCAGGCGGCCGAGCCGCCCGCAAACAGGCGCCCAGGTCGAGCCACTCGGAGCTCGCGGTCGCCTCAGATCGCAACGCGATCGCGTTGCTCGAAGGGCAGGCCCGGTCGCGTGTGGCGGAGCTCGTTCCGGTCCGTTACGGCCGCATGCTCGTCTCGCCGCTCGCGTTCTTCCGCGGGGCGGCAGTCGTGATGGCGCATGACCTCGCCACGACGCCGCGATCCGGGCTCTCTGCCCAGCTCTCCGGCGACGCCCACCTCGCCAATTTCGGCGGCTTCGCATCACCGGAACGCGATCTCGTCTTCGACCTCAACGACTTCGACGAGACGCTCCCGGGCCCGTTCGAGTGGACGTCAAGCGCCTCGCGACCAGCTTCGTGATCGCCGCCCGAGAGCGCAACTTCAGCAAGGGAGACCGAACCGGGGCCGTGCTCGGAGTCGTGCGGACGTACCGCGAAGCGATGCGGCAATTCGCAGCGATGGGCGACCTGGATGTCTGGTACTCGCGGCTCAACGCGCGCTCGATCGCCGCTGAGCTGCGGGCAGCCCACGACCGGAAGCTGGAGAAGACCTTCGAGGGCGCAGCTGCTAAGGCCCAGACGCACGACCGCATCCGCGCGCTCGCCAAGCTGACGGAGGAGATCGACGGCGAGCCAAGGCTCGTCTCGGATCCGCCGCTGATCGTGCCGCTCAGGGAGCTCGTCGGCAGTGAGGTCGACCCGGCCCAGACGGAGTCGCAGCTCCGCGCGGCCTTCCGGCGCTACCGCCGAACGCTTCCGCACGACCTTCGCTCGCTACTCGAAGGCTTCCGCTACGCCGACCTCGCCGAAAAGGTCGTCGGCGTGGGAAGCGTCGGAACGCGCTGCTGGGTACTGCTGCTGCTCGGTCGGGACAAGGGCGATCCGCTGTTCCTGCAGATCAAGGAGGCGGACTCGTCGGTGCTCGAGCCGCTACTCGGCCGCAGCCGCTTCGCGAACCACGGCCAGCGCGTGGTCGAGGGCCAACGGCTGATGCAGGCGTCGAGCGACATCTTCCTCGGCTGGGGTCGCGCCGAGGGCGATCTCGACGGTGGGCCGCGCGACTTCTACGTGCGCCAGCTTTGGGACTGAAAGAGCGCGGTCGACGTCGAGACGATTCTGCCGCACCGGCTCGCTGCCTATGCGACGGCATGCGGCTGGACGCTCGCGCGCGCGCACGCTCGCTCGGGCGACCGGATCGCGTTCGCTGCCTATCTCGGCAAGAGCGACAGCTTCGACCGCGCGATCGCCGCCTTCGCCGCCGCGTACGCCGATCTCAACGAGAAAGACCACCAAGCTCTAGTCGAGGCGGTTGGTTCGGGCCGGGTCAGCGCAACCGAAGGCGTCTGACTCGCCGGTTGCGTGCCGTCCGCAGCCGATCGGCGACGCCACCGACGACGCTGCGTCTACGCTCACGCGACGCTCTCTGCCCGCAACCAAGGAGGAACCGATGGCCGCTGCTTCGATTCTGATCTGCTACGACGGCTCGGAAGGCGCGAAGCATGCGATCGAAGCAGCTGCCGGCCTGCTCAGCGGTCACCCGGCAGTTGTCCTTGCCGTCGGTCCCCCGTTGACGCCTGAAGAAAGCTACGCCGCGCTCGGTCCGATGACACCAAGCTTCCAAGAGCTCAACGAGGAGCAGGCGCTGGAGCGTGCAAAGGAGGGAGCAGAACTTGCCCGGAGCGCCGGTTTCGCGGCCGAGCCTCGAGCCGAGGTCGCCGCCCCGACGTGGGAAGGCGTCATCCACGTCGCGGACGAGATCGATGCTGCGGCGATCGTCATCGGCTCGCGCGGGCTCACCGGCGTGAAGGAGGCTCTCTCGGGCAGCGTCTCGCACGCCGTGGCCGAGCATGCCGGCCGCCCGGTGCTGATCGTCCCACCCCGCCGCGACGCTGACTAGGACGCTCGGCGAGTCTCGCGCCAGAGCGAGCCTGCGAGCAGCAGCACGATCGCGACCGGGAGCAGCCACCAGGCGTTGACGCCCTCGTGTGTGAGGAGGGACGTCAGCCCCAGCGCCACCGCGAGCCCCGCCGCGACGCGCCAGTCGTCGCCGACGACGAAGTTCCACCAGAAGAGCGCGAACGAGCGGACGTATTTCACGCCGGTGCCTCCATGGGCGCCAGCGCGAGCCGCCGACGGAGCGCCCGCACCAGCAGGAACGAGGCCGCCCCGATGAAGGCGATCACGCCGAGCAGCGAGAGCTCGTCGCCGGGCCACGTGACTCCAGCGCCCTCGGCGCCCCAGAAGCAGCCGAAGCTCGTCAGCAGCAGGCCGACCACGTACTTGATCGTGTTCTCAGGAACGCGCTCGAGCGGGCCTCGCGCGAGGACGCCCGCGCCGACAACGACCACGACCGCCGCCGCGGCGCCGGCCGCGGCCAGGCTGACCCGGTGTTGGGCGCTACCGAACGAGATCACGATGAAGACGACCTCGAGCCCTTCGAGCAGGACACCCTTGAAGGCGACCGTGAACGAGTACCAGTCGAGGCCGGCCCTCTCCTCATGGCCGGCCAGCGCGGCCTGCTCGCGCTGGCGGCGGAAGGCCGCATCCTCGTCGCGATGGGGCATGTATCCGCTCGAGCGGAGGATCGCTTTGCGCAGCCACTGCAGCCCGAAGGCGAGCAGCAGCGCGCCCACGACGAGGCGCAGCGTCCCGATCGGCACGACGCGGAGCGCCGGCCCGAGCGCGGCGACGAGCGCCGCGAGCACGATCGTCGCGGCGGCGACGCCGATCAGCGTCGAGCGCCAGCCTCGAACGATGCCGACACCCAGCACGATCGTCAGGGCCTCGACCATCTCGACGGCGCTGGCGAGGAAAGCGCCCAGGATGAGGAGGACCGTGCTGGTGCTCACGGCGTCATGGTGACGGCTCCGGCGAGCCGCCGCATCAGAGCCACCCCCCATTCGTTGCGGAAAGATCGGCAACCCCTGCACGGTCACCGGGCGGCGGTTCATGATCGCCGGGATGCGAACGCCGCAGAGTGGACTCTTTGCGCTTGGGACGGCGTCGCACGCCTACCTCGAGTTCGATGCGCGGCGCCGAGAAACGCCTCAGGAACTGGTAGGCGCCGTCTCAGCGCTGCGCGAGCCGCGAACGACCATGGGCGGCGTCAACTTCGTTGTGGGTTTCCGCCCCGAGCTCTGGCACGATCTCGTGCCCGAGGAAGCACCGAGGGAGCTCGAAGGCTTCAACCGTGACATCGTCGGCCCGGACGGCTACACGATCCCGGCGACGCAGCACGACGCGGTGCTCTGGATCTCCGGGAGCGCTTACGACGTGGTCTTCGACATGGCACGTGAGGCGATCGCCGCGCTGGAAGCTTCCGGGTCGATCGCCGAGGAGTCGTCCAGCTGGCCCTACCAACACGACCGCGACCTGACCGGCTTTATCGACGGGACCGAGAACCCGAGCCTGGTGGAGGCGCCCGAGTTCGCCGTCATCCCCGACGGAATCCCCGGCGCCGGCGGCACGATCCTGCTCCTGCAGAAATGGAGCCACGACGCGACTGCGTGGGAGGCGCTCCCGGTCACCCGTCAGGAGCAGGTGATCGGGCGAACGAAGGACGAGAGCGTCGAGCTCGACGACAAGCCGGCCGAATCCCATGTCGCCCGTACCGACCAGGACCTGTTCGGGAAGATCTTCCGCCGCAACACGCCGTATGGGACCGTGACCGACCACGGGACGATGTTCGTCGGCTTTTCTGCCCGGCAGCGGCCACTGACCGCGATGCTCGAGAACATGGTCGGGCTGACCGACGGCATCCGGGACGAGCTCACCGTCTACACGACGCCCCTTACCGGCGCGTACTACTTCGTCCCCTCGACGCAGAGCCTGCGCCGCTGGGGCGCGATCTAGCGCCGTCAGATCCGTCTCCTGGGATCCTGCACGGCGCGCAGCAGTGAGTGATTCCAGGAGGTTCTTTGAAGGCGGACGTCCGGCCCTGGCCGGACGTCCGCTCAATCCGTCGCCAAGATCTCGACAAGACCGTCCCGCTTCGACGTGGCGCCTTAAGCCCGGTGTCCGACACCTGGTTTTGTCAAGCGCAAAACGTCACCCCGGTGTCCGACACTTGGTTTTGTCAAGCGCAAGGTGTGACGAAACCGTGCCGGAAGTGAGTTCTTTCGGCGGAAAAATTGTCACACTTTCGAGACGCTTTTCGCTTGACGAAAACCGGTGTCGGACACCGGGTTTGTCAAGCGCCAAGCTTGCCGAGAGTGTGACGGAAATGCGACGAAAGTGCGTCTCGCCTTCGCGGCCTGACCGCCTCCTTCAGTCGAAGCGAAGGAGCGAGCGATTCCGGCCGAGCAGGTCGAGCAGCTTGCTCACGTCCTCCGCGGTGTTGTAACAGTGAGCCGAGATCCGAAGGTTGTCGTCACGCGAGGACGTGACGACGCCTCCCTCGGCCAGCGCGGCGACGAGCCGCTGGACGTCGGTCGAGGCCACGCAGACCAGAGCGCCGCGCTGTTCCGCGGCGCGCGGCGTGACGACCCGAGCACCGAGCTCGTCGAGCCCGCCAAAGAGCAGCGAGTTCAGCTCGCGAACGTGTGCCTCGGTCTCCTCGATTCCGATCTCCTGCATCAGCTCGATCCCCGCGATGCCTGCGTAGATGGCCGGGATCGGGGGCGTTCCCGCTTCAAACCGACGGGCGGTCGGCGCCGGCGAGTAGTCGTGGATGTCCATCTCGAAGATGTTGCGATCGGCGAACCAACCGGTCGCGGTCGGCTCGATCCGCTCGACCAGGTCGCGGCGACAATAAAAAAACCCAAGCCCGGCCGACCCCAGCAGGTACTTGAGCACGCCGGCGGCGAGGAAGTCGCAGTCGAGCGCTCGGACGTCGACCGGGATCGACCCGACGGACTGGTACGCATCGAGCAGAACGAGAGCCCCGCGTTCGTGCGCGAGCTCGATCACACCGGCGACGTCGATCCTGCTGCCGTTGCGGAAGCAGACGTGCGTGACCGCGACGAGCGCTGTCTCTTCGTCGATCGCGGCGTCGAAGCGCTCGAGCGGGATCGTCCCGTCGGGCTCGGCGGGAACGTGGACAACGCGGGCGCCGCGCAGCTCTTGGGCGTGCCAGATCTGGCCGATCGTCGGGAACTCGAAGTCGCTGAGCACGACCTTGTCGCGGCCGCTCTGGAAGCCGAGCCCGCTCGCGAGTGCGCTGACCCCGGCCGACACGGACGTGGTGATCGCAACCTCGTCCTCTGATGCATTGATCAGGCGCGCAACGCTGCGCCGGGCGCCCTCGAGCTGCTCGACCCAGTACTCCCAGGGCGCGCCGTGCTCGTCCCAATCGGCGAGGTAGCGCGCATAGGCCTCCCGCACGGCGTCGGAAAGCGCCCCCTGGGAGCAGCTGTTGATGTAGACGAGCCGGTCGAAGATCGGAAAGCGGTGCCGGATCCGCGCCGGCAGCGCGTCGACGCTAACGGCCAAGGTAGGCCTTCCGCAGGTCCTCGTCCTTGATCAGGGACGAGGCCGCGCCCGAGAGCACGATCCGGCCCGTCTGCAGGACGTAACCGCGGTCGGCGATCGACAACGAGACGTTCGCGTTCTGCTCGACGACGAGGATCGCGACACCGGACTCGTGCACCTCTTTGATGATCTCGAAGTTCCGCTCGACGAGGATCGGCGCCAGCCCCATCGACGGCTCGTCCATCAGCAGCAGCTTCGGGCGCGACATCAGAGCGCGGCCCATCGCGGCCATCTGCTGCTCGCCGCCCGAGAGCGTCCCGGCGAGCTGCCGGCGTCGTTCATACAAAAGCGGAAAGAGCGAGTAGACGCGCTCGAAGTCCTCTTTCGTTCCGCCGCCGTGCAGGTAGGCGCCCATCTCCAGGTTCTCCTTGACGGACATCGGCCCGAACAGGCGGCGGTTCTCGGGCACGATCGCCATTCCCTTGCCGATCCGGTAGCTGGTCGGACGCCCGCTCACCTCTTCGCCGGCAAACTCGACGGCGCCGCGGCGGGGACGGACCATGCCGATGATCGTCTTCAACGTCGTCGACTTGCCGGACGCGTTCCCGCCCAGCAGGCAGACGAGCTCTCCGTCGTTCACCTCCAGCGAGAGGCCCTGCAGGATGTGGATCTGCCCGTAATAGGTGTCGACGTTCTCGAGCCGGAGCAGCATCAGACGGCTTCTTCGGTCTCTGCCCGGACACCCAGATACGCCTCGATCACGAGCGGGTGGGTCGCAACCTCGTCGAACAAGCCTTCAGCGATCTTGATTCCGTGGTCGAGCGCGATCACCCGGTCGGAGATTCCCTCGACGACGTGCATGTCGTGCTCGATCACGAGGATCGAGTAGCCCGCATCGTCGCGCAGCTTGCCGATCAGCTCCGTGATCTCGTGCGTCTCGTGGGGGTTCATCCCCGCGGCGGGCTCGTCGAGGAGGAGCAGCCGCGCATTGGTCGCCATGGCGCGGGCGATCTCGAGTCGCCGCCGGTTCGCATACGAGAGGCTGTAGGCGGGTTGGCTGTGCCGGTAGCCGGCGAGCCGCTGGCCGAAGAATCCGAGCTTCTCCTCGGCCAGCTTCCGAATTTGCTTCTCCTCTTTCCGCGAGCGCGGAAGCTGCAGCATCGCCTCGAAGAACGTCGCCTTCGTGTGCCCGTATTCGGCGGCCATGACGTTCTCCAGCACGGTCATGTTCAGGAAGAGGCGGAGCGTCTGAAACGTCCGGGCGATCCCACGGTTCGTGATCCTGTGCGGAGCGAGGCCTGAGATCTTGTCGCCCTCGAAGACGATCTCGCCCGAGTCGACGTGGAAGATCCCGGTGATCAGGTTGAACACGGTCGTCTTGCCGGCGCCGTTCGGCCCGATCACGCTGACGATCTCGCCTTCGTCGACGTGCAGGCTCAGATGGTCGATCACCTGCAGGCCGCCGAAGGCCTTCGAGACGTCGCGGAGCTCGAGCAGCGCCACGGTCAGACGATCTCCACGCGGGAGGTGCCGAAGATGCCTGACGGACGCACGTTCATGATCACGACGAGTAGCACTCCCAGCATGATCAGCCGCGTCGCACCGGACACCTGCTCCACCAGCTTGTTCTCCCAGACGAAGGCCGCCAGGTAGAGCGTCGGGACAAGGACGATGGCGCGCCACCAGCCCCGCACGAGGGTCAACGCCAGTGCCGCGGCGATCAGTGCGAAGTACGCCCAGCCGGCGATGCTGCTCGTGTTGGTCGGGAGGAGGACCCAGTGCTCGAGCGCTCTTCCGAGCCGACCGCCGCCCTCGATGTGGCCGGCGGTCCCACGCGACCAGACGGCGCTCGCGATTCCGTGGACGGCGAACCCGAATGCGATCGTCCCGAGCACGACCAGGACCGGCTTGTACCAGGGCCGCATCGCGACGAAGACCGCGAGCAGAAGCACGCCGTAGAAGAGGTAGCGCGCGTTGGCCGACGACCGGAGCAACTCGGGGGCGCCGTTGACGACGAGCGCGCCGATCACCACCCCGCCGATGCTGCCGAGGCCGCCGAGGATGACGATCGCGTAGATCGTGATCAACAACCCGACGTCGTAGTCGCCGGGAAAGGCGCCGGACTGGACTGCGCCGTAGATCGTCCCGCTGAAGCCCGCGGTGGCGGCGCCGAACATGAACGCGAGCAGCTTCAGCCGGTTGACCGGCATGCTCATCACCTCGGCGGCCAGAGGATCCTCCCGCAGCGCGCGCCAGGCGCGGCCCGTCCGCGACCCGTTGACGAAGTAGAGCATGATCATCAGGAGCGTCAGCGAGATCAGCGTGAAGAAGTAGTAGCCCTTCGTCGTCGTGATGTGGAAGCCGAAGAAGTTGAGTGGATCGATCTGGTCGAGCCCGTTCGCGCCCCCGGTCAGGTCGACCTTGCCGACGAACGGATAGGAGAAGTCGTTCAGGCCTCCGTTCGCGTTGTTGACGAAGATCACGAACGCTTGCAGGAAGAAGAGGGTCACGATCGCGAGGTAGTCGCCGAGCAGCCGCCAGGAAGTGAGCCCGAGCAAGAGCCCGACCAGGGCGGCCGAGACGATCACGATCGGAATCGCGATCTCGGCCTGCAGGTGGTGCCCCGAGTGGCCGCTGGCCATGATCCCGTACAGGTAGGCGCCGAAGCCGAAGAAGGCGACATAGCCGAGATCGAGTAGTCCGGCGAAGCCGACGACGACGTTCAGCCCCAGCGCCAGCAGGGCGTAGATGAGGGTGATCAGTCCGTAGCGGTAGAGGTTGCCCTCGTTCGTGATGAACGGGAAGATCGCGAACGGCCCGAGCAGGACAACCAGGCGTCCGGGCGCCGGCAGCCGCTCCCAGGCCCGGACGACGACGCCGGTGAGTCCTGTCTGGGCGGCGCGGCGCTCGTCGACCCTCGCGACCCATTCGTCGGTCCCGACCTGAGCCTGATCGGCGGGTTCGACCTCGGGAGCTGGCGGGGGCAGCCCCCCCTCGCCCGCTTGTCCGCCGCCTAAAGAGCTCATACTTTTTGGATCACGGGGGAGCCGAGCAGGCCCGACGGTCGGATGAGGAACATGACGATCAGGAGCGCGAAGACGTAGAGGTTCGCGTAGACCGACCCCCCCGGGAGATAGCCCGTGGCGAAGGCTTCCGTGAGGCCGATCAGAAAGCCGCCGAGCACGGCTCCGGGAATGCTCCCGATCCCTCCGACGACGGCCGCGGTGAAGCCCTTCAGGCCGGCGGTGAAGCCCATCAACGAGAAGATCTGGCCGAAGACGAGCCCGAACATGATCCCGCCTGCGGCCGCGAGCGCCGACCCGAGGAAGAACGTGAACGAGATCACGCGGTCGATGCTGATCCCCATCATCTCGGCCGCGTCGCGATCGAACGAGGTCGCCCGCATCGCCTTCCCCGTCCGTGTGCGCGAAACAACCAGCGTCAGCGCGATCGTCAGTCCGATCGACACGGAGATCGTGAGGATCTGGATGTTGGAGATGAAGAAGTTCTGGCCGATGTTGTAGCTCTTGACCCCGACCAGGTCGAACGTGCCGTAGTCACGGAACTGCGGCCCCCAGAGCAGGAGCGCGCTGTTCTGCAGGAAGATCGAGACGCCGAGGGCACTGATCAGCGGTGCGATCCGCGGCGCATTGCGTAACGGCCTGTACGCGAAGCGCTCGATCGCGACGCCGAGCGCGCCGCAGCCGATCATCGCGACCGCGAACATGATCGCGACCGCGAGCCAACCGGTCACGACGGGCTTCAGCGGCCCTCCCAGCCACTGGAGGACGAAGAAGCCGATGAACGCCCCGACCATGTAGACGTCGCCGTGGGCGAAGTTGAGCAGCTTCAGGATCCCGTACACCATCGTGTAGCCGAGCGCGATCAGCGCGTAGATGCTGCCGAGCGTCAGCCCGCTGACCAGCTCGCCGAAGAAGAGGCTCCAGTTCACGGGGGGAAGATCGCATAAAACGCAGTGCGGCCCACCGGTTGGTGGGCCGCACTGCGTTCAGCTCAGATTCGGCTTGGACTACGCGACCCGGATGAAAACTCCCTTCACCGAGTGGTAGATGCCGAATGGCTTCTTGACCATGTCGCCGTGCTTGTCGAACTTGACCTGAAGGCCGAGCAACGACGTCGCGGCCGGGATGTTCGTCTTCTTGATCTGCGCACGAACCTCGGCGCGGGTGGCCGTGCCGTTCGCGCAGGCCCGGCCGATCGCGCCCGCAACGACCTGCGTCGACACGTAGCTCGGGGCGCCGAAGAGCTCGGTGGCCTTGTGGATCTTCTTGAAGGCCGCAACCCTCGTGTCCGCCGGGTTCAGCGGGAAGAACGAGTCGTAGACGTTGTTTCCGAGACTGGAGAACAACGGATCGAAGAGCCCGTCGGAGCCCATCAGCTTCGTGCCGGCCCTGCCGAGGCTCTTCATCTGCTGCCCGAAGGCCTTGCCCTTGGGCGGCAGCTGCCACGGCAGGTAGACGAGCTGGGTGTTCCGCGGGATCTTGTTGATCAGCGGCGAGAAGTCCGACTGCTGCTGGCTGACGCCGTCACGGCCAACCGTCACGCCCTTGGCAGTGAGCTGTGCCTGCACCTCGTCGGCGAGGCCGGTGCTGTAGGCCTCCTGGTCGTCGATGATGTAGACGCGCTTCAGCTTGAGCGTGCCGGTGATGTAGGCGGTGACGCTCTTGCTCTGCGACGAGTCGGGCGGGACGGTGCGGAAGAAGTAGCCCGTCCGGGTGCCGTCCAACGTGATCTGCGTGTTTGTCGCCGAGCCGGAGACCCAGCCGAGTCCTGCTCCCTTGAGAGCCCCGGTCGTGGCCTTCACCTCGTTCGAGCCCGCCGGGCCGACGACGCCGAGGACTGCGGCGGTCGAACCGAGCGCCTGAGCGCCCTTGACCGCCTCAGCGGTCCCGTTCGCCGAGCCGAGCATGGTGTCTTCCGGGACGAGCTTGATCTTCGTCTTGTGCGTCCTGTTGTAGGTGTTCTTGTAGAAGTTCGCCCAGTGCACCTGCGGCAGGCCGAGCGAGGCCGCTGGGCCGGTGATCGGCGCGAGCAGCCCGATCGATCGTGTCTTGCCGCATTTCACGAGCGCGCTGCCCGCGTTCGCCGGGGAAGCGACCTTGGTGGACCCCTTCGTCGACCCCCAGGCGGCCGTCGCGAGCACGGCCAGTGCTGCCGCGAGTGTCGCGGCGACTACCACTTTCTTCATGCTGCCCTCCTCAGAGTTTTCCGGTAACTGATTGAGACTCCGATCGCCGTCATTCGTTTGCCTCGTACGCGCGAGAGGCGGGATCGCCGGCGGGATGGAAGACGGCCACGATCCGCATCGGCGTGTCGCCGCTGTTCTCGAGCGAATGCACAAAAAACGGCGGCAAGTGGATGCAGGTGCCCGCCGACACCGGCTTGTCCGCCCCGTCCCCGTGCAGGATCCCCTCACCCTCGAGGACGTAGATCACCTCGTCGTAGACGTGGCTGTGATCGGGTGCCCGGCCTGGCGCGATCACGCCGAAGAACTGCGTCATGTCGCGGCAACCGACCTCTTCGGTCACGAGGTAGCGAAACTCGCGATCTCCGCTTGCCGTCAGCAGAGGCTGGTCGGCGAGCCGGACCGTCCGCGGACCTGCAGCGGAGGTCGACCCGTTCGTCTGTGGCGCGATTGCCGAGACGGTCAGCAGGTCTTCCGGACCCGGGTTCACGATCTCGTACGACTCGCCGGGCACGAGGAATACGCCAGTGCCGGCGTCGAGCTCGTGTTCTTCGCCGCCGACGACCATCGTCCCGCGGCCGGACGCGGCGTAGACGATCTCCTGGACGCTGTCGAGCCGCCGGGGAAGCGAACGACCCGTCTCGTAGCGCGTCACGTGCAGCTCGAGGAATTGGGATCCCGCTGACGCATCGATCGCAGTCGCCCGTGAGGCCGTGTCACCATCGACACGGCGGCTCTCCAGGTCGTGTTCGTGTACGACGTAGCCCGCCACGCTGCGATTGTCACACGAATCCGCTTCGAATTCGACGAGTACGCTCTCCCGGTGGAGTACGGGCGGCTCGGCGGCACCGGTTTGGAGCTCTCGAGCATCGGCCT
>WNGJ01010361.1_pt1 | contig 17973 bp, 11 predicted proteins | sample 5400611 | NCBI WGS metagenome assembly WNGJ01 (sample SAMN13153375, study PRJNA577476) | soil metagenome | isolation source: 40 cm soil or saprolite under Garry oak tree replicate 1 | place: USA:California | collected 2016-06-15 | reverse complement strand
GATCGGCGGGTTGACCTGTTAGAAGCAGTCGTCCCGGGTCCGAAGTGGTGACGAATTGAAACGTCCCGTTCGCGAGAGTGATGCGGTAGCGGCGCGCGTTACGCGCTAGCCGCTCCGGGCATGGCGCGTAGCCATCCGTAGTGGGTCGCGGGCAAGCGGTCTGGATGTTGTGATAGCGGACGAGGGGACGCACGAAGCCCGTCTCGGCGGTCGACCCACTCGGATGCAGCGTACCTCCATGGCATTGCGCGCAAGCGCGGTTGAAAACTACCTTGCCCTGCTGCTCAAGCTCATTCAGCTCGGGGTCGGGGTCGGGAAACGGCGTCGAGCCGGAGAGTATCGAGTCGGCCAGCAGTTCGACTCCGGGCGAGGAGAACAACGTCTGCTGGAAGGCCGCGAGGTCGTCGAGCATGCGCGCCGGCGGTTCCACAGAAACCTGCGCATGTGCGAAGAGTGCGCCGCGTGCTTGTTCTTGTAGCGTACCGAAGCGGGCATCATGCTGATAGCCGCCCTGGCGGTTGGGGCCGTTCGGGTCCTGGCCCATGATTGGAGGACGTGGAGCGCCGGGCGGCCAGATTGGTAATACGCCGTCCGGTCCGGTAATCGCGACGTTGAGGACAGGCATGACGGCGCGCCACAGATCGACCGAGGTTTCATCAGTAGGCTGACCGGTGGCTGGATCGATGAGTTTGACATTCAGTGGTAAGGGCATTGTCACGCGCACCAGACCATTCTCCACAAGGTTCGAAAAGTCAGTTGCGTTGTCCCCGTTTATGCGGAAGTCGTCGGCATCCACCGGCCGAAAGAGTGGATCATCCGCATTCTTGTTGTGTTCCCGCTTTTCCTGCAGCGCATCAAACCGCGCCTGAGCGGCCGCGGGAGAAAGCTGAAAACCATCCGATGGCATGTGACAGTCAGCGCATGAACGTCCGTTCCCGCCGATTTGGTTGAGATTGCGGTCATTGAAGGCCGCGCGACCTCGCGCCACCGCATCGCAGGGGCTCTCGTCGCAATTGAGCTGCGTCGCGCCGTTTCCTTGCAAGATTTGTCCAAAGCCTGTATGCGGCGCAACTGCAAGGGTAACGCCGATGAGGGTAAGTAAACTGAGGATGGCGATGACTGAGTTCCTGGATCTGTACATTGTCTTTCTCCTTACTGTATTGACCGCACTGTATTGACCGCAGATTGAATGCAGCGGATAATCCCTCGTGAGCCTGCTAAAAGTCCTTAAAAATCTCCTAAATCTTCCTAGACTTTGCTAAGGCGACCATGAGCGAGACACAGCTGCGCATTTACGAGTTCGGGCCGTTCCGTGTCGACGCTCTCAGGCGGCTCCTGCTGCGCGAAGGCAACCAAGTGGCACTCTCCGCGAAGGCGTTTGAGATTCTGCTCGTATTGCTGGAAGAAAAGGGGCGACTCGTCGACAAGGACGAGTTAATGCGGAGGGTCTGGCCGGACGCGGTGGTAGAAGAGAACAATCTCACCGTTAACATTTCGGCGCTGAGGAAGTCTCTTGGAGAGAGTCCGCGCGAGCACCGATATCTTATGACAGTCTCTGGGCGCGGCTACCAGTTTGTGGCGGACGTGCGGCAGCATAACGACGAACAGGCAGGGAAGAGTGCAGAAGAAGCGCCGACCAACCAAGGAGTCACTGAAATCATTACGGAGCCGGGCGGCGGGGATAGTGAAGCGAAGTCTCTTTCGCCAGGCAGCCGGGACTTGGGATCTGGGCCGGCATACGTTGCCGCGGCGCAGACAAATGGCGCCGCAAGCGACACTCACAGGCTGTCGAGTGCAGAATACATTGGGCGCGAGATTAAGCGGCACAGGCGGGGCGTGCTGTTGCTTGTGGCGGCTCTGCTCGCAACCGCAATCATCGTCTCCTACTATGCGTATTCGCGCCTTTCTGCCGGAAGTGCCAAGGCGGGCATCAGTTCCATCGCTGTCTTGCCTTTTGCAAACAAGAGCGATGATCCGAACGCAGAATATCTCTCGGACGGAATCTCCGAGAGTCTCATCAACAGCCTGTCGCAACTGCCGGGGCTTAAAGTCATCGCTAGAAGTTCGACCTTCAAGTACAAAGGCAAAGAGGTTGATCTTCAGGAGATAGCGAATGCACTCGGAGTAGAGGCGGTTCTGACAGGATACATGGTGCAGCGGGGCGACGCTCTCATCATCAGGGTCGAACTTGTGAAGGCGAGCGATAAGACCCAGATGTGGGGCGAGCAGTACGACCGCAAGATGTCAGACTTGCTTGCCACCCAGCGCGAGATTGCTGGAGAGATTGTCGAGAAACTGAAGTTAAAAGTTTCGGGCACAGAGAAAGGGCTTGCCAAACACTACACCGAGAGCAACGAGGCTTATCAGCTCTATTTGAAAGGCCGCTTCTACTGGAACAAACGAACGGCAGAAGCGCTCAAGAAAGCAACCGAGTATTTCAATCAAGCGATCGAAAAAGATCCCAGCTTCGCGCTGGCCTACGCCGGTTTGGCTGACTGCTACGTTGTGCCGGCCAACCGGCTACCGCCGCGAGAGGCAATGCCTAAAGCTAAGGCGGCAGCGATGAGAGCATTGGAACTCGACGAAACGCTAGCCGAAGCACATGCCTCACTGGGCCGTGTCTTAGCAGCATACGATTGGAACTGGACGAGCGCCGAGAAGGAATACAAGCGTGCCATCGAGCTGAATCCGAGCTATGCGGTAGCCCATCAATGGTATGGCGGGTATTTTGACGCAATGGGTCGCCATAATGAAGCGCTTGCAGAGGAAAAACGGGCCCAGGAACTGGAGCCGCTCTCACTCATCATCAACTTTGAATTGGGAGTGACTTATTACTACGCCCGCGACTACGACCAGGCGATCGAACAGTTCCGAAAGACAATCGAGTTGGACCAGAACTTCCCTCCGCCGCACTATTTTCTTCCTGCCGCATATCAACAAAAAGGGATGTATGGTGAAGCCATTGCTGAATTTAAGAAGGCGGTTCCGCTAACCAGAGGCAGTGAATGGGCACCTTCAAAAGCTGGTCTCGGCCATGTCTATGCGGCATCAGGTAAAAAAAGCGAGGCGCGAACGTTCCTTGACGAGCTCAAGCACGCCTCCGAAAAAGAATATGTGCCTGCGAACAGCATCGCCCTAATTTATGCAGGGTTGGGCGAGAAGGACCAGGCTTTTGCCTGGCTCGATAAGGGGTACGAACAGCGAGCTTTTCAAATGCAATGGCTGAAGATAGAACCGAGGTGGGACAGCCTACGCTCAGACCCACGCTTCCAGGACTTGATGCGCCGCATCGGACTCTCCCCGTAGTGATGAAGCACCGGAGATCCGCGCTTTACAGACCTCATGCCGCGTTGGGCTCCTCTCCTGATTTGCCGTCAAATATCTTTGAATAGTTTTAATGGGACTTGAGATCGAAAAGAAATATCGTCTTTCTAAAAAGCAACGCGAAGATGTGTTGCGGCGCTTACCCAAAATCGGGGCTAAGCGACAGGGCGAGGACTTTGAAGTGAACACGCTGTATGCAGGCGGAACTCTCGAATTTGGGCGTTCGATTTTGCGTCTGCGACGCATTGGCAAGCAAGGCATCCTCACTTACAAAGAACGCCTTCCAACACGTTCAAGCATTAAACAGCGACTCGAAGACGAGACTGTGGTCGAGAATCCTGAAGCAATGGAGTTGATCCTGCAGGCGCTGGGATTCAACCGGGCGCTGGTTTATGAAAAGCGTCGCGAAACCTGGACGTTGGGAAAAACGGAGATTGTCATTGATGAGTTGCCATTTGGTTTGTTCATGGAGATCGAAGGCTCAGAGCAGGGAATTCGAGACGTCGAAGGTAAACTCGCAATTAAAGGTTTGAGATCAGAAACAGCAACCTACCCTCAACTTACCCTCAAACACGGCACTGATCGCGGCGGCGTCATCGAGTCGCGGTTTCCTAACAAAAAGTAATCCAAACTATTAGTTTGCGAGTCTGTCGTAACGTGGCCCATCGCCCTGCGGACTGCAAACTGTCCTTTTGCATTACGTCAAGCAAAAGCGGCCTCGTCCACTGGGAACGAAGCCGCTTAGTTAATGCGAACCGAAAGGGGAGCTCGAATTACATCCCCATTCCGCTCATGCCGCCCATGCCGCCGGGCATCGCCGGACTTCCCTTGTCGTCTTCGGGCAACTCAGAAACCATCGCTTCGGTTGTCAGCATGAGGCCGGCAATTGAAGCAGCGTTCTGCAGCGCCGTTCGCGTAACCTTGGCGGGATCGATGACGCCTGCTTTAACCAGATCCTCGTAGGTTTCAGTTTGCGCATTGAAGCCGAAACTGTCGTTCTTCTCCGAACGAACGCGTTCGACAACGACGGCGCCTTCTTTGCCGGCGTTTTGCACAATCTGACGGAGGGGCTCTTCGAGTGCCCGGCGAACAATGTTCACACCAATTTGTTCGTCCGAATCACCTTCGCCTTCGGCGTTGATCTGGAACTTTTCGAGCGCCTTGGACGCACGAACCAGGGCGACACCGCCGCCTGGCACGATGCCTTCCTCGACAGCCGCGCGGGTTGCGTGCATGGCATCCTCAACTCGCGCCTTCTTCTCCTTCATCTCCGTCTCAGTGGCTGCACCGACTTTGATTACCGCAACGCCGCCAACGAGTTTCGCGAGACGCTCCTGGAGCTTTTCCCGATCGTAATCGGAAGAAGTCTCTTCGATCTGCGCCCGTAAAGTCTTAACGCGCCCTTCAATGTCACTCTGTTTGCCTGCGCCTTCGACAATCGTCGTGTTGTCTTTGTCGATTGTGATTTTCTTGGCGCGACCAAGATCTTCGAGCTTGACGTTCTCGAGTTTGATGCCGAGATCCTCGCTGATGACTTTCCCACCGGTAAGAATCGCAATGTCCTCCAGCATCGCCTTACGACGATCTCCGAACCCCGGGGCCTTAACGGCGGCGATGTTCAAAGTGCCGCGCAGCTTGTTAACGACCAATGTTGCGAGTGCCTCACCTTCGACGTCTTCGGCGATAATCAGCATCGGTTTACCCATCTTGGCTACCTGCTCAAGCAGTGGCAGCAGGTCTTTCATCGAACTGATCTTTTTCTCGTGAATCAGAATCAGCGGGTTTTCGAGCACCACTTCCATGCGCTCCGGATCCGTAACAAAGTAAGGACTGAGATAGCCGCGATCAAACTGCATACCTTCGACAACCTCGAGCGAGGTGTCCATGGTCTTAGACTCTTCAACAGTAATCACGCCATCTTTGCCGACCTTGTTCATTGCTTCGGCAATAATGTTACCGATAGTTGAATCGCCATTCGCCGACACAGTTCCGACCTGTGCGATTGCATCACCCTTAACGGGCTTCGCCAAACGTTTGATCTCTTCGGTCGCGCGCTCGACTGCCTTATCGATGCCTCGTTTAAGCGCCATCGGATTAGCACCTGCAGCTACTGTCTTCACACCTTCACGGAAGATAGCCTGCGCAAGCACAGTTGCGGTCGTGGTTCCATCGCCGGCAACGTCGGAGGTCTTGGAAGCCACTTCACGAACCATCTGCGCGCCCATATTCTCGAGCGAGTCTTTTAGTTCGATCTCCTTCGCGACTGTAACGCCGTCTTTAGTAATAGTAGGTGAACCAAATTTTTTGTCGATTACCACGTTGCGGCCCTTAGGGCCCAGCGTGATCTTCACTGCGTCCGCGAGTTGATTAATTCCGCGCAAAATCGCCGCGCGGGATTCCTCGCCATGAACTACTTGCTTTGCCATTTCTGTCTTCTCTCCTGCTGAAATGTGGAATGTGATTTAGAAATAAAAGAAGCGGCCGAGTCTTGATTGACTACTTGCCGCCCTTCCTGGTGCCAGTGGCCGCGCCCGCGCGCTCGATGATCCCGAGGATCTCATCTTCGCGCATTATCAGCAGCTCTTCTCCGTCAATCTTGATTTCAGAGCCACTGTATTTGCCAAACAAAACCCGATCGCCGGATTTGACGTCAAGCGGCTGTCTCGTTCCGTCTTCCTTGTATTTGCCCTGGCCGGCCGCAACGACCTCGCCTTCCTGCGGCTTTTCCTTGGCTGTATCGGGAATGATTATTCCCCCTCGAACCTGTTCACCCTCATCAATCCTGCGCACAATGACGCGGTCGTGAAGAGGTGTAATATTTGTCGACATTCTTTGAAGTTCTCCTTTCAGTTTCCTCGTAAATCTACGTGTTTTTAGATTAGGACTTTCGGCAAAACCCCCGAAGTTAGCACTCTGCGTGGATGAGTGCTAAGGATAATTCGCTACTGGATGATTGTCAACTTCGGGGAAGGAATGTTGGGCTTAATAGGGATGTGGCGGGAAGAACCGTCGCGAAATTAGTGGCTTCCGCCCCTGGCACTGCGCGCCAATGGTCGCTTCGCCTTTTGATATTCGGCGACGCGCTTGGCGATGGTGTTGCGATGAATACCCAGAGCCTTGGCAGTCTTTGAGAGATGTTCTTGATTTCGCGCGAGAGCCTTTTTGATGTAAAGCTTTTCGAATTCGCTCACTGCTTCGCCAAGCAGAATGTGGCCATCCAGCATTTCGTCTATTAGGGCTTCAAGTCTGGCGCGCATCTTTTATGAATTCCAGAAAGAAAGTAAACTCAGTGCCGAACAATCCTAAAGCTCTTCGCCGGTTAGCAGTCGGTAGGCTTCCAGATAGCGATTGGTTGTGGCCTTAGCGATCTCGACAGTAAGCGGCGGAGCGGGGGGGCGCTTGTCCCACGGAAGCGTTTCCAAATAGTCACGAACAAACTGCTTATCAAACGACGGTTGTGATTTACCCGGACTGTAACTTTCCGCCGGCCAAAACCGGGAAGAATCCGGAGTCAGGGCTTCGTCGATAAGGATGATTTCGCCATTCTGATCGCGGCCAAATTCAAACTTGGTGTCGGCGATTATTATTCCACGGCTGCGAGCATAACTCCGTGCCTCATTGTAAAGCCGCAATGAAGTGTCGCGCAGATAGTTTGCCGTGTCTGCGCCGAGGAGCTGCCGCACTTGCTCTTCAGTGATGTTTTCGTCGTGGCCTTCTTCAGCTTTCGTTGAAGGAGTAAAGATTGGCTCCGGAAGTTCTGCCGACTCCAGCAAATCTTCGGGAAGTTTATGGCCGCAGACTTCGCCACTGCGAAGGTAGTCCTTCCAGCCCGAACCGACGAGGTAACCTCTGACTACACACTCCACGGGAAAAACATTCGTCCTGCGCACGAGCATGGCTCGACCGTGGAGGCTTTCTGCCTTTTGAATAGCTTCAGGCATTCGCCGCGGGTCGATTGTAACGAGATGATTCGGAACAATGTCTGCGAGCTTTTCAAACCAGAACTTCGAAAGGGAAGTCAACACTTCGCCCTTTTGTGCAATAGCTGTAGGTAAGATGCAATCGAAGGCGGAAATTCGATCAGTAGCGACAATTATGAGGCGATCGTCATCAACCGCATAGACGTCGCGCACTTTTCCACGCCTTACCAATTGCAAATCCGGAAGACTTGTCTGTAAGAGAGCAGCGGCATTCATCGTCGTAGCTTTGGCCTACATCTGATCAATCGCGAATGATCCCAATCGCTAAGGCTGAACAGACTGCTGGGGAAGCGGCGAGCGAGATTTTGCTCGCCGAGAAATGCTTTGTCAAGAAAGCGACGGTTTTAACTTCATGAACTTGAGCGTCAATTAGAATAGTCAGTGTCACAGCTATCGATAGGACCATTTTCTAAAGCTACGCTTTCAGGCAGACAGTTTTCATGTAACAATAGTCGCGATCAAAAAATCGAGGAGAGATTCGGCGAGATGCATGAAAGTGCAGGCAATGGTTATCCAGGGTCAGTTCTCAAATTATGTTTCTGAGGAGTCGTCGTCATATGAATCATCGTGTTTTTCGTCGGGAAGTTTCGGTGTTCTCTTTGGCTCTGTTGTTAGTGCTGGCGCAGATCTCGTTGGGCCGGCCGACACCCGACTTTGATAAGGAGCTTCAGAACCCGCAACAAGCGCCGCCTTTTCCGGCAGCGCGATATATACCGGATCATGATTTCGACATCCGTCATGTCGCTCTGGATATTAGGTTCGACTGGGAACGGGAGCAATTGATTGGTATTGAAACGATGGTTTTTCGACCATTGCTTGCGAACCTGAAAAGCATAGAGCTCGATGCGGCAGAGATGACCGTCGCGTCAGTAAAGTTGGTCAATGGCGGCCCGCTTCGGTTTGAGATGGACGCGACAAATCAAAAGCTACGGATTGAATTGGGGCGGGCTTATCAACCTGCTGATGAACTGACCATAGTGACTGAGTACCATACCAACGGCCCGCAAAAGAGGATTCCCGGCCTGGTAGGTGCGGCCCTCAGATTTATCAAGCCATCGCCCGATGACCCCACCAGGCCGAAGCAAATCTGGTCTCAGGGGGAGAGTGAGTACAACCACTATTGGTTTCCCATTTATGACCATCCCAATGATTTTTTCACCTCTGAAATAACCGCCACCGTGGAAAAGCCCCTAACAGTAGTTTCAAACGGAAAACTGCTCGAAACCAAAGTCAACAACGATGGAACGCGCACCTTCCATTGGAAAATAGATCAGCCGCATGCAAGTTATCTGACTTCGATTGTTGTTGGCGAATACATACCGATCGTTAGTGAATACCAAGGTATTCCGATAATTACCAACGTCTATCCCAGCCAGGTTAAGGAAGGCAGGGTGACTGCAGCCCGATTGCCGGAGATGGTGAAGTTTTTTTCAGAGAAGACAGGCTTGAAGTATCCCTACGCAAAATATGCGCAAACAATCGCGCGCGATTTTGGTGGCGGCATGGAAAACATAAGTGCGACAACACAAACCGACAACATGATTCATGATGCGCGGACTGAGCTCGATTCAAATACGGACGGGCTACAATCACACGAACTTGCGCACCAGTGGTTTGGAGACTACGTTACTTGCCGGGAATGGTCTGACATTTGGCTTAACGAGAGTTTTGCTACCTACTTCCAGGCGATGTGGGATGAACACAAGCTGGGCGCTGATGATTTTCTCTATAGCGATGTTAAGGCAAATCAGGATGCTTACTTTAGCGCCTGGAAACAAGGTAATCGTCGTCCGATTGTGACGAAAAACTACGCCAGCCCGGATTCCGTTTTTGATACTTACGCCTACCCGCGGGGCGGGGCTGTTCTCCACATGCTGCGGAAAACACTGGGAGAAGACAATTGGTGGCGAGCAATCAACCACTATTTGCGCAAGTATGCCAACCAGCCGGTTGAGACTGAGCAGTTTCGGATCGCGATTGAAGAATCAACCGGTCAGGCAATGGACTGGTTTTTCGATGAATGGCTTTACAAAATGGGGCATCCTATATTTCGCGTAAAGCAAAATTATGATCCTGCAACAAAAGCACTCAAGCTCTCTGTGGAACAGCTGCAGACTGTAGATACGACTTCACAGTTTCCCCAAGTGGCGTTTTTTCAAACACCCGTTGACATCGAGATAGGCACGGCTGCGGGAACGCGCCTCGAGCGAGTTCAAGTGCTGCCAAAAAAAGAACAAGAGTTTACGCTCAAGGTTGACTCAAAGCCTTTGCTCGTCAACTTCGATTACCGCGGGACGTTGATTAAAGAAGTCGAATTTGATAAGACGACCGACGAATTGGCTTATCAGTTGAACCGAGATGAAGATGTGCTGGGGCGAGTTTGGGCTCTGAGTCAACTCGTCGCTCGCAGACGCGTCGCCACGACTTCGGATATTGAAAAAGAACGAATCACGGCGGAGCTGGCAAGCGCGTTGACTCGGGACAAGTTTTGGGGAGTGCGACTGGATGCCGCAACCGCGCTGGCCAACGCAAAAGATCCCGGTTATATGAGAAGTTATTGAACGACCCGAGTTACAGTGTCATTAAAGCGGCGGCTTCAGCCCTTGGCGAAACAAGAAGTCCCGGCGCCTATGACGCCTTAACGAAACTACTCGAGGTTCCCTCGTGGAGAGATAACATCAAAGCCTCAGCCTTGTCGGGCTTGGCGGCACTACAGGATAGGCGAGCCTTAGGTGTGGCCTTCCAATACTCAGCAAAAGGGAATCCGACGCCGGTAAGGGCTGCGGCACTGCGGCTCCTCGGGCGAATTGGGAACGACGATCCCAGGGCATTCAGTCTAATTTCCGAAACGGCGACAACAGCATTCGCGAACGGAGACTTTATTCTTGCGGCTGCCGCCGGGGAGGCGCTGGTCAGCTTAAGTGATCCCCGAGGCTTGGAGGTTTTGGACCAAATAAGTCACAGCGCATCGCTTTCGCCTCGGTTGAAGGGCCAATTAATGCAGTATCAGGAATTGTTGCGAAAAGCGGTAGCGGCGGCTGCCGGTCAAGGCGCCAAACAGCCTTGATAGCGACATCGCAATTTAATCTGGTACGTCCTGATGAAAGTCCCTGGAGCGAAGTGGGTCAGACAGCACCTACAGAATAGAAAGTCATAGGCCAGAAAGTTTCTGGTTGACGCGACCAGCAGGTGGGTGATAGGGATTCTGGAATTACGTTTTAGGAACTCCATTTTCCGGGGGCTTTGCCGCTTTGATGTTGAGCCAACAAAACTTAGGGCTTGAGTTTGGGGGGCTTGTCCTGTACTATTCTTCCCGCCCGAGTGGCGTCGTACCCCATGACGCCAAACCTCCGAATCACCTGCTTGTCAGTCTCAACGAGTCATTCTGATGACAACTACAGCTACTGACAAACAGAAAACTTCCAGGGATAACATTCCACCGGCTGAACCGACCGAGCGCAAGATTTCTCTGCTTGTCGTCGAAGACGATGAAAACATTTCGAGCGCTATCAGCGAGTATTTTTCTCGCGCAGGTTATAACGTGAAGACCGTTGAAGATGGCTTGATGGGCGTGAAGTCAGCTCTGGATGAACCTCCAGATGCTGTCGTTTTAGATCTCATGCTGCCAAAATTGGACGGTTTGGCCGTTTGCCGGGAGTTGCGGGAAAAGGCCGGTCATCTGCCGATTCTCATGCTCACGGCAAAGGATGATGTGGTTGACAAAGTACTGGGCTTGGAAATGGGTGCGGATGATTACATCACCAAGCCCTTCAGCCTGCGCGAACTTGAGGCCCGGATCAAATCCGTCCTTCGTCGTAGTAAGACCCCGGCTAGTGCCGACGGCGCCAAAGACGAAGCTCCGATCATTCGCGGTAGGCTGCGCATTGATCCGGCAAGACGAGAGGTGACTATTGGAGAGCGACAGGTTGAACTGACTCCAAAAGAGTTTGATCTCCTGCGACTCTTCGCAGCGAACCCAGGGAGGGTGTTTCCGCGCAAATACCTGCTTGAAAAGATTTGGGACTACTCTTATGAAGGCTACGATCGGACTATTGATTCACACATCAACCGGTTGCGAGCAAAAATCGAAGAGAACCCGGAGAATCCTCAGATGGTCTTGACCGTCTGGGGGATTGGCTACAAGTTTAGCGATGAACAGTAACTTCTAGTTCCACGTCTCGCCGAACGCCAGTTGCAGGTTTTTGCTTTCTAGCTCCTGCACCTGGACTTTCCTTCCCAGCTGGCCAGGCTCAATCAAGCCTAAGTTTCCCGGCAAGCCTTCACACCATGATGAATTTTTTCAATCCAAGACGGTTCGCAAATCTTATTGTGGTCAGGAAAGCTGCTCCGCAGCTCATCAAGTCAAGGATTGTCGTCGGCGTGTTGGCATTCTCGATTGTCATTATTGTTTCTCAGGTGGTTTCTCGGGCTCAAAGTTCGTATGGGCTGAGCAGAGTTTCCAATGTTTCGGCGCAGCCTTCTGCAACGGGCACGATAGTTTCGATTGCAGCAGACAGTCCATTACGTCCGGCACAGAATTGGCAGGACAGTGAAGGCTATCATCTGGTATTTCCCAACACCGTTCCCACCGAATCGCTGAAGGCCGGTCGCGGAGTAAGGGTGCGTCGCGTCGGCACTTCCCTGGAAGTGTTATTACAAACCACATCGGGATCGAGAGTAACCCTGCAGCCGGATGGCAATCATGTTTACCTGATTGTGGATAAGAAACTGGAAGCACGTCCCCTCAATGGAGATTCGCGATATGAGCCAAGCCCTTCCATTGATCAGAATTCACAACAAACCAGTCGTACAGACAATAATTCACCTTCAGGCTCGCGTGCTTCATCCGGTGAAATCGCCCACACGGCCGGCAATTGGAGTCCTCCGATGGGCCCAATCTCAGACCTTCCGCCCGAGCCGTTTCCGAAACAGACCGCTCCTGCCCCTGAATCGTCGCCGTCACCGATAGACGTGCAACTCGAAGATGAGGGTGTGGTAGCGTCAATTTTTTCCGGCACTGGAGTTTTCGTCATCATGACTTTGGGTTTATTTGGCTTGCTCGTCTCGCGAAAGCTGCGTTCGCGGCAGATCCAGGTACATACGCCTGATACGTTCTTGCCTGAGGATGAGGCATGGGAAGATCAAGCAGTTTCAGGAACTCCTTCTGAACCGCGGGGGATCCAAAAAATGGAAACCAGATCGAGTTTACCTAAGGCCGGAGGAAGTGGCGCCGCAAACGGATCGTCGCGACAGTCAGTGGCTCGCACGCAAGTCGCCGGTCCTACCTCTCTATATGGTGCTTATCGAATAGATCAAGAGGTGGGCAAACTAATCCTGGGCCAGCCCCACCGCATGGACGTCCTCGGATCGCGTGCCAGCGATGACCGCCGCGCGATCGAGACTTCGCTAATCAAGGGTGTCAATACGCTTGATCAGGATGAGAGCGCGCGGCGCAGGGCGCGCGAAGCTCTGGAGGAGTATGGATTCGTGGCGCGTCAATGCGCCGCCCTACTTCTCGCGCCGGATCCGTTTGATCGCACCTCCGCAGCGCGGTGTCTCGGTGAGATCAAGTCCGAGGCCGCTTTGCCATTTCTGCTGGAGGGACTCTACGACTCAGAATCAATTGTCCGCAATCAGGCGGTGGTCAGCATTGGGGAACTGAAACTCCCGTCGGCTATTGGAGCGTTGCTGGACATTGCCAGAACACATCCCGATGTTCCCAGTGCTCTATTAAGCCGTACGCTAAGCGCCTGCTCGGTCGAGGGATTGGACTTCTTCGACGCATTGATTCCAGAACCGGCGCAACTGGGAATGGGGCATGACTCAAACATAGTGGAACAGATTACCCATCTCGAACCGTCGTCTTCAGTGGAAGAATTGCCGGCCAGCAGCGATGATGTGCAACTGGCACAGGCTTTATCATCGTTAGAGAGCAGCATAGCGCAGCAACGGTCGGATGCCTTGAAGACACTTGCTCAGTTTCGCGTCCAGAGTTCCGTAGCGGCAATCGCACGTGTCGCCCGTAACGATTCCGAGCCAAATATTCGTTCCATGGCGATTGCGAGCCTGGGTGTGATCGATCACGAATCAGTATTTCCTGTCATTTTGATAAGTATGGCAGATGACACACGTGAAGTGAGAGCTTCCGCCGCTCGCGCGCTTAATCGTTTGAGCTTCGATCGGGCTGACGCATACGTGCGTGTCATTGAGACAAACGATGCACAGACCATTCGTGAAGTCGCCCGGGCATGCATACAAGCCGGAATCGTTTCGCAAAACCTTGACCGTCTTGGTAGCAGCGACCATCGTCAAGCTTACGAAACCTTCTCCCTTATTTGCCTGTTGGCCAAGGCAGACATGAACGATCCCGTTCTGACCGCGATTGCCGATTATCCGAAGGTGGATGTCAGTCTGGCAGCCGTGCACTTGCTGGCCTCGACTGGCCAACCCGGAACACTTATGCAGCTGCGAGAGCTTGCCGCTCGAGAAGGAATCCGCGAAGAAGTGAAGACCGCGCTGCTTGAAGCAATGTACAAGTTGGATCACGTCAAACCATTGGAAGAAAAACTTGCTGCAGTCAGCACCCCAGATAACGCACCAAATGCTGAATCGGGCTCAGTTAAAACCATTGAACTTCATGCCAGCTCAAGGAGTCCGTTTGAAGTTACTTCGACGTCAAATCACAAAAGTGAGCCCGAATTTGGGGCGGAGGTGGAGTTGAAGGTAGACGATTTGCAACTGTGACTCTCTGGACTGAAAGCGCCGGTGATCGGATAATACCAGCGGCGATACTCTTTTCATTGCCCCAATGAAAATCGAACTGTTCAAGACAGTAGTTCTCGAAAACAAATATCGTGGCGGCCTCGCGCTACTGTTATTCGTATGTTTGATTTCGTTTACGCTTACGCCAGGTTCAGCGCAGTTGCTGAATCAGAAGCGCATTACGGGGTTGACACTAGGGGACGCCGCTGAAGGATCACGAGTAACCTTTTTTTCAGACTCGGCTCTGAACGATTACGAGGCGTTCCGACGTGGCGATCGGTTCTACGTCAAGATTCCTCTAGCGGAGTTTACCTCTGTGCCGCCGCACTGCTGTGCAAACGGCTTTGAAGACGTTCAGGTTCAAAGAGTGGGCAACAGTCTGGTCGTGTCTTTCAGATTGCAGCCCGGCGCGACCGCTCGAGTGGACCAGCACTCGAATCGCCTTGACGTCATATTTTCCGCGCCAAACAGAACTTTTCATACCAACACTTCAATTCTTGGTTCAAACCGTCTTGGGTTGGCAACCAATGCTCAGCGAACGGCCCAGAACCGAGGATCTGATGCAGCCGGACCAATGCCGCCCGGTGCTGTCCCAGCATCTCGCCAACGCGTTGTAGCGGATAGCGGGCGCACCGGAAATGAAAGAGCGCTGCAAAACTGGCGTGTTCCATCTGATCTACATTCTAATTTAAACAAAGGCGGGAATAACCAGTCGAGTGGCAGGAATAAACAGAGTTCTGCTGCGGGTAACCAGACCAAACAAAATAATCAGACTAGCCTAAACGGACAGAGTGCCAACAGCAATGAAACTGTTAACGGAAACAGTCAACCCATTACCGCAACGAATCAGTCGAAGACCAGCGACTCAGCAATTAATTTGCCGTCACCTTTGCCTTCTCCCTCGGCTGGTCTGACGCCCTCGGGCCCAGCGGGCTACCCGGGATTGACCTCGGCGACGCCCACTGCTTCCGGGAATTCGGAAACGCCTATCAGTGCACCCATCTCTTCCGCGTCCCCAAGCTTTCTTAACTGGAAGAGTCGAAGTAAGGCCGCTCTTCAGTGGGCTTCAGCGAATCGTTTGGCCTCCTTGCTTGGCGCACTGATCCTGTTGAGCCTGATCTTGTACCTTGCAAGTATCTTCCGTCGCCGGCAAAGAATGAAGTCGGCAAGACGTCTCAAACTGCCGAAGATTCAACCAAAGATTCAACCTAATGACTCTTCGGACTTCGATGAACTAGTTAATGCTGGTCCATCCAAATCGCGCGTCTCGAGCAACCTGCCGGGCGAGTTTGCTAAGAAGCCAACAATGACGCCCGCCGCAGCCGTCACCACCCCGCAAAACCACAGTTGGATGTTAACGAAGCCCTCGGTGGTCTCTCCCTCCGCCAGCCGCGAACATGGTGACGAGGAAGAGCGGGAGGTTTTCGAGTTATGACTGCTCATTCGCTTATGCAAATGTGCGCCCAGCTTGGAATCAAGCTTTCGCTGAAGGGCGACAACAGCGATCGCCTCCAGGTGGACGCGCCTAAAGGTGCATTAACTGCTTCGTTGCGCGACGCTCTCGCCGCGAATAAAGCTGATCTACTTGTCCTGCTTAAGTCTAAACAACAACCATCCTATCCACCTCAAGCTTCGACTCTCGAACACGATTCAGAAGTGACGAGAAGTCGAGTTCCCGCCATCACTAGAGGAAATTCTCCGGAGGCAACACCCTTGATTTTCGACCAGCCATTCTCCCGGCCATCAGTGCCGTACAACGACGCAGATATCGAAGTGAGTAAGGTTTCTGAAAGCGACTATGCTCACGCAATAAGCCGGTTGCGAACTGCTGATTCTCCTGCGGAACGAGTAGCTGCAGCGCGTAAGCTGGGAACGTTAGGTGATCGCCGAGCAACTGATCATCTAATCGCAGCCCTGCAGGATGGGGCGCCGGAAGTGCGCCGAGCATCCACCGAGTCGCTGGGCCAGATTGGAGACATGTCTGCTGTAGCGCCGCTTAACGATCTGCTGTTGCGGGAGACTAGCCGCCAGCTCCCAGAAGCAGTAATCAAACACGCTCTCAATTCTATTTCTGCTGCCGAGGTGAAGCGTTCGTCTGTTTCTGAACCATCTTCAAACAGAAGCGGCGAAACGCCCGTTTCAAGATCAGAAATGTCTGTGCCGGTCGACTTTGAAACTCCAATCGTGAGAACTCAGACTCCGGCGTCCAGTGCAGAAACACCCGCTCCAAGACGCGAGATTTTTGCCGACTATCTGAGGTCATTCGAGGAACGGACACCTTTAACTAATCGTGTTTCGTCACCAATTCCGGCGCCGCCCGCCTCAACTATAAATACTCTGGACGCGGCTGACGAACAGTTGCGTCAGGAAGAAGAAGCGTTACGACGAGCGGCGGATGATTTGGAGCGCAAACGTGCTGAAGCCGAGGCCGCGCGTGCAAGAGCCGAAGAAGAGGCTCGCGTGAGGGCAGCAAGTGAAGCAGTGATCAGAGCGCAAATCGAGGCCCGCATTCACGCTGAAGAAGAGGCTCGCAGACGAATGGTTGAAGAAGCTGCCCGGCAAAAGGCAGAGGAAGAGGAAGCTCGCGTAAAAGCTGAACAGGAAGCGCGTAGTAGGATAGAACAAGAAGCTCTGTTTAGCATTGAAGAGGAAGCGCGCTTCCGTTTGGAGGCTGAAACTTTGCGAAAGGCGGCAGAAGAGCTCGCGCGCAAACGATCGGAAGCTGAAGCTACTCGTAAGATTGCCGAAGAGCAGGCGCGTTTGAGAGCAGAACATGAAGCCAAACTAAAAGCCGAAGAGGAAGCGCTGGCTCGCGCCGCGGAAGAAGCTCGCCGTCAGGCTGAAGATGAAATGCGTCGCCGCGTGGAAGAAGAGATTCGGCGTCGCGCTGACGAAGAGGCTCGTCGCCGGGCCGAAGAAGAAGTGCAGGCTCGTGCAGCCGACGACGCTCGCATGAAGGCGGCGGTAGAAGCTCGTCTGTTGGCAGAACTGGAAATTAAGCGGAAGGCGGAATCAGAAGCGCAGCGACGGGAGGAAGAAGAACTTCTTGCGCGCGCCACTCAAGATGCTCACCGACGTGCGGAAGAGGAACGCCAGTGGCGAGACTCCGGTGAGCGTTATCGCGTCGATGTGGCTCGTATTCGCGCTGAGTATGAAGCCCTGATGCAAGTGGCGGCTGAGTTGTCACGGCGTCGCTCGGAACTGGAAGCGGCTCGACAGAATGCCGAAGCTGAGGCCCGGCTATTGATTGAAGCCGAGGAACTCGCGAAGGTGGAAGAAGAATCACGTCGCCAAAGAGATGGTGAACGCCAGCAACGAGAACTCGAAGCAAGACGGCGTGCTGAAGAAGAACAACTTGCTGAAGCACGTCGACGAGCAGCCGAGGAACGCCAACTAACTGCGGAACATGCTCGCCTAAGGGCCGAGGAAGAGGAAAGGCGTCTGGCCGAGCTCGAGTCAGTGAGAACTAAAGCGGAAGAAGAAGCCGGCCGCAGGGCCGAAAAGGAGCAACGAATCAAGGCGGAGATTTTTGCTTTAACTAAAGCTGAAGAAGAGCAGCGCGTTCGTATTGAGGCTGAGATTAGGCGTCGAACCGAAGCTCAGGCGCGTTTGAAAGAACAGGAAACCAGGGCTGAAGAAGAAGCCCAACAAGTTGCCGAGGAGATTCGCGTAAACGGGGAAGAACCTGCCCGGCGGCGTGCAGAAGTTGAATCACGCTTGAAGGAAGAGGAGACCCGACTAACGGTCGAACAGGAAACTCGCGCGAGGACTGAGAAAGAAGCACACCGGCTGGCTGAAGAAACTCGTCTGCAGGCCGCGGAAGAGGCGCGTCGCCGCGCGGAAGTTGAGGCCCTGCTGAGAGAAGAAGAAGCTCGACGGCAAGCCGAACAGGAAGCTCGCGCCAGGG
>WNGJ01003669.1_pt1 | contig 17976 bp, 14 predicted proteins | sample 5400611 | NCBI WGS metagenome assembly WNGJ01 (sample SAMN13153375, study PRJNA577476) | soil metagenome | isolation source: 40 cm soil or saprolite under Garry oak tree replicate 1 | place: USA:California | collected 2016-06-15 | reverse complement strand
ACCGGAAAGACTTCTGATTCGCGGATAACTCTTTTCTATCCGCTGTCCGGTATCCGGTATCCGACATCGGTATGAGTCGGACGAGTATCATCGCGCTTCTGATTTTCGGCGCCATTTTGGGTTACTTCCTGAGTTTCGGAGCGGATACGACGCGTAAATTTCAGGCGAAAATTTATCAAATACTGGCTCCGTTCTTCACCACCGGTTCCGGTTTGCAAAAACAAATCACGTCGGTCCGAACCGGATTGAAATCGTTGGAAGAACTGGAAAAGGAGAACGCTTCGCTGCGGGTCGATAATCGCCAACTGCGCGCGACCAATTCAGCGCTGCGCGATGTGGAACACGAAGTCAATCGCCTGCGCCACGCGCTCAATTATCGCGAGCGCTCGGTCTTCAAATTGATTCCGGCCGAAGTGGTGACGCGGGATGCATCGACTTGGTGGCACACAGTGACGATCAATCGCGGCAAAGAAGATCACATCGAGACCGATATGCCGGTGGTGACGGACGAAGGTTTGGTGGGAAAGACAACGACCGTCAGCAATACCATCTCGATTGTGCTTCTGGTTACGGACGAAAATTGCAAAGTCGCCGCGTCGGTTGAAGGCACACGCGAGCAGGGAATTGTTTCGGGTGAGCGCGTCTCTGACCTGAATTTTTTGACGAAACAAGCGAACCTCCAGCCGGGACAGAAAGCTTACACGTCCGGTGTCGGCGGAGTTTTTCCGTCCGGTTTGTTCATTGGGACAGTGAAAAGCTTTCGCGCTCGCGAACTGGACGGTCAGGCGAAACTGGCGCCGGCAGTGGATCTGTCCCACCTGGAGGACGTGTTCGTGGTCACGGGACGGAAATGATTTTCTTTTTCATATTACTTGTTCTGGTGGTCGTGGCTCAAATCGCGGAATTCTTCATCCCGCCGCTTGACTGGATGTATCACGCGCACATTTACATTGCGCCGGTATTGGTGTTTTACGGCGCGATGGCGCTGCCGTTTCCGTTGATGCTGGCGCTGGCGCTGTTCGCGGGCGTTTTACTCGATGCGCTGACCGTGCAGGTGATCGGGTCCAGAGTTGAAATCTCGCTCGGCTGGTCGATACTTCTCTACGCTGTGCTGGCGGGAATTATGCATGGCTTAAGGCCTTTGTTCATCCGCGGCCGCTGGGAAGTTCATTGTGTGCTGACCGGCATCTGCACGTCCGCAATTATTTTGGCGCAATATCTCATGATCACTTTCCGGCGCGGTTCGTTTTTCTTCACCCGCGAAGTTTGGTGGCAAATCGGCGGGCCGGGTTTGATGGCAATGCTGATGGCGCCGGTAATTTTTTGGATGTTGAACTGGGTCGCGCGCGTGACGCGTTATCCCTATTTGCCTGAGAGGAGTTTCGAATGAATCGGCGCCGGCTTAGTCCACGTTTAAGAATTCAATTTTTAGGATTGTTGATGCTGCTCGGCATGACCGCGCTTGGGTTGCGGCTTTGGTGGATCCAAGTGGCACACGGCGCGGAATGGACGGCGCAAATCCGGGGCAGCTCCCAAGCGACGGTCCGAATTCCGTCGGTCCGCGGCGAGATCAAAGATCGGAACGGTCTGACGCTGGTGCAAAACCGCGCCAGTTACGAAGTGGATTTTTACCTTCCGGAAATGGTGAAAGGCTACCGCGAACGCTTCGGCCCGCCGCCGCTGGCCGAGCATCGTGCCATCATCAGCGGCATGCCGAAGGACGTGAAGGAGGCGGACATTATCAGGATCGTTAACGACGGAATTGTTCCGCGTTTGAACGATCTAGATCTTGCGCGCGATTACAATTCGAAAGACCTCGAGCGGCATTATCGGAACGACACGGAAGTCCCGTATTCCTACATCAAAGACATCGATTTTCCGACGATGGCGAAGTTCTCCGAGCACGATGTCGGACTTCCCGGGGTAGACATCGCGATCAAACCGGTGCGCTCGTATATTTACGGCGCGCTGGCGGCGCACATACTTGGCTACGTCGGCGCTCCGGATGACACCAACAAGGAAGAAGCGCGCAAGTTCACGTTCTATCAAGGCGATGTGGACGGGAAATCAAACATCGAGAAAGCGATGGACGATTATCTGCGCGGCAAACCGGGCGTGCGTTATCTGCGTCGCAATGCGAAGGGCACAATCGACGGCGTGTTGCGCGAAGAGCCGCCGCAACAGGGCGCGAATGTTTTTCTAACGATCGATGCGCGGATTCAGGCGATCACGGATGAAGCTTTGCGCGCGGTGAGCCGCGCCGGGGCGGTCGTTGTCGATCCAAACAATGGCAACATTCTTGCGATGGCGTCGGTGCCATCATTCGATCCGAACACATTCATTCCGAGCATCAAAGCAAAAGATTGGCAGGCGTTGCGTAAAGATGCGGGCGATCCGTTGGTAAACCGTGCCGTGAGCGCACTGCCGCCCGGATCGACATTCAAATTGATCACGTCACTCGCCGGGTTGCGAAAAAATCTGACTAACGCGCATTACAATTGCGGAGGTGGTGTCAGTTATGGCGATCACTTTTTTCAGTGCTGGGTGAATGAAAAACATTACACCCACGGCAACATCGGCTTGTCCGAAGCGATCAAAGTTTCGTGCGACTCATTTTTCTATCAGTTCGGAAATGCGGCCGGCATTCAATCGATCGATACGGTCGGAAAAATGCTGGGCATCGGGGAAGAATCGGGCTTGCAGTTGACGGGAGAGCAGGTTGGCAATCTGCCTGGGCCGGAGTGGATGCAGGTGCATCATCCGCAGGAGCGATGGTCGCAAGCGCAAACCGCGAACGTGTCGATTGGGCAGGGGTACACGCTTGTCTCGCCGTTGCAATTGGCAATGGCCTACGTGACGATCGCCAACGGCGGCACCTGTTATTATCCGCGGCTAGTCGATAAGGTTTTGAATCAGGATGGTTCACCGGTTCTGGACGAGCATGGCAAAGTCGCAGTGCCGCAGACACCGCGAATGCGCTCGGATTTGCGAAGAGAAGTTACGCCCGACCAGATCGAACTGGTGCGGAAAGGTTTATGGAGAGTAGTGAATGAAGACGGCGGCACTGGCGGTCGTGGGCGGCTAAAGAACGTGCAGGTCGCGGGCAAAACAGGAACTGCGCAAGCGACCGACCGTGGGCACAAAGATACGGTGGCATGGTTTGCCTGCTTTGCGCCTTTCGATCATCCGAAGTATGTGGTCGCGGTAATGGTGCAAGGCGGTGAGCACGGCGGCAGTGTGGCCGGACCGGTGGCGACGCGAATTCTGGAACGGACTTTGGCGATGGACGAAGGCAATTTCGACATGCAAGTGGCGTGGACGCCGCCAGCGCATCACGCGAACCCATTTTCGATGTTCAAAGACGTCAGTTATGCGGGCGGTAATCTTGGCGCCGGCGACGAGGAAAGCGCCGATGCTTCCAGCGCCGATGTACAAATGGCGAGCGACAACGCCTCGCCCGATGTCGAGCCGGAGGCTGATGCGCAGGGGCAGGTTTCCAAACGGCCTCGCGTAGTCCGTGCGGCTCCGGCACCGCCGCCTCGTCAGCCGAACTTTTTTGAACGTCTTTTCGGAGGCAAACGGCCCGCGCCGCAACCCGCGCCGACTCCGGTCCGCCGTCGTTTTTAACAATCAATGTCGATCCAACGAGCAATGAACAATTCCTTGGCCGGGTTTCGGCTCTCGATCGCGCAACCTTTAGAAATTTATGTTAGACAGAGTGAAGAAAATTTTAGGTCTTACGTCACGCAAGACCGGCAACAAATTGGTAGTCAGTGTGGAGAAACTCGAGCGCCGCGTGGCATTGCTCGAGAATGGCCGCCTCGAAGAGTACAGCGTCGAGCGTAGTGGCTCGCGCCAGATAGTCGGCAGCGTTTACAAAGGCCGCGTTAAAAACATCGAGATGGGTTTGAAGGCGATGTTCGTCGACATCGGCCTCGACAAAAATGCCTTTCTCCATTTTTGGGACGCGCTTCCGGCCGCGCTCGACAGCGGAATTGAAGAAGTCGACCGGCCATCAAAGAAACAACGCAAGCGAATCACAGCGAAAGATATCCCGAACATTTATCCGGTCGGTTCGGAGGTCATCGTTCAGGTCACAAAAGGGCCGATCGGAACAAAGGGTCCGCGAGTGACGACCAATTTGAGTTTTGCCGGGCGCTACCTCGTTCTTATGCCGTTCAGCGATCGCAGCGGAATCTCGCGCAAGATCGAAGACCCGAAAGAGCGCAACCGTCTCCGGAAAATTTTGCGTGAGCTCGATATCCCGGAGGGGATCGGCGTCATTATTCGCACAGTAGGCGAGGGCCAGCGGGCACGCTACTTCGTGCGGGATCTGCGATTTCTTCTCGATCAGTGGGCCGAAGTTGAGCGGCTGATTCGGGACCAGCCCGCGCCCTGTCGCATTTTTGAAGAACCGGACCTGGTCGAGCGAACGGTGCGCGATTTTTTAACCGAAGAGATCGACGAGGTCCTGTGTGACGATCGGGAGGCCGTGGAACGAATGAACCAGCTCGTCGAGAAAATTTCACGTCGCGCGCGGAATCGTTTGAAGTTCTACGACGGCGCCACGCCTATTTTCGAAGCGCTCGGCATTCAAAAACAAATCGACGACGCGTTTCATCGGCAGGTTTGGCTGCGTTGTGGCGGTTACATCGTGATCGACGAGACCGAAGCGCTGGTGGCGGTGGACGTAAACACCGGCCGAAACAAAGGCGGCCGCGATGTCGAGAAGACGATCTTGCAGACCAATTTGGAGGCTGCGGACGAAATCGCGCGGCAATTGCGTTTGCGTAACATTGGCGGCCTCATCATTGCCGATTTCATCGACATGAAGGGCCGGAAAGATCAACAGGCCGTTTTCAATTTGATGAAGGAACGGCTCAGACGCGACAAAGCCAAAACGCACGTACTGCCCATTTCGCAGCTCGGTCTGATGGAAATGACGCGGCAACGCGCGCAGGAAAGTCTAAGCGATACGATTTACGAAAATTGCCCTTACTGCGGCGGTCGCGGCGTCGTCAAAACTTCAATGACCACCAGTGTGGAACTACATCGGACGCTCAATACTGTGATGCGTAAATATCAGGACAACGTGCACGATTTTCGCGTCATCTTGAATCCGGACGTGCTGAAGAGATTGAAGGAAGAGGACGAAGAATTATTGATTGAGCTCGAGCGGCGTTACGCCGGCCGATTGATGTTTCGCGGCGATCCGACTTATCATCACGAAAAATTTATCGTGACCGACGCGAACACAGGCGCGGAGCTAAAATCGTAGGTTCTCGATCGATTCGACGCGGCGCGGCGAAGCAGTCAATTTTTGACTCAAATGACGCGGCTGCTGGGCTGGGTCCGCCGGCCCAAGCGAACTCGGGAGGCGGCATTTCCGGGTTGACCCGATGTTGCCATTTTGTTAGAACCGCTGCCCTGGGGGAAATTGGGCTAAAATTCGGTGCTTGACGCTAGGCGTCAGTTTCGTGTTAAAACCACGGGTGCATTGAAATTCAGCTTCGATTAAGCCCTGAAACAGCCTCTAAAAAACAATATATTTTTTTATTGACGAACTTCTGAAGAAACCCTAAACGCATAGCCAAGTTATGAAAAAACTGACCTTAACCTTTTGTGCATTGTTCGCACTCGTTGTCGTGACGCCGGCTCTTTATGCCGACGGTCCGGAACCTTCCAGCAAAGAAAAAGAAGTGATGCAGCCGGCCCCGCCTGTGTGCGATTTTTATCGCGCTCATGAATGGGATTTCAGCATTTGGGGCGCGTACGCGTTCGCAGCCGACACCGGCCGGATCGACGTGCCGAACGATGATCCGTTCTTTCCGGATACTGATGTCACGAATTCGACCGTCCTGACCATTCTTGGCTTTCCGCTCACGACTCTCTCCTCAAGCGAGCCGAGGAACTTCAATCCGAACGAGCGGGTTAATATTGGTCGGGTCAGCAAGAACCAGTTATTTGCCCGGGACGATGCCTGGGGTGGCGGTGCCGATGTGAAATATTTCTGGAGCCGGTACTTTGGCGTCGGCCTTGAAGGCGTCGGCCTCGCTGCGAAAACGAATTTCGCCGGAGGCGGCTTGCTTACATTGACCGGACGCTACCCGTTCGGACGTTTTGCTCCGTATGTGACCGGTGGCATTGGCTTCATTGATGGTGGAGCGACGCTCTACAAGTTTTTCAATGAGAAGCATAACCCCCCCAACGCAACCGGTACCGTTACGAATGAACGCGAATTCTGGACCGTCGATCCGGTTGCCAACAATCACGTTAGAGCGCTCGGACAGATCGGCGCCGGGTTGGAATTCCGCGTTACCTGCCACATCGGCTTAATGGCCGACTTCACCTGGAACTTTGTCTTCGGTCAGGAAGACCACGGAGACAAAATTCACCTTATAACTGAGCAAGGCACAAGCACGACGACAACCACTGACCTAATTTTAGGAACCTCTACGACCACCACCGTCGTCGTTAACCAGGCGCCTGAACTGAGACCTGGCCATGGCAGCGACAATCAAGATTTCGGAATGGCGCGGTTCGGCGTCACCTTCTCTTACTAAAACGCCAGTTGTAATTTAAACGCCGGAACGCCTCGCGCATTCCGGCGTTTACTTTTTTGAACCGTGCGGTTGCGGCTAAGGATTCTCAGTCGGCTCTGGCGGGGCCGAGCGCCCTGATTCGTGGTAAGGGCGCCCCGCATCGAATAACGAGATTTCGCGGCGAAGCGCCCCGGTAAAAGAACTTTCGCCGTCTTGCAACCATAAATCGAGCGCATGTCGCGCTGTCTTAGCCGCCTGCCCGAACTGATTCACCTCAGCATACGCAGCGGCAAGGGAGCGAAGGATCCTCGGATTTGCGCCGCCAGAGAGTCGATCGGCGCGTTGGGCCAGGGCCAGGGCGCGATGACCATCCCGAAGCGACGGATCGGAGCAGGTGGCTAACATCCAGGCAAGATTACTTAGAATACCTGCGGATTCGGGCCGAAGGTAGATTGCGCGCTCATATTCTGCGATCGCTTCTGCTAAACGCCCCTGGCGATGAAGAGCGCTGGCAATGCCATTATGAGCCGGCCCGTAAGTGGGATCCAGTTTCAGCGCGGTTTCGAACAGCTTGATCGCTTCGTCTTGTTTCCCTTTCCTTACTGACACACCCCCCAGTCCGAAGTAGGCGCGCTTGCTCGCCTGGGCGTAGTTCGGCTCCAACTCGAGAACTTTGTGAAATTCCGCGGCAGCGTCATCGAGTTGTCCCCGAGCGAACACTTCAGCGCCGATGTTTTGATGGGCAGTCCAGCTATTCGGATTGTGCGCGACGACCATACGATAGCATGTTTCGGCATCGCGGTACATGTGGCTCTGCATCCAGGACAGGATTGCCAGGGTGCTTAACAACACCGCCAAAAGACCATGAAGCAGTAAGCGCCAACGACCGCCACGATCGGCCAGCCAGGTCGCACCGGCTGCAGTCGGCACGATGACCGCCAGACTCGGCACATAGGCAAAATGGTCGGCGACAAATGAAAGACGGAAGAAGCTGACATTAAAGAAGCCGAGTAAAGGCACCACCGTCGCAGCAAAGAAGAGGCTCGCGGCGAAAAACCAACGCCAACGCTTTCGCTGATTCCATGCCAACCAGAACAATCCAAGGGCGGCCACCGGAAAGAGATACTGCCACCAAATATTGGAGTCGATTTTCCAACGTGGATAAATCAAAGACAGGTCGTTGGGGAAAAGAAGCTTGCCGATGTAGAACCAAAACGCGCGCCCGGCGATTAGAAACCGGTCCAGAACCGACAATTGGAATTCTTCGCCTTCAGCGCCGCTGAATGCGCGTTCCATCCACGCCGTCAACAGCCCGGCGGCGATTGCCAACACGACAAATGGCAGCAGCGGTTTTACATCGCGCTGCCAATCGACCCGTCCCCGTTTCCACCAGATCAAGATGAGCACAACTGCGGGAACGGTCGCAACAATGGCTTTGGCCAGGATTCCGAGTGTGAATAAGAGCCCAACCAATAGGTACGTTCGTAGCCTTCGGGTTTGATCGAAGTTCAAGTAGGCCAGAATGGCGGCGAAAAAGAAAAGACCGGACAGCGTGTTCTTAAGTTCCACCATCCACGCTACGGATTCGACGAGCACCGGATGCAGAGCAAAAATGGCCGCCGCCAGCCAAGCTCCGCGAATCTGCAATTTGCCTAAGATTTTGACCAGTAATAAAGCCGACGCCACGTGCAGGGCGATCGTGACGAGATGGTATCCAAACACCTCTTGACCCCAAAGTTTGGCCTCGACCCAATACATCGTGTCCACCAAAGGGTGGTATTGCCAAGTTGTGCGTGGTTGAATCCACAACCGGGCCAAGCCATTCCAGGACTGCTGCTCCGGGGTCATCATGAAGCGACCGGCGTCATCGAGTAAGGGCTTACCATGCCAGGCCGGCTGGTAGACGAGGGCAGTGGTTGCGACTAGTGCGGCGCCAAGAACCCAGTCGCGGTAACGTCTCCATGCCGCCGACCCGCGAGCGGGTGAAATCGACTTAGATGACGAAACTGGCGGGGAAGTTTTGGTGCGGTGGCGCTTCATCCAGTTTGCTCCTACAAGATCGGCAACTTAGTTATCTCTGTCTAAACGGCCGCCGTCCATTTGCCCACAAGTCTCGTGCGCGCGAGATTATAACCCTGATGTCATTCGCTCAAGCGCTCGATAATCTTGCCCTTAGAAAGTCGGATGTTGTTCGCCGATTCGAGCAGCTGATCACGCCAAAATCCGGCGCCGAACTGGAATCAATGGCGCAGACTTCACGCGCTCTTACGCTTCAAAATTTTGGTCGAACGATGCGTCTCTTCGCGCCGCTGTATTTGTCCAATGAGTGCATTAACAATTGTCGCTACTGCGGATTTTCCCGGGACAACCCCATTTTACGCGTGACTCTCAACGTGGAGGAAGTGCTGGCTGAAGCCCGCTATCTCCGCGACGCTGGCTTCCGGCAGATCCTGTTGGTTGCCGGCGAGCATCCAAAGTTTGTCAGTGGCGATTATCTCGCCGAATGCGTTCGGGCGTTAGCGCCCGATTTTCCATCGATCGCTATCGAAGTCGGTCCAATGGCAAGCAGTGAGTACGTCCCCATCATTCGCGCGGGCGCGGAGGGTCTTGTTGTTTATCAGGAGACATACCAGCGTTCCGTCTACGCCGAACTGCACACCGCAGGTCCCAAGCGCGATTTTAATTATCGGCTCGATTGTCCTGAACGCGCATACAGCGCAGGATTTCGCCGGCTTGGAATCGGAGCTCTTTTCGGCTTATGGCGCTGGCAGGACGAAGCGGTCGCCCTGGCCGCGCATGTCGATTATTTGTTGCGGCGCTGTTGGCAAGCGCAAATCACTATCAGCTTGCCGCGGCTGCGGCCGGCCGCGGGCGGATTCCGGCCGCTCTTTTCGATAAGCGATCGCGAACTGGCACAACTTGTCTGCGCTCTGCGCATTAGTTTTCCTCAGGTCGGGATCGTCTTGAGCACGCGCGAACGGGCTGCCTTGCGCGATGCGCTGGTCTCGTTGGGCGTGACGATGATGAGCGCCGGCAGCCACACCGAACCCGGCGGGTACACCCGTCGCGGCACGGAGCATTTGCACCGGACCGTGCGTGGCCGAATCATGCCGCCTGAGTTTCAGGACGGCGAAGACCAGCTGGCTACCGGTCAATTTGAGATTAGCGACGATCGACCACCCGAGAGAATAGCGACCATTTTGCGGGAAAAGGGATTCGATCCGGTTTGGAAGGATTGGGAGCAGACGCTCTCTCACTAATGCGTATTTCACTCAACGGCCGGGAAGAAGACGCAAGTGGCGCGCAAACCGTGGCCGAACTCGTCGGACACTTTGAATTGCCACCTGGGGCGATCCTAATCGAGCATAACGGCGTCGCCTTGCACCGGCGCGAATGGCCGCAAAAGCCGTTAACCGATGGCGACCGGATAGAAATTATTCGCGTTGTCGCCGGCGGCTAGCTGCGATTTTAACGCGCGGCTTTAACAACCACGCGCATTCCATCCCGCCGAACCACCGTGATCGACGTGTTTGGCGGGATGAATTCGCCTTGCGTGATCACGTCAATAATCTCGTCGACAAAACGCGCCTTGCCGCTTGGACGCAAGATCGACAACGAGACACCTTCGGTGCCCGGTGAAATGTCAACCGCGGTCGCAAATTCGCGGGGCACGCCGGCCAATGAGGGGCCGGGCGGATTCGTGGTCAGGAGCGCGAAACGTCGATAGAAGCTGGTGCGCGGCAGATATTTCGCGAGCAGGGCAATCACGATCGCGGCTGCTACGAGCGCGATGAAGAGGTTGCGCAGCGGGACGGCAAGCATTTCCCCGGTCGGAAAAAATGGCTGCTCCGGATAACGATCGATCATTGCCCAAAGCATTGAGGCGAGCATGAGCAGAACGCCGAGCACCCCAAACACGATTGTGGAGTGGGCGAAAAAAAGGATCTCGATGATTACCAAGGACAATCCGAGAACAAAAAGCGCGACCACTTCCCAACCGGCGAGACCAGCAAGGTAATGTCCGAGGAAAAAGAGCGCGAAGCAGATGGCGGAGATAATTCCCGGTAAGCTTGCCCCCGGGATTTTGAATTCAAGGTAAGCGCCCACAATTCCGGCAAGCAAGAGCAAAGGAGCGAGCGTGGTGAGCCACAGCGCGAGTTGCTCAAAGCCAGTGGGTTTGATCGAAACCACGTTGCCTTTGAGGCCCGCTTTTTTTGTAAGATCGATAATCGACTCAGCGACGCCGTCGGCCAGCAAAGGCTTGCCATTTATTTTTTCCGTCGCTTCCTGCGTGTTGAGAGTGAGCAGAGTCCCTTTGGCGTGAATCACCCGATCGCCGATCTTCACTTCCTTATCCTTGTTCATGAACGCTTCGCCGATGTCCGGATTGTGTCCGTTCTTTAGGGCGGAGCCCCGGATCAATGCGGACCAGTAGGAAATGGTCTTCTCGCGCGCGGTCAGGGGAAGATCTTCGCCGGTTGGTAAGATCGGCGCGGCCGCGCCAATAGCGCTGACCGGTGCCATATAAATATGCTGCGTAGCCAGGGCAACGATAGCGCCGGCCGATCCGGCGTTCGAATTAATAAACGTGTACGTGGGAATGGTGGCGTGATTGAGCGCGCTCGTGATTTCTTCCGCGCTATCGAGCCGGCCGCCGTAAGTGTTCATTTCGAAAATGATCGCACTCGCGCCGCTGGTTTCGGCGGTCTTGAGGGCGCGCCGCAAAAAAGTGAGAAGCGAAGGCGAAATTTCACCGTTAATCGGCGCGACGACCACGTCGCCTTTATGAATGACTTCCCGGGCTTGCCCCATTTCCAGCGCGGACAAGACCGCGATCAAAACGAGGATCGATAATTTCTTCATTGTTTGGAAAGCGCCCCGACGCTGAGTAAATTTGGCATCGCTTCAGAAAGCAAACGAGCGAAAAATAAACAGCCCACGTGATTCCAGTAGAAACCATAGAGCAGATCGCCGCCGCCAACGACATCGTCGAGGTGATCGGCTCGTATTTTCCGTTGAAACGGGCCGGCGCAAATTTCAAGGCGCTCTGTCCATTCCATCAGGAAAAAACGCCGTCGTTTCACGTCAACCCGCAACGCCAGACATTTCACTGCTTTGGTTGCGGGGTCGGCGGGAGCGTTTTCCGGTTCGTGATGGAATACGAGCACCTCGATTTTCCAGCGGCCGTGCGAAAACTCGCCGCGCGCGTCGGTGTTCCAATTGTCGAAGAACGGGCGGCCGCGGACGAAGATCGACAACATGAAGCGCGGCGCACTTTACTCAAACTCCATGCCGAGGCCGCAGATTGGTTCCAGCAAAATCTTTTGAAGAAACCGTTCGCGGAAGCAGCCCGCGACTACTTGAAAAATCGTGGAATCGATCGCCAGGTCGCGAAGAATTGGCAGCTCGGTTTTGCGCCGGACAGTTGGGATTTGTTTTTGAAGTCGGCGCTGGATCGCGGCTATTCGCGCAGCCAGCTGTTGCAGAGCGGGCTGGTCAAGCCCCGGGATGAAGATCGCCCGGGCAACGAAGTCTACGACCGTTTCCGCGGCCGAATCATATTTCCGATCTGCAACGACGTCGGCGAGGTGATTGCCTTCAGCGGCCGGTTGCTCGAGACCGATCCGCAGGTTGCGAAATATTTGAATTCGCCGGAAACGCCGCTCTTCCAAAAAGGTCGCGTGCTGTTTGGACTGCACAAAACAAAGCGGGCGCTGATTGAAGCAAACTGCGCGATCGTGTGCGAAGGCCAGCTTGATTTGATCTCTTTGTTTGAAGCCGGCATCAAAAATGTGGTCGCGCCGCAAGGCACCGCCTTTACTGAGCATCAGGCTCGAATTCTGAAGCGCTTCGTTGACGAGGTCGTTCTTTGTTTCGATGCCGATCAAGCCGGACAAAAAGCGGCGGAACATTCGCTCGACGCGCTCCTTCAACATGATCTGATCGTCCGGGTAGCAGACATGCCACCGGGCGAGGATCCTGATTCGCTCATTCGACGGAATGGGAAAGAAGAATTTGAAAAGCGCGTAACATCTGCGCGCGACTTTTTTGATTACTGGATCGATCGGGAAGCAGCAGTTGTCGATCTAAGCTCGCTCGGGGCAAAAATGCAGCTGGCCCGGAAGCTCGCCGAAACTGTTTCGCAGGTGCGTGATCCGCTCATGCGCGGCCAGGTTTTGAACAAGATGAGTGCGCGTCTTGGCGTTCCAGCGTCTGAGTTCGAAAAACTTATGACCAGGCCAAGATCTGAACGCAGCGCCGAATCCGCTCCGGCTCGATCCGCAGCTGCGATGCCTCCGCGGCATGATGTTGCCGTTCTTTGTCTTCTCGCTCTACGTGACGAAGCAGCTCGCAAATTTCTTCTCGAACAAAACTGGCGCGAAGTCTTACCCCAAATATCCGGCACCGAATTGCTCGCCCGAATTCTGGAGAGCGAATTGCGTCCGGACGATCCCGTCTCTCTCAATTCCTTCATGTCCCAATTGACGGCGGAAGAGGAGGGCCTGGTTTCTGCTTGGCTGATGCAAAAGATGCCGGCAAACACGACAGAAGTGGCTGAGGGCTGGTGGAAAGGCCTAATCCAGGCGACCTTGCGCCGACAGCTTGAAATTGCCGAGACGCGAATTCGGCTTCCGCAATTGACCACCGGCGAGGTTGTGAATTTACAGAAAGAAATTGTTGACCTGCAGGAGCAACTCCACCAGATTTCCGGGCTTTCGTCTGTTCCCGAGGCCGACCGGTGATTGTCGATCTATGGGAACGCTGATCGAAGGCCGCAACTCTTAACCCACAGTCTTGGCCAGGCATTCGAAAGCACGGAGAGGCCTTCGCCGATCAACGGCGAAGCGCCCGAAATCTAAGCGAGCACGCCGGCGAGGAACGTCGAAAATCTCGGCGCCCGAGTTGAAAGACAAAGCGAGGATCGCGGCATTCAAGTCGAAGCGGGTCACATCATTGGTCCGCGCGCGAAGAAATGGAGCTGACGTATTACTCAAAACGAAAACGGAAACTGACGCGGCGAATGAAACTCAAGTCCGTCTTCGCGAGCTAATCAAACTGGCCAAGGAGCAGGGTTATCTCACCTTCGATGACCTGAACGAGGCGCTTCCAGATGGAATAACAGATGCGAACGAGCTGGACGCCATTCTTACCCGGCTCCGCCGGATGGAAATCGACGTCATCGAGGCATCCGACGTCGATCGACATAAAGAAGTAAAAAAAGATCTCGACGAGGAGGAGGAAGAAAAACCCGAGACGAAGCTGGATATTCTCGATGATCCGGTCCGGATGTATCTCAAACAGATGGGTCAGGTGCCGCTTCTGACGCGTGAGCAGGAAGTGGAAATATCCAAGCGGATCGAGGAAGCCGAAAATATAGTGCAAAAGCACATCAACCGTTTCGGCTTCACCGCGCGCGCCCATCTCGATCTTGCCCAAAAACTCACTGAAGGCCGGGAGCGATTCGACCGCGTCATTCTCGACAAGAAAATCGAGAGCCGGGAGCGTTACATGAAAATCCTGCCGCGATTGTGCAAGCAGGTCGAGAAATTAGGCGACACCATTACCCAGAATTACGCGAAGCTGTCGAGCAATTCGTCCAAAAAGGACACCAAGGGATTGAAGGCGTTTCAGCGAACGCTCGCTTCTCTGCAACAGCTTTATCCGAAATTTTATTTCAAGCAAAAGGTGACGGAAGAATTTGTTCACCTGGCGGACGAGCATTATCGGACGCTCCTGAATGTTCAGGATGAAATGGCAAAACATCGCCGCTCCTCTGGAGCGCACTCACCAGTCGGGATCAAATCGCGCGAGCTCGAGAAATCCGTCTGGCTTTCTCTGGATGAGTACGCGGAGCAATATCAATCTCTGAAAAGCTGGCTGCGGAAAGCCTTACGAGCCAAGACTGAAATGGTCGAGGCCAATCTGCGACTCGTGATTTCGATTGCTAAAAAATACACCAACCGCGGCTTGTCCTTCCTGGATTTGATCCAGGAAGGCAACATGGGCTTGATGAAAGCGGTGGAGAAATTCGAATATCGTCGGGGCTATAAATTTTCCACCTACGCTACTTGGTGGATTCGCCAGGCCATTACCCGCTCGATTGCCGATCAGGCGCGCACGATCCGCATCCCCGTGCACATGATCGAGACGATCAACAAATTGATGCGGGTGCAAAAGCAATTGGTCCAGGAATATGGCCGCGAGCCGACGCCGGAGGAAGTGGCCGAGGAAATTTTGCTGCCGGTGGACCGAGTGCGGGCGGTTTTGAAGATGGCGCAGCAACCGATCTCGCTTCAATCGCCCGTCGGTGAAAGCGAAGAGACAAATTTCGGCGATTTCATCGAAGATAAGGGCGCTGAAAACCCCTGCGACATGACCGCAATCGTGTTGCTGAAGGAAAAAATCAAGGATGTGCTCGAGACCCTAACTGAGCGCGAACGCCAGGTTCTGGAACAGCGCTTCGGTTTGGTCGACGGATACAGTCGGACGTTAGAAGAAGTCGGCCGCCAATTTCGCGTGACCCGCGAACGTATTCGCCAGATCGAGGCGAAAGCGCTGCGCAAAATGCGCCATCCTACCCGCATTCGTCAGTTGGAAGGATTTTTGGAAGCGCCGGAAGTGTAAGACGTCGTCGCACGAAGCGTCGGCGCAACTTTCGGAGCTTGGGTTTGTTTAATCCGCGAAAGAAATGAAACGCGAAGACGATCAACAATTGTGGGATCTCCTCGGCCGGGCGCCGAAAGCCGAGCTTTCGCCTTTTTTCGCACGCAACGTCGTTCGGAGAATTCGGGGGCGCTCGGCCCGCTTCGAATGGCTCCGCGGTTGGCTTAGTCCGCGAAGGCTTGTTCTGGCGACGGGCGTGGCGATCGCAGTGATAGCGACAATCCTGGCCGTCCATCAGCCCGCCGGTCGGAATCCGGCCGACAGTCCGCCGGACGCGATCGTGAAAATCGATCCGCAGGATTATGACGTTGTCGCCGATCTGGACGAATTGTTGGCCACAGACGAGACCAGCTTGTGGGACGACGATACGCAAACATTGTAGGCGCAATCGCGACCGGCGCGATTTTGATCATCGGCTCCGAATCGATCCAAGCGCAGCCGCAAGGAGGGCAACGTCCGAATGTTCGGAGAATGCCTCCGCCACGACATGTTCCAAATTTGAACAATCCGCGCGATCGATGGATCGCGATGCCACCGGAAGATCGAAAAATATTCCAAAAGAATGCGGAGCGTTGGATGAAAATGGGTCCGGAGGAGCGAAAAGTGTTGCGCGAACGGGAACAAGCTTACCGCGCGCGGGTAAAACTGGAAGTGGATGCGGCCTTGCGTGATTCCGGCTTGCGCCTCGAGGGTGAAAAACGGGAACAGTTTGAGCAACGTTACCTGCAGGAAAGGCGTCGCATTGAGTACGAACTGCGACAGGAAACCGAAGCGAAGCGTCAGCAGCAGTTGCCGGCGCTACAGGAACGTTTAAAGAAGGAATTTCAAGAACCGTCGCCGTCAGTTACATCGCCATCCGCGCCCGCTGCTTCAACGTCGCCAAAAAAATAAAGCCGGCGGGACTTTTCACCCGCCGGCCTCAAAAATCTCTTCGTTTTTGGTTAGTACCAGTGCCGATAATGGTGTCGATGCCGCGAATAGTAGACGCGATGACCATGATACCAATAAAATGACGGAGCGAATGCGAATCCACCCGCCACGAGCGCGATTAAAAGAAGCTTTTTCATGTTTTATGTTACCTCCCAAACTTCAGTTATTGAACCAGAAGTAGACGTAAAAGTTTTGCAATTTGTTCACCCTCTCTCGCCGCGATCGTATTTCGGGTAACCCGTCACGCAAATATCGGGTCCGATCTTTTCAAACTTTACCCGCTCAAGATGCGCGCCTTCGTGCGTCCGAGGCGCCCCCCGTCCACCAAAGGCCACGATTGGCCCTCCGCTCAAGATCGGAGCCACATAAATTTGCACCTTATCAATCAGTCGCTCATCTAAAGCGTGACCGAGGACGTTTCCGCCGCCTTCGATCACCGCGCTGGTTATATTTTTTTGTCCTAATTCGGCCAGAATCGCGCCCAGCGGCATATTCCGATAAACAAAACTATTTTTAGCAAAGCGGTCCGTGAAAAAACGAGCGCTACGAGGGAGTTTACCGGAACGAGTCATCACCACGCGCACCGGCTGGCGGACTTGGCGCCGACCGCGGACGGTTAAACGCGGATTGTCGGTCCGCAGCGTTTCCGCGCCGATCAAAATCGCGTCCGTTTCCCCGCGCAGCGTCTGCGCGTGCCGGCGCGCGGTCGGGCTTGTGATCCAGCGCGATCCCCTTTCAGGGCGGGTCAAGCGGCCGTCTAAGCTCATTCCGCATTTTGCAATTACGAATGGAATTCCGGTCGCGATCCATTTATTAAATGATTCATTCAATGCAGCGCATTCTTCCGCGAGCACGCCCGCTCTCACTTCTATCCCGGCGCTACGCAAAATCTCGATCCCGCGGCCGCGATGGCGCGGATTGGGATCGGTGGCACCAATCACAACAGATTTCACGCCGGCGCGGATGATCTCGTCGGTGCAGGCCCCAGTCCGACCTCTCGTGGAGCACGGCTCCAACGTGACATAGAGCGTGGCGTTTTTTGGGACCTTGCGTCGAAAACTTCGGAGACACTCAATTTCGGCATGAGGAAATCCGGCCCGGCGATGGTGTCCGCGCGAGACGATTCGGTTCCCAATAACCAAAACAGCGCCGACCGCGGGATTCGGGCTCGTTTGCCCGATGGACTTTCCCGCTTCAGCCAGCGCGCTGCGCATGAACCGTTCATGCTTCTTCTCTGACGTCATGCGACGAATATTCGGCGGGGCCCAGTTTGAGCAACTGCTTTTCCGAAGGCATCGGCGTGCGCCCTAGCTTTTCTGCTTGGCGAATCTCTCGCGGCGGACTTACTTAGAGTGATCCCCCAAAAATATGGCCACGAAAACCGAAGAGAAAACCGGCGCAGACAAACTAACCGCGGCGCGAAACAAGAACCTAGACCTCGCTATCCAGCAAATAGCGAAGGATTACGGTGAAGGCGCGATCATGCGCCTGGGCGCCGAAAAGATCGTCGACATTGATGTAATTCCGACCGGCAACATTTTGATCGATCGCGCTCTGGGCGTAGGCGGATTTCCGCGCGGTCGCGTGGTTGAAGTTTTCGGACCGGAATCTTCCGGCAAGACGACGCTCACCCTCACCGTGATAGCGCAAGCGCAGAAACGCGGCGGTCTGGCCGCATTCATCGACGTCGAGCACGCGCTCGACCCTCAATACGCCAAAACCCTCGGCGTGAATTTGGATGACTTGCTTGTTTCGCAGCCAAGTTCCGGCGAAGAAGCGCTGCGCATTTGCGAAACACTGATTCGCTCGAATTCGCTCGATGTCATCGTGGTCGATTCCG
>WNGJ01013933.1_pt1 | contig 17977 bp, 12 predicted proteins | sample 5400611 | NCBI WGS metagenome assembly WNGJ01 (sample SAMN13153375, study PRJNA577476) | soil metagenome | isolation source: 40 cm soil or saprolite under Garry oak tree replicate 1 | place: USA:California | collected 2016-06-15 | reverse complement strand
CGCCGAGGAGCAGGTCGGGGTACCGGGGAAGGCCGGCGGCTGCGAACGGGGGCAGCTCCGTCACGCACCCGACCGGCTCGACGAGACCGGCGCGCAGGGCGGCCGCTCCGCAGGCCACCGTCGTAGCCACCGAGCCGCGCGCGCCGACCAGCCAGACACCGACCCGGCTCACGACGCCTCCCCGGTTCCCCGCCCGCGGCGCCGCGCCAACCCTAACCAGGTCGCCATGCCGAGCAGCAGCGCACCGGCCGGCACGCCGGCCCACCACGCCCAGGCGCCCCCGCCGCGTCCACTGGCGGCGGTCGAGGCGGCCGGCTGGCCGTGATCCTGTGCGACCTTCCCGGCGACGGACGGCGGCAGCGTGACCTGGGACGGCCGGGAGGGCTGCGCCTGCCCGGGAGGGGGTCCGATCTGGACGGTCTGCCGTACGGAGGCGGCGTGCGGCGCGGCGGCGGTCACGACGACGGTCCAGCGGCCCGCGGGGAGGGCCTTGGGCACGTCGACGTAGCCGCGGCCCGGTGCCGGCGAGGGGATCGCCCGCGGACCGACCCGCCGTCCACCCGGGCCGGTCGCGGTCAGCGTCAGCCGCGGCCGGACGTCGGTCGCGAGGTCGCCGCCGCGGGCATGCCTGACGACGACGGTCACGGTGTCCGGCCCGCTCGTCGTGAGCTGCAGGATGATGTCGCCGCCGGGGGACGGCGCAGCTGCGGTCGCCGCCGCGCCGATCACGCCGGCCGCCACGGCCACACACAGCACCAGCCCGATACGCAGGGCACTCCTCATCGTCCGTCACCCGCCGTCGCCCGCGGCCGCACCGCGGGGACCTGCGCGCCACGCCGCCGACGGCGCAGCAGTGCGAGCAGGCCGACCAGCGGGAGCGCCAGCACGCCCACCGCAACGATCGCGGCCACCTCCGGTCCGTTGTCCACAGCGGACGGTCCCGCCGGAGATGCGGACGCGGCCGGCGACCCGGTCTGCGGGGCGATGGGCCTGCCGTGCGCGAGGGCGGCCGACGGTGCCCGGACGGCCCGGACCGGCTCGCGCAGCCGTGGCGTGTTCCCCATCGAACTCCTCCTGTCCCGCGAGCGGTGCCGGGGGGACCATCCACTCGGGACGGTCCCCCCGGCGCCGTGCTAGAGGTGTCCTCCCTTCGGGATCCTGGTCGGGTCACCGTCGATCCGGCCGGTGCCGGCGAGCGACTTCCCGCCGTTCGCCGCCACCCCGGCCGCGCTGGCCGTCCCGCCGAAGCGGACGATCATCGCGTCGGCGTCCCGGACCAGCACTCCCCGCACCTCCGCGTCCGGCACCAGCGCCGGGTCGGAGGCCATCGAGCGGAACTTCTTCATCTCGGTGACCGCCTTCGCGTCGTTGCTGCGCGCCTCCTCCTTGCGGACCTTGCTCAGCTGGGCCTGCAGCAGGCTGGCCGCAGCCGTGGAGAGCCGACCGGTGGCCTTGAACCGGTCGATCAGGTTGGCCATGTCGCGGGTCGACGTCGTGACGTAGAACCGCACGGTCTGCTCGGTGACGTTGCCGGCGTTGTCGGACGCCTTCACGGTCAGCGCCTGCTGGCCGAGGGGCAGCTCGTACATCGCCTGCAGCGTTCCGGACAGGATCGGCGCGCCGTTCAGCGTCCCGGCCACCGTCTTCACCCCGGACGTGGCGTCCGTGGCGGAGAAGGTGATCCGCGACTCCTGGCTGTCGCCGTACAGCTGGCCCTCGGCAACGCCGGACACCAGCACCGTCGGCTTGGTGCCGTCGATCTTGATGACCGCCGACTTGAGCGTCTCGGTGTTGCCGGCCTTGTCGCTCGCCCGGTAGAGCACCTCGTGGGTGCCGTCACCGGAGACGTCGACCGGGCCGGTGTACGCCGTCCACGTCGCGCCGCCGTCCTGCGACCACTCGATCCGGTCCACGCCGCTGGTGGCGTCGCTCGACGCGAGCGCCACCGGCACCGACCCGTTGTGCCAGCCGGCGTCGTTCGGCGGGGCGAACGCGGCGGTGGTGACCGGCGCCGTGGTGTCCAGCTTGGACGTCACGGTCTTCGCCGTCTCGACGTTGCCAGCCTTGTCGGCGGACCGGTAGGCGAGCGTGTGGCTGCCGTCACCGGAGACCGTCACCGGCCCCGTGTACGGCGTCCACGCGCCGCCGTCCAGCTGGTACTCCGTGCGGTCGACCCCACTGCCGCCCGCCTCGTCGGTCGCGGCAAGGGTGACCGTGACCGGGGAGGTGTACCAGCCGTTCGCTCCGTTCGGCTCCGCCGGCGCCAGGGTCGCGGTAGTCACCGGAGCCGTCTTGTCCACCGCCGGGGTGCTGAGGTGGAAGTAGTCGAACTTGGCGGTCTTGGATGCGGTCTGGGTGGTGCCGAGCGTGTACAGACCGACCGCGGTACCGCTCCCGAGCGCGTCGTTCGCCACCGTCTGGGCCATGTCGGTCCAGGTGGTGCCGTCCGCCGAGTACGACCCGGTGTAGGTGGTCCCCTCCTTCTTCAGCCGCAGCCACCAGACACCGGTGGTCAGGTTGCTGGCGCTCGGTTGGGGGTTCTGGACGACATCACCCTTCTCGCTGCGCAGTTCGAGACGCCGCGCGAGGGTCGAGCCGGCCGCGTTGTCGAGGACCAGGTCGAACTTCACGTAGTTCGCGTCGTCGCCGTAGGCGATCAGGCCGCCCTGCTGGTAGCGCTCGTTGAGCGCGCTCCCGTCGACCTTCGTCTCCAGCGTCCAGTCACCGGCCGGTGCCTTCTGCAGGATGAAGTTCTTCGGGGCACCGTTCGGGGACGAGTAGATGTCGCCCGTCGTGGTGTCCAGCTCCAGGTTCCCGTTGCTCACCCGGTACGCGGTCGGGTCCTCGCGCACGATCGAGTCCCACCGGCACTTGTTCAGCGTGGTGCCGTCGAACTCGTCGCTCGGAGTGTCCGCCTTGGCCGTCGGGTCGGGCGAGAGCTGGAACCAGTCGAACGCCGCGTCGATCACCGGGCGGGTGCCGGTGCCCGACAGGGAGAGCAGGCCGATCTTCGGGTTGGTGATCCCGGCGAGCGGCTTGGTCTGCGGCATCTGCGTCCAGCTGGCACCGTCCGCGCTGTACGACGCGGTGATGTTGGTGCCGTCACTGGTCAGCCGCACGTAGACGGTGTCGGGGTAGGCGGCACCCAGGTTGGGCGTGTTGCTCGCCGCCACCTCGTTCGGGACGCCGTTCTCCTCCCGGATGAACTGGAAGATCCGGGCGTCCGCGGTCGTGCCGCGCGCCTCGAACACCATCTTGGCGTAGTTGTCGTCGTCGCCGTAGAGCACGAGGCCGGCCTGCTGGTAGGCGTCGCGAGCCACCAGCGTCACCTTGGTGGTCGCCTGCCACGGCCCGTTCGGCGCCGCCTGCAGCACGATGTTGGGCGTCGTACCGGGGCTGGACCCGTAGATGTCGGTGTTGGAGGTCGGGATGTGCAGCGACCCGTTGGCCACCGACAGGTCCTGGTTCTCCCGGATCACCGTCGTCCACCGGCTGCGATCCAGCGAGGTGCCGGTGAAGTCGTCGGACAGGTTGCCCAGGCAGGCGGTGTTCGGCGCGTCCACCTTCACCGTGACCGGCTCGGTGGTCTTGGCGCCCTTGGTGTCCGTCACCGTCACCGAGGCGGTGTAGGTGCCCGCGGCCGTGTAGGTGTACGACGCGGTCGGCGTCGTCGGCTGCGGTGCCCCGGCGACCCCGAAGTTCCACTGGTACGTCAGCGGAGTGTCGCCCTCGGGGTCGGTCGCGGTGCTGGTGAAGTCGACCTTCAACGGTGCCGTGCCGGTCGTCGGGTTCGCCGCGACCGTCACCTGTGGACGCTGGTTCTCGGTGACCCCCTTGCCGACGAAGTCGACCCAGTTGACGTTGAGCAGGCCACCGGTGTTCGTGCTGCCGGCGGGCCGGCGGACGACGAAGAACAGCGGACCGCTCGTGGTCGGCGGGTTGGACAGGGTCAGCGTGTAGTCGTTGTAGGTCTGCCACCCGCCCGTGTTCGGCACCGCGACGCTGCCGAGCAGCGTGCCGGTGGCAGACCCGGTGTGCACCTCGATCGTGCCGCCGGTGGACGCCGAGGCGGACCGGAAGCGGATCGCATCGATGCCGGTCAGGTTCGTCGGGTCGAACGACCAGTAGTCGCCGTCCTCGATGAACCCGATGTCCGAGCCGCCGCCCTGGGTGTCGGCCGCGGTCTCGACCTGGACGCCGGGGCTGCCGGTGCCGGCGCCGTCGGCGGTCCGGCCGGTCGTCGAGTAGAACTCGGCCTGCTTCCGCTTGGGTTGCAGGATCGCGTCCGCCCGGCCCGTCAGCGGGCTCGCCCCGCCGGCGCCACCCTTATCGGTGTAGCTGGCCTCCAGCACGTAGAAGACGTTGTCGCCCTCGCCGTGCCCGCTGGACAGCGTGGTCTGCACGGTGCCCGAGCAGCCGGTGTACTGGTCGAGCGGGTGGCCATGGGTGTCGTGCCCGAGGATCGCCTGCACCTGCACCTTGCTGCAGTCGATCGCGCCGTCCTCGGGGTCGGTCACCGTCACCGAGTACTTCACCTGGTCGCCGAACTCGAAGAACCCTCCGTTCGGCGGCAGGTCGACGGTCACGGTCGGCGCGGTGTTGCCCGCCGTGATCGGCACCGACGCGGTGGCGCTCTTGCCGGTCGCGTCGGTCACCGTGAGGGTCGCGGTGAAGTTGCCGTTGGCCGTGTACGTGTGCGACGGGTTCGCCTCGGTGGAGGTGCCTCCGTCGCCGAAGTCCCACGCGTACGTGATCGGCGTCCCGTCCGGGTCGAGCGAGCCGTCGCTGGAGAACTGCACCGTCAGCGGCGTCGGCCCGGAGGTCGGGGTGCCCTTCGCCCTGGCGATCGGCAGCCGGTTGCCGCTGATGTAGTCGATCCGGTAGATGCCGGAGTCGGCGTTGTCACCGCCGAACCCGGAACCCCACTCGACCAGGTAGAGCGCCCCGTCCGGACCGAACTTCATGTCCATCGGCTTCTTGAAGTCGAACGTGGACAGGATCTGGTTGATGTCGACGAGCTTGCTGCCGTCCTCGTTGATCTGGAACGAGTACATCTTGGACTGGTTCCACTCGCCGAAGATCGCCTTGCCGTCCCAGTACGCCGGCCACTTGCGCTCGGACTGCAGCGCCGGGTCGTACCGGTAGGCCGGCCCGCCCATCGGCGCACCGCCCCCGCCGAGCTCCGGGAAGTCGGTGCCCGCGGCGTAGTGGTACCAGACGGTGGCAGGGATTGCCGGTGGCAGGTTCGCCAGGCCGGTGTTGTTCGGCGAGTCGTTCACCGGGCCGTTGCAGTCGTACACCGGGCCCGACACGCCGGTGGCGAAATCGTAGTGGTTGTAGGCCGCGTTGTTGCCGATGCAGTAGGGCCAGCCGTAGTTGCCCGGCTTGGTGATCAGGTTCCACTCGACGGTGTTCTCCGGGCCCCGGGTCGGGCTCGGCTGCTGCGCGTCCGGCCCGAAGTCGGCCAGCAGCGGGTAGCCGGTCTTCGGGTCGATGCCGATGCGGAACGGGTTGCGGAAGCCCATGGCGTAGATCTCGGGCTTCGTCTGGGCGGTGCCGGGGGCGAACAGGTTGCCGGCCGGCACCGTGTAGCTGCCGTCCGCCTCCGGGTGGATCCGCAGCAGCTTGCCGCGCAGGTCGTTCGTGTTCGCCGAGGACTTCTCCGAGTCCCAGGCGGAGCGGCCGGGCCGCTGGTCGAGCGGGGCGTAGCCGTCGGAGGCGAACGGGTTGGTGTTGTCGCCGTTGGCGAGCCACAGGTCGCCGGTCCTCTTGTCGAAGACCATGCCGCCGCCGTGGTGGCAGCACTCGGCCCGCTGCACCGGGATGTTCAGCAGCTGCTTCTCGCTGGCCATGTCGATCGTGTCGCCGGTGACCGTGAAGCGGCTGAGCCGGTCGACGTCGACGCCGGTGGGCGAGTAGTAGAGGTACACCCAGTTGTTCGTGGCGAAGGCGGGGTCGAGCGCGATCCCGAGCAGGCCGCTCTCGTTGGCGGTGAAGACGTCCAGGTGTCCGGACAGGACGGTGCCGCCGGCCGGCTTGATCACCTTGACGTCGCCGAGCCGGTCGATGTAGAAGACCCGGCCGTCGGCGGCGACGTCGAGCATCATCGGGTTGGACGTGTTGTCGTCCAGGGTGACCTTCTCGAAGCTCTTCGGCTGCGAGGCGCCGCAGTCGGCCTTCACGACGCCGGCCGCGGTCTGGATGCCGCCGAGGAGGAGCTTGAGGTAGTTCGGCTCGCTGAAGCTCTCGGTGGTGTGGCCGAGCCCGGTGTACCAGGAGCGGCCGCCGTCGTAGTCCTGGCACCACGTGTTGGGATGGTCGAAGCCCATCGTGCCGCCGCTGTAGGTCTTCTCGTCCATCGACGTGAGGACGTGGACCGTTCCCCGCGGGTCGGTCTGGTAGTCGTACCACTCGTCGGTTCGGGTCCACAGGCTCGGCAGATCCTTCGTGGACGGATGCGCCGGGTCCTCGACCTTCACGGTGGCCTGCTGGATCGCCGGGTGCGACTTGAAGTAAGCTCCCACCAGCCCGCCGTACCAGGACCAGGTGTAGCCGCTGTCAGCGGCGGCATGGACGCCGGCGAAGCCACCGCCGTGCTCGATGTAGTGCTGGAACGCGTCCTTTTCGGACTGCTGGTCCAGCGGGTCCCCGGTGGTGGACAGGAACACCACCGCGGCGTACTGGGCGAGGTTCGCGTCGGTGAACGCGGTGGCGTCCTCGGTCGCGTCGACGCTGAAGCCGTTGTTCTGGCCGAGCTGCTGGATCGCGGCGATGCCGGCCGGGATCGAGTCGTGCCGGAAGCCCGTCGTCTTGGAGAAGACGAGCACCTTGTACGGGTCGCCGGGCGCCGCGGCCGCCGGCGTGGCCACGGCCGGGAGCATGCCGATCCCGACGAGTGCGCCCACCAGGAGGGCGAGCGTCCGGCGCCAGCGCCGGCTTCGATGCGGGCGGGAAGGGTGCGGTGGTGCAAGGTGGAGCGGGGACGGGTCGGCGGCACCGTCCCCGCCCCACCGGCTCGCGGCGGCGTGCGTGCGCCGGCGCCAGGGCGATCGCGCAGTACTCACGGGAAACCCCTTCTCTCTCCCCCGTGGTGGGCGCGCGCCGCCGCGCCTGTCCTGACGTGGATTCCTGCGGGGATCAGCGGGCGTGCAGCAAGTGGTCCATGGCCAGCTGATCAAGTCGCTCGTAGTGCATGCCGCGCGCTGCCGCGGCCTCGGCATCGAAGCCGTCGTCGGCCCCGAGCAGTTGTGCCCACCCCTCTCCCGACGACAGCGTCGGTGTGGCCAGTTCCGGCACCCGCGACGTGGCGAGGGCCTCGGCCACCTCGGGATCCGCGCGGAAGGACGCGGCCCGCTCCTTGAGCACCAGGTAGGTCCGCATGCAGCCCGCGGCCGACGCCCACACCCCGGCGATGTCCTCGGTCCGGGGTGGCTTGAAGTCGAAGTGCCGGGGTCCGGTGTAGACCGGGCCGGTTCCGCCGGCGCCTTCGAGCAGGTCGACCAGGAAGAACGCGCTCTTCACGTCGCCGGCGCCGAAGCGGAGGTCCTGGTCGTACTTGATGCCGTGCTGCCCGTTCAGATCGATGTGGAACAGCTTGCCGGCCCACAGCGCCTGGGCGACGCCGTGCACGTAGTTCAGCCCGGCCATCTGCTCGTGCCCGACCTCCGGGTTGACGCCCACCATCTCCGGATGCTCCAGCATGGCGATGAGGGCGAGCGCGTGCCCGACGGTGGGCAGGAAGATGTCGCCGCGCGGCTCGTTTGGCTTCGGCTCCAGCGCGAAGCGCAGGTCGTAGCCGCGGTCGAGGACGTACTGGCAGAGCGTGTCGAGGGCTTCCTTGAACCGGTCGTACGCCGCCTGCAGGTCCTTCGCCGCGTCGGTCTCCGCGCCCTCCCGGCCGCCCCAGCACACGTAGGTCGTGGCGCCGAGCTCGACCGCCAGCTCGATGTTGCGCATCACCTTGCGCAGCGCGAACCGGCGGACGTCCCGGTCGTTCGCGGTGAACGCGCCGTCCTTGAACACCGGATGGGTGAACAGGTTCGTCGTGACCATCGGCACGGTCAGGCCGGTCTCGTCGAGCGCCTCCCGGAAGCGCTGGACCAGCTTGGTCCGGTCGGCGTCGGAGGACCCGAACGGGATCAGGTCGTCGTCGTGGAAGCTCACCCCGGCCGCACCCAGCTCGGCCAGCCGGTGCACGGACTCGACCGGGTCCAGCGGCGGCCGGGTGGGGGTCGGTGCGTACGGGTCGGTCATGCCCCAACCTCCGTCCAGCAGCCGCGGTCGGCCGCGGACCGCTGGACCGCGTCGAGCACCAGCTGCACCTGCAGTCCGTCCTCGAAGGACGGCACCGGGTCCCGGCCCGCGGCCAGGTCCTCGACCAGGTCCTTCACCTCGTGGGTGAAGGAGTGCTCCCAGCCGAGGGTGTGGCCCGGCGGCCACCACGCCGCCACGTACGGGTGGGTCGGCTCGGTGACCAGGATCCGCCGGTAGCCCTGGACCTCGGCGTCCTCGCGGCCGTCGAGGAACTCCAGCTCGTTGAGCCGCTCCAGGTCGAACGCGAGGCTGCCGAGCGACCCGTTCACCTCCACCCGGATGGTGTTCTTGCGTCCGGTCGCGAACCGGGTCGCCTCGTAGGCCGCGACCGCGCCGCCGTCGAGCCGGCCGAGGAACAGCGCCGCGTCGTCGACGGTCACCGCCCCGGTGCCGGAGCCGCCGGTCGCGGACAGGCCGGAGCTCGCCCCGGGCAAGGGCCGCTCCCGGACGAACGTCTCGAGCATGGCGTTCACCCCGACCAGGCGCTGCCCGGTGACGAACTGGGTCAGGTCGACGATGTGCGCCCCGATGTCGCCGAGCGCGCCGCTGCCGGCCTCCCCGGCCACCAGCCGCCAGACCAGCGGGAACCGCGGGTCGACGATCCAGTCCTGCAGGTATTGCGCCCGGACGTGCCGCGCGGTGCCTATCCGGCCCTCGGCGACCAGCCGCCGGGCGAACGCCACCGCGGGCACCCGCCGGTAGTTGAAGCCGACCATCGACCGGACCCCGGCGGCCCGGGCCGACCGGGCTGCCTCCACCATCGTCCGGGCCTCGGCCACCGTGTTGGCCAGCGGCTTCTCGCACAGCACGTGCCTGCCGGCGGCGAGCGCGGCGCAGGCGATGTCCGCGTGGCTGGAGCCCGGCGTGCAGATGTCGACCAGCTGCACGTCGTCCCGCTTCAGCACCGCGTTCCAGTCCGTCTCCACCGAGTCCCAGCCGAGCTTGGCGGCCGCCGCAGCGGTGGCCGCACCGTTCCGTCCACACAGGACCGCCATCCGGACGTCCAGCGGGACCGAGTGGGCCTTGCCCATGAACGCATAGCCGATCATGCCGACTCCCAGACCGGACGCCGACGGCCTGTCCTGTGTGGACATCAACAGCTCCTCTCAGGACTCGAAGCCGAGCGTCATGTACTTGTCCACGTTGTCCTTCGTGATCGTCTCCGAGGCCAGCGTGATCTGCGCTGGCACCTGCTTCTCCACCAGGTCGCTGAGGCCCTTGCCCTGCGCGATGAGCCGGGCGAGCGAGATCGCCGACGACGCCATGCTCGGGCTGTAGGTGACCGTGCACTTCAGCACGCTGTTGTCGGCCTTGATCAGGCGCATGGCGTTCGCCGAGCCGGCGCCGCCGACCATGAAGAACTCCTTGCGGTTGGCCTGGTTGATCGCGGCCAGCACGCCGACGCCCTGGTCGTCGTCGTGGTTCCAGATCGCGTCGATCTTGGGCTGGGCCTGCAGGACGTTCGCCGTCACCGACTGTCCGGACTCGACGGTGAACTGCGCGGCCTGACGGATCTTGATGCTGAAGCCGTACTTCGCGAGGGTCTCCTTGAAGCCCCGGCTGCGGTCCTGGGTGAGCTGGAGGTTGTCGATGCCGGCGATCTCGGCGATGACGGGGTTGCTCACGCCGGCGCTCTTCAGCCGCTCGGCGATGTACGTGGCGGCCGACACGCCCATGCCGTAGTTGTCGCCCTTGATCAGCGTCCGGTACGCCTGCGGCGAGTCGAACTCCCGGTCGAGGTTGACCACCGGGATGCCGGCGTCCATCGCCTTGCGCGCCACGGCGGTGAGCGCCTTGCCGTCGAACGGCAGGATCACCAGCGCGTTGACCTTCTTCGCGATGAGCGTCTCCACCGAGGAGATCTGCCGGGTGACCTCGTTGGTCGCCTCGACCGGCTCGAACTTCACGTCCTGGTAGCGCTTCGCCTGCGTCTCCGCGTTCTTGCCGATCGCGGCGATCCAGCCGTGGTCGGCCTGCGGGGCGGAGAAGCCGATCGTCACCGTCTGGCCGGGCGCCGCGTTGTCGTTGTTGCCGGTGGCGACCTGCGCCGAGCCACCCGACGGCGTGCTGGGTTCGTTGCTGGTGCAGGCCGCGAGCAGTGCGCCGGCTCCGACGACCCCGCCGACGGCGAGGAAGCGCCGGCGGTCGACGCCAGCGGTACGGAGGTCAGTCATCGAACACTCCTTCGTGAACGCTCTGGGTCCCGCTCTGGCACGGGATCGGGGTGCCCGGCGCAGGGGTCGGCCGCAGGTCGGGGTCGCGCCGAGACCCCTCCCGCCGGCGGCGCTATGGCCCCGCCGCCTTGCCGCGGCGCTGCAGCAGCACGGCCGCGACGATGATCAGGCCCTTGGCGATGTTCTGCACCTCGGTCGGCAGGTTGTTCAGCACGAACAGGTTGGTGATCGTGGTGAACACCAGCACGCCGAGGATCGAGCCGATCAGCGTGCCCCGGCCGCCGGTGAGCAGGGTGCCGCCGATGATCACCGCCGCGATCGCGTCCAACTCGTAGAGGTCGCCGTGCGTGCTGGAGCCTGTGGTCGTCCGGGCCATGATCATGATCGCGGCGATGCCGCAGCACAGCCCGGACAGGATGTAGAGCGTCGCGGTGTGCCGGCGCACGTCGATGCCGGCCAGCCGGGCGGCCTCGGCGTTGCCGCCGATCGCGAAGGTCCGGCGGCCGAACGTGGTCCGGTTCAGCACGACCCAGCCGATCGCGACGACGGCCGCGAAGATGTAGACCAGCAGCGGGATGCCGAACACCTCGGTGGTGGCGATGTCGTTGATCTGGTTCACCGTGACGAGCTGGGTACGGCGGTTGGACATCGCCTGGGCCAGCCCGCGGGCGGAGACCAGCGTCGCCAGCGTCACGATGAAGGCGACCAGCCGGCCGTACGCGATGAGCACCCCGTTGATGAGGCCGGCACCCATGCCGACCAGCAGCGCGGTGATCACCATCACGACCGGGCCGTACGACTGCGTCTGCAGGGTGGTGGCCCAGACCGAGGCGAGCGCGACCAGAGCGCCGACCGACAGGTCGATGCCGCCGCCGATGATCACGAAGGTCATGCCGACCGTCACCACGCCGATGATCGACGCGCTGACGAGGATGTTCAGGATGTTGCCCGTGGTGAGGAACTGGCCGTCGGTGGTTGCCACCCCGACGATCGCCAGGATCACCAGCACGCCGACAAGACCGAGGCTGCGCACCCCGGCGAGCCGACCGGCCAGCCAGGACGGGCGGCGTTCGGCCCCGGCCGCGGCGGCGGCCTCCTCGACCCGGGCTTGCTCGTCGACCGGCGGCGCCTCGACGGCCGACGGTCCGACGGTGGCCTCGGTTCGCTCGCTCATGCCACCGCACCTTCCATCACCAGGTCGAGAACCCTCGACTCGTCGATCTCGGCCGCCTCGCCGGTGTGCACGACCCGTCCCTCCCGCATGACCAGCACGCGGTCGGCGAGCCCGAGGACCTCGGGGATCTCGCTCGAGACCAGCAGCACCCCGACGCCAGAGTCGGCGAGCCGGCGGATCAGGCGGTAGATCTCCGTGCGGGCGCCGACGTCCACGCCCCGGGTGGGCTCGTCCAGGATCAGCAGCCGGCAGTCCCGCAGCAGCCACCGGGCCAGCACGACCTTCTGCTGGTTGCCGCCGGACAGCGTCCGCACGATCCGGCGCGGGTCGTCGGGGCGGACGTCGAGCTCCCGGCTGACCCGCTCCGCCTCCGCCATCTCCCGCCCGGTCATGACGAACCCCGCTCTGGCGAAGCGGCCGAGGCTCGACACGGACACGTTGCGGTAGACCGGCTCGAACAGCAGCAGCCCCTGGCTCTTGCGCTCCTCGGGGCACAGGCCCATCCCGGCCCGGATCGCCGCGCGCACCGAACCCGGCCGGAGCGCCCGGCCGTCCACGGTGACCCGGCCGGCGTCCGCCCGGCGGGCGCCGAAGACGGTCTCGACGACCTCGGACCGGCCGGAGCCGACCAGGCCCGCGAGCCCGACGATCTCCCCGCGGTGGACGCTGAAGGAGACGTCCGAGAACTCGCCGCGCCGGCCGAGACCCTCGACCCCGAGGATCTCCTCGCCGTCCGACGGCGCCGCCGAGGACCGGGGGAAGGCGTACTCGACGGCCCGGCCGGTCATCAGCCGGACCACCTCGGCGGTGGGCGTCGACCTGGCCGGCAGCCCCACCGCGGCGGTGCGGCCGTCCTTCAGCACGGTCACCCGGTCGCCGATCACCCTGATCTCGTCCAGCCGGTGGGAGATGTAGATGACCGCGACCCCGTCCGCGGTGAGCTGGCGGATGACGCGGAAGAGGTTGTCCACCTCGCCGCTGTCCAGCACGGCGGACGGCTCGTCCATGATGATCAGCTGGGCCTCGTGGGACAGGGCACGCGCCATGCTGACCACTTGCTTGCCGGCGGCGGACAGGCTGCCGACCTCGCGGGCGGGCCGGATCTCCGGGTGGCCGAGCCGGGCCAGCAGCGCCGCGGCGGCGTCGTTCATCTCGCCCCGCCGGCTGAAGCCGAGCGCGGACGGCTCGTGACCGAGGAACACGTTCTCGGCGACCGACAGCCCGTCCACCAGGTCGAGCTCCTGGTAGATCGTCGCGAGGCCGGCCCGCAGCGCCGCCACCGGCGTCGGGAACGCGACCGGCTCACCCTTCCACCGGACCTCGCCGGCGTCGGCGGTGTGCGCGCCCGAGAGCACCTTGATCAGCGTCGACTTGCCCGCACCGTTCTGGCCGATCAGGCAGTGCACCTCGCCGGCCTCGACCTGCAGGTCGACGCCGTCGAGCGCGCGGACCCCCGGGAACTCCTTCACCACCCCGCGGACCGACAGCAAGGTGCTCATGCGGTCACCTCCGGGCGGACGGCGACGCGGGTTGGGTCGGCGAAGACGGCGTCCACCGCGACGGCGGCACCGCCACGGACGGCGGCGGTGAACCCGAGCTTGGACGGCACGATCCGGACCGGGCGTGCCCCGCCGCCGGACGCGGAGATGATGTGCCGGGCAAGCTCGCGCTCCGCGGTGTCGAGCAGGTAGGGCGCGACCCGGGCGAAGTACCCGCCGAGCACGATCACCCTCGGGTTGACGAGGTTGACGAGCACCGAGGCGCCGACGCCGAGCCAGCGGCCGATCTCGGTGAGCGCGTTGAGGCAGCGGGCGTCGCCGACGCCGGCTCGGCGGAGCACCTCGGCGACCCGGTCCTCCGGATCGCGCACCGGCGCGCCGGCACCGTAGGGCGCGTCGGGGAGGCAGTGCCGGACCAGGGCGGCAAGGCTCACCTTCGTCTCCCAGCAGCCTCGCCGCCCGCAGCCACACAGCTCGCCGGCCGTCGGATCGAGTGCCATGTGCCCGACCTCGCCGCCGAACCCGTCCGCGCCGCGCAGCAGCCGGCCGTCCACGATGACGCCGCCGCCGACACCCACCTCGCCGGTGAGGTAGACCAGGTCCGGGGTGCCGGCCTCGCCGCCCTGGCGAAACTCGGCGAGCGCGGAGAGGTTCGCGTCGTTGTCGACCAGCACCGGCACCTCGGGACCGAGGTCGAGCCCGGCGCCGATCCGCCGCGCCACCGGCACGTCGTGCCACCCGAGGTTCGGCGCGAACAGCACCGCCCCGGCGGTCACGTCGACCAGCCCGGGAATCGCGGTGCCCACGCCGGCGACGCGGGCGCCGTGCGCGCCCATCTGGGCCAGCGCCGACCGCGCCAACTGGACCAGCCGGTCCAGGGCATCGTCGGCGGAGGAGCCCACCACGTCCGCGCTGACCCGCCGGTTGACCAGCACCCGGCCGGCGAGGTCCGTGCCATACGCGGCCAGGTAGTCGACGTTCGCCTCCAGGCCCAGCGCGCCGACGCCGTGGCCGTCCAGCTCGAGGACGCGGGCCGGCCGCCCCACCGAGCCGAACTGCCGCTCCCCCGTCTCCCGAACCAGCCCGCGGTCGGTGAGCTCGGCCACCAGGGAGGACACGGTCGCCTTGTTCAGCCCGGTGCCGGCGGTGATCTCGGTCCGGGAACCCGGGCCGGCCACCCGCAGCCACCCCAGGACCAGGGAGAGGTTGCTGCGGCGGACCGCCGCCTGGTCGGCCGGCGCGAGGGCGGGGAACGGGCCCTCGGCTGGAGAAACGACGGGAGGCGGCACGGAGAGCCCTCCTCCCGGCGCAGTTAGTCTGTTGGTCCAACAAACTAAGGGACCCCACCCGGGGTAACGCAAGAGTTTCGGCGCGGTTTCTCTGGCCGGAGGGCGACTGAACCGGTCAAGTCGACGCGGTGCGGTCATGGCCGGCTCACGGCGCTGCGTCGGCGTCGCCGGCCCCCTGACGACCCCTTGACAACACCCCAGCGCGGGACGAACCCTAGCAAGGCCGGCGAAGCCTCGTGGCGGCGCGAGCCGGTGCCGCCCATGGCACCGGTCGAGAGCACACCGGTCGGGTCGGTCTCGGGTCGGCGGTACGTCGGCAGCATCACCTGGCGACACCTCTGTCACGTCGTCGGGAAGCCCGTGCGTACCGGCGAACCTAGGGCAGAATCGAAGAGCGTGACAAGAGATTCGGGCTGTCCGCGACAACTTTTGTCGACAGCGAGGAAAAGTGGCGAGATCAGCCGTGTCGAGCAGGCGGCACCGCGCGCGGTTCCTCGTCGCCGCCGCCCTGGCGCTCGTGGCGCCGCTGTGCCTGCCGGCCTGCGAACGCGCTGCCGCCCCTCCGGCGCCGGCACCTGCGGTGGTCCTGTTCGACGGCACGTCGCTGGCCGGATGGTCGCATGCCGGGCCCGGCGGCTTCGACCTGCTCGACGGGGCGCTGCGCACCAGGGGTGGCATGGGCCTGCTGTGGTTCTCCGGCCGGGCGTTCTCCGATGTCGAGCTCGAGCTCGACTGGCGTACCTCGCACCGCACGGACAACTCCGGGGTGTTCGTCCGGTTCCCCGCCCCGGGTGACGACCCCTGGGTCGCGGTACGGCGCGGCTACGAGATCCAGATCAACGACGACCCGACCCGAGATCCGCAGACGACCGGCGCGATCTACGGTGTCCAGCCGCCGATCACGTCGGCGTCGAGGCCGGCCGGCGAGTGGAACCACTACCGGATCCGGGTGGTGGGAGCCGAGTACGCCGTCTGGCTCAACCAGACGCTGGTCGCCCGCTTCGTGAGCACCGACCCGGCGCGCGGCCGCCGCGGCTACGTCGGCCTGCAGAACCACGACCCGAACTCGACCGTCGACTTCCGCGCCGTCCGGGCGGTCCCGCTCCCGTGACCGGCGGTCACCTTCGTGCAGCCCTCCGCTGCCGTTGCGAAGGCAGCCCGCGGCGGCACCGCGCTCATCCCGCGCTCATCCCGCGGAGAACACGTGGTCGCTGATCAGCCGGGCCGCCCCGACGACGCCAGCGTCGCCGCCGAGTTCGGACAGCACGATCGGCATGTTGCCGGTGGCCAGCGGCAGCGACCGACGGTAGACCACCCCGCGGATCTCGGCCAGCAGCGCGTGGCCGATGCCGGCCACCCCGCCGCCGATCACGATGAGGCCGGGGTTGAAGAAGCTCACCAGCCCGGCCAGCACCTGACCCACCCGGCGGCCGCCGTCGCGCACCATGCGGACAGCCACCGGATCTCCGGCGGCTGCCGCGGCCGCCACGTCCGCCGCGGTCAGGGTGCCCGAGCGGGACAGCAGCCGGGCCAGCTCGGGCGAGCGGTCGGACCGGGCCGCTGCGAGCGCGTCGCGGGCGAGCGCGGTGCCGCCGAAGAACGCCTCCAGGCAGTCCGCATTGCCGCACATGCAGGTCGGGCCGTTGTCGTCGACGCGGATGTGACCGATGTCGCCCGCACTGCCCGAGACGCCACGGTACACCTCGCCGCCGACGACGATGCCGCAGCCGATGCCGGTGCCGATCTTGACGAACAGGAAGTCGTCGACCGACTTGGCGATGCCGGCGTGCCGCTCCCCCATCGCCATGATGTTGACGTCGTTGTCGACCAGCACCGGGCAGCCGAGCTCGGCGGCGAACGCCTCCCGCACCGGGAAGTGGTTCCACCCCGGCATGATCGGCGGCGAGACCGGAACCCCCTCGGCGAAGCTGACCGGGCCCGGGACGCCGGCGCCAGCCCCGACGAAGCCGGGCGCGACGTCGCCGGCGCGCAGCTTGCCCACCAGCTCGAGCGCCCGCCCGATCACGACCTCCGGCCCCTCCCGCACGTCGAACGGCTCGGCTTCGTGCGACAGCACCCGCAGCTCACCGTCGGTGACGGCGACGTCGATCGAGGTCGCCCCGATGTCGATGCCGAGGAACCGGGTGTGCCCGGCGATCTGGACGATCGACGAACGCCGGCCGCCCCGGGACGCGGCCAGCCCGGCCGTCTCCACCAGGCCGACACCCTCCAGGCGCTCCAACTCGACCGCCAGGCGGGAGCGGGACAGCTCGACCGCGTCGCCGAGTTCGGCGCGCGAGCGCGGGCCCTCGTCGCGGAGCAGGCGCAGCAAGCGCACCTGCTGGGTGTTGTCGGGTCGGAGCACCGCCACGCCCCGCACCTCGCTCTCCCCTGCCGACCTCGACCCGTCCACTTTCGGGCGATTTACGGCCGGTGATCAAGTGTAACCGAGCTCCCCGTCAACCGCGCGCCGAAGAGCACGCGAGTGCCCGCCGCGGCACTCGTCAGGACCAGCCGTCGCGCCGCCCCCACCAGCCGACACAGATGCTCGGGCCGGCGCGGATGGCCCGGCGACCTCAGCCGGCGACGACCTGCAGTCCGTAGTGGCGCAGTGGCGCCGCGATGCGGGAGTACCACATGTAGCAGCCCGAGTTGGAGCGGGCCACCGCGATGCCGAGCACGGCGGACCCGGCGAACACCGGTGAGCCGCTGTCGCCGGGGAGGACGCAGATGCCGCTGACCAGTGCCAGGTTGGACACCGTGCGGGCGGCCAGGCCCGGAGAGGCGTAACGCAGCCAGGTCGACGCGGCCACAACGGTGCCGCAGCGGGTGGTGCCGGACCGGCCGCCGGTGACGCACACCCGGTCCCCGGCCCGTGCTGCCCGGACGGCACGGATCGGCTGCGGTCGGGCGCCTGCCCTGGTCACCACGATGACCCGGGAGCGCGCGCGCCAGGTGGCGGAGTTGGCGGTGATCCGGATCAGGCCGACGTCGCTGCCGCTGGCACGGCCGTCGGTGCCCAGCGCGCCGTACTCCCAGCGGGTGCCCCTACCCAGCGTGAGCCCGGACTGCCGCCAGGTGCGGCCGGCAGCCTCCGCGACGCAGTGCCCGGCGGTGAGCACGTACCAGCGACCGCTGCGGCGGTCGCGGACCGGCAGCCCGGCAGTACACGAGTTGCGCGTGGTGAACATCAGGGCGCCGCCATAGCTCGGCGTGCACGACCGGGTCGAGCCGCAGCCGACTCCGGTGGCGGACTCGACGGCGGGTGACAGCCCCGCCGGCTCCGCCGCCGCCCCTGTCCGGTGTGGACGGTCGGCCACCTTGCCCGCTGCGGCTCCTGTCGCCGTCACGGCCAGCGCGATCACCGCGACCGCCCGTACGACTACATTCTGTGACGGTAGATTCACTGCCTGTCCCCCCGTATCGGTCCACTTGCGACAGTGGTGACGGGTGGGGGGCTTTGGCCGCCACCGACGGGGTGACCGTACGTGAGCAATCTCCGATGCGGGAGTGTGTTCGCCAACTCTG
>WNGJ01009400.1_pt1 | contig 17978 bp, 12 predicted proteins | sample 5400611 | NCBI WGS metagenome assembly WNGJ01 (sample SAMN13153375, study PRJNA577476) | soil metagenome | isolation source: 40 cm soil or saprolite under Garry oak tree replicate 1 | place: USA:California | collected 2016-06-15 | reverse complement strand
AGTTTGTGGCACAGCTCGACGAATTTCTTGGTACCCATGAAATCGATGTAGGACAGCGTGCCGCCGGTGAACGGCGCGAAGCCGAAGCCGAGGATCGAGCCGACGTCGGCTTCGCGCATGTCGGTGATGACGTGATCCTCGACGGTGCGCGCGGCTTCCACCGCCTGCACGACAAGAAAACGTTGCTTGAGCTCCTCAATGTCGAGCGTGTCTGGATCGAGGTGCTTCGGCTGCAGGCCGCTCAGCTCGGACCACAGGCTCTTCTGGCCCTTGCCCTTCTCGGGATAGTCGTAAAATCCCTTGCCGTTCTTGCGTCCAAAACGGCCCTGCTTCTCGACCATCTCGACCAGCAGCTTCTTCTGGCTCTGGTCGATGGCATTGGCGCCGAGATCGGCTTCGGTCGCCTTCATGATCTTGAGCACGAGATCGAGCGCCACCTCGTCGGACAGCGACAGCGGTCCCACCGGCATGCCGGCCATCTTCGCGGTGTTCTCGATCATCGCCGGCGGCACGCCTTCCATCAGCATTTCCAGGCCTTCGGCGGTGAAGCGCAGCACGCAGCGATTGGCGAAGAAGCCGCGGGAGTCGTTGACCACGATCGGCGTCTTGCCGATCACGCGCACGTAATCGAGCGCGGTGGCGAGCGCGACATCGCCGGTGTTCTTGCCGACGATGATTTCCACCAGCATCATCTTCTCGACCGGCGAGAAGAAATGAATGCCGATGAACTTGCTCTGGTCCTTGAATTCTTCCGCCAGCGAATTGATCGGCAGCGTCGAAGTGTTGGAGGCAAAGATCGCATCGGATTTCAGCAGCGGCTGCGCCTTGGCATAGGTTTCCGCCTTGACCTTGCGATCCTCGAACACCGCTTCGATGATCAGATCGCAATCCTTCAACACGTTGTAGTCGGCGGTAGCACTGATGCGCGACAGGATGGCGTCGCGATCGCCTTCCTTGGCACGGCCCTTCTTGATCAGATCGTCGATGACCGCCTTGGCGTGACCCTTGCCCTTGTCGGCGCTCTCCTGATCGCGATCGATCAGCACCACCTCGATGCCGGCGCGCGCCGAGACATAGCCGACGCTGGCGCCCATGAAGCCGGCGCCGATGATGGCGAGCTTCTTGACCTTGGTCGGCGGCACATTTTGCGGCCGCCGCGCGCCCTTGTTCAATTCCTGCATCGACAGGAACAGGCTGCGGATCATCGCCGCGGCTTCCTTGCTGCGCAGGATCTGGGTGAAGTAGCGCGATTCGACCCGCAATGCCGCGTCGATCGGCAGCTGCAATCCTTCATAAACGCAACTCATGATGGCGCGCGCCGCCGGATAGTTATCGTAGGTCTCGCGGCGGAAGATCGCGTTGCCGGCCGGGAACATCATCATGCCGGCCTTGGAGAACACCGGGCCGCCCGGCAGCTTGAAGCCTTTCTCATCCCAAGGCGCGACCGCCTTGCCGCCGCCCTTGATCCAGTCCTTTGCGGCCTTGATGAGATCGCCCGCCGGGACGACGGCATCGACCAGCTTCAACGCCTTGGCTTTTTCGAGATTGACCGCTTCGCCCTTCAGCAGCAGTTGCATGGCGTCCTGCGGGGGCACGATACGCGGCACGCGCTGGGTGCCGCCCGCTCCGGGAAACAGCCCGACCTTGACCTCCGGCAACCCGAGACGGGTTTTCGGATTCTCGGCGGCGACGCGGTAGTGGCACGACAGCGTCAGTTCGAACGCGCCGCCGAGCGCGAGGCCGTTGATCGCGGCAGCCCACGGCTTGCCGCTGGTCTCGATGGCGCGGAACACCAGCGAGGACTTGCGGCTCTCGTCGAACAGCATCTGGTTGGCCGCGACTTCGCCCTTGGCCTTGAGCAATTCGGTATATCGGCGGTTCATGCCTTCGAGCATGGACAGATCGGCGCCGGCGGAGAACGCCTCCTTGCCCGAGGTGACGACGACCCCCTTGACGGCAGCGTCGGCGGAAGTCTGCTTCACGATCTCTTCCAGTTCGGACATCGTGGTTTCGTCGAGCACGTTCATCGAACGGCCGGGAATGTCCCACGTCACCAGCGCAATGCCGTCGGCGTCGGTCTCAACCTTGAAATTCTTGAAGGCCATTTGTTTGCTCCCTCGATGCCGACAGCCGAAAGGCGCGGCGGTTGTCTCGTAGAGGGCAAAGGCGCGCTGGCGCCGTGCCCACCATTCCAGTCCGATCGTGTTTGGTGGGCACGCTTCGCTTTGCCCGCCGACGATCGCTCGCCTTAAACCCGCTCGATGATCGTCGCGGTGCCCATGCCGCCGCCGATGCACAGCGTGATCAGCGCGGTCGATTTGTTGGTGCGCTCGAGTTCGTCGAGCACGGTGCCGAGAATCATGGCACCGGTAGCGCCGAGCGGATGGCCGAGCGCGATCGCGCCGCCATTGACGTTGATCTTGGCATTGTCGATGTCGAAGGCCTGGATGTAGCGCAGCACCACCGAGGCGAACGCCTCGTTCAATTCGAACAGATCGATGTCCGATTTCTTCATGCCGGAGCGCTCGAACAGCTTCTCGGTCACGTCGACCGGGCCGGTCAGCATCATCGCCGGCTCAGAGCCGATATTGGCGAAGGCGCGGATCTTTGCACGCGGCTTCAGGCCATGTTTCGCACCCGCCTCCTTGCTGCCGAGCAGGACGGCGCCGGCACCGTCGACGATGCCCGACGAGTTGCCCGCATGATGCACGTAGTTGATGCGTTCGATTTCCGGATGCGACTGGATCGCCACCGCATCGAAACCGCCCATCTGTCCCATCGCCACGAACGCCGGCTGCAACTGGCCGAGCGACTGCATCGTCGTCGTCGGCCGCATGTGCTCGTCCTTGGCGAGAATGGTGAGGCCATTGACGTCCTTCACCGGGACCACCGAATTGTTGAAGCGGCCCTCGTCCCACGCCTTGGCGGCGCGCTGCTGGCTCTGCACCGCATAGGCGTCGACGTCGTCGCGTGAGAAACCGTATTTGGTCGCGATCAGATCGGCCGACACGCCCTGCGGCATGAAATAGGCCGGCACCGCGATCGACGGGTCCATCGGCCAGGCGCCGCCGGAGGCGCCGATGCCGACACGGCTCATCGACTCGGCGCCGCCGCCGATGGTGAGTTCATGCTGACCGCTCATGATCTGGGCGGCGGCGAAATTGACCGCATCGAGGCCCGAGGCACAGAAGCGGCTGATCTGAATGCCGGGAACGGATTCGCCGAGACCGGCGTTCAGTGCCGCGAAGCGCGCGATGTCGGAGCCGGCCTCGCCGACCGGATCGACCACGCCGAGAATGACGTCATCGACGACGTCTTTGGCCAGATTGTTGCGCTCCTTGAGAGCTTTCAGCGGCGCCGTCGCCAGCGCCAGTGCGGTCACTTCATGCAGCGCGCCATCGGCCTTGCCGCGGCCGCGCGGCGTGCGAACGTGATCGTAGATATATGCCTCAGGCATGACGCCCTCCTGGTATGAGGATCATAATATATAGGCGATTGGGAAGCTGTCGCGGATCTGGTCGAACGCCGTGGCAGAACTTCTCCGATCAGAACGCTTCCGCCGCCAATTCCATGGTGGTCGCGCTTCCGGTCTGGATGCGCGCAAGATGCACCGATGTTTCCGGCAGCATCCGTTCCATGAAGAAGCGGCCGGTCACCAACTTGGTAGTCAAATAGGCCGTTGTGCCGCCGGCCGCAATCTTGTCTTGCGCGACTTTCGCCATCCGCGCCCACATGTAGGCGAAAGTAACGAGGCCGAACAGCTGCATGTAGTCGGTGGCGGCGGCGCCGGCATTGTCGGGCTTGGCCATCGCGTTCTGCATCAGCCATGTGGTGGCCTGCTGCAGATGGCCGAGCGCCGTGCTCAGCGGCGCGACATAGGGCTTCATGGCCTCGTCGGCGTGATCCTTGGCGAACCCGGCCACTTCGCCGAAAAACGACATCACCGCGCGGCCGCCATCGCGCGGCAGCTTGCGCCCGACCAGGTCGAGCGCCTGAATGCCGTTGGCGCCCTCATAGAGCATGGCGATGCGCGCGTCGCGCACGAACTGCTCCATGCCCTGTTCGGCGATATAGCCGTGGCCGCCGTACATCTGCTGCGCCAGCACCGCGTTGGAAAATCCGACGTCGGTCATGACCCCTTTCATGACCGGCGTCATCAATCCCATGTGATCGTCCGCTTCCTGGCGGTCCTTGGGATCGCTGGACCGGTGGGCCACGTCGCTCTTGAGCGCGGTCCACACCACCATCGCGCGCGCCGCCTCGTTGAAGGCGCGAATGGTGAGCAGCGTGCGGCGCACGTCGGGATGCACGATGATCGGATCGGCCGGCTTGTCCGGCGCCTTCGCGCCCGACAGCGAGCGGCCCTGCAGACGATCGCGGGCGTAGGCGACGGCGTTCTGATAGGCGACTTCGGATTGCGCCAGTCCCTGCACCGCAACGCCGAGCCGCGCCTCGTTCATCATCACGAACATGCCCTGCATGCCCTTGTTTTCCTCGCCGATCAGCCAGCCGGTGGCGCCGTCGTAATTCATCACGCAGGTGGAATTGCCGTGAATGCCCATCTTGTGCTCGATCGAGCCGCAGGACACGCCGTTGCGTGCGCCCAGCGATCCGTCGGGATTGACCAGGATCTTCGGCACCACGAACAGCGACACGCCCTTGATGCCGGCCGGCGCGCCCTCGATCCGCGCCAGCACCAGATGGATGATGTTTTCCGCAAGATCGTGCTCGCCGGCGGAGATGAAAATCTTGGTTCCGGTAATCTTGTAGCTGCCGTCGGCCTGCGTCACGGCCTTGGTGCGCAGCAGGCCGAGATCGGTGCCGCATTGCGGCTCGGTCAGGTTCATGGTGCCGGTCCATTGTCCGGCCACCATCTTCGGCACGAACATGGTCTTCTGCTCGGGCTTGCCGTGCACGATCAGCGCCGCGGTGGCCCCCATGGTCAGGCCGCCATACATCGAAAACGCCATATTCGCCGAGCTCTGGAACTCAGTGACGGTCTGGCTCAACGTAACCGGCAGTCCCTGCCCGCCATATTCCGTCGGCGCCGACAGGCCGAGCCAGCCGCCTTCGGCCACCTGCTTGTAAGCTTCCTTGAAGCCTTTCGGCGTCGTCACCCGGCCATCGTCGTGGCGGGTGCAACCCTCGAGATCGCCAACGCGGTTGAGCGGCTGCAATACTTCTTCGCTGAGCTTCGCAGCCTCATTGAGGATAGCCTCGCGGACGTCCGCGGAGGCGTCGCTAAAGCCGGGCAGATTGTCGTAGCGGTCGATCTGAAACACGTCATTGAGCAGGAAATTGACATCTTCCAAGGGGGCTTTGTAGATCGGCATGGTGTCCTTTCGACTGGCTGGCGAGCCTCATTTAGAGAAAATTGTGCAACGCAACAATCGTCCGGATCCGGAAAGGGATCTTAGACGGTTCCTGACGCCCAAGGCGGCTATCCAGTCAGCCATTGCGACAACTGACCGGCGCGACCGGCGGCAGCCCGCTCGCCCAACCCGGTCAATTTCACCGATGGCGTAACTTTCACCGCCTGCTGACTGATTCTTTAACCCGTTCTTTACCCTAACACGAAAAAGTCGATGCCAGTGGCAGACGGCCTGCGCGGAATTCGATTGTCTCCCCCACCAGGGACGCGCGGGGAGGCTGGAGGCGCAGGTGTCGCGCCGGATTCGGAACCGGACGAAAGCATGAATTCGCGCCTATCGTGGAGTGTTGAGGGCATCGATCCATCCGTCCGGGAGCGGGCCGAGGCCGCCGCGCGCCGCGCCGGCATGTCGCTCAGCGACTGGCTCAATTCCACCATTGGTGATTTCGCCCTTCCAAACTTTCGCGCAACCCTCGGTCAACCGACGGCACTGCCGGGCCGCGAAGGCCCCGATGTCGCCGACATTCATCAGCGGCTGGATGCCATTACCCGCCAGATCGAGAAGATCGCACGCCCGACGCCGCGCAGCGACGTGCCCCGCAACGACGGTGTGCGCAGCGAGCCGGCCGTCGCCAGACAATTGAACGACGCCATCTCGCGCCTCGACGCCCGGCTGTCGCAGATATCCGATCCCGCGCCGGCCAGACAAATCAAGCTTCAGGACGAGCAGCGCCAGGCCGACCTGGTCGAGCGCGCGGCTGCCCAGGTCTATCGCCCCTCTCCCCCCCTCAGCCCGGCGTCGCTCGACGTCGCGATCGCAGAGATCGCTGCGCGCCAGAGCGAACTTGACAATCCCGCGCCACGACCCCTGCCGCCGCGCAGCGCACCGCCGGTGGTGCCCGCAACGCCGACGGGGCCGGATTTTTCCGCGCTCGAGCGCCATCTCGTCAAGATCACCAGCCAGATCGAAGCCTTGCAGCGTCCGGACGGGATCGAGCAATCGATCGCCACGTTCCGCGGCGAATTGACGGAAATTCGTCACGCCATTACCGAGGCGATGCCACGCCAGGCGATCGAATCGATCGAAAACGAAATCCGTTCGCTGTCTCGCCGCATCGACGACACCCGCCAGAGCGGCACCGACGGTGAGGCGCTGGCCGGCATCGAACGCGCGCTGGGCGAAATTCGCGAAGTGTTGGGCTCGCTGAAACCCGCGGAGCAACTGGCGGGTTACGACGAGGCGATCCGCAATCTCGGCACCAAGCTCGACCAGATCCTGCGCGCCAACGACGATCCCTCGACGGTCCGCCAGCTCGAAAACGCCATCGCGGCACTTCGCTCCATCGTCTCCAATGTCGCGTCCAACGACGCGCTGGTCCGGCTCAGCAACGACTTGCAGACATTGTCGTCCAAGGTCGATCAGCTTGCCCGCTCCGAAAGCCAAAGCGATTCGTTCGCGATCCTCGAGCAGCGCATCGCCGCGCTGACCTTGACGCTGGAAAGCCGTGAGCCGCCGGTGATCAGCGAAAGCTCCGAGCATCTCGAAAGTGCGTTGCGGGCGCTGTCCGACCGCCTCGACCGTATGCCGGTCGGCAACGATAACGCATCCGCTTTCGCCCATCTCGAACAGCGCGTGTCTTATCTGCTCGAACGCCTCGAAGCGTCCACCGATCACCACACCGGCAATCTCGGGCGGGTCGAGGACGGGTTGCACGACATCCTGCGCCATCTCGAAAACCAGAGTGCGAGCTTTGCCGCTCTGACCGAGAGCAGCCGCCGCCCTGCCGAGCCGGCGGACAGCGGCCTGATCGATGTCGTCAAGCGCGAATTGTCCGACATCCGTTTCAGCCAGTCGGAAAACGGCCGTCACACCCAGGATTCGCTCGAAGTCGTCCACAACACGCTCGGCCATGTGGTCGACCGGCTGGCGATGATCGAAGGCGACCTGCGCTCGGTTCGCGTCGCGCCGGCCGCGCCACCGGCGGAAGCGCCGCCAGCCCCTCAGCCCGTTCCGCCGCAACCGGCAACACCTCTGGCTGCAATACCGCCGCAACCAAAGCCTGAATTGCCGAATCCGGCTGCAGCACAGGGACATTTCGCCGCAGCCCCGCGGGAATTCCAGGCCGTGCAGGCACCGGTGCCGGCCATCGCCGCCGCGACGCCAAGGGCGATCAGCGAGATTCTGGAGTCGCATGCGGCACAACGTCGGAACGCATTGCCGCTTCGGAAAGCGCGATCAGCGAAATCACGGCGAGCGAGCGCGAGCAGACCAGCACATCGAATTTCATTGCCGCCGCGCGTCGTGCCGCCCAGGCCGCCGCGGCCGCGCCGGTGGGCGACAAGGCCGCCCGCAGCCCGTTCAAGGATCCCGCCCGCGACAAGACCAAGGAAACATCGGCGGTCACCTCCAAGATTCGCGCGCTGCTGGTCGGCGCCAGCGTGGTCGTGATCGTGCTCTCCACTTTCAAGATGGCGATGACGCTGCTCGACGGCAGCAGCATTCCGGCGCTGCCTGCCATGGAGAACTCGAGCGAGCAGGCGCCTTCGGCTCAGCCCCCCGCGGATGATGGCGCCAAGCCGGCAGCGCCCGCGCCAGTGATGCCCTCGCTGACGTCGCCGACGCCGATCGGCCGGCAATCGTTCAATAGCTCCGCGCCGAGCGCTTCCGACGGCACCGCGTCCGTTGAAATTCCGCAGGCCACGGCGATGCCCTTCGCCTCGCCGGTCACCGGCAGCGATATCACCGGCACGATTCCAACCATGCTGGCTGGGCCAACCGGTCGCAAACTCGCGACGGCACAGATCCCGCCGACGGAAAGATTGCCGGACGCCATCGGCGGACCCGCATTGCGCGCGGCCGCCCTCAAGGGCGATCCATCGGCGGCCTATGAGATCGGCCTGCGCTACGCCGAAGGCAAAGGCGTTGCGGCCAATTTCGACGAGGCCGCGAAATGGTACGACCGTGCGGCGCAAGCCGGCGTGGTGCCGGCGATCTTCAGGCTGGGGACCCTCTACGAAAAGGGTCTGAGCGTGAAAAAAGACGTCGATATCGCGCGGCGCTACTACATGCAGGCCGCCGAACGCGGAAACGCCAAGGCGATGCATAACCTGGCCGTGCTCGACGCCGACGGCGGCAGCAAGGGCGCCAACTACGGGAACGCGTCGCAATGGTTTCGCAAGGCCGCCGATCGCGGCGTCGCGGATAGCCAATTCAACCTCGGCATCCTCTATGCCCGCGGCATCGGCGTCGAACAGAACCTCGCCGAATCCTTCAAATGGTTCAGCCTCGCCGCGGCCCAGGGCGATGCGGACGCGGTGCGCAAACGCGACGATATCGCGAAGCGGCTCGATCCCCAGTCGCTCGCGGCGGCAAAGCTCGCGATCCAGACCTTCACGCCAGAACCGCAGCCCGACGACGCCGTCAACGTGGCGAGCCCGGCGGGCGGATGGGACTCAGCGCCGGCGCAGGCCGGTGCGGCAAAGCCCGCGGCCAAGCCGGTTTTGCCCAAGCGAACCGCCGCCGCGCATTGATGCCGTTGGCGGCGTCGCTGTCATATACCCCACAGACAAAACGGTGTAGACAACCGCGCTAGCAGGCGGCGCGGGCGATCTTGCCGAACGCCGACCCGCGCAGCTTTTGAACGAAGAGAGGATGAATTGTCTGTCGACGATCCTCATGACGAAGGAAGCCATTTCCGAACGTCGCCGACTGGCCCCCGACTAGCACCACCGCGCAAACCGATCGGCCAGCCTTCGGTGCAGCCGCGTCATGGCAACGGCAATAAACGCCGTTTCTGGTCGGCCGCCATCTTCGTTCTCTTGATTTCCGGCGTCGGCATCCGCGCCTATCGGGACCTGTCGCGGCCGGAGGCCTGGGCTTATTGGAAAGAGTCATATCTCTCCCCGACCATGACTTCGGCGCTGATCCCCAGCGCCGATTTCGACGGCTCGGGCCATGGCCGGCGCGCGCTCGCCATCAGCGGGGAAATCGGCGCCGCCAGCGCGAACTGGTTCCGGGAGAGGCTCGATGAGGGCCATCTCGCCGCCGGCGATGCCGTGTTGCTGTCCTCTCCGGGCGGCGATTTGAATCGGGCCGTCATCATGGGCGAAATCATTCGATCGCGCGGCCTGGTGACAGCGGTCGGTGTCGCCGATGCATCGGGTCAGGTCCGCCCAGCCCATTGTGTCAGCGCCTGCGTGCTCATCTATGCCGGCGGCAAGATACGCTATGGCGTGGAGGGCTCTATGCTGGGGGTCCACCAGTTTGAGGCAACGGCTCCGATGCGCGATCCCGTCGCTTCCACCCAGCGCATTGCGGGGATCCTGTTGAGCTATATGACGAAGATGGGCGTCTCCTCTGCTGTCGTGGAAGCTATGTCTGCGACCAAGGAGGTCCGCTGGCTCGGCCCAAAGGAAGCCTCCGCGATGAAGCTCATCACTGATCCCATCGGGAGGCCTTAACGGCCGCCGCCCGTTAATCTGAATTCTTCACCACGCTTGAAGGTGCGCGGCAGGCCGCGACAAAAAAGCCGTCTCCGGCGGAATCTTTAGTCCCTCCCATGGACGATTTCGGTTATGCAGGGGCGCGGCAGTTGATCCGCGTTCGCGCGCATTCCGTCGCTTGCTCGATCAAGAAACCTTGCCGTGAGCGGTTTCGGCCGGCCTCATGGCTAAAGTCCAAAAAGTAAACGCGCGTGCAGCTTTACCTTCCGATCGCCGACATCCCGGTCAATGTTTTCCTCATCCTGGCGATGGGCGCGGCGGTCGGTTTCGTGTCCGGCATGTTCGGCATCGGCGGCGGGTTTCTGATGACGCCACTGCTGATTTTCGTCGGCATCGCGCCCGCGGTCGCGGTGGCCTCGGTCGCCAGCCACATCGCCGCGTCTTCGTTTTCCGGCGCCATATCCTACTGGCGCCGCCGCGCCATCGATCCGGCCCTGGCGCTGGTGCTGCTGAGTGGCGGCACCATCGGCACGGCGCTGGGTGTCTGGACCTTCACGCTGCTGCGCTCGCTTGGCCAGCTCGATCTGCTGATCGCGCTGTCCTACGTCATCCTGCTGTCCACTGTCGGCGGACTGATGTTCTGGGAGGGGCTGCGCGCGATCCTGCGGGCGCGGCGTGGCGTCGCGGTGCCGATGCGCCGCTCGGGCAGCCACGGCTGGATTCACGGACTGCCGCTCAAGATGCGCTTCAAGCGCTCCAAGATCTATTTGTCGGTGATACCGGTCGTTGTGGTCGGCCTCATCATCGGCTTCATCGGCGCGGTGATGGGCATTGGCGGCGGCTTCATCTTGATCCCGATCATGATTTATCTGCTGCGGGTGCCGACCTCTACCGTGATCGGCACCTCGATGGTGCTGACGCTGGTCACCATGGTGTTCGCCACCATGCTGCACGCGGTCACCAACCATCTCGTCGATGCGGTGCTGGCGCTGATTCTGATGGTCGGCGGCGTGACCGGCGCGCAGTTCGGCGCCCGCGCCGGCCAGAAGATCCGCGGCGAACATCTGCGGCTGCTGCTTGGGCTGCTGATTTTGGCGGTCGGCGTCCGCTTTGCGATCGAACTGGTGATCCGTCCCGACGATCTCTTTACCATCCGGGAAAGCGGAGGCGCCGGATGACCGCACGCTCCTCACTCGCTGTGCTGGGCCTGGTGCTTGCGCTGGGCGCGGCTTTCGCCGTACCGCCTGCGCGCGCCGAGCGGCTGATCGTGTCGGTCTCGAACCACCGGGTCACGGTGACGCCGAACTATTCCGGCGAAGAGCTCGTGCTGTTCGGCTCGGTCGAAAAGGATGCCGCCACACCGGCCACCCGTACCAGTTACGATCTGGTGGTGACCGTCTCCGGGCCGCGCGCCGACATGGTGACGCGCCGCAAGGAGCGCAAGTTCGGCATCTGGATCAACACCGACTACCGGCAATTTCTGAAAGTGCCGACCTATCTCGCGCTGTTCTCCAACCGGCCATTCGACGCCATCGCTTCGCCGGAAGTCGAGCGGCGGCAACAGCTCGGTCTCAACAATGTGCTGCTCACCCAGCGCGTCGGACCCGACTATGCCGACGTCGTGCCGAACGACGCGTTCCGCAGCGCCTTCGTGCGGCTGCGCTCCCAACATGGCCTCTATCGCGAGGCGACTTCCGCGGTGACATTTTTGACGCCGACGCTGTTTCGCACCGGCATTCCACTCCCGGCCGAGGTGCCGATCGGGACCTATGACGTCGAGATCAAGCTGTTTTCCGATGGCGTATTGGTGACGAAGACCGAGACCGCGTTCGAAATCGTCAAGGTCGGTTTCGAGCAATTCGTCGCCAACACCGCGCGGCAGAATGGCTTTGTCTATGGGGTGGTCACGGCATTCATGGCGCTGATGACCGGCTGGATGGCGTCGATCGTCTTCCGCAAGGATTGATGGCCCTCATGGTGAGGAGCGCGTCTCGAACCAGGAGCGCGCCTCAGGACGAGGTCGGCGTATGCGGGTTATTATTTGCCTCCAAGAAAAAAACCGACAGCCATCGCCAGAACGCTGACCAACATCGCCGCGGTCGAGAGCCAGCCGAGCCAATGCAGCGGACCGCCGACGACAAAATGGCCCATCACGTCCTTGCGGCGCGCCATGATCATCAGCAGCACCATCACCGGGACGGCGAGCACGCCGTTGATCACCGCGCTCCAGTACAGCGCCGAGATCGGATTGATCGAGGTGAAATTGAGCGCGATCCCGATAGCTGCCGACAGCGTCAGCACGGAATAGAACGCCGCCGCCTCTTTCGGCTTGCGCGCGAGCCCCACGGGCCATCGGCGTCCCTCGCCGACGGCGTAAGCGGTTGCACCCGCGAGCACCGGAATGGCCAACAGCCCGGTGCCCACGATGCCGAGCGCAAAAATAACTTCCGCGAACGCGCCCGCGATCGGGCGCAGCGCTTCGGCGGCTTGCGCCGAGGTCTGGATATCGGTCTTGCCGGCGGCGTGCAGCGTCGCCGCCGCCGTGACCATGATCGACAGCGCGATCAGGTTCGAGAACGCCATGCCGACGATGGTATCGGCACGAATGCGATGGAATTCCTTTCGCGCGCCATAGTGCTTGTCGATCAGCGGCCGCTTGGTGACATCAACACGTTGGTCTTCGGCTTCCTGGGACGCCTGCCAGAAGAACAGGTACGGCGAGATCGTGGTGCCGAAGATGGCAACGATGGTGGTGAAATAATCGGCGCTCCAGGTGATGTGCGGCACCAGGACACCCATCAGCGCCTGGCTCCACGAAATGTGAGCAAAGGCGAGCGCACCGACATAGGCGAACAGGCTCAGCGTCAGCCATTTCAGCACCGACACATAGCGCTTGTAGTCGAGGAAAATCTCCGCGGTGACCGAGATCACGCCGAACGCAACGACATAAAGCATGCCGTGCCCGCCGATCAGGAGCTTCGCGGCATCCGCCATCGCGCCGAGATCAGCCGCGATATTGATGGTGTTGGCGATGAACAGCAGCGCGACCACCACGTTCAGCAGCCACATCGAATAATGTCGGCAAACGTTGCCGGCGATGCCGTGCCCGGTGACGCGGCCGACCCTCGCCGAAATTTCCTGGATCGCCGCCATCAGCGGAAACGTCAGCAGCATGGTCCAGCCGATGCCGTAGCCGAGTTGCGCGCCGGCCTGGCTATAGGTTCCAATGCCTGACGGATCGTCGTCGGACGCCCCGGTAATCAATCCCGGTCCGAGCGTCCTCAGAAAGTCGCGAAAGCGAAACGGCTTCCGGCGCTGATCGCTCAAGGGCGGCTTTGGCTGATCGGCCTTTTTTCGGTTCTTGGGACTCGTGTGTTTGCGATGTGCCATGCCTGGATCCAGCCGCCGCGACAACGGCCCTGATCGAAATCGGTTCCTGGATCGGAACTTGCCCCGGGCGGCAAGAAAAGCCAAGCCGTCGGCGCATAAACGGCGTACGCGCCTGTGGCGAGCCCGCGCTAGTTGGCGGCCGGCGGCGCCCAACTCGGGCGGGAGCGGATCACGGCCGTGAACGCATCCAGCAACGGCGTCGAGCGGCCGTAGGCGATCGCCAGTTCGTATTCGACCGGCGCGCCTATTCCGGTGAGATCGCGAAACACCACACCGGGCCGGTTGGCGGTCGCGATGATGCGGGTGACGAGCGCGACACCCATGCCGCCGGCCACGAGACTGGCGATGGTGTCCATCTGCGAGGCTTCCTGGCCGACCCGCGGCACGAAGCCGGCCTGCGCGCAGGCTGTGAGCACGCGTTCGTGCAGGCCCGGCCCTTGCCGCGCCGGAAAAATGATCCAGGGTTCGGACGCGAGGTCCGACAACGCAATCGATTGAAGCTCCGCGAGCGGATGGTGTTCGGGAAGTGCTGCGACCATCTGGTTTTTGGCCAGCACCTCGACGCTTAGTCCGTCGGCATCGCGAAGCGGAGGAATCACGAAGCCGACGTCGGCTTCATCGGCATGGATTTTGGCGATCTGCTGCGCCGTCTGTGCTTCCGTGAGGATCAACTCGACTTCGGGATATTGCTCGCGAAAAGCGCGCAGGATGGGCGGCAGTATTTCCCGGGCCGCACTCGCCACAAATGTCACCCGCAGCGCGCCGCTCAATCCCGCGCCGGCGCGGCGTGCCGCGAGAACGGCGCGCTCCGCCTGCATCACCGTGCGTTTGCATTCCTCGAGAAACACCCGGCCCGCCGGGGTCAATCGCGCGATCCGATTGGTGCGCTCGATCAGCAACGTTCCCAATTCCTCCTCGATCTGCTTGATCGTGACCGTGAGCGGCGGCTGGGCCATATGCAAACGATCGGCGGCGCGGCGAAAACTGAGCTCTTCTGCAACGGCAATGAACTGTCGAAACTGACGCAACTCGATCATGCTCTGTCCCGGCGTCCCTCAATTCCAGCAGCGCGCGCAGGTTATCGGATCGAGCCGAAAAACACGAACGAATTCAGGTTCGCGCTCAAGCCAGCTCGCTTCGGGCGGCGAGCTTTGCCTGGCTCAGGTAACCATCAGTTTCTTCACGGGCGTCGGATCGAGGTTGAAAATGCGGGCCGCGTTCAGTCCGAGAATGTTGCGCTTGGCCTGTTCGGTCAGGAACGGCAGATCGCAGATTTCCTGCGGCAGATCGAAATCGAAATGCGGCCAGTCCGACGCGAACATCAGCTGGGTTTCGGCCTTGATCATCTCGAAGGTGTTTTCCAGCGCCTTCGGATGCGTCGTCTCCATCGGCTGCGTCGTATAGAAACAATTATGATTCATGTACTCGCTCGGCATGCGCTTGAGCTGAGGCGCCTCGGAAGGACGCATCAGGTACTGGTCATCGAGCCGCTGCATCAGGAACGGCACCCACGCCAATCCGCTTTCGACCCACAGCGTCTTGAGTTTCGGGAACCGCTCTGGAATCCCGTTCAGGACCCAGTTGGTCATATGGACCATGTTGCACCAGACGAAGCCCAGCGCGTGCATGCCGAGAAACCGGTTGACGGTCGCAAGCGAGGGATCCTGCCAATGATAGCCGGCGTGAAAGGCCAGCGGCTTGCCGCGCTCCTCTATCATGGCGTAGAGGCGCATATAGTCGTTGTGGTGCACCGGCTTGTTGCGGGTACTGGTCACGCAGAAGCCGATCACGCCCTTCTTGTCGCCTAACTCCTCGACGGTCCGCTCGGCTTCCTCGGGCGTGTTGAACGGCAGGTAGACCAGGGATTTTATCCTGTCGTCGCCGGACAGGATTCGCTCGATGAGCCAGCGATTGTAGGCGCCGCCAAGCCAGACTTCCATTTCCGGCTGAGGATGCATGCCGAGAAACAGCATCGGTGTCGGGAACACCACCATGTTGTCGATGCCGAGCGAATCCATCGCCCGACGGGTCAGGATCACGTCGCGATGGACATCGGTTTCTTCGACGATTTCCCGCTGACCGTCCTGATGCGGGATACGCCCGCCGACCGACTGATAACGAAGTCCAAGGTCGCCGTTCAGTCCATAGGGAGGCGCGCCGACCCGCTCCGCCTGAAATCGCATCGCGTTGTCCCGGACGACGGGATCCTCGATATAGGTGACGATCTCTTTCCAGGACACCGTTTCAACATGATGGGCGTCGATGTCGCAGACGAACCAATCCTGCAGGCCGCGCTTGAGCGCGTTGCGCCTGGCATGCGCGAGGATGTCGCGCGTGTCGGTATGAACGTCGATCTGCTGGACGGGCGAATATTGCGGCCCGAATTTGCCCTGGATATTCATGATCTTTCTTTCACAAAATGTGTGTCCTCGTCCGGACGCCGCCGATACCACAGCGCCAACTCCATCGGGCCCAGATGCAGCGCACGCAGCATCTCGGACACCGCCGAAAGCAATTCGGTCGGGGTCATCTCGCTGTCGCGGGTACCTGCGATCGGCGGAAAGGTGCGTTCTTCGCCGTCCGATTTCGCGACATAGAGGCGGATCGCCGCGGTCAGGATTTGCGCGACGGCTTCATCCGATACGCGGGACGCCTCGCCGTTCTCGACAAGTTCGCGCGAGGCGCGCAGCAATTCCGGCGCGGCGGAATCGATCCAGCCATAGAGATCGTTCCTGCGGTCGGGTTCAGACGCTGACATAAATTTCTCCGTTCCGGATCGTCAGCTCGGCCTTGCGCAGCCGCACCCGGCTGTTGCCCTGATGAAATCCGGTCTTGATGCTGAATTCGTAGCCGTGCCAGGGACAGACGATGTGGCTCTCGGCTTCGTCATATTGCTGCGTCCGCGTGGTCTTGTCGCTCGCGACCGGCTCGAGCACGCGCTTCATGATGCGGCCCTGGCAGACCGGGCCGGCGCGATGCGCGCATCGGTTATGCCAGGCGTAGAATTCGCCGCCGATCTGGAAGACGCCGACTTCCGCATCTCCGCACACCACCACCTTGCGATCGCCGTCGGCATAGTCGGCGACCTTGCCAGCCATATACTCGGCCATCCCGCTTCCTCCCGATTCCCGTTGCCGCCGCGCGCGCGGAACCGCCGGTCGCCCCCTTCACTTCGGGGGGCTTGCGACCCGGCTGATCAGCATCGGTATCCGAGTGCGATCCTCGGCGACGCCTGATCGGACCGCCAATACTATATTTGGATGGAGCGATACGCGGCGCGTATCGCGAAGGCCAGTGCCCCGGTCAAGGGTTCGTCACGCCCGGGGCTTCGAGACGCGCCATCTCAAACTCCCGCATTCGGAAGCGCTGAACCTTCCCGCTTGCCGTCGCCGGGAACTCATCGACAATCCGGATGTGGCGCGGCACTTTATAGGACGCGATTTTTCCGCGGCACTCGACCCGGATCTGCTCGGGCGTGAGCGAGCCGCCCGGCCTGACCCGCACCCAGATGCAAACCTCCTCACCGTATTTTTCGTCGGGGACGCCGAACGCATAGGCTTCCGAAATATCCGGCAGAGTGCTCACGAATTCCTCGACTTCGCGCGGATAGACATTTTCTCCGCCTCGAATGACCGTGTCCTTGATACGCCCGACGATCTGGACGTAACCGGCTTCCGACATCACCGCCAAATCGCCGGAATGCATCCAGCCCTGGGCATCGATCGCGTCGCTGGTGGCGCCGGGATCGCGCCAGTAACCTCGCATCACCGAATATCCCCGTATGCACAATTCACCCGCCTGTCCGACCGGCAGTGTTTCACCCGATGAAACATCGACGACCTTGGCTTGCAGATGCGGATGAATCTTGCCGACGCTGGAGACGCGTATTTCGTTGTCATCGTCGGCCATCGATTGATGCGAAATCGGCGAGGTCTCGGTCATGCCGTAGACCACCGTGATTTCGCGCATGTGCATCCGGCCAACGGCTTGCCGCATCGTCTCGGTCGGGCACGGTGCAGCCCCCATGCAGCCGGTCCGCAGGCTGGTCAGGTCGTAACGATCGAAATCGGGATCGTTCAGGAGCGCGATGTACATCATCGGAACGCCGTAAAAGGCGGTGCAGCGCTCTTCGGCAATCGACGCCAATGCACTTTTGGTATCAAAACCCTCGGCGGGAAGGACCAACGCAATGCCGTGGGTAACCGCCGCGAGGGCGCCGAGCACGAGGCCGTAACAGTGAAAAAAGGGAACCGGCAGACAGATGCGGTCTTTCTCGGTAAAGCACTGACGCTCACCGACGAAAAATCCATTATTGAGCAGCCCATGATGGGTGAGAAGCGCGCCCTTTGGACGCCCCGTCGTGCCGGACGTATATTGAAGTCCGCAAGGTTGGTCGCAAGATACCATCAACTCCAGCGCCGCGGCCTGCTTGCGCGCGGAAGGGTTCGCCAGGGCAAGAAAGTCCAGCCAGTTCAACGCGGCTTCGGCGGCCTGGTCACCGAAATAGATCAACTGCTTTAAATGCGGCAGGTTTCCCTTCATCCCTGCCAGCGCATCGACAAAGGAATATGTCCGGAAATTTCTCGCAGCGATGATGACCGACACTTCCGAATTGGCGAGAATATATTCGGCCTCGCCCTGTCGCAAAGCCGGGTTGACCGTGACGACGACAGCTCCAATACGGACCGCGCCGTAGTGAGCGATCAGCCACTCGGCGCAATTCGCGCTCCAGATCGCCACATGATCCCCGGCATTGACCCCGAGCGCCACAAGC
>WNGJ01006133.1_pt1 | contig 17988 bp, 15 predicted proteins | sample 5400611 | NCBI WGS metagenome assembly WNGJ01 (sample SAMN13153375, study PRJNA577476) | soil metagenome | isolation source: 40 cm soil or saprolite under Garry oak tree replicate 1 | place: USA:California | collected 2016-06-15 | reverse complement strand
CCATGACGTCCCAGATCGTCATGTCGAGGTGCACCTCGAGGTGCTTCTCCTTGATCGGGATGCGCAGCTCCTTCTTCGTGACTTTCGCGCCGAGGGTCGTCTCGTACCGGTCGTCGTACTGGTCGAGGACGTACCTCCGGATCAGGGACGTCTTCCCGACGGCCGCCTCGCCGACGAGGCACACTTTCGCCTTCATGACCACGGACCGCATGGATTCGGCTCGCCTTTGGGGGACGTCATTGGCATGACCCCCTCCTCAAAATTACCATTCGGTTATCGAATTTCGAAGGACTCGAAACCCGGGTATCAGGCGGAGACTCGGTCGTGGACCGTGAGCACGGGGGCGGGCCGCGCACCCTTAAGGCCATTCCGGAGCTTACTCGGCCGATGACACGCGTTGCCATCATCGGGACGGGTCATGTCGGCCTCGCGACCGCGATTGCGTTTGCCCAGTGGGGCCACGAGGTCGTTGGCGCGGACGTCAGCGAAAAGATCGTGGGCGACCTCCGGGCCGGCAAGACGACACACTACGAGCCCGGGTTGCCCGATGCCCTCGGTAGGTCCCTTGCGACTGGACGACTCTCCTTCACGACGGACGTGGAGGGGGCGGCTCTCCCGGCGGACGTCGTATTCGTGTGCGTGGGAACGCCTCCGAAGAAGGACGGATCGATCGACTTGAGTCAGGTTCGAAAAGCGGCCGGGACCGTCGGCCTCGTGATGCGCTCCGCTCCGGGCTACAAGGTCGTAACCGTCAAGTCGACGGTCCTTCCCGGAACGACAGGAGGCGTCGTACAACCGGCTCTGGAAAGGGCCTCCGGGAAGAAAGGTGGAACGGACTTCGGACTTGCGGTAAACCCCGAGTTCCTGCGGGAGGGCAGTGCCGTTAACGATGCCTTGCATCCGGACCGAATCGTGATCGGTGCGATTGACGAACGCTCGTTGCGAGCCGTCGAGGCCATCTACGTTTCCGTCCAGGCCCCGACCATGGCAACCAACTTGCGGACCGCGGAGATGATCAAATACGCCACGAACGCGTTTCTCGCGACGAAGGTCTCTTTCGCGAATGAGTTCGCGAACATTTGCGACACGTTCGGGGGCATCAACGTGGACGACGTCATCGAGGGAATCGGCCTTGACCCACGAATCAACCCGAAGTTCATGAAGGCGGGATTGGGGTTCGGCGGGTCCTGTTTCCCGAAGGACGTCCAGGCAATCGCTGCGGCCGCCCACTCGAGGCGATATCCGTCTCGGATCCTAACCGCGGTCCTCAGTCTCAACGAGGTACAACCGCTGCGAGCAGTCCGCCTCGCGGAAACGGCCTTGGTCTCCCTGCGCGGCAGGCGCGTCGCGATCCTCGGTCTTTCATTCAAAGGCGGCTCCGACGACATCCGGGAATCCCGCGCGGTCCCCCTCGCCCGAGCACTTTTGCGAAAGGGAGCGAAGGTCGTCGGATACGACCCGGTGGTTCGCGACGAGTTCCAAAAGGCCGTGCCGCGCGTTGAGGTCGCGAACGATCTCTCGACCGCTCTGGAAGCGGCAGACCTATGCATCGTCCACAACGACTGGCCTCAGTGGCGCGAACTCAAAGGCGCGGACTTCCAAGGAATGCGCCGGAAGATCGTCATCGACGGACGCCGCATCCTGAATCGGCAGGCCCTGAACGGAGTGCGGCTCATCGTCCTCGGCGGCTGAACCGATTCGACGGTCGTTTCTGGATTTGCGATTTCGCGAAGATGGGTTTATCCCCAGGCCCACGGTTCGTCGAGGTCGGATGAAGGCGGTCATCCCCGCAGCCGGGCTCGGCACCCGGTTCCTCCCCTACACGAAAGCCCAGCCGAAGGAAATGATTCCCGTCGTGGACAAGCCGGCAATTCAGTATGTCGTGGAAGAGGCGGCGGCCAGCGGAATTCGAGACATCCTGATCGTCACCGGCCGCGGGAAGCGAGCGATCGAGGACCACTTCGATGCGAACGTGGAGCTCGAAAACCACTTGGCCCGGGAAGGGAAGTCGAGTGCGTTGAGGGAGCTCGCCGATCTGATGTCGAGGGTGCGCATCGTCTACGCTCGTCAGCCGTCCCCCCGCGGACTCGGCGACGCGATTGCTCACGCCGAGTCGTTCGTGGGCCGCGAGGCTTTCGCGGTGCTCCTCGGGGACGACCTCACCTCGGACCCGCCCTGCACGGGCGTGCTCCTGGACGTCCACCGCCGCTTGCACGGGACGGTCGTCGCGCTTCAGAAGGTGTCCGCCCATGAAATCGGCCAGTATGGGATGGCGGTCGGGGAGGAGGTCGAGCCCGGGGTCCTGCGGCTGACCGACTTGGTGGAGAAGCCCTCCCCCTCCGAGGTTCGGTCCAATCTCGCTACGATCGGTCGGTACGTTCTGGCGCCGAGTATCTTCGAGCCCCTTCGCTCCACGAAGCCCGACAAGCGGGGGGAGGTCCAGCTCACGGACGCGATCCGCGCGCTGATTGCGTCGGAAGACGTGTACGGCGTGCGATATCGTGGCGTCCGCCACGACGTTGGAAATGTGGCGGGCTGGCTCCGCGCGACGATGGCCATCGCCTCGATGCGACCCGAACTCCGGGAGATCGTGGCTGGAAAGCGAGTCGATGGGGTCAGGGAAACGGACGTTCCCGGCCGCCGTGTGGGAGGCCGCGCTGCGGTACGGTCGCGTCCGTCTGAAGCTCCCGCTACGCGCCCGAGAAGTCGCAGTCCTTGAAGAGCAGGCATTGGCGGGACCTGCGGCGAGGACGACCCTTGATGAGGGCGAGGCGTCACACGGGAACGGCGGCGCGTGGGTGGCGACCCTCGATCTGGCCGCCCTCCCGACCGGCCAATGGTTCTCCGTGGAGGCGCGCGCTTACAGCAGGACGATCGAGTCGACCCACGACCTCGTGACGCTGTAGAAGGTCTTCATCCAGACCGTCGCCATCGTGTCTCCGCTGGACCACCAGCGGGTGGCGGGAGTCTTAGCCGTGAGGGGCATCGCGACGGCCGGCTCCACGGTCCAGGTCCGGTTCGACGGCGGCCCCTGGCAGAACCTTTCCGCGGCGGACGGCACCTGGAGATGGGTCATCGACACGACCATCGTCGTGGACGGCGCCCACCTGATCGAGGTGCAGTCGGTGGTGGGCTCGTCGGCGTCGTCCATCGTCTCGAGGACGGTCGTCGTGAGCAACGCGAACCCGCTGTCGGCGATCTTCTCCCCGCCGTTTGTTCTATTACCTCACGATCGCGCTCGTGCTTGCGGCCGTCGTCCTGTTCGTCCTCGTGAGGCGACGGCGCAAGCGGGAGGCCGCGTCGTCCGAGGTCCCGCCTACGCCTCCGACGAGGCTTGGTCCTTGATCGACGCCGGCCCTCATCACGTTCGCGTCGGAAGATATCGTTCAACAGGGTTAGGCCCTGACGGTCATCCTGGGCGCCCTCGCCGCGGAACCTTCTGCCCGTGATCTCGTTTCAAAGGGGGCGCGGCTCTCGCGAAGGTGCACTTTCCTGACTATCCGCTCTCCGAAGATCTCGGGCGCGCTCCTTCGCCGCGGGACGATGCTGGATCCCGTGGACGCGCAGATCGCGGACATGGCGCTCGAGGAACGACTCCCGGTGCTCACGCGGAACGCGAAGCACTTCGAACGGGTCCCAGGCCTCAACGTCGCGACGTACTGAGCGCGGTCCTCTTCCCGTCTCGCTCAGGAGCAGAAGGGACCACGCGCCCAAAGCCGATCGATCCGAACTCACGTCACGCGCACGTACAGATGGAGCTCCCGGTACGCGCTCGAGACGTCGCCGTCCTTGAAGAGGAGGAACTGGACCTTCCAGAGGCCCACGTAGTTGATCCTGAAGGTATAGGGCTGAGTCCAGTTCAGGCCGTCGGCGAGGGTGACGGGGAACGACGACCACGTCGTGCGGTTGACCTCGACGGTCTCGTTGAAGCCCGCGGTGGCGTTGTAGACGATTCGCACGCCGAGGAGGTCCACGCGAACGGTGTAGTTCGCCGTCGCGGCCTCGTGGTTCGCGATCCCGATGATGACCGAGCCGTTCTGCGAGACGTTCAGGGCCGTCGGGTAGCCGGAGGCGTTGCCGCCGGGCCCGAGGATGTAGAACTCCGTGAAGGTCTCCCCGGGACGCGGGGTCAGGACGACGTAGGCGAGGGTGCCGCCCGCGACGACGATGCTCGCCGCGAGGGCAATCGTCAGGCTCGTGTCGAGCGCGCTGTACTCCTTCCAGTCCGGCAAGCTCAGGTCCGCGGTCAGGGACAGTCGCCGCTCCGTCGGTAGGCGCATGCGGCGCCAGTACGCCGCGTAGCCCACGCCGACCGTGAAGATGGTAATCGTTCCGACGATCGGCCCGAAGCGGATTCCGAACGGCGTGAAGTTCAACAGGAGGCCCAGGAGCGGCACCACGGCGATGCTCAGGCCGAAGGACAGGGCGACGCGCTCGATCCAGTCGATCTCCGGTTTCTCCGGGAGGATGTCTCCGGGGAACAGGGCTGCGACGAGAACGTACCCGGGCACGAAGAGCACGAGGAGGATCGCGAGGAGGTTGCCCACGTTCAGGACGAGGAGGACCGCGGCCATGACGACCGTGTAGCCGACGGCTGCGTACAGGTCCCAGGGCTTCTCCTGAAAATGCAACCGCACCGTAAGCCCCTCGCCCGATGCAAGCGAGGCGGTCGCTTAACGGTTTCCCCGTTGGCTTCCGCTTTCGTGAGCTGTACCGGGTCGGCGTGCCGGGGGACGAGTCGGAGGGACGTCGAACACGGTCTGGAGTCGTACGGAGAAGCTCCAGCGTCGGGTCCCTTGCCGGAATTCCTTTCGAGCCCGGTCTTCGGCCGGAACGCGCGCTCCCGCACGTACGTGACGTTCCGCGAATTCCGCCCCGGCGTCCGGGACTCGATGCGGACGCTGCGGCAGACGTCGCCGAAGACAACGTGGATCGTGTCGGCGTCGTCCGTCAGGGTGCCGACCCAGGTCGACCCATTGCACGACACGCCGTCCGGGGGACCCGCGCCGGAAGGCACTAGGATGTTGTCCTGGTTACGGGCATAAGAAGGTACGCATGGAAGGGATCCGGATCGCCTTCCTCCTGGCGAAATGCGACCGGGACAAGGCGAGCGAGCTCGTGAAGCGCCTGGTCGGGCAGGCGACGTCGGGCCACGGCGGGAAGTACGCGTACCGGAGGAAGGGGTTCCTGGACGAGATCCCGCACCGGCGGCCGATCCGAGGCGTGGTGATCGCGCGGACGGAGGATGCGGGGAGGGTCGTCGCGGTTGCTCGAGGAGCTCGGGCCCGAGGTACACGTGCGAAGGACGACGGAGTACCCAGTGGGGCTTCATGAGCCTTCCGTATGAGAAGGTCTTGGGGCACGCACTCGTGTGTTGCGTGGCTACTCCATTCGAGTTCGACACTTACTTGAATAACAGCAGCGTCCCTCCCTTGACTGCTTCTGTTCACTTGGCAGCCGGATAGCCCTGCGGTTACCAACTTCCTCATTTTCTCGATATGCTAATCATGAGTGGCGAGGTCACCGAATTAGGGATGTTGACATACTTGTTAATTCCAGTCGACATGGCCGCCATGAGTCGGGCGATCTGACCTCGTGCGGAGTCCTCGCTCTGATAGCTCGTCCAGAAGCCGAAGGTCTGATAGTATCCCTGAAAGAGGATGTTCATCCTAGCGTCACTCAGGATGCTAGTCCACGCCTTGAAATCCATGCTCCGCAGCACATGCCGCTGCAGGTCCTCGGGATCGAGGAGGCCTCGCAGCAGGTGCTGAGCTCCCGTGAAGTTGGGACACGTGAGTATGAGCGTCCCTCCGTCATTGACAATTTCGGCGTGCTTCCGGATGATCATCGGGTAGTCGGTGAAGTGTTCAAGGAAGCCGAAGGAACAAACGACGTCGTAGCGACGATTGAATCGATGTTCGAGGAAGTCCCCCTGCACGAGCTCCCCAATCTGGATCCCGCATGACCTGAGAAACTCGGGAAGGCGCGTGACGACGAAAGGTGTTGTGTCGATTCCGTTGGCCTCATAGTCGAAAGTTTTGCACAAATACGCGAGAAAGCTCCCTGGATAGCATCCGACTTCGAAGCAGGTTCCTCCGCGCCTGAGATACCTGTCGAACAAGTCCCGAAATGCAAGGTCAGTGCTGTACTTGGGTTGGATTCTCTCCCATATCGAGTCCCAGTATTGCGGACTCGCCAGGGATCCCATTGGAATGCCTCCTCGAGGCAAGGCTAATTTTGAGGATTCAGAGTTGTTCGGCTGAATGGCGGACCATCCCGCCCGCTGTAAGGGCCTAAGGTCTATTGGCACTTTGCGCTCCCTGGACGGGCATCTCCGACGGTCTCGTTGGCGTACTCGGTCGCGTTGTAGACAATCCGCACGCCGACTAGTCCACGCGAACCCTGTAGTCCACGCTTGTTACCTTGTAGTTCGCGAGCCTTGTGTTGATCCGGAGTTCATCCCATTCACCCGCGACCATCGATGCCCAATACTCTAGTTGGTTCGGAACCGTAATGTTAGTCAGGTGGTTTGGAATGTTCCTGCCCTGACCGTCCTCTTCACCCAGATACTGGGCACTATGCAAGCTTCCGAACACGCGCAAGGTACTTCTCGCAATCTAGCCCCACGTAGGCGGTTCGCGATCGGTAATGAGAGCGAGATACTGAGACGTAACCCGTTCCAACGAGAAGTCTGCTGCGCGGTGCCTCAACGCGGTCCGATCGGGCGGAGCCTCTAGGGTGCTAAGGATGGCCTGAGCCATGGCATGAGTGTCGTCAACCGGGACGAGTTGCCCGTACCTCCCTCCGTCGAGAATCTCTGATGGTCCACTTGGGCAATCCGTACTGACTATGGGAGTACCGCAAGCCAACGCTTCCACAAGAACGCTCGGTAGCCCTTCCAGCCTCGAGGCCAAGACAAACACCGAGGCGGAGGCGATATAGGGAAACGGATTCACCTCGAACCCGGGCATTTCCACATCCTCCTGGAGGTGCATTCTCTGTATGAGGTCCATCAACCTCGCTCTCCCTGTTCCTTCCCCGAGTATCATTAGGTGACATTCCCGGGCGTGCCTCACTTCTGCGAAGGCCCTAATGAGTGCAGAGTGATTCTTGCTGCTAGTCAGACTACCAACGGTAAGTATGAGCGGCGGCTCGTCGGGTTCCAACCAGCGGTGTTTCGGACGGCGCTCCGCTTGGGAAGCCAATTCCGGGGTGACAATGGGGTTGTGGATGACAGTCACCCGCGATTCGGGCAGCCCGGTGATTCGAACCAAGTCATTAGCCACTCCTTTGGAAACGGCTACAATGTGGTCAGCCAGCGGATAAGCCCGCTTGATTAAACTCGGGACAATTCTCATCGTGGGATGCAGGCTCTGTCTCACGTATATCGAAGTGATCGAGTGGACTGTGACCACAACACGAGAAGTAACTCCGCTCAGATGTTTTGCCCAAATGGCAATCATGTTCGGGTATTCGAGGGCAGATATTATCGTTCCAGGTTTCTCACGCTTGAGGAAATGGAGCAGCCCTGGCAAGCTTCTCCAAACGTTCGAATGCCCCAAGTCCACCAAACGCACGGTGGAAGGAACCTGGTCAAGAAAGGGGCCGTTCGCTGAGCTCACAACGAGATGAACTCGCAGTTTCCTGTCAGCAAAGCCCCTTGCTAAGTTGAGCATAGCCCTTTCAGCACCGCCTCCGCCCAGCGAAGGGAGAAAGATCGCTACCGACCCCGTCTCGAATGTCGAGGGGAGCATCTCTGGCCTGAGTTGAATCACTCGACCTCTCCCCGATCCGTGTGAAGGGACATCCTCATTGTTACCGGATACCACATGGAACTACGGCACTATTCCCAGAGACCTTCTCCCATGGCGATGATGGCACGCCACGAGGTGGCAAGCGCCCGGACGTAGATGAGCCCTTCGCAGACTTCCTGGAGACTCCGGAGGCCTCAAAGGCAATCGTCGCAAAGTAGGTCCCGAATCCGGCACCCTCTCATGCGGTCACGTCAAACGCAACGGTTGACCCCGAGTCATAGAAACGTGTCGCTTGGATCGATGAGTCGAATTTCGCATAGGTCGGTTGCAGGGAGAGGTCGTTCAGTGCCGCGATGCGGAACGCTGCGACCTGATTCGGCTTTGCATTAGTAAGGTTACTCAACAAGACTGTTGGGCTGTTCAAGGCCCAGTGGAGGTAGGATATGGAGAACGGGTCTGATATGACAGTGCCACTGGAGAACCCTCTGATCTCGCTGAGTGAAGACAATTCCGCCCCGGTGAGGCTAATGGCTGGGTGACCGGTGTTGAGGAGTATTGGTGTCGCGGCCGATTGATAGTTTGTGAGCGACGCGAAGACCGTGACAACTATCAAAGCAACTCCAAGAGTGGTGGCTACGCGTCGGCTGCGTGCAAGTTTGAGGATGGCGTAGAGTCCGAGCACCATGGCCGGCGCAACCAGAACCTCCGCAAACACTTGCAGACGGTCAGAGTATCCTGCAACTGATGCTGCCCCACCTGTGAGAATGAACGAATACGCCGTCAGGCTGATTCCAATGATCCCGAGAACACCGTACATCCGATAGGTCTTCTTCTGTATCCCTAACAGAATCCCTGGAATAGCGAGCAACTCCAGCAGATAGGATGAGAGGTGAGCCCATAGCGTCGAGAGAAGCGTGCCGCTCCCAGTCGTAGCGACCTCGGGGTTCAAAGGGTTATCGAAAGCCAGGCTGCCACGAACGTATCCAACAAACACTGTGAAACTACCGGAAACATAAAGCCAGTAGCCTAGGAGGAAGATCCAGACCAGAGTGATACCCGACAAGCTGGGAGGACTCCTTACGACTCTGGTTCCTGCATGAAGTAGTACCCAGCAACTAGTCAGCACTGCCATAAGAATCAGGGACGCCGGGGGATGCGTCAGGATGACCCCCCAAGAGAACAAGAGAAACGCCACCTGGAACCCGACTTTTCGCTTCGTTTTCGTTGTGAGAGCGAGGAAGGTCCAAACGGCGCCGATGAACAGTGGCACTGCCAACGACATCGTTATAGGATAAAAGCCCCAGTGCAGATTCGACACGGCGAACCCGACGAGGACGGCTGCCAGCAAGGAAATCTTCCTGTCGGCGAAGAGATTGAACAAAAGGTATCCAAAGACCAGGGTGCCACTCTCGAGAAGCGAACCAATGGTGAACATGGCGAGTCTCGCGTCCACGCCGGTTACGACAGCTACCATTGATCCTGCGATGTGAAAGGACGGGAAATCTGAATAGATGGTAGCGGGGACGGATCCCGATGTCATGATCAGCTGGATCACGGCAAAGTGGAACCACGGATCGAGTCCGACCACACCCGGAGTTCCGAAGTAACTCGATGCCCGGACAGCGATCGCCGCCGCAAGGGTCACGCCGAGCACCTGCGTGTTCCACCACACCGAGTCGGCCTCGGCGGGACCGGCTGTTAGTATGTTGATCACAACAAGCCCAATTGGCACGAGCACCAACAGCCTAACCAGGAGTTGGTCGTGCAGCGGCCCGAGGACACCAACATACGCGAGAATCCAGAAATCGATCACCGCAGCCAGGGCACGCAACTTGCTTGTTTGGCTTCTACTCAGTCGGAAGGAGATTGCCAGGCCCGGCAGCGCTATCCCCTGGCCGCTCGCGCGCAAAAAGAGTAGGTAAATCAGCAACGCAAAGAGCGCCACGAACAGTTGGGCGAGCAGAAGCTGTACATTCCGAAAGTAGATGGCCAGGCCGACAATCAATGATAACAAAGCGAGCACAGCCGCTTGATCGCGGGGGACGGCTCGCCACGTTGCTCTTCCCGAGTCACCAGACATCTGCATCCGGGCACCGCGCGCTATTCGCTAACGGCTGTCTCTCCCGCGAGCCCCAAACACCACCCGCCTAATCAAGGCTACCCAATGGTTGCGTCCCCGAACTCCGTGTGCCGTGTCTGGGGACTGAGCGACTCTAGCAGTACTTGCGCCTGAGAGAGGACTAGTGGTCCATCCCTGGTGCGAAATGGGCAGTCTTTCGGTCGAAATCCCTTGGGGGCGTGGCGACATGTCTTCAGAATCCTGACTCGGGCGGACTACGTCAGGCTGAGCACGCGTCCAGTTTCAGCGGAAGCGCCGCAAGCCCACTATGCATCCGACTATCTTGGACGGCTGATACCGAGTCCAATCGAACAATCCTTCCTGGACTAGAAATCTGAATGTACTACTGGAAGTGCCGTCCCAAAAGGCATTACGGAATAGGATGGCGTCTCCGTATCCGTTCCAGTAAGCCCCTAGCGCCCTCGACTTGCGCACACCACCATACGGCAGCGCCTCGTGAATGACAGTGCCGTTCCCGGCATGAACCAGCCGGAACCCGCTCTTTCGAAGTCGGAGGAAGAAGTCCGTCTCTTCACGGTAGCTTAACCCTACGAAAGCAGGGTTGAAGTAAGGGCGGTGGAGACTTTCCAGAGCGTGGCGGGCAACGACAAAGTTACCGCCCGGCAGATGGTCCGCGTCGGTTCTCCCCTCGAGACCGAAGTTCGCGATGATCTTGTACATGCCGAGCGAGTTCCGAACTATTCTGCCAACCGGTTTCCGATCGCCAACGACGTGGCCCGGCGGATGGCCCGGTGGAACAACCCTCCCCCCAACCGCCCCAATACTGCTGCTTTCAGAAAACGGTACGATCAACTCCGCCAGCCAATTCGGGCTCTCGGGGTAGGCATCATCGTCGATGAATGCGATGTACTTTCCGCATGCTGCATCGATTCCCACATTCCTCGCCATCGGAAGTCCGATTGGGTGGCTGTAGTTAATCACCCGTATTCTTTCGTTCGAGGCCGTGAATGGATTTTCACCTTGGTGAACAACGACAACTTCGAACTCGGGAAAGTTCTGGTCCAGAATCCGTGGGATTAGCCGTTGCAGCGCGGCGTCTCGTCCGTAAGATGGAATCACGACACTGGCAAGTTCATGTTCCTTCTCGCTCAACATGGCCCGCGCCGGGGCACCAATCGATTCCCTCGAGTCGGTCGTCCTACGTCACCTCTTGGTACAGCTCGACGTACCTTCTCGCCGCCACCGCCCAATCAAACTTGTCGAGGGCCTGACCGCGGGCAGCCGTGCCAATTCTGTTTCGCTCCTCTCGGTCTTCCAAGAGTCGGGAGACAGCGTTGGCGAAGCTCACCAAATCGCCGTCCGGAACCAGAACGCCGGCGTTTCCGATCACCTCTCGGGAAACGGGATTGTCGTAAGCCACAACCGGCTTGCCGCAAGCCATCGCCTCGGCCGCAACAAAACCAAACCCCTCAAGTCGAGATGGGAGCAAGAGGACATCAGAGGCGTTGAGGATCCTGACCAGCTCCGGGTCTCCCACGTTTCCGAGGAACGACACATGAGTGGCGGACCCATGGGCGTCAAAGTCGCTTCTCAGCTTCGTTTCCTCTGGGCCAGTCCCAACAATTTTCAACGATGCCTTAGGATGGCGCTTTCTCACCCTGTCGAGAATCTTTGGCAAGTCGAATATCCCTTTGCGTGTCTCGAGCAAGCCTATGAATGCAAGCTGTGGCCGAGCCCCATCTCTGGATTCAGGCCCCGACGCAGGCCTGAAGAGAAACCTGTCGAAGCCATGCGGTATGATTGCGATTGTGTCGGCACCGATGCCGTATCTAGCGATCACATCTCGTGCTGTCGCCGTCGAAGGTGTAACGATTCTGTCCGCAGTGTGAAGCATGTGACCGAGGTACAGCTCGCCGAAAGGTACCGTGAGGACATCGAGTGGCCGCCACACGCGGTACAGATGGTGAACGAAGCCGACCAGAGCTACGGATGGCCACCGTTTAGGGGTGAAATTCAAAGGAATATCACTCTGAATGACGTCTATCTTTGAGAGGATTTGCTTCTGACGTCCGAGGTTGAGATCGAACGAAAGAACGTTGGCTTCGCCAACTACCCCGGTTCGTCCTAAGACCGACTTGCTGTCCTCGAGCCTTCGAATCTTGATGCCGTGCCAGCTCCCAAGACGTTCAAGCCCAGGAGCCCAAGGCGTCACGACATCTACATCTATACCCTCTTCGACCAGCGCCGTCGCGAGTCCAAGAGCATAGCGATTGATCCCTGGACACGCAGTTACGTCCGAAGGCTCGAAGACTTGGGTTACGAGCGCGATTCTCATCGTCCTTCAACTCGTCCGCAATGCCAGAAATGTTATTTGATCTGTGCTCGCATGCGCAGAGGACTCCTTGAGTACGTCAGCCTGCCGCTGCAAATGCCTCCTGGTATATTGCCTCAGTCGCCGCAGCGATTCGATTCCAGTCCAGCTCCCTTTCGACAAATCGAAGACCGCGGAGCACAGCAGCCTCGATTTCCGCGCCACGCTGCAGACTCATTTCTATACCTCTCTGGAGGGTCGATGCGTCGCCTGGAGGGAACGTGATTCCTGCCCCTTGCTCTCGGATGATTTCGCCGCAGCCAGAATCATCACAGACGACCACGGGTCTTCCGCAGGCAAGGGCTTCGAAGGGGACCAGCCCGAAGATTTCGGAGTACCCTGGGTAGACTACCACATCACTGTCCGCCAACACCTGGAGCTTATGTGGCATCGTGATCATGCCTGTAAAAATCGTCGACGAGGTGATGCGGAGTTGTTCGGCGAGTTGCTCGAGCGGACGCCTGTACCCGTCATCCGGTCCCACGAGCACGAGGAACGTTTTCGGATCACTCCTGTTGACAGAGGCGAATGCACGGAGCAGCGTGTCCAGGCCCTTTCTCGCATTCAGTCGCCCTATGTAAGTGACCACTTTTGTGTCGGTTCCCAATTTGTCCTTTACGAACCCGCCCGCTCTAGGTAGCTTTCGATAAGCGCTGGAGTCGATCCCATTGTAGACCACGGAAATCTTCGTGGTTGGGATTCCGCAATTCTCGTACTGAGTACGCTCGGCTTTTGACACGGCAATCAGCCGCGTTGCTTCGTGCAGGATGCGGTTTCCCCAGAACAGATCAAAGATTACCTTTGGAGTGCGTTTGCTGACCATGTTTGGCGTAGACCCATGGGCCGAGAGGACGTAGGGTCTGTGCCGTCTCACGGCCTGGTTATGGGCGACTACATTTTGGAAGGTCCTGTACTCGTGGAGGTGAATCAAGTCGAAATCAGGTAACCACCGTCGAAGAAAGCTATAGTTTTCGGGAGCCAGAAAGAGATGTTCCCTCCAGGCAAGCCAGTTCGAGACATTTCTGCAGTAATGGACCTCTAGGTCTTTTCGCACAAGCCGAAGAGGCATCCTTGAGTGTTCCGCGAGAGCGTCGGTTGTGAGGACCGTCACTTTGTGGCCCCGCTTAGCTAACGCATGCGAGAGCTCGGATACTGATCGTGGCGGCCCGCCGTATGCCCAGGCTGGTTCAAAGAAGGGGACGACCTGTAGGATCTTCATGACTTGATGCCATTCCGCTCACATCTATTTCATGTTGCTCGCGTGCCCGCGGGACGTTTCCTTCAAGGAGCTGGGGAGATATACCGGAGGTGCATGGAATTCTGATTCGGTGCAGCTGCGGCGAACCATGCGACTCTCCGGAGGGGGTGCAAGACCGACCTTCTCAGATGGTATAAGATTCTTTGCCTAGCCGCGGTGGAGACACATCCTTCACTGGCATCACGGATTAATTTTAGGGGATTATCATGCACTTGGGAAAGGTCAGCTCTCAAGTCCGGCGAAGGGATAGCGGAAGGTCGTTCGCTAAGGCGTAGCATTTATATTCAGCTAGCCAGCTTTATCACTGCTTTGCCCATTTTGCTTTCAAAGGAGTGTGCCGCATGGAAGGCCAGCTCATTCTCGTGACGGGCGGGGGAGGCTTCATAGGCACGAAACTCGTCTCTGAGCTTGTCTCTCGGGGACACGATACCTTCAGATGTGATCTTTTCAATTCAGATAGCGACAACTACGCCCGTTGCGACGTGCGGGAGATGAGACAGCTCGAACGAGTCTTTGAGAAGCACAGGTTCGATTGCGTCTTCCATCTTGCGGCTGAGTACGGTCGCTGGAACGGTGAGGACTACTTCGAGAACCTGTGGCAGACAAATACCGTGGGCACGAAGAATGTGATCAGGCTCCAGGAGCGTTACGGGTTCCACCTCGTCTTCTTCAGCAGCGCCGAAGTGTACGGCGACTACCGCGGTGCCATGACGGAGGACGTCATGGAGAAGATGTCGATTAGGCAACTGAACGACTACGCGATTACGAAGTGGGCTGGAGAGCTCATGTGTTTGAACTCGGCCGAGCAGTTTGGCACGGAGACCGTCCGCGTCCGCCCCGTGAACTGCTACGGCCCGGGTGAGCACTACACGCCCTACCGAGGCTTCATCCCGAAATTCATATACCACGCCCTCCACAGCAAGCCCTACATAGTCTACCGAGGCCATAGACGGATTGTCGACTATGTCGAGGACTCGTGTCGAACCTTCGCGAATGTCCTCGACAACTTCATCCCGGGTGAGGTCTACAACGTGGCGGGCCGGCCGGAATGGGAGCGAGACATCAAGGCCTATTCGGATCTCATCCTGGAGAGCGTGGGTCGCGACGATTCCCTCGTCACTTACAAAGACGCGGAGCCTTTTACCACGAAGACCAAGCCAGTGGACTGCTCCAAGGCGATTCGTGACTTGAAGCATGACCCCCAGGTTGCCCCAGAGGAAGGCATTCGGCGGACGGTCGAGTGGATGAGGCGGCTCTACGGGATTGCGGATTGAGATGGAAGATCTCTCCGACACATTCCGGCACAAGACCATCCTTCTGACCGGCGGTGCGGGGGCGATTGGCTCCAACCTCGCCAGCGCGTTGATCGCGTTCGATGCGAAGCGCATCCTCGTCATCGATGACCTCTCATCATCCTACGAATGGAACATACCAACGGATCCGAAGATCCGATTCCTCAAAGGCGACATCCTGGACGACAAGGACCTCGACCGGGCCTTCAAGGAGCGTCCTGATGTCGTGTACCACCTGGCGGCCCACTTCGCGAATCAGAACTCCGTGGACTACCCGGAGCTAGACCTCCAGGTCAACGGATTGGGAATCCTCAAGGTCCTCGAGCACGCGCAACGTGCGGGAGTCGATCGGTTCGTCTACGCCTCTTCCGGTTGTGGCATCTATGGCTCGGACACCCCGATGCCCTTCACGGAGGATTTCGTCTCAATGGACCTCTACACTCCATACCAAGTCACAAAGATGTTGGGAGAGCTGTATACGAACATGTTTCACAACCTCTACGACCTCCCGATCGTCAACGCGCGGTTTTTCAACAGCTACGGCCCCGGGGAGGTTCCCGGGAAGTACCGCAACGTAATTCCGAACTTCTTCTACTGGGCAATGCAGGGGACGGCCTTGCCTATTACCGGAACGGGCGAGGAAACCCGCGACTTTACTTACGTAGGGGACATCGTCGACGGCCTTCTCGCGTGCGCCGCCGCCGACGAGGCAGTCGGAGAAGCGATCAACCTCGCGACCGGCCGCGAGATCAAGATCCTCGACCTCGCGAACTGGGTGAACGGACTTACGAAGAACCAAGCGGGGATTGTCTTCAAAGAGCGACGGAACTGGGACAAGAAGAACCGGCTCTTGGCGTCTATCGAAAAGGCACGGAGGATCCTGCACTACGAGCCGAAGAAGGATTTCAAGGACGGCCTGAAGCAGGTCCATCGCTGGTTTGACAAGAACTGGGACAACATTCAGAAGTGCGCCGAGTTCTAGGACGTTGGGGCCCGCGCCTTCAATTCCCCCGCGTGCATTCCGGATCGGGATTCCGTGCGCATTTTGGTCCTGCAAGAGTCCGATTGGATTGAACGGGGGCCCCACCAGTCGCATCATCTCCTTGAGCGGATGGTCCAGAGAGGCCACGAAGTTCGGGTCATCGATTTTGAAATCGGCTGGAGGGACCATCCCTCAACGGACCTATTCGCTCCTCGCCAAATCCTCGCACCGGCCCCGAAGGTCATCCCGGGTTCAGCCATCACGGTGGTACGACCCGCGGTGGTGCATCGTCCTTTCGTGGAATACGCATCATCGCTGTTGACTCATCGGTTTGAGATCGTGAGGCAAATTCGAGAGTTCCGGCCAGATGTCATCATGGGTTTGGGTGTGCTCAACGCCTTCACCGGAATCCGCCTGGCCCGTCGTTCGAGGATCCCCTTCGTCTATTATCTCATCGACGAGCTTCATCGCCTCGTACCCCAACGCGCGTTTCGGGGACTCGCGCGCGTGCTCGAGCAGTCGAACATCCGCCAAGCGTCCCTGGTCCTCTCCATCAATCAAGCTCTTCGAGATTACTCTGTGACGATGGGCGCATCACCTGCGAGTACGAAGGTCCTTCCCGCTGGCGTCGACCTCGAGCGGTACACATCGTCAGCGCCCGGTTTGGAGATTCGAAAGCGACATCGTCTGCGGACTTCGGACCTTGTCCTTTTCTTCATGGGCTGGGTCTATCCTTTCTCTGGGTTGAAAGAGGTCGCAGAGAGCCTCGCCGCGGGCGATGGGCAGGAGGCACATGCGAAGCTCCTCGTGGTAGGCAAGGGGGACTCGTGGGACGACTTGGCGCGGCTTGCCAGGGAGAAGGGCGCAGAGGATCAGATCAAGATGGTCGAGTTCCGACCATTTTCCGAAATGCCGTCATACCTCTCCGCGGCCGATGTGTGCCTGCTTCCTGCGAACAAGACAGAGACGATGCAGAACATCGTGCCAATCAAGATGTACGAGTACCTTGCAGCGGGCAAGCCGGTAATCGCTACCAAGCTCCCCGGTCTTTTCAGGGAGTTCGGGGAGGGCCACGGCGTGGTCTACGTGGACAACCCCCGGGAAGTAGTGATGAAGGCATCAGAACTCGCTCGCGGGGGAAACCTCCGCCAGATGGGGCAACAAGGTCGAGCGTTCGTCTCCGGGAACGACTGGAAAGGGATCACGGATGCGTTTGAGTCCCTGCTCGCAGATCTCGCCGACCGTCGGAACGAGCCGTCGTAGGCCCGGCTTCGAATTCACTTCGCGGCAATTCGCCGCAGCGCGTTGAGGGTAATTCCAATGAAGATGGAGACGATGCCCACTATACCGAAGAGGACCACGATGAACGCGTAGCCAATGGCAAAGGTCCGCGGGGTTGATGAATAGTAGGTCTGGAGTACGAATACGCCGAGCGCGACCGCAACCACGAGCAGCACAGCACCTGAAACGCCAAAGAAGAAGAGGGGACGCTTCTCCGAGACCAACGTGATGATCCGTCCCATGACGCTCGTCCCGTGCTTCCCCGGAGCAACGGTGGACCCGTCCAGGTCGTAACGGGCATCGATGTTGACCTCGCGGATCCGAAGGTTCCGCTCCTGAGCTTCGACGAGCATCTGGGACTCGATGGAGAGCCCATCGTCCGTCGGTTCGATTGCGGCAAGCGCCCGCGGCGAGAACACACGGAATCCGCATTGGGAGTCCGTGAGCATTCCATTCTTCGTCGCCGCCGCGGTCGCGTAATCGAGGGCCCTCTTGCCGATTCGGCGATAGAGCGGCATGCCGGACGTCTTGCCCCAACGAACGCCCAGCGCGACATCGGCGGTGGCGGCGAGGATCGGCTCCACGATTCGCGGGATGTCGTGCGGGTCGTGCTGGTGGTCCCCATCCAACAGGACGAACGCATCCGGCTCCCGCTGTCGAGCGTACAGCCACGCACTCCGGATTGCCATGCCCTTGCCGAGGTTCCGGGCGTGACGGATCACGTGGGCCCCGGCGAGGGCGGCCGTCTCCGCGGTGTCGTCGGTCGACCCATCGTCGATGACGACGACCTCGCTCGCGAACTGCCGGGCTTTCAAGACCACCGAGCCGATCGTAGGGCCTTCGTTGTACGCAGGGATCGCGGCGATGATCTTGGATTCCGAGAAGTCCTTCCGCAGGACGGCGGGGACGGAAGCAGACTCGTGCTTGAGCATCTCTCCTTCCTGGTCTCGCGGTGGGCGAGCCGAGCTTT